>Ga0265299_10000053_pt1 | contig 163606 bp, 69 predicted proteins | sample AusTroGonzalo_MG_4_FD_193485 | JGI IMG/M metagenome (GOLD analysis project Ga0265299, IMG submission 193485) | Bovine rumen microbial communities from tropical cattle in Woodstock, Queensland, Australia - Gonzalo_02 | ecosystem: Host-associated > Mammals > Digestive system > Stomach > Rumen ... | reverse complement strand
TCTTGTCCTTGTTCTGCTTAACCATTCTTTCTACATAGTACATTGCACCGAAACCTGTAGCTTCTGGACGGATCAAAGAACCACCCCAGCCATAGCTCTTGCCAGTCAATGCGCCTGTGCTGTGTTCGCGAGCCAATTTCTTGTATGCACCATAGAGGTAACCTATTTCACGGCCACCAACACCAACGTCACCAGCAGGTGAATCGAGGTCAGCACCGATGTTTCTCCAGAGTTCGTACATGAAAGCCTGGCAGAAACGCATGATTTCAGCGTCTGACTTTCCTGTTGGATCGAAATCTGCACCACCCTTTGCACCACCTAATGGAAGGTTAGTCAAAGAGTTCTTGAATATCTGTTCGAAACCTAAGAATTTCAACATTGATTCGTTAACTGCCGGATGGAAACGGAGACCACCTTTGTATGGGCCTAATGCTGAGTTGAACTGCACGCGGTAACCGATGTTGTTCTGAACCCTCTTTCTGTCGTCAACCCAAGTAACTCTGAACTTGAAGATACGGTCTGGTTCTACCAAACGTTCAACGATCTTTGCCTGTTCAAATTCAGGATGCTGGTTGTAAACTTCTTCGATGGTTTCCAATACTTCCTGTACTGCTTGCAAATACTCTTTTTCTCCCGGGTGTTTCTTCTTCAAACCCGACATGATACTCTGTACTTTCATAATATTTACTTTTAAAGTTTAAATTATTTAAAATTTTTGTGTCCCAAAATTAATGCTTTACTTTTACACTATATTACAAAAACACGATTTTTTATCACGTTTTTAGCCAATTTTTATCAACAATATTATTGACTTATATCAATTTTATGTATTTTTGCGTTCTATGTAAACAATAGATTCTTCTGAACATATTAATTTATTAACTAAACAATTATACAATGAAAATATTCTCTCCAGACGACGAAAACAATAAAAAACTAGTCGATTTTTTGAAAAAACTCGGTCTTAGCAGCACTGAAATAAAAACCGTCACGAACACCGAAATTGAATTCAAAAAAGGAGAAAATGTGTGCAAACAAGGCTCATTTGCTTCCTATATTATGATTTTGAAGGAAGGCTGGCTAAAATCGTATGTGGAGAACATACATTTCAAAAACACTATCTTCAAAATAACAAAGCCATTTAGCATAATAGGACTTTCATGTCTATACGGAGACAACCATTATCATTTTGGATGCCAAGCCATTATGCAATCAAAAGTTTGCCTAGTAGAACGTACCGTATTCGACGACATTATTAAGTCAAACAATAAATTCGCCTCGGAAATCATAAAAATCTACTCAAACTCGCTGCAAAATCTCTACGACCGTATCAATAGCATTTCGAACAAGCAATCGCTTAGCAAAGTTTGCGATTCGCTGATATATCTGTCGGAAAAAATCTTCGAAAGCAACGTCATACCTATTATAATTACTCGTCGCGATATTGCCGAATTGTCGGGACTAGCCACTGAAAATATCGTCAGAATACTCGCAGAACTTAAATCCGCAAATGCCATCTCGGTAAACAAAAAGGAAATTACAATACTCGACATGGATATGTTGAAAAAATTCAGTTGCTTTGGATAGCATATTGTGAAACTTATCTTTTGATTACTTTTGCCTTTAAACAAACGCATGATGTCAGAAAGCAAAACGATGAGAGTTGACGTTGCCGAAATTATCCGCACAAAAAATCCAAAACTGGCAAAAAAAATGCCCCGTTTTGTTATCAAGATTCTACGTAGGATTGTCCACGAAAACGATGTAAACGAGATTCTTGCAAAAGCAAACGGTGCAACAGGCATCGACTTTGTGAACATTGGCGTCGAAAGCCTAGAATTGAAACGCGAAGTCAAGGGACTGGAAAACATACCTACGGAAGGACGCTTCATTTTCGTTGCCAACCACCCGCTTGGCGGACTCGAAAGCCTCGTGATGATGCAAACAATCAACGAAAAGTTCAACGACTTCATGTTTGTTGTAAACGACCTTTTAATGGCTATAGAACCGCTCCGCCCCGTATTCATTCCGATAAACAAAGTAGGAAAACAATCGCGCAGCAACGCCGAACAACTCAATACGCTCTACGCATCCGACAAACAGGTTTTGTATTTTCCTGCAGGACTGTGTTCACGAAAGATCAAAGGGAAAATCATTGACTTGCAATGGCAGAAAAACTTTATAAGCAAGGCAGTTGAATATAAACGCGATATAATTCCAATTTATATCGGAGGACAAAACTCAAACTTCTTCTACAGACTTGCCAACTGGCGCAAACGACTGAAAATCAAATTCAACATCGAGATGCTCTTCCTCGTTGACGAAATGTTCAAGCAACGAGGACAAACCATTACACTAACAATCGGGAAACCAATCCCATACACTACATTCGACAAGACGAAGACTCCAACCGAATGGGCAGAATGGGTAAAAAAGGAAACATATAAAATGAAAGGGCAAAAAGGCTAACCGTCGAACAGGCTAACAGGCAACTGTACTGTCGCGGCGCGCCACGACGCAACAAAAACCAAGAAAACGAGAAACCAGAAACCTAGAAACCATCCCATGACCGACATCTTCAGCACCGAGAAACGTTCCGACATAATGTCCAGAATCCGCTCGAAAAACACCAAGCCTGAAATAAAACTTCGCAAAGCTCTATTTGCCCGTGGATTCCGCTACCGCACCAACGACAAGCGACTTCCCGGAACACCCGACATAGTACTGCCGAAATATGGAACGGTAATCTTCGTAAACGGATGTTTCTGGCATCACCACCCCGACTGCAAGATAGCCACTACGCCAAAGACAAACACAGATTTCTGGCAAAACAAGATTAAGCGTAACCGCCAACGCGACTTGGAAAACTACTGGAAACTAAGCGAATTGGGCTGGGAAGTAATAGTGGTATGGGAATGTGAGCTAAGCCATGCGCACGATGCAGAAACCGTCGCCGACAAGATTACAGAACGCTTACATCGAAAATTGGCGGCAACACCCCCAAAATCATACGTTATACCAGAAGAATCGGAAATAAACATTGCTGCAGAAGAAAACCAGAATCCTTATTACTAATTTTATTTTTGACTGTTAGAATCCACCTCTCCCCCATCAATTATAATGCCTCCTTTAGACTTTACTATCAACTTTGCTCCATCACCGACAACAAGTTTTCCCCTCACCACAAGTTTCGACGATCTGTCAACCTTCAGCTTCGACTTTGGCTCCATACGATATTCGCTACCCTGTTCTATTACAAGGCTGCTTCCTTCTTCAACACTAACTATGCTGCCACTCTCCTGCACGAATTTGGAACCGGCCTCACATGTAAATAGTGTTGGCGGAGCAAAAAGACCTGTTATGCTATCACGCATGGGCTGTGCTACTGTATGGTTCTGCATCAAGGTTATGGACTTTTTTGAAGCTAATACTGCCTTCTCTTTCAAAGAAATACGTCCCGTCCATAGAGCATCGTTTGTAATGTCATAATCATCCCAACGCACATCAACGCAATAGTTGCCATTGTCAAGAGGTGTTATTTCTATACCAAGCCCTGTAAGATAAGTAGTTTGCGTATTTCGCAAAAGCTGTGATGAATACTGGCATTTGCCTGTTGTCATTGAATTGTAAAAGGTCTTTGTATTACACGTGCTCGGATTGGTTCCCATGTTTAATCGTGTGTGAGTACAAAACATATCACGCGCATCACCGTTTGCCACAAGACTATCAATTTCGAAACGACCTAAAGTTTTACGCCACAAAGGCTTTTCATTAGCCGTAGAGACAATATCCACATCGTCAGCAACTACAAATTGCCTTTCCATATCATGAGTGCCACAAAACGGATTTTCAACATCGCGACTATGATAGTAATCATGACCCGACCATGTTATACAACGCATATTGTACACGGTATCTGCATTATGGTATGTGTAATTCCAATACCCCTCAGCAGGAATCATTCTCAGATTATCACGGTCATTGGAACTGAAAACGTCAATTTCCTTACCACTAAGCACATCACGACCAACCTGATAATAGGCATATACACCTGCAACCTCATTTGGACGGCAATCGCTCTCGTTGGAAAATTGCAAGAAATCGAGTTTACCATTCCTGCCGGACTGATGGTTTTCTATCCAAATATACTGGTTAGACGATTGCTCATTGTCCTTGTAGGGAAGTTTTATACGCACCGCATCACCGTATGTCACAAAGTCGCGAAGAATAAAAGTTTGTGCTCCGTCTGCCCGTGATATGTCGGCATTTATAGGATTATCATTCGCATCGCGGGCAACAATCCACCAGTCGCTTGTATTTCGGTTGCTTTCATGAAGCCAATGCAAACGCCATCTTTCGTAGCCATTGCACGATACCAAAGTAGAACCAGCACCACCCATAAGTCCAAATCCACCCTGCAACGGCAAAAATGGCATGTACTCCGACGAACGTCGATGATTTCCACCAGAAGTATGAAATGAATTTGGGCCAAAAAAGGAATGAGAAATCTCGTGCTGGACTATACCCGTTGGATTATTAGAAACATCATGCGTTCCTACGCACTGAGCTGTACCAATACCCATAAATGGGTAATACACACCATTTATCAATAATTTTTGACCGCTTAACAACGAAGTAGAAAAATAACCGCTTCCAGCATTATCGCCACCATATTCCTTTGTTATGTTTCGGAAGAAAAACTGGATGAACCCTATTTTACCAGAACCATTTACATCATAATACGAAATATCATCGTGCCCATAGATAGTTCGCAACCCACCCTGTTCGTTGATGAAACCGACGGCAGCCCTCTCGATATTGCTTTCGTTGAAAGAACCTAAATTCAACACGCGGCTTTCATTTATATTTACAACTACGAAATCCCCTGTTATCTGTAGTTCATCAAACGACGATTCTCCATAAAGTCTTGTAATGCAACCATATAATGACTTTGGATTATACACAGTATCCATAAGACGCAACAAATAGTCGGGAGGATTCTGGTTAAGGCTCTCCAAATAAACCGTATTCCAATGGCTTATCTTTGCAAACGGTTTCTCACGTTCAGGATTTTTATCATAAATAATGTTTACAAAGAAATTTAACATTCTTATTTCACCGCGCGGCTGCATCTTCCACCCGTCCCAACTGTTTTTCTGTGCAAAAGCAGTTACTGCAAGCAATAAAACCAAAATCAGCGATGAAATACTTTTCATAATTATCTCAACTATACTTTGTGCTGAGAATATCTAATTTTTATAACCATTAGATTCTTTTTCAATATCATTAAACAACCTGATTAAAGACCGACCAATAGCATAGGCAAGATTAACAGGAACGGCATTTCCGATTTGTTTGTACTGTTCACCTATACTACCAGCAAACGCCCAGTCATCAGGAAAAGTCTGAATACGAGCATATTCCCTAACTGTAAGAGGTCTTGTTTCTATAGGATGGCAACGCTCAGTCTGTTTCTGACATGGCGAACATGTTAATGTCAACGATGGTTCATCAAGCGATAGCCTTCTCGCCATACCTGTTTTTCCGCCTTCCAATTCATAACTTCCGCCAAGATATTCCTTTTGAACCTCAACAGGCAAATCGCGCCAATATCCACCCATCGGAACCATCTTCATTACATTATGCTTTTTTGTGGGATATTTCACGCCTTTGGACTCTGGAACATCGCAATCATACAATATGCCTTTATAGAAAGCATCGCGCAAAGTTAAGATACGATTGTATGGTGAAGGCCAATGGAACAGAACCTTACCTGCCAAATCATTACGTATTGCAATCAATATAAGCCTTTCCCTTTTCTGTGGCACTTGATAAAAAATCGCCTTCAACACACGCGGTTCTACAAGTGTGTAACCAAGTTCTGAAATAACATTCTTTATAGTTTGAAATGTTCTACCGCCGTCATGCGATATAAGCCCACGAACATTCTCACATAAAAAGACCTTAGGTTGAATTTCTCTTATAGCTCTCGCCATCTCAAAGAACAATGTTCCCCGGGTATCATTAAATCCTCCCTGCTTGCCAGCATACGAAAAAGCCTGACAAGGGAAACCGCCTGAAATAAAGTCAACTTTACCTACATATTTTTCAAACGATATATCATGTATATCCCCTTCTACAACATTCCAGTTTGGACGATTGAACAACAAAGTCTTACATGCGCAAGACATTATTTCGTTAAGCATAACATGTTTAAAGCCTGCCTTTTCCATGCCAATAGCCATACCTCCTGCACCTGCAAAAAGTTCAATTGACGTATAATCCCTCAAAGGTGTCACAAGCATTTCCTCGCTCCATTTGCTATTGACCATTGCAGAAACTTCTGGCACTTCCAATAAATCCTTTACGGCAAAACATCTATTACCACAATCATCAACTTCAAAATTGTATGTTCCATTTGCAATCCACTTTTGAACTGTTGACTTTGAAACACCCATTATATCAGCAAAATTGCTTTCCGAAAAATACCCTACCATAGTTAAAACCTATCAAAACCTTCGTATGTTTCAAATGCAAGCAAATACAAACTTTTTAATGATTCCGCAGATTTTTCCTTCAACTGCTCGCAAACAGAATTTTTCAAAGTCGCTTCATCAGATTGAGATATTACATCGTCCAATATGACAGGTAACGCCTTGCACAACTTTGCAAATGCTAATTTATCGCCAAAAACTATCTCATAGAATTTATCCATAGAAACGCGTAGAATCCTATTATGAGAATACGATTTCCCATCAATAGTAACCGCCCATTTTATTTTCTGGGATTTTTTCGCAATTGTTTCCACTAGCATACAAGTAGCCTTGTCATCCTCTAAAATTTTACTCTGCATTTTCATATATGTCTTTTGCGAAGAAGAAGAATTCATAGTATTGTGCTTATTCTTCATTTCTACATATATGTGCAATTTCTCATTCACAACATCAAATCCTGTTTCAGGAACCTCCCAGCCGTTTCCTGCATAATTGAACAAATTCTGATGGAAATAACCTATTTTATTGGCGTTTGACTTATCAATCTGCCTAATGCATTCTGATTCAATTATCTCTTCAAAAGTCTTGCGATAAATCTTTGCATCAAATGTCATCTTTATAGGATCTATAAGATTAGCATTGAACTCATCAAGATTTATACTTTTCCTATACTGCCCAACAGTATCCTTAACATGTGCAAATATATCCTTATTGGAAATAAATCCTAAATTATATTTTTTCATAAGTACAAGATATATGATATGGCAAAAATATAGCGAATATAATTACTCACAATGATTTTGCGGTAAAAGTTATCCACACTTTTAAATGCCATTAATTAGTATATGTATTGGGGGAATATTAACCCTAACTTTCATCAATACGCTGCAAAACTTTCTTCGTCAAGCCAAGTCTTCTGCGCACGCATAACTTGCTCGATGACATCGCGCACACAACCTTCGCCACCCTTCTTGTCGGAAACATAGAGAGCAATCTCCTTTATTTCGTCAGCTGCATCTGACGGACAACAGGGCAAACCTACAAGCTTCATAATCTGGTAATCGGGAATATCATCGCCCATATAAAGGATTTCCTCGTTGCGAAGGTTGTACTTTTTCTTCAGCAACTCCAGGTCCTCTGTTTTCCAGACACTTCCCATTATAACGTCCTCCACACCTAGATTCTTGTAGCGAATCATTGTCTTTTCGCAAAAACCTCCCGAAATTATTGCCACAACAAGCCCCTTGCGGATGGCACACTTTATTGCAAATCCGTCCTTTACGCTGGTTGTCCGCTGCAAATATCCAACCTCGTTTATGTTTACCGTCGATGACGACAAAACACCATCTATATCAAAGACGACAGCCTTAATTTTCGATAATATCTCCTTGAAATTCAAGTTTTCTAAATTCCTATTCATTTGCAATATGTTTTTAAGATGCTTTCGCTCATAACCTTGTAAACTTCAGCAAAGTTTTCTTCAGAAGCAAGCATATCTATATGTGAATCAATAATCTTTCTATCGCCACGCACCGCCGGACCTGTCTGCGACGAGTAGGCATCGGCCGCAAGTATCTTCCCAAAACTTTGACGTAGAAGCGGATTCAAAATTTCAATAGGTATGTTGTTTTCTGACAACAGTTTTTGTCCAAGAAAAACACTATGGTTCATAAAATTTGATACAAAAACGCCAGCAATATGCAATATTTTCCGCTGTTCAAAGGTCAATTTGTAAATGTGCTGACTCATTTTCCCGGCTAAACTGTGCACCTCGCACAATGCCTCATTGTTTGATGCTTCAATGCATACAGGAATCGAAGAGTAATCTTCTATTTTCACATCCCGCGAAAAAGTCTGGAACGGATACATTACTGCTGCATTTTCCTGCTTGAAAATCTCTTTTGGCAGACTTCCCGAAGTGTGGATGTAAATTTTATCGTCGGGCAACGATATGCTTTTAGCTATTTCCACATTTGCAGTATCCGACAGCATAAACAGGTAAGCGTCCGAATCTTGTGGTATCTGTCTAAGATTGTCGGTAAAGTCTGCACCTACCTCATCGGCAAGTATCTGTCCAGTAGCCCTATTTCTACTAAATACGCAATCAATAGAGACTCCTTCCGCCACAAATTTTCGTGCTAGATGGCTGGCGACATTGCCCGAACCGAGTACCGATATTCTTTTTATCATAAGAAATCAAAAAAAGGAAACCTCTATGCAGAAGTTTCCTTTTTACAGTTTATCAATTCCATTATTCTTCTACGAGAATAACAATCTTATTGTTCTTGCATTCAACAAGTCCGCCATTGACGCTGAACTTAAGTTCATTACCGCTCATTTCACGGATAACGACATCGCCCTTTTCCAAAGTAGAAACTATTGGAGCATGCATGTTCAGCATCTGGAACGAACCCTTTGATCCTGGCACCTTCACCATTGAGGTTTCGCCTTCGAACAACTTCTTTTCAGGTGTGATGATTTCTACTGTCATAGCAACTATTATTTAGTTTCTGCCATCATCTTTTCACCCTTCTCGATAGCCTGTTCGATTGTACCAACAAGGTTGAATGCAGCTTCTGGATACTGGTCAACTTCACCATCAAGAATCATGTTGAATCCCTTGATTGTATCTTCAATCTTTACGAATTCACCCTTCAAGCCAGTAAATGCTTCAGCTACATGGAACGGCTGAGAGAGGAACCTCTGAACACGTCTAGCCCTGTGTACGACGAGCTTGTCTTCGTCCGAAAGTTCGTCCATACCAAGGATAGCGATGATGTCCTGCAATTCCTGATATCTCTGGAGAATATTGATAACTCTCTGTGCTGTTTCGTAGTGAGCCTTTCCTACAACTGCCTCGGTAAGGATACGTGACGAAGAATCGAGCGGGTCAACTGCCGGATAAATACCGAGCTCAGCAATCTTACGGCTCAATACTGTTGTTGCATCCAAGTGCGAGAATGTAGTTGCTGGAGCAGGGTCGGTCAAGTCGTCGGCAGGTACATATACTGCCTGAACAGATGTGATAGAACCACCCTTTGTTGATGTAATACGTTCCTGCATTTCACCCATTTCGGTAGCAAGTGTAGGCTGGTAACCTACTGCCGATGGCATACGTCCAAGAAGTGCTGATACTTCGGAACCTGCCTGAGTGAAACGGAAGATATTGTCAACGAAGAAAAGAATATCACGACCTGTTGACGAAGAGTTGTCACCTGTACCATCGCGGAAGCTTTCAGCGATTGTCAGACCCGACAAAGCAACACGTGCACGTGCTCCGGGAGGCTCGTTCATCTGACCGAAAACCATACTAAGCTTCGAGTCATTGAGCTTGCTCTTGTCAACTTTCTCCAAGTCCCATGAACCTTTTTCCATGGACTCCTTGAAACCGTCACCATACTTTACAATGTTTGCTTCGATCATTTCGCGGAGAAGGTCGTTACCTTCACGGGTACGTTCACCAACACCTGCGAATACCGACAAACCATCGTATCCGATAGCGATATTGTTGATAAGTTCCTGAATAAGAACCGTCTTACCAACACCTGCGCCACCGAACAGACCAATCTTACCACCCTTTGAGTAAGGTTCGATAAGGTCGATAACCTTTATACCTGTGAACAGCACTTCAACATCGGTGCTGAGTTCCTCGAACTTTGGCGGCTGGCGGTGTATAGGATAGCCATCCTGCTTAGGAAGCAAGTCCATACCGTCGATGGTGTCACCGATAACGTTCATCAGACGACCCTTAACCTGATTGCCGACTGGCATCTTGATAGGGTTCTTGGTATCGACGACCTCCATGCCTCTGCACAGACCATCGGTAGAATCCATAGCAATGGTTCTTACCGTATGTTCTCCGATGTGCTGCTGGCATTCAACGATTAGAGGCTTTCCGTTTTCACGCTTAATTTCCAAAGCGTCGTAAATCTTTGGCAGGTCAGACCCTGATTTTTCGAAACTTACGTCAACCACTGGGCCAATAACCTGAACTATTTCACCTACTAATTGTTCCATTGTGTAACTGATAAAATTTTTGCTAACAAAGATAAATAAACATATTCAAACAGACAAGAAAAATATTCCGATTTTTATAAAATATTTTTCAATCCTGTAAAACAGCACATTACAATCACAATTAACAAATAATAAAAGATAATAAACAACAAATAATGGATGATTAGATAATATGTTGCGACGATGCATCCTCGTCAGCTACAAATCATCGAATCATCAAATCTAAAAAACTTCAAACGTAAATCTAAAAATCAATAGTTTCGCGACCTCATCGAATCCATATAACTGCGAAGAATCTCCTTACGTTGTTCCGGAAGGCTCACTTTCTGCAAAAATGAATCGGCTATGCGATAGCACTCCTCAATTTTTGCAATTGTCAACTCTTTGATTTTAAGCGCATCGTATATGGCTTTTACTGAGTTGTACTTTTCGGTTCGGTCAAAATTCTCTTTCGAAAGCCATTCCGTCAGTTCCTCTTTTTCTTTGCCGGATGCCATATTCATGGCATTGATTAACAGAAAAGTCTTCTTGTTTTCGGCAATGTCGCCACCTATCGGCTTGCCAAACACGGCAGCATCCCCATACGTATCAAGCAGATCGTCCTGCAACTGAAATGCAAGTCCCGCATAACGTCCATACTGATAAATATTTTCACAATCCGAGTCCGAAGCTCCAGCAATAAGCGCCCCTATTTTCAGACTTCCTGCAAGCAGTACCGCAGTTTTCAGATTTATCATTTTCAAATAATCATCAACAGTTACATTATTGTCGGTTTCAAAATCCATGTCGTACTGCTGACCTTCGCATATCTCGATTGCCGTCTGCAAAAATTCTTCCAGCACCTTCTCCCTATTGGCATTAGTCTTTGCTGCACATCGGCAGGCTACAAGCGACATCAAATCCCCTGAAAGAATTGCAATATTTTCTGTCCATTTCCTATGAACTGTCGGGCGTCCGCGCCGCATGTCCGACTTGTCCATTATATCATCGTGCAGCAAAGTAAAATTATGGAAAATCTCAAGCCCTAGTGCAGCATCGACAGCCATGTCAACATTTGCACCAAACATCTCTGCCGACATCAGGCATAGCACAGGACGGATACGCTTGCCTCCAGCCGACAATGCATATTTTACAGGTTCATATAGAAACTTAGGTTCGGTCTTGGTCTCTTCGAGAAACAGAGAAAGCCTAGCCTTAAAATAATCGAGATAATATTCTTTAGTATTCATACCTTTAATAGTATATATGTATCATAATTCTAAAATATCGAATTGAAATATACCACCTGCAAAAGCTGCGACAAAATCAATGAAGCCAACAAACCATAAAAAACAATCCTTTGAATAACGAGTCTCCGCGCATTTACCACAACATTGGTCAACAGATAGCTCAACGGAAAATACATCAGCCATATCGATTCGTTGGATGAAATCGGCGACAGCATATAGATACCAAAACAAGCCATCAGGAAGAGCATGGAATGGTAAAACTTCATTTCGGCAGTCTTACGAAAAACCTTCAACGTAAACATTGAGAGTATCGAAATTACAACCGAAAAGATTACAGGAATAGAAAAAGTGTACTTTGCCACATTGTACTTCTCACCTATTACAAATCTCGAGGCTTCGTCTTTCACCGAAGCTACAAGCTCGTGCCAATCTCCGTAAAGCCATGTCAAGCAGAAAGCAGCACCAAGGACAAACATCATAGAAATAAAAAACGAAAGCACGTCGCGCCAAGTCACCGACTTAACAACCATCATCAATATTATCATTGCCGGCAAAAATACAATATACTTGTAGGCAAATAACAATGAAAGGCCATACAGAAGCCCCACATCAAGGCCGCTCCTTACATCTTCGTACTTATTGTACATGCCAAACATTTTCAGCACCGACATCGACAGAAACAATGTCGACACCATCTCGGGGATACACCTCTGGGCATTAATAATGCTACCGGTAAGCAATGCAAAAAACAATGCAGGAAGCTGATAACCAGACTCTACAATCTGATATTTAAAATTAGACTTAGCCACATAACATGCAAAGCCAAAGGCAAGCACGAATGCAAATGTTGAATAAATGTACTGGAAAACGGAAGCCTCGTATAGAAACCTAAAGAAGTACGACTGCATTCCTCCTGTATCCACAGCTGTAGGCATAACAGCAAACCTGTATCCCCACAATGCAATCATGAAGAACAAAACCACAACGTAGTTTACAGGATTATTGGATTTCAGCAACCTCAGCATTACAAAAATATCTATTTCAAGTCGAACCCAAGATCGGTACGGTAATAGCACTTGTCATACGAAATGTTTCCGATTGACAAATATGAAGTTTTAAGTGCATCAAAAATCGTATCACCGTAACTACTTATGGCAATAACCCTTCCGCCCGAAGTAACTACATCATCTCCCGACACCGAAGTTCCTGCATGGAAACAAATGCTACCCTTCACTTTTTCAAGTCCGCTTATCGGTTTGCCCTTCTCGTATGCCTCGGGATAGCCTCCCGACACCATCATAACCGTAGCTGCAGCCCTTGAATCAAATTCAACCGACATTCCTGCCAGTTTACGTTTTGCAGCAGCTTCCAGCAAATCAACGAGGTCGGACTTTATGCGAAGCATTACAGATTCGGTTTCCGGATCTCCCATGCGCACATTATATTCAATTACATACGGATCGCCATTCACGTTCATAAGTCCGAAAAATACGAATCCGCGGTAATTCATTCCCTCTGAACGTATTCCATCGATAGTCGGCTTTACAATCCTTTCTTCTACCTTTTGCGCAAAATTCTTATCATAGAACGGCACTGGAGAAACAGACCCCATTCCACCAGTATTTAAGCCAGTATTTCCTTCGCCAATACGCTTGTAGTCCTTTGCTTCGGGCAAAAGTACATACGAAACTCCATCTGTAATTGCAAACACAGAACATTCTATTCCATCAAGATATTGTTCTAGTACGACCTTGTTTCCTGCACTACCGAACTTTCCGCCAAGCATATTTTTCAATTCCTGCTTTGCTTCATCGAGATTGTCGAGAATTAGCACGCCCTTGCCAGCAGCAAGTCCATCGGCCTTCAGTACGTATGGCGGATTTACCGATTCAAGAAAATGTTCTCCTTCCGACAAGTTTTCGGCTGTCACCGACAAATATTTAGCAGTAGGAATGCCATATTTCTGCATGAACATCTTGGCAAATTCCTTGCTGCCTTCTAGCTGTGCCGACAATTTATCAGGACCGATAACCATAACACTTTCAAACTCCTTCTTTCCCGAAAAATAATCAACAATGCCCTTTACCAAAGGATCTTCAGGACCTACTACCACCATACCGATATTTGCATTTCTAACAAAATCAGCTACAGCTTCAAAGTTATCTGGCTTTAGTGCTACGTTTTCCGCAATAGTACGAGTACCAGCATTTCCTGGAGCAACATACAACTTTTCTACTTTGGGACTAGAAGCTATTTTCCATGCAATTGCATGTTCCCTGCCCCCTGAACCTAATACCAATATGTTCATTTCTTTACGTATTAATTTTTAAAATGTATCGTCTATATTATGTCCGCCTTGCTCGCCACTAGATTCCGTAGTGTCGCTTGAAACCGAATAGAATTCCTCGGGCGTTATTCTAACCAGCTTGTAATCGGATTGCATTCCGTTGTTGTACAACTGAGAAACACTTATTTCGTTCTGCGAAACTTTACGTATATGCATCAGCGACCGGCTGTTATACTTGTTGTAGCCAATATAATAGCCATCTACAGCTTGCTGGTAATATATGTTCATCTGCTTGCGCCTGATTTCCCACTTCATAGTGTCCGTGTAGTTGTAACTATAATACTTCGACGCGCCATTAGCTTCATCTCCAAAATGATAATATGGAACAGAAGTAAAAAGTTCTCCTGTTTCCTCGTTCACAGGCTTCCAGTAACCCTTTATTGTTTCTTCCCACTCCAGGTCGGTATCACTTGGTCCACAACTAAGTGCCAACATTAAACCAGCCGCAAAAACCAATAAAACACAAAAATATCTTTTCATCATTTCCATTATTTGCACCAAATTATCTTTCTTTCTTCATTGTACGATACCTTCTTGTTTTCGAAAAGCCATTTGACAACGACAACCACCTTTTTCTCGTCTTCGCCAACCTTGTTAATCAAATCGCTGTAAAGATATGGCGATTCTTCCAATATCTGTTTAATTTTCTCAACTATAGCATCAAATTCAAAATTCCTAATTCCCAAAGAATTACGACTGAGACAAACATCACACCCGCCACATCTGCCCACATTAGTCTCGCCAAAATAAGCCAATAGTTGCTGGCTACGGCATTTATTATCGCTTGTCGCATAACTCAACATGGCTTCCATTTTTGTAACAATACGTGTTTTACGGGCATCCAGCGCCTTGCGGTCGAAATACATGTCTTTTTCACGATACCTGCCGTAAATCAAATGTATTATAGGCTTGTTTATCTTGGGAATATAGCTTATGATTTTTGACTTAGCCAAAGCTTTCAAATAGTCATATACCTTTTCTTCGCTTACACCAAACCTATTAGCAATATAATCCTCACTTATATTCACATAATTAGTAAACAGCCCAGTGTAAATCCTAAGTACCAGCTTTACAAACTCCTCCATATCATCGCTTCCCAACTGCAATTGATACAAGTCGTCGCGACGCACATTAAACATCATCCTCGAAATAGTATTCGTGTCTTCCACATATTCCAGGAATCCTGCAAACTCCAATGTTTTCAAGCAATTATGAATGGTAAGCACATCAATGTGAGAATAAGCCGAAAAGCTGAACACATCAAACGGAATATCTTGACCTGCACCGCTTTCGTATGGTACACCAAGATAGCTGCACACTTCCGAATAAACTTTTTTCACCGTCGGAAGATCGGGGAAAGTTGCTGTTATGTTTTTCTTTATCTGTACCTTGTCAGTATTGTTGGTAAGCAAAAAAGCGTATGCTTTCTCTCCATCTCTTCCTGCACGCCCTGCTTCCTGAAAATAGGCTTCCGGTGAATCGGGCAAATCAAGATGAATTACCAAGCGAACATCAGGCTTGTCTATACCCATACCAAATGCATTGGTACACACCATTATGCGTATCTGGTTTTTCTGCCATGCCTCCTGTTTCTCCGATCTTTCCTGCGCCGACAATCCTGCATGGTAGAAGTCTGCGGAAATGCCATTCTGCTGCAATAACATTGCATACTCGCGTGTTTTCTTGCGATTTCGCACATAGAACACTCCAGAGCCTTGAACTTTGTTCACAATCGACAACAGCCTATTTATTTTGTCTTCGGTATTTATTACATAGTAAACCAAATTTTTACGCTCAAAGCTTTTCTGAAAAACATTATGCTTGGAAAATTTTAGCCTATCTTGAATATCATCGACAACCTCTGGCGTAGCCGTTGCCGTAAGAGCAAGTACAGGAACGCCAGGCAGAATGTCACGTATCTCAGCAATTTCCAGATATGGTGGACGAAAATCATAACCCCATTGCGAAATACAATGCGCCTCATCCACTGTTATCAGGTTGACATGCATAGCCTTGAGTCGTTCGCGAAAATAAGAGTTTTTCAAGCGCTCCGGCGAAAGATAAAGGAACTTAAAGTCGCCGTATGTAGCATTGTCAACTGCAACTTCTATCTCGTGCTGCGTCATGCCCGAATAAATTGCCAGGGCTTTTATGCCTCGTTTCTGCAAATTCGCAACCTGATCCTTCATTAATGCTATTAGTGGCGTAATTACAAGACACACACCGCTGTTTGCCATGCTGAAAACCTGAAATGTTATGGATTTTCCGCCACCTGTAGGCATAAGACCAAGCGTATCCTTACCTTCTGCCACCGACTTGATAATCTCCTCCTGCGGATAACGGAAAGTGTCGTACCCCCAGTATTTCAGCAATATTTCACGGAACTGACTCATGTATAGAAAAGGCAAAGATAAGAATTTTTGGACTTGTACACAAAACTAATTCCCCATCAAAAAAAACTTTTCAATTTCTGCAAAAAAAGTCTTACCTTCGCACCTTAAATTTAATACGAGATTCTATGGCTACAAACAGCAAAATCATCATGGACGGTCTTACATTCGACGATGTACTCCTTATCCCCGCATATTCGGAAATCATACCGGCACAAGTTGCTCTTGGTTCGGTGTTTTCCAGAAACATAAAAATCAATACGCCAATAGTTTCGGCGGCAATGGACACTGTCACCGACAGCCGTATGGCAATAGCAATGGCTCGCGAAGGCGGTATAGGTGTAATCCACAAAAATATGCCTATCGACATTCAGGCTCGCCATGTAAGCCAGGTGAAGAGAGCTGAAAATGCAATGATTCTAAACCCGGTTACCATCGATGTTAAAAGCACTGTTGGTGATGCTAGGAAAATCATGAACGAATACAATATCGGCGGTTTGCCAGTGGTTGATGCCGAAAAACGCCTCTGCGGTATTCTTACCAGCCGCGACATGCGTTTCCAAGACGATGCCAGCAAGCCCATCCGCGAAATCATGACACCAGCGGAAAAACTTGTTACCGCCGACCAGAACACAAAAATCGAAGCCGCAAAGGACATTTTCAAGAAATACCGCATCGAAAAATTGCCAGTTGTTGACAAGGACAACAAGCTCGTAGGACTTATCACCTACAAGGACATAACAAAGGCAAGCGTAAGCCCCAACTCGTGCAAAGATTCGCACGGTCGTCTGCGTGTGGCTGCCGCAGTAGGTATAACTGGTGACTCACTCGAACGCATGGAAGCATTGGTAAATGCTGGAGTTGATGCTCTCGTAATCGACACCGCACACGGACATACCAAGAGCGTAAACGAAGTGCTGAAGTCAGCCCGTAAAAAATTCACCGACATCGACATCGTGGTTGGAAATGTAGCCACTGCCGAAGCTGCAAAACTGCTCGTAAAGAATGGCGCCGATGGTGTAAAGGTCGGTATAGGTCCTGGCTCGATTTGTACAACCAGAATCGTGGCAGGCATCGGAGTTCCGCAACTCACAGCAATCATGAATGTCTGCGAAGGCATCAAGGGTTCTGGCGTTCCTGTAATTGCCGATGGCGGTATCCGCTATTCGGGCGACATAGTAAAGGCAATCGCTGCTGGTGCATCATCAATCATGGCAGGTGGACTTTTTGCAGGTACTGAGGAAGCTCCTGGCTCAACTATCATTTACAATGGCCGTAAGTTCAAGGAATACCGAGGTATGGGTTCGCTCGAAGCAATGCAACTAGGCTCAAAGGACCGCTATTTCCAAGATATGGAAGACGATGTCAAGAAACTTGTACCGGAAGGTATATCTGGACGCGTACCATACAAGGGCACTCTCAACGAGGTTATATATCAACTCATTGGCGGTCTGAAGGCTGGTATGGGCTACTGCGGAGCAAAGAACATCGAGGAACTTCACGAAAAAGCTCAGTTTGTACGCATCACCGCTAACGGCGTAGTCGAAAACCATCCGCACGACATAACCATAACGAGGGAAGCTCCAAACTATTCACGCAATCAATAAAGGAATTTTAAGATGAAAAAGACAATATTTGTAATTGCAACATTACTTTTTGCAACAATATTGTGCGCTCAAGATAGAACTCTGCTCGAAATCGACAACGAAAAGATTGATGCAGACGAATTCATGCACATTTTCAAGAAAAATGCAGGACATACAGGAAATGTTACGCGCAAGGATGTTGACGAATACATGGAACTCTTTGTCAACTTCAAGCTGAAAGTCCACGAGGGACAGATGCAGGGACTTGACACTTCGCGCAGTTTCAGGCAGGAAATTGCAGGCTACCGCAAGCAGCTCGCACAGCCCTACCTCAGCGACAAGAGCGTAGAGGAAGAACTCATCAAGGAAGCTTACGACAGAATGTGCTACGACATTGATGTCAGCCATATCCTTATAACGGTTAACAACAATGCTTCACCCGAGGACACGCTGAAGGCATGGAACAAAATCAACGACATCTACAAGCGCGCTGTCAAAGGCGAGGATTTTGCGAAGTTAGCAGACGCCTACTCGCAAGACCCCTCAGTCGCCAAGAATCATGGTGATCTCGGTTACTGCACTGTGTTTGGATTGGTTTACGACTTTGAAACGGCAATGTACAACACAAAGCCGGGCGAAATATCAAAGCCTTTCCGTACCCGCTACGGCTACCACATTATAAAGGTTCACGACAAACGCCCGTCAAAAGGTCGCTACAGAATTGCTCACATAATGGTTGTTTCGCCACAGGACGCAACCGACGACCAGAAGCGTGAGGCAAGGGAAACCATCGAAAATGTGTATGCACAACTAAAGGCAGGTGCCGACTTTGCAGAAATGGCCGACAAGTATAGTGCCGACCGCAGAACAGCAGTCAAAGGTGGCGAATTGGGCTGGATAAATGTCGGAGGCAGAATGATTCGCGAATTCGAAGAAGCAGCTTTCAAGTTGAACAATGTCGGCGACATTTCTGAAATAGTTTCCACAGGATACGGCTACCACATCATCAAGCTTCTTGAAAAAGAACCGATAAAACCGTTTGAGGAATGTAAGGCTGACCTCAAGTCAAAGATAAGCGGAAACATGAGGTCTTACAAGGGACGTGACGTTGTTGTTGCCAACTTGCGCAAGGAATATGGCATAAAGGACATGTCGAAGAAGGTTGCACCGTTCTACAAGAAGTATGTCACCGATTCAATTTTCAGCGGAACTTGGGTAATAGACTCCACATTGAAGCTCGACAAGGTGATTTTTGAGATAAAAGACCAGAAATATACCGAACAGGATTTTGCAAAGTATCTCCAGAAATTCAATGTTAAGCAACCGCCAGTTGACATAAAAATGTTGGTACTAAATGCTTACAAGCAGTTTGGAGACAAGAACATAATCGAATACGAGGAAAAGCACCTCGAGGAAAAATATCCGTCATTCAAGTACTTGATGAAGGAATACCATGATGGAATATTGCTTTTCGCCCTTACCAACGATGCCGTATGGAACAAGGCTATTGCCGATAGCGCAGGACTTGAAGCCTACTACGAGACAGTAAAGGACAACTACAAGTGGGGCGACCGCTATTATGTACGCACATACAAGTGCAAGGATGAAAAGACGGCGGCTAATCTCATAAAGGCTTTTTCGTATAACCCACCAAGTGAAGAAGAAAAAATCATCAGCGAACTCAACGCAAAGGATTCTACCGCCGTAGTTGTTGGCGAGTCGGCATTGGAAGAAAAAGGTCACAGCTTGCTTGTAGACAACGCTATTCGCGAGAATACAGTTAATGCAGACACCGTTCAGACAATCTACAGGGACAAGGACAACACCGTTATTTGGGTAAATTATGTCGCTCCGTCTACGAAAAAACTCAGCGAAATCAGAGGCATTGTCACTGCAGCATATCAGGACCAGCTCGAAAAGCAATGGACCGAAAACCTGCACAAGAAATACAATGTGAAGATTCATGAGGAATTGCTCGACCAGATTGTAAAGGAACTTTCCGAAGAAAAGAAGTAATGACCTCAAGGATAACTACGTTCATATTAATCATTGCTGTTGTTGTATGTTCGTGCGGCAAAGGCGACGATAATGACGCAAAGGGCGAATATGTTGCAAGTTTTGGCAATGACAAGCTTTATAAGGATGATCTCGTCAAAGCAATATCCCCTTATGAAAACATAAAGGACAGTGCTGCATTGGCCGAAGACTACATTGACAATTGGCTTACCGAACGGGTTATATACAACGAGGCTATCCGGTTGATAACCGACACGGCAGAACTTGAGGAAAGAATAATGCAGTATCGCCGACATTTATATGTTCAGGAGTACCTTGAAAAATATTTATACACCAACGTAAACATGACCATAACCGACAAGGAGGTAACAGAATACTACAACAAGCATTTGAGCGAATATGTGCTAAATACTTCGTATATAAAAGCTCATTACATGACTATACCTAGCAAATTGGCAAAATACTACGATATATTTGAAACGCTTAGGAAAAGCGATTTGAATAGCGAAAAGGAACTTGGAGACTATTGTGCCGTCCCCGATCGTAATGTTTATTTTGTGAAAAATTGGTTGGAGCTTGATGATTTCTTGAAACTTATAAATTATAATGGCACTATAAACCCTCAGGAATTGAGATATAAAAATACACTCGACTACACATACGATACACTTCGTTACCTTGTAAAATTTGACGAATACACATTGCCTGGAGCCCAAATGCCGCTCGAACTTGCCAAGCCTCAAATAATACAAATTATTATGAACAAGCGCAGGCACGACAAATATATACAAGGCAAAAATGAACTAGTTAACAAATACAAATCAAACGGAACTATTACAATTCGCAATCAATAATCATCCATGAGAAAGAAAACTTATATTACCCTAATAAGCCTGCTTATCGGTGTTGCAGCATACCCACAGGGAGTCATTGACAAGATTGTTGGCGTTGTCGGAAACGAAATAATCATGATGTCCGATATTGAAAACCAGTACATACAGATGGAAAGCCAGCAGATGAATGTGAATGAAAATACTCGCTGCGAAATTTTTGAAGACATAATGTTTCAGAAACTGCTTTATGTACAGGCGCAAAAAGACAGTGTAGAAGTAACCGCAAAAGAAGTAGACACTGAATTGGATCGTCGCTTGAGCGTTTTTATTAACCAGATCGGTTCCGAGCAGAAACTCGAAGAATATTTTGGCAAGACCATCAAATCAATAAAAGAAGACTTGAGAAGCACCATAGAAGAACAGATGATGGCGCAGAAGGTGCAACAAAAAATAATAGGAGACACGAAAGTAACCCCGTCGGAAGTAAAACGCTTTTTCGAAAGTCTTCCTGCCGACAGCATACCGACAATTGATGCGTACTACGAACTTTCCGAAATAGTTTTCAAGCCAGAAGTCAGCAAGGAGGACAAGGATAAGGTAATTGCAGAACTGAACAAGATTCGCGAGCGCATACTTGGCGGAGAAAGTTTCTCTACAATGGCTATTTTATATTCCGAAGACCCTGGATCCGCAATGAAAGGCGGAGAACTTGGCTTTGTCAGCAAGACAGACCTTGTACCCGAATTTTCACAGGTAGCTTTCAATCTTACAAGTCCGTTGGATGTATCTACCGTAGTTGAAACAGAATACGGATTTCATATCATCCAGATGATTGAAAAAAGAGGCAACATGATGAATTTCCGTCATATCCTAATGAAACCCAAAGTTAACACAGCAGCACTCGAAGAAGCCGACAAGAAAGCTACAGAGGTTTATGCCTTGCTCAAATCCGATAGCATCAGTTTTGGTGAAGCTGTAAAAAAATACAGCAATGGAGACAGCAAAGGATCCGACGGAAAAATAATGAATCCGTATTACGGCGACGCCCACATGACCGACGATTTTCTTGATCCATACACTAAATCGGCTATTTCATCTCTTAAGGAAGGCGAATACTCGAAGCCATTTTTGTCAAGCGACAACAGAGGCACAAGGGTTATCAAGATTATTCGTCTCGACCTCAACGTAAAGGAACACAAGGCAAACCTGAAAGATGACTACCTAACCATTCAGAAATATGCACTCGAAGACAAGAATGACAAGCTTATTGACGAATGGGTGAAAGACAAGGTTCAGAGCGTATATGTAAAAATTGATGACGAATACAAGGATTGCAAGTTCAACGTAGACTGTTGGATAAAGAAATAATTGACGTTTTTTTCATATCACATTGCTAATCGTTTGACGTATATTATTCACGACTTTATTGATATTCAAATATTTACGAGTATGAATTTCACAATTAAAAGAATTTTATGGATTGCGCTCACTGGATTATGTTTTTCGCTATGGTCATGCAAATCAGAAAAAACAGAAGAGAATTCAGAGGCAAAAGCTGAAAAAACAGATGATGTTTCAGAGACAAATGCAGGAAAGACTGATGAGGAGCCAGAAGCAATAGCAGAACAGTGTCCCATTAATCTGACGGAAGCTCAGAAAGATTTTGTAAATGGGAACAACGCATTTACGCTAAAATTCCTGAAGACAATAAACGATTACGACACCACTGACAATAGTTTCTTTTACTCGCCATTAAGCATTGTATATGTGCTAAGCATGGTAAACGATGCGGCAGAAGGGACTACTAGGCAGGAACTGGAAAAAACAATGGGATTCCGCAAAGGTGGAATCGAGGCTATAAATGAATATTGCAAGACATTGATTGACAGTCTACCGAAAGTGGATGCACGGACAAAACTCCACATTGCCAATGCGGTTTTCGTAAACGACAAATACAAGCTGAAATCCCAATTCCAAAAGGATATGCAGACATTTTACGATGCTAATGCAGAATCTCTCAATTTTTCTTCTCCAACGTCGCTTAACCGAATTAATGGTTGGTGTAACGACAAGACCAACGGCTTGATTCCTGATATTCTTGAAGAAATAGATCCAATAGCAGTATCGTATCTGTTGAATGCAATCTATTTTAAGGCCAACTGGGCGGAGAAATTCGATGAATTCGAAACCCAAACTGAAACATTTACCACGCCAAACGACCCTATACCGACACCATTGATGCACAAATCCCTAGAGCTCAAATACTTTAAGAATGAAACGTTTGCTTCTGTTGACATTCCATACGGAAACGAAATGTGGAGCATGACCGTAATGTTGCCCGAAGAAGGAAAAAATACCAATGATGTCATTGACTATCTAAACAAAAACGGCTTGTCTTTCCTTACAGAAACCCGTACTTACAATGTTGACTTGAAATTGCCGCGTTTTGAAACGGAATCCACAGCAGACAAACTCCTTATCAAAGTACTCGAAAAGATGGGAATGCAACGCGTATTTGCAGAAAATGCTGAAATTCCAAATATGTGCGACGATAATCTCTTTATTAACATGATGAGACAGAAAGCAATAATTAAGGTAAACGAAACTGGAACGGAAGCCGCAGTCGTAACGGTGGCGGGAACAGTGCCACTATCTGCTAAGTATCCTAGTCCCAAAGCTGTTTTCTATGCCGACCATCCATTTGTATATGTCATCAGGGAGGCTTCGACGGGAGTTGTGCTTTTTGTAGGCAAGTTTACCGGGCTAAATAGCAAATAGCAATTCTAAAATAGCCTTTTCATAACTAATAATGATAAATGTACAGTCGCGCCATGGCGCGTAACCAAAAACACAGAAACTTTTAAAATAGTACAATCGCGCCACGGCGCGATTCATATAAAACGGCTGAGCCAAACATAGAAACTTAGAAACGTGAAACATAGAAACTTTAAAATATAAAAACAGTACAGTCGCGACGCGCCACGACTCAACAAAAAACTTATACCATGAAGATAGCAAAAATTAAAACTGAAGTTGGCACCATGAAGGTGAACTTCTATTTCGACGATGCACCCAATACGGTTGCAAATTTCATTAAACTGGCCGAAGATGGCTTCTACAACGGATTGCGATTTCACCGCGTAATACCCGAATTTGTAGTGCAGGGTGGATGCCCATTCTCGCGCAACCTTGGCGATCCACGAGTTGGCACAGGCGGACCGGGCTACAAGATCAAATGCGAACTCAATGGTGGCAACCAATATCACGACCGCGGTGTACTCTCGATGGCACACGCTGGGCGCGACACTGGCGGCTCACAGTTCTTCATTTGCTTAACCCGCGAATATACCAAGCACCTCGACCGTCAACATACTTGCTTCGGCAAAGTAGTTGAAGGATTGGACGTACTTGACAAGATTCGTCAGGGATGCAAGATTGAGGAAATTACAATAGAGGAAGAATAAAAGAACATAGCAAGTCTATAACACACATCTACTATTTTTCATTACATACCATAATATTATTCATATAGAATATATGCAAGGGAAAACAATAAATGGATTTGTTCTGAAGCACCTATTGGGCACAGGTGGCATGGCTGAGGTCTGGTATGCAGAAAACAGCATTGGAAAAAAGGCTGCCGTAAAAATGCTACTGCCGAAATTATGCGAAGACGCGAATGTTGTAAACAGGTTTATTACAGAAGCAAAAATCACTGTAGGTCTTTCGCATCCATATATACGTCAAGTTTACGATTATGGAGAAATTGATGGACGTCCAACAATAGTTCAGGAATACCTTGAAGGCAAGGACATGAAGTCAATGATGAACTCAAAAGTTATATATTCTGAATATGACATTGAAAAATGGTGGAATCAACTTGTTGATGCTTTGAACTATACACACAAGAATGGAATTATACACCGCGACATAAAACCTGCTAACATATTCATTGAAACAAATGGCAATGTAAAACTGCTCGATTTTGGCATCGCAAAAATACGCGAAAGCATAAGTTCAACCCAGACTGGCCAGAAAATCGGAACTTTAATGTATATGAGTCCCGAGCAAGTAAAAGACAGTAAGCACATTGACTACCGCACCGACATTTATTCTCTTGCAGTAACCTTTGTACATCTAATAACCAAATGCAAACCATACGACATCAACAATAGTAGTGATTTTGAAATAAGTGAAAGCATTGTCTACAAAAAATTGGACATAACTGATGTGCCAACAAACTGGCGTAACTTTCTTGAACCATATTTGGCAAAAGATCCTCAGCAACGTCCCAATCTTGTACCATTTGGCAACAAGCAAGCAATTTTACCGACACCAGATTTTACAATAGATACCCAAAATGATGATGACGAAACTCATTTAAATGCTGTACAAATAGAAAAGACAGACGTTACTGATCCACAGAAAGCTACCCCCAAAAAAAACAATCGTATATTAATTATACTGTTACTGCTATTGACAGGAATATTCGCTGTAGCAATATGGTATATAGTAAATAGAAGCAATGATTATTCTCAGAATATAACTGAGGGAAAAACCAATGTGGAAGAAAACTCTATAGACCAAATTCTCAAAGAAAAAGTATATGAATGGAATAAAGCTCACAATACCAAGGATTTTAATGTTTTTCGAAACCTTTATAACGATAATGTACATTTCTATACAAAGAACACCTATAGCAAAAGTGATTGTATAAAAGACAAGCAAAATATATTAACAAATAATAATACATTCTACCAACAAATTATCAGTGAAATAGATATAGAAAAAATTAACAACAACGAATTTAAATGCAGTTTTATCAAACGCGCTACATCTAATGGTAAGACTTTAGATTATCCATCATATATACATTTTAAAAAGGTTGGCAACGATTGGAAAATTTCGGTTGAGAGCGACCTTATTACCGACAAAAATCATGCAAGACGCGCACAGAAATGAAGTATTTGAAAAACAACTTAGAATCAAACTAATATCATATAACCATGAAAAATAAACTTTTTACTATTGTTACGTTGCTTTTAGGACTAGTAATAGCATGGAGCTGCAGTTCTAAAAACGAAAACGAATCACAGAACAATAAAACAAATACGTCTGAACCAAATACAGAAACAAAATCTGCAGACAATAACTCATACGAGACAAAAAATAATCTTGTAAACGAAACCGATTTTACAGCACTTGTCGGCAAATGGTTCGATGCACACAACGCCAGGGATATCAGCACACTGGCGAACATTTATACCCAAACAATCATGTTCTACGGAACACCAATCGACAAGAACGAATGCATTGAAAATAAATTAACTTTTTTCAAGAAGAATCCCGATTTCAAGCAGGAAGTAACTGGCGAAATAACAATCGAAAATATCAGCGCTGATGAGGTAAAGTGCAGTTTCAACAAAAAAGTTACCCTTAACGGTCAAACAACCGACTATCCCTCCTACTTACATTTCCGCAAGGCTGGCGACGATTGGAAAATTTCGGTTGAAAGCGACCTTGTTACCGACCAAAATCTTGCAAAACGCGCAGAAAAGAAGCATTTGACACAGGAAATGGGAGCAAGAGAGGATGTTCCTGGCACATACGACTTTAATGGCGACGGCAAAAAAGAATCGTGCTACCTGCTGGAACCTATAAAATACAATGACGAAGAACGTTTTATGGAATGTGAAGGCGAATGTATGTGCCTCATTATGTTCTCCGACAGCAACATACCGCCAATTGAGATTGAAAACTGCATTGGTGGCAACCCCAAAATTTACGGCGACTTAGACGGCAACGGCACAATAGAAATTGGCATTTGGCCTTGGTGGTGGACAAGCTGCTGGCATACCTTCTATATATATACACTCGTGAACGACAAATGGGAATACTTTGTTGAACCATTCACAGCACATTGCATCCTGATGGAAGATTTGGAAGAGTCCGGAGAACCAATAATTAAAGCAGTCGAAGGCAAGAAGGATATGTTCAGGATTAGATTCTCCTACTATGACGAAGTAGAAGAAGAACTAAAGGAAGGAACCGAAATTGTCAGGAAACTAACGAAATAAACAGAAATTATTCGGCTATATTAACCATTTCGGCTTGTAGAACTTCCTTGGTATCGGTGTCGTAAACAAAAGCGACAACCTTGCAGTTGGCTGCATTCCAGTTGGAACTGAACGCCTTGATATATGACTTCTCAATGGTAGCACCCTTAGCCAATTCTTCGGCATTATCCTTTACGCTTTCGCCCAACGCACCGATAAAGCTTGTACGGAACACATGGTTATGGACATAATTTTCAATTGTTGTCGGATTGGAATCATAGTCAATCTGACCACCAATGATGTTATCTTCGACCACATATACGCACAACGACAATTTCCTCGAACAAGCAGTTTCGGCTTTAAGTTTCACATTTGCCGTCATTGAACCATTGGCAATAGACGGAACAACCTCTAACGACAGTTCGGGAGTTACATTAACATAGTTCGCAAACAATGTCGCCCATTCTGTTGGAGCATTGCTTAACGACAACGGATCCAACGTATTTACCAACCCTGCAGGAAGACCTTCCAAATCGGTATAATTACACAAATAATTCCCCTCTTCTGTTCTGAAATCGTCTGCAAAAGCAGTTCCAGGCTCTGGCGAAGCGTATGATGAGGTACAATGTATTGCCACAGGAACGACTGCGTCGTGGTATGTTCCTTCCAAGGTGCTTATCATTTTATGCCCTTTGGGACAATTACCACACTTATGTCCTGTAAAGTCAATTATAAGGACCTTTCGTATAAGAGTCTTTTGACCAGTTGTATCCGTAGGATTCTGCTGTGGATTATTCGGTTGCTTCAGGTATTCGCCTTCTTCAATCTTGTCGCACGAAACCGCAAATATTCCTGCAAGCAGGACTGCGAGTGTAAGTATTATTGTCTTTTTCATAAAAATATAAATATCAAATTACAAATATAATTACAATAGTCGTTGTGTAACAATTTATTGTCAAATTTCTTTTATAATCTTTAATTCTTTAAAAATTTACCGGCAAAAATCTTATCTCCAGCCAAAACTTTTATGAAATATATGCCTGATGACAAATCAGAAACATCAAACTCAAGTGAATCTACAGAAGAAAAAATTTTAATTTCAACGCCTGTATTATCCAAAATGGAAACATCATACTGCCATACATTTTCATCAGGAAATTCGATATTGAGAATGTCATTAACAGGATTGGGCGAAATGCTTATGTTTTCTGCTGTAAATGTTTTGTTTGCCGTCAATGCCTCAACATCTTCCATCGTGCAATAGTTTCGAGGGTAGGAACTTAAATCGTAGCTAGGGTCATATTGACTTGCATTGTGAAAAATTATGGACTCATTTTGCCATACGCATAACACATCTGTACGCCCTCCACCCGTCAAATCAGGTTGTTTATATATAATAGCTTCGGCAAAACCAAGGCCACTACCAATTTCAGAAAACCACACGGAAGAAAATCTAATGTCAGAACAGCCTTGGTCCCACACGACATCAGTATCTGAGAACTGAGCGTATTCTGGTGTCAAAGTGATGTATGATGGTGCCAAAGTCCACATTTTATACTGATGACCTTCGTTTTCAATAGTATCAATGTCACATACCACTATTTTATAAATAGAATGTACATATTCTGTATAACCATCAAGAGTTATCGTATCACCGACATTAGCCTTGTAGTCGAAAACAAGTACAGGATTTCTATCTGGATATTCGAAATACAACAAACTGTCTTCAGTAACATGTACTTTAAATAGAACGGGGCTTTCATCAATATTTTCAATAGAATAGCCATCGTGGTCCCAACCACCTTTCATCGTATATGCATTATTTTCATCCGATGCATCGCACAATTTGTAATAATACACACTAAACGGGTAATCAATATTTCCATAATTGTAATATCCTACACTCCATACCGTATTTGGTCGTGCAAACAATGATATATCGGGAGTTTGCGAATAGGCACTTGCAGCAAGCGAAAACAGCACTAATGCAATTAGAATCCTTTTTTTCATAACTTATATTTTCACAAATATCCCTACATGATACACTCCCATATAATATACCACAATGGTGTACATCCCATCGGGATATTGCGACACATCAATACTATATGTGGAATCGTTGCTGTTGTCATCGTATAGCACAGTGCCAAGCATACTGAATACTTTTATGTTATATTCACCAGAAACATTTTCAGGAATATCTACATTAACAAAATCACAGGCAGGGTTGGGATAAATGTCACATGGTTCTAATAATTTCGTTGATTTTTTACCAACAACGAATAATTCGCATCCACACTCAGGATACAATGAATAAACTAAAGTATCGTTGAATGCTATACAACTCGTCGGAAAATAATAATATGAATCCATAGCTCCACCGAAAAAGCCGTATGAAGGACCAAAACCTTCAACAATTCTGTCGTAATCAGCAAAGCCCACTCCACAAACTGGATCATATAAATAACTATTTTTACTAAGATGAATAACCTTTCTGCCTTGATGGATAGTTACAGAATCAACAAAATATTCTATATCATAATTATATTGCTCTTCAATGTATTTGGGGAAAATAAAAGTATCTCCGACATTTAGATTCATAGAGAAAACAAGCTGTTCTTCTCCGTATCTATTTAAACGAAACACATCCCCAGTTGCCGTATCTTCCCTTATGTACAAATCATTATAAGTGACAACACTGGGTAAGTACTCACAATTAATTTTCTGATATGACTTCCCGTTTATCAATACGGTATCAGAACATAAAGTAAATACTCGACCTGTGTTCATATACATATCTAAGCACGGTAAGGTATCATGAGGCATAGTGTACACATTGTCATCCGCTACATACATGATAGGCATATATCCTACCCACCACTCAGTTTTCTCACTACCGAATAAGGATTTGTAGTAGCGAGGTCCTGTCTGGTATTCGCAATCGGGCATATCGGCGAAATGATAGGATAAACCTGCGGTATCGGAAATGCAGCGCAAACCATCTGTATATGATTTCACTTGGTTGGGGAACAGGCACTTAAGTGAGCCAATGCCATCAATTATACCACTATTGCCAAACGAATCATACAATGCAGTATCGGTACAATGCGCATACTGTACATTCCGAAGTTCGCCACCAATTTCTATCTGCGCCACAGAATCCACATACATACTTACTCCATACTCATCAAGCAGCCACGATTCCCCTGCAGTTTTGCCAAAGTCATACACTAGGCAAAACCGCTGCACGTCTGTCGAATAGCGATAAACCTTAGAATCCTGCGAATAAACTATGTTTTCCGACTTGAGACTGTAGCGGTTGAGATTGTCGGGGACATACTCGCACAGCACCTTGGCTTCAATGCCATTAACCGTAGTATCGCGGTCGAAAACAATATAGGAATACGAAACATAGTCGGGGTCGAAGGTATTGTATGTGTAATACCACTTGAAACCGTTAGCTCCAAAATTGGTAGTTTGCGAATAAGCGCATACGGCAACAGAGAAAAACAATGTAAATGCAAGCAAATATCTCATGGCGTATTTTTTTGTATATTCAACATACTTTTTAAATATTAAACAAATCTCACAAATCAAGTTTTCGCAAAATTAGGCATTAAGAGCGAATAATCAAAAAAATCTTAAACTTTTTTAAATTTTCTTTAAGACATATCAAAAAAAATCTTACCTTTGCAAGATTATATGTCGTATTTTGCAGTTAAACTTATGAATATAAAAAAGTTAACCTTACTAGTTGTGGCATTGGTCTCGATGCAATTTGTATCGCATGCACAACTTTCAGTTTCGATAACAGGCAATTTTGAAGGCTGTGCTCCACAAATTCTAACCTTCGGCTGTAATGTAAGTGGAGCGTCTGGAGATGTCACGTATTCATGGTCGGCTGGCAATGGCGATATGTCAGTGCGCCCCGATCCAACTTTTTCATACATCAACCCTGGACATTATACTCTATCGGTAACAATCACTAGCGGTGGACAAACAGCCTCCGACTCCCACGAAATTATTGTATTTAACGGACCTACCGCCATATTTGACGACACACAGGTTACAGGCTGCGTACCATACGATTTCCAGTCACAAAGCCTGTCGACACCTGGCGATGCCGAAATAACCAACTATGTATGGTACTACGGCGACGGCTATTCGTCTAACACAGCCTCGTCAACACATACATACCAGAGTTCGGGAACGTATACTGTAGCTCTCGAAATTACCGATGCCAATGGTTGCGTAAACAGCATGTCGGTACTACAGAAATTTTCGCTATCGAAAAGTCCCGATGTTTCAATTGCCGCCCACGATGCACAATGGTGCGTGGCTCCCCATGAGGTTTCGTTCACTTCCGAAATTTCTACCAGCGGCGGACTTAGCGGGAGCTATACCGCCATGTGGGACTTTGGCGACGGGGCAACAAGCAATACCGAAAATCCGCACCACACATACAACAACACAGGCAACTACGACGTTTCTCTTACTGTTACCGACTCTTACGGCTGCAGCACTGTAGTTTCTGAAGATGATATGGTGGTGATTGGCATGATGTCGCCCGAATGCAATGTGCCAGAGCAGGTATGCGTAGATCAAGAAACCATATTTACAAGCAACGCCAGTGACGAAAGCGTATGGAGTTTTGGCGACGGCTCGCCTAACCAGAATGGGCACGAAGCAAGACATACCTATTCGCAACCCGGACGCTACTCGGTAACATTTACTGTAGATCCAAATGGACCTTGCCGCCAAACAAGAACATTCACTGTGGAAGTTGTACGCGTAACAGCTTCGTTTGTAACATCGCCAACCAACCTGTTCTCGTGCACCTACCCATTCGATGTACAGTTTACAAGCACATCAACATGCACAGCAAGTGGCGATGAACTTACATATTATTATCGCTTTGGAGATTCACGCATCGGAACAGAAGCTAACGTTTCACACACGTACACGCAGAACGGAGAATTCACCACCACGCTCACCGTCACTTCGTCGGGCGGATGCATCTCGGTATTCGAAGGACCTACAATAACTATACATGAGCCCGAAGTTTCAATTTTGGCATCGGAAACCGGAGGATGTACCCCCCTGCTTGTACAATTTACCAACAATTCCTCGTCCAACATAGTGGACTATTTGTGGAATTTTGGCGACGGAACACCAACACAGCACACCGATGTGCCAGCCATTGAACATTATTACTACAACGAGGGTACTTTTGTACCGACACTTACTGTTACAGATGCGTCAGGCTGCACAGCTACAAGGCAGGGTCCTGAAATTATGGCTGGCATACAGATATTGCCGGAAGATTTCGGCGTCATGGATTCGCTGTACAACTACATTCCAAAAGGAGTAGTATGCGCCTCCGACACAATATACCTTTACAATTCAATGTACGAAGACCATGACACCCTCGACTATGTGTTCATAATCAATATGAACGACAGTCCATTCGAGGAACAGAGCAGCGAAACATACCACCAATACACCTTTGAACAAGACACTGGTTGGGCATACATCGGATTGAGGGTCGACTACAACGAGTGCAAATCGGATACGCTGTGGTGGGACAGCATATATGTAGTACCGCCGATAATAAAAATACGCTCCATATCCGACTGCCAATCGCCCATGGACTATACATACAAAATCACCAAGAACATTGATGCCGAATACTGGGACTGGATTATAACCGACGAGGAATCAGGCGATACCTTGCAATACATACAACATTCCACAATCGACTCAATCAATTACACCTATTCCGACTACGGGCGATACAAATGCACGATAATCGGGCATAACGACAATTACAGCAGCTGTGAATACAAAAACAACGTGACAAGTACAATTGTCGCACCGGAGATAGAATGGTTCATTACGCGCGATACAATATGCACTGGCGGCAGAATTACAATAACCATAGGAAATGCCATAGCATTCAGCGACATAGCATACGACTTTGGAGATCCAGTTATACCGTTCAACGACCTAGAATGGATTTCAGCTGGTTCAGGAATGCAATCGTCGCCACACCAGTATGCCGACAGTGGCAACTACGACATAAAGCTATATGCCCGCCAGTCGGACGGCTGTGTTTCGGAATTCACCAAGCACATATATGTAGTTAGTGCAAGGGCTAGAATGGTTCCCGAAAGCCTTGCCGTAGGCTGTGTTCCGGCTACATTTAACTTCGAGGCTATACCAGAAACCAACGACCCACTGCAATATGTAGTTTGGGATTTCGGTGATGGTTCCGCAGTAGATACCACCTTTACTCCAAACCTGCCGGTAGACCACACATATACTAGCATTGGAACGTACCGGATTATTATGCGAATTACAACCGAGCATGGCTGTAAATTCTCAAAGATATATTCAAACCGAATCAAGGTTGTTGACGTACGCAGTGCCGAACTAAGCATTGATGCTGCAAATATATGCCTCGGACAAAGCAGCACATTTACGGCAGTAGAAACCGACAACACAGTATGGCACGAATGGAACTTCGGCGACGGAACAGAAATAGCAGGCAACAGCAGTGTTGTAACCCACACCTACGAGCAGCCTGGACACTACACTATTTCTCACATTGTTTCGGAACAAGGCAGCGGCGGCTTGTCGTGCGGCGATACCGTTCACATGGAAGGAGCCTTGACAATAGAAAGCGCAACAGCAGCATTCCAGCTCGACAGTACTTACTTCAACTGCTACCCCATCAGTCCTACCATCCACAACAATTCTCAATACTATCCCGAAGATATAAATATTGAATACACATGGAGCATGGGCAACAGCGAACAAGAACTTCATTTGCCCGAACCACAGTATCTTTACACAATACCCGGAGTATATGAAATCACACTTGGCATTCAAACTCCAGCAGGCTGCTATTCCACAGCTTCGCAAAGCATAGAGGTAACAGGTCCTGAAGCAAACATCTACCTGAGCGACACCATTGTGTGTGCCGGTGGAGTAATAAACATGGCAATGATAGACGCAAGCAATGTCGAAAGCCTTGTATGGGTTGTTGGTGGCGGCGACAACTACTATACACCCGAAGTTACCCACCAGTACGAATTTGTTCCCGAATCAGGATATTTCCCCGTGACACTTTCCATACGAAACGGCAACTGCACCATCGACCTCACCGAAGATGTGTTTGTATATAGGTTGCGCGCCGAATTCTCACTTTCCGACAGCGAAGGCACCCGTATCGAATACGGTGAAGGCGTTTGTTCTCCGCTGATTGGCGAATTAGTTCCAGAACATTCGGCTGAATGTATGTCGTCATGGTATGTAAACGGAATCCTTAACGATGGCGAAAATGTCAGATGGCTCAACGAGTCGCTGCTCACCGATTCGCTGTTCAACGTACAAGTCGTTGTTAACGACACACTTGGCTGTACAGACAGCATTTCGCACCAGTATTATGTATATCATCTGCCCGAATTGCATGTAAGCAACGACACCCTGATATGCTTGGGCGATACAGTAAACATTTCGGCATCGGATGCATATTCATATTATTGGGAAAACCCAATAGGCGACAGTATTCCAAACCATGCAGTAAGTCCCGAAGAAACAACTCTTTACCGCGTAAATGCCTACACCGAAAAGATGTGTACCAATGCAGATTCGATATTGGTTGAAGTTGTTTATCCATACGAAATTGCAATATCCGACGACTATTTCAGGATAAATATGGGCGATACGGCGGTATCTATCATAACCTACGACAACAGTGCTATCGAATGCTACATTTCACCGCAGGAAAGCCTTACAATGAGCGGTTGCGACACAATAGTTTTCTTCCCCGAAGAAAGTACCGACTATGTACTTATGGTTAAGGACACTACAGTTTGTCCCGACCGCAAGTTCAACATACACATTGATGTGGAAAAGATATTTACCCTTGATGTTCCGGGAGCATTTACACCGCTTAGCGAAGGCGACGGCAACAATATTGTTTATGCTCGTGGACTTGGCATAAAGCAATTGCTGCAGTTCCACATCTACAACCGCTGGGGTGAAGAAGTCTTCTATACCAACGACCTGCATACCGGCTGGGACGGAACCGTAAACGGAAAAGTGCAAAATAGCGATACTTATTCGTATTATGTTGAGGCAGAAATGTTTGACGGAAGCGTGCAAAGCAAGAAAGGAAACATTATGCTGATAAGGTAGGCACCTTAGGGTTCTGGGTTTCACGCTGACGCTGTTTATAGGTTTCAGGTTGTTTAAATTTGTACTATAGTGGTGTCGCGGCACGCCACGACGCCACAGTAGCACAAATAGACAAATGAAGCACAAATTGGACAAATTGGACAAAAATCAACAAACAACATTTTTCTAATCAAACAATAACAATATTGTTGTCCAAGGTTGTCCTTGTTGTCTTCTTTTTTTCAAAGGCAACAAGGACAACAACAACGCACTATATAGCTGACAGCAATAATAAAGAATACCCGAAATAACATATCCCTTCCGGATAAAAAGATGGAAACAAAGCCCATTAACTCTCTGTTTATTAATAATATATATTATCATCATAAAATAATCATCATTTTTTGATGATTATTTTATGATGATAATGTTAAAAATTATTACTTTTGCATTGTGAATCAAAATGTTTTGACGATGAACAATCCATTTGTAACCAACGGATATGCAGGAGCCAAATATTTCTGCGACAGGGAGAAAGAAACAAAAAACATAGTGCAGATGCTAACAAACGAGAACAACCTTGCACTTATTTCTCCGCGAAGACTCGGCAAGACCGACCTCATATACCATTGTTTCGCCCAGCCAGAAATAAGCGACAAGTACCACACTTTCATAGTTGACATTTATTCTACGGCATCGGTACGCGATTTCGTGAATCTTTTGGGCAAGGCAGTTCTTGACAGTTTAAAGTCAAAGGGTCGCCAGAGTTGGGAAAAGTTCATCAACGCAGTTTCTTCGTTAAGGCAGAACATTGGATTCGATATGAATGGCTATCCTAGTTGGAGCATAGGAATTGGCGAAATAGAAAATCCTTCCGTCTCGCTCGACGAAATTTTCAGTTATCTTGAATCCGCCGACAAAAAATGCCTTGTCGCAATTGACGAATTTCAACAAATCACTCGCTACAACGACAAGAATATAGAGGCCACACTGCGTACCTACATTCAAAAATGCACAAACACGCACTTTATATTTTCCGGCTCGCAACGACATCTAATGGGAGCAATATTCACATCGCCATCACGCCCTTTTTTCCAGTCGGTAACAATAATGAATCTCCCTCCTATTCCGCTTGAAAAATACACCGACTTTGTAGTCAAGCACTTTGAAGAAGCTGGCAAAAGCATCGACAAACAGGTAATATCATGCCTTTACGAAAAATTCGATAGCATCACCTCATATATGCAGCGCATAATGAACCTGCTTTTTGTAAGGACTCCCATAAAGGGCACTTGCACTACTGAAATGATTGACAGCACAATAGAGCAATTGCTTGATTTCTCTGCCGATACCTACGAAGCCATTTTGTACCAAATGCCCGAAAAGCAGCGCGACCTCTTTGTTTCCATAGCATTGGAGGGCAAAGTGAAAAACATTTCTGGCGGCGAATTTGTAAAGAAGCATAAACTTTTGTCGCCAAGTTCGGTTTTGTCAGCAGCCAAGGGACTTCTCGAAAAGGACTTCATCACACAAGACAGAAATGTATACAGCGTTTACGATAAACTGTTCGAGTTGTGGATTAGGAGAATGTATAAATAAAGTTTTCCCCTCAGGCAACGAAATGCCAATTAAAATTGTCTATATTTGTGAACTATTAAATTTGTACGGCTATGAAACGATTGATTTCAACCATAATAATCGCAATCTGCACCGTTTGTGCATTCGCGCAGAGCATCAATATCAGCTTCACAGGCAAGACCATACACGGACGCCACGTGGATATGGACAGCATTGTGATACACAATATTACGCAAGGATGGACGGCAACGCTCGTTGCGCCCGACACATCCTGCTCGTTCGACATTACGGCAATAAAAATCAACAACGCGATGCAAGCCGGACTTTCGCAGAATGTTCCAAACCCGTTCTACGGCACAACCGAAATTAACCTTGCTTTGCCAAAGCCGGACAAGGTAAACATGCAAGCCCTAGACATGGGTGGGCGCGTTTTCGCCAACTACAACGGCGACCTGCCCGAAGGCGAACACCGATTTGCTGTAAGCCTTGCCTCTCCGCAGAGCTACCTGCTGTCGGCAACTACATCCAGCGGTACATCATCGGTGAAGATGGTGAACCTTGGCAGTGGCGGAGCAAACAAAATTTCCTACATCGGACAGGTGGAGGGAAAGGCTCTGCGTGATGGCAGGACGGAAATACATTATGGAGATGAACTTCAATTTACAGGCTACACAACTTACATTGACAGAGTATACGAAAGCGAATTCAACATTGTTACCATAAATTCTGGTTCAGATGTCGAGCAAATCTTGACTTTTAATTTGAAATCAGGTTCTTCGGATGAAATAATTGCTTGTGACTCATATACTTGGGTTGATGGTGTGACCTATAGGGAAAGCAACCATACAGCCACATACACATATACTAATAGTATGGACTGCGATTCGGTTGTAACACTACATCTTACGATAAACCATAGTGTGAATGCCACCGACACGCATATCGCCTGTGAAACTTTTACTTGGATTGACGGCATAACATATACGGAAGACAACAGTACAGCAACGTTCACATTGCAGACTGCGGAAGGCTGCGATTCGGTTGTAACGCTCAACCTCATAATAGGACACCCAGAAACAAGTGAATTCTTGGAAACGGTCTGCGACAACTTTGTATGGAACGGAATTGAATATACGGGAAGTGGTGATTATACCCAGACACTCCAAAGTTTTGCAGGCTGCGACAGCATTGTAACCCTGCACCTTACAATAGTTAACTCCGTACTTAATATGATATCGGAAACAGCCTGCGACAGCTACGAGTGGAACGGACAGATATACGACGAGGACGGCATATATTCGCAGACATTCACTGCGTCAAACGGCTGTGACAGCATTGTGAAGCTAAACCTTACAGTACTACATAGTGTAAACAATGAATTTTATGAATCAGCCTGTGATACATACAACTGGAACGGAGAAATATTTTCGCTGACAGGCGACTACATCCGTACATTCAATTCTGCAAATGGCTGCGACAGCATAGTTACCCTGCACCTTACGATAGAGCGTTCCGAAACTGACGACGAAATTGTAGCGTGCGAGCAATATACGTGGATTGACGGTGTAACATATACCGAAAGCAACAATACTGCCATATATACGCTTACAAATACAGCGGGTTGTGACAGCATAGTGGCATTGCACCTGACAATTACTACAGCTCCCGAAGTGCATACTTCTGCAATAGGAAGCACCTACTACAGGTCGGCAGTTTGCGGAGGATCAGTCGTGTTGGAGGGCAACCAAGTTACATCTTACGGCATCTGCTGGAGTACCGAGTACAATCCGACAATTTATGATGCCCATACATCTGAAGAAGTGATTTCCGATACATTTACAAGTACCATGACTGGCCTTGAACCATCGACAACATATTATGTAAGGGCATACGCGACAAACTTGTGCGGAACATTCTATGGAGAACAGAAGATGCTGACAACCTGCAGTTGTGGCGGACAGATAACAGACGCCCGCGATGGCAACCAGTATTCGACAGTTCTCATCGGAGACCAGTGTTGGACTGCTGAAAATTTGAAATATTTGCCAGAAATAAGTGACTACAGAGATACAAGTTCTTATAGACCAAGATATTATGTGTCTCCTAATTATTATGATACCAACTATCCAGCAACAATAGAAGCCGCTATGCAAACACAATACTATTTAACTTACGGAGTGCTATACAACTTTAGCGCCGCACTACAAGGTGGACATGCTTCCAATGAAAATCCAAGCGGAATACAGGGGGTGTGTCCTAACGGTTGGCATTTGCCTAGCGAAAGTGAATTTGAGGAACTTTTCAATTCGCTGCCAGAAGGCGACAGATATGATATGCTCTGTGGAAATGCTTCGCTGTGGAGTGGTTCTGTTACCAGTTCGGCAGTATTCGGGCAGTCTGGATTCAATGCCTTGCCAGCAGGGTACCTAGATAGTTATATCTCGGAAGTCGGATCTAAAGCATATATGTGGACTACATCGGTTGACATACAACGGCAACAAGTCCATCTTATGCAATTTCTCAATGTATCATGGGATGCTGATATTTATTGCCCGCTTAGGCCTCGTAGATATGGAGCTTCTGTCCGTTGTGTTCGCGACAGGATTGACTACGACTGTTGCACATATATCACAGACACTCTGGAGGCTTGCGATTCGCTGACATGGAGGGACGGAACCACATATACGGCAAGCAACAGGACTGCGACCTATAGGATTCTGGGCGAAAACGGATGCGACACAATATATTCGCTCAGGCTGACAATATACCATTCAACAGAAACTACTGACAATATCGATGCTTGCGAATCATATACATGGATTGATGGTGTAACTTATACAGAAAATAACGACACAGCAACATTTATGCTTCAGAGTATACACGGTTGCGATAGTCTTGTACATCTCAACCTTAGGATTTATCATACTCCACAAGGCGTTTTTGTTGATACGCGAACAGCTTGCGACTCGTTGGTATGGATTGACGGAAACACATACTACGAAGACAACGACGAGGCTATGACTACGGTAGTTACTCACGCAGGTTGCGACTCGGTCGTAAGGCTTAACCTGACGGTAGTTCATCCTGTTGAATATGAGTTTGAGGTTTCTTCTTGCAACGATTATTTATGGGATGGTCGGACATATTCATCATCTGGCGACTACACAAGAACATACGCCGCTGCAAATGGTTGCGACAGTGTTGTTACAATGCACTTTACAAGGTATAGTGGATATGTTAACGATGAGATATATGCTTGTGACAGTTACACATGGATAAATGGAGAGACATATACTATTGATGACTTGCCGTCGTATTCCAATTATATTTACGACACATATACATACACAAATTCATATGGCTGCGACAGCACTATTAGGCTATATCTGCGTTTTAGGAAAAATGATGTAGTTGACACTCACAGAGCTTGTGAATCGTTCACTTGGATTGATGGTAACACATATACGGAAAGCAACAATACAGCGACTGTAACCCTTACTAACCAATATGGTTGTGATTCGGTGGTGCATCTGAATCTCACAATTGGTTACCCGGACAATACCGTACATGAGGTAAATGCCGAGGAATGTTCCTACTATCGAATGTCAAATGGAGAGTATTTTACCGAGAGCGGTGATTATCTTAGAACGATACCATCTTCTTGTGGATGCGACAGCATAGTATTACTGCATCTTACAATTACCTGCGAAAATGGAATCGAAGGCACATTCTATGATGAGCGCGACGACATAACTTACCGCACAATAGAATATAATGGGCTAACTTGGTTTGCTGAAGACTTGAGAACAACACATTTTACAGACGGAACAGAAATTCCTCGCAGAATTGGTAGTTCTTATGTTTATTATAAAAGCGAATGGGGATGGTGGACTGATATGTTGGAAAGTCCTGGTCATTTGTATGGAGGATACTATGATAGGGATTATGGTTATTATTACAATATTAGTTCTTCGTATAGTTTTTGTCCTTCTGGTTGGCGCGTACCAACACAATCGGAGTGGCAGGATCTTGTGAATACGATGGCTGCATATGGTGATTATGGTTGCGATGACAATGGAAACGCTATAAAAGCTATGGTTTCTTCTTCAAATTGGCAGGAAAGCAATATAGAATGTACAGCAGGGTACAATCAGGAGACAAATAATTCCAGAGGTTTAGGTCTAAATCCCGATGGCGTAATTTCATTGTATCCAGATGAACCAGGAGTAATAACAAGCGGTGGCTCAATGGCAGTGTATTTAACTACTACTTCTTCTATTGGAATATATTCCAATAATATTAATTTTTATGGTCCAGATTGGGGTCCCATATCATACTACTATGCTTATTATAATTCTTATGATGGTGTCCATATTAGATGTGTAAGGGATAATTAAATTTCTCGCCAACCGACCGATATATCAAATTATGCCTGTCGAAAAATTTCAAAACAAATACCGTATTGGGACAAAAGATCCGTTACAGGGTTTGCGAATTGTTGATTTTGATTCTGTGGTATTGTGGCGTCGTGGCGCGCCGCGACACCACAGAATCACAAGAACAAATCAACATTCAAATCAATAGAACCACAATTATGTTAATTTTTTGTTAAAAACAATTTGTGTCAGGCAACGAAAATGTATTTTTGATTGTCATAGTATTATAGATTGTAAAAATTGTGACATGAAAATAGGCATTCTCAAGATACTAAAATACATACTGCCATTATTTGTTACCATTCTAGTGCATTTTACAGGTGTAGCCCAGCTGTCGGTTTCGATAAACGGCAATTTCGAGGGCTGCGCACCACAGATTCTCACTTTCGGGTGCAACGTCACAGGAGCTACAGGCGATGTGGCGTATTCATGGACATCGGGCAACGGTGACGTGTCGGTGCTTGCCGAGCCTACATTTTCATATCTCACACCAGGGCGGTACACAATTTATGTAACCGTTACAAGTAGCGGACAGACAGCCACCGACAGCCACGAAATCGTTGTATTCAACGGACCTACGGCATCATTCAACGACAGCACTATTGTAGGCTGCGTATCAAGAGGCTATTATTTCCAAAGCAGCGCTACAGCAGGCGACGCCGAAATTACAAACTGGCTGTGGTACTTTGGCGACGGTGTTTCGGCACAGGGACGCAACAGGACACACACATACACATCGCCAGGAGTATATACGGTTTCGCTCGAAGTTACCGATGCCAACGGCTGCCGCGACGAATATCATTCACAGATGCTTACACTCTCCAAACGGCCAGACGTGTCGATTAGTGCCAACAATGCTCAATGGTGCGTGGCTCCGCACGAAGTAAATTTTTCATCGGAAATATCAACCGACGTAGGGCTTGGCGGATCATACACGGCAACTTGGAATTTTGGAGACGGCACAGAAAGCAACGACGACAATCCGTCTCACACCTACGAAACCACTGGCAGCTACAATGTTACACTCACAGTGGTGGATTCGTACGGCTGCCAGTCGGTTGTGCGCGAAAACAACATGGTGGTAATTGGAACACTGACCCCGACATGCACAGTGCCATCCGAAATATGCCTCAACACACTGTCCTCATTCCGCAGTAATATCGACGAGGACATAGCCTGCTACTGGGATTTTGGCGATGGAACAGCCACACAATGGGGTGCAGAAGCAAGCCATACGTATTCGCAAGTGGGAACCTACTCGGTGTCATTCACTGCCGACCCCAACGGTCCATGCCGGCAGACACAGGTTTTCAATGTCAATGTGGTGGACGTCCACGCATCGTTCCGCACCGAACCTGAGGACTTGTTTTCGTGCACCTACCCTTTCAATGTATGGTTTATAAACACATCAGTCGGAGAAAACCTTTCATATACGTATAATTTCGGTGACAATCACATCGGTTTTGATGGACTTACACAACATTCGTACACACAAAACGGCAGATATACGCCAACGCTCACTGTTACATCGCCAGGCGGATGCGTATCGAGGTTTACAGGGCCAGAAATCGTAGTCAACCAACCCGACGCGGCACTTCATTCCAACACAGCCGGCGGATGCGTGCCTGCAACCGTAGGTTTTTACAATGAATCGGAATATACAAGCAATTCGGCTGTTGTGGATTACTTCTGGGAGTTCGGCGATGGCACTTCTGTACACACAAACACATCGTCTGTAGAACATGTGTATTCCGAATTTGGCACATTTTATCCGATTCTCACAATTACCGACACATCGGGTTGCACAGCTACAAGCCAACTCCACGAACAGCCTCTGTGCAGCATAGTTACAGGAACTCAGGTTTTGCCAGAGCAATTCGGTGTGACCGATGCCTTTCACAACCTTATCCCAGGCGATACTGTTTGCCCGCAAGATGTACTGTATCTCTACAATTCAATGTACGAAAATTCTTCCGACTACAGTTTTTCCTTCACGATTAACTCTGATGATCGGCCATGGACTGTAAATTCTGGAGCCGAATACAAACCATACTCTTTCATAGTTGATACAGGTTGGAACAAAATCAGATTAACGGTTGAATACCGTAACTGCCAGTCGCCAGCACAACTTTGGGACAGCATCTATGTAGAACCGCCCATAATTCGTCTTGCATCGTATTCCAATTGTGCAGCACCTTTTGCATATTCGTTCAAACTGATTGAAAATCTTGGTGCAGAATACTGGGACTGGCTGATATGGAACAACGAGAACAACAATACCTACATGAATCTCGTTCACTCTACCGAAGATTCCATTTCGATTGTATTTCCGGGCTATGGCAACTACCGATGCAAGATTACAGCACACAACTCAAATTCCGACTGCGAATACGAGCAGGAAATCTTATGCAACATTATGCCACCGACATTCAACTGGGAAATTTCAACAGATACATTGTGTCTTGGGAACAGGCTTACAGCGGTGGTACTTAATGCACCTGCGTTTGCCGAGGTCGCTTTCGACTGGGAAGGCAGCGGTGTGCCCCCCGACCAGCTCGAATGGATTCAAATAAACGGCATTACCGACTCGCGCTATACATACGAACATGGCGGCAACTACGAAGTAATAGCATACGCCCGGCAGTTTGACGGTTGTATTTCAGTGTTTACCAAACAATTGTATGTAGTTGACCCGCATTCGAGCATAACTCCGACAAATCTTGTCGTAGGTTGCAATCCTGCCACATTCGAGTTCCATAATATCACCAACACCGACGATCCAATTTATTCGGCAACATGGAATTTTGGCGACGGCACTGAAAGTATGTCGGGCGAAACCGTCACTCATACATTTGACGAGGCTGGTGTTTACAATATTTCATTGAACATTATGACATGGCATGGCTGCCAGTACTCGGCAACCTTCAACGAAAGAGTGAAGGTCCTTAATTTTCCATACGCTTCCGTTAATTATACGCGAGAGGTTTGCCTAGGCACAGTACAAACTTTTGTGTCCAGCGAATCGGACAATTCCATCTGGCACGAATGGGACTTTGGCGACGGCACAACAATCTCGGGAACAGGAAGTACGGTTACGCACTCGTATGAACAATCTGGAAACTACACACTTAGACACATAGTTTCGGTAAGGGATGAAAATGGCGCAGTTTGCAGCGACACGGTTTCGTATGTAAGGGATATATATATTGAAAATATCGTGTCGGCAGACTTTACAATCGACAGTTCTGCATACAACTGCTATCCTGTAAGCCCTACAATACATTCAATAGTGGTTGCCGAACCAGAAAATGTCCATCTGGATTACAACTGGGATATGGGCAACGGCGATGCAGTTCACGTGGCAAATCCGCAGTACTTATATACTGCTCCGGGTCAATATACAATTGGACTTGAAGTTACAACACGCGGTGGTTGCAACGCTTCAACCTCGCACAATGTGACAATTACAGGTCCGCAAGCAAACATTTCGCTGAGCGACACATTGGTTTGCGCAGGTGGCGAAGTGCATTTCTCAATGACCGATGCCGTAAATGTTGAAAGCTTTATGTGGGTTGTAGGCGGCGGTTACAACTACTATACACCCGAAGTTACCCATCAGTACGGCTATGTCCCCGAATCGGGATATTTCCCCGTAACTCTTTCCATACGAAACGGCAACTGCATGATTGACCTGACCGAACAGGTTTATGTGTATCGAATATTCTCCGAGTTCAACCTTCTGGATATTAACGGAAACAAGATTACCGAAGGTGCATGTCCACCGTTTGAGGGAAATCTGTCATATATTGGAACTGATGGTGCAGAACAGCGCTGGTATGTGAACGGAGTGCAACTGACGGAAAATTCGGTATCGTGGACAAATTCTTCCACGATGATGGATTCGTTGAATGTGGTTTCCCTTGCAATTACCGATTCGCTTGGCTGCATCGACAGCATTTCGCATGAATATTTGGTTTACAGGAATCCAGAAGCGCATACCATTGGCGACACCTTGATTTGCAGGGGCGGTGAAGCACACATTTCTGCATTTGGCGGAAATTCCTACTACTGGCTTTCTCCTATAGACGACAGCACACAAAATCAAATTATTTCTCCAACCGAGGCAACCATTTATTATGTCGATGCGTTTAGTGAAAAAATGTGTATGATTTTGGATTCGGTCATGGTTGATGTGTTTCAAGATTTTGATGCAGGAGTTTACGAACAGTCGCTGTCCATAAATATCGGCGATACGGCTACAGCACTGGTATTTTCCGACATCGAACCGCTCAACTGCTACATTTCGCCTGCGGAATACGCTTTTGCTGGGAATTGCGATACTTTGTTGCTTTATCCGCTCGAAAATACCGATTTCACATTCATTCTGAAAGATTCGCTCGGATGCTACGAAAAGACTGTTGACATTCATGTAGATGTTGACATCAAATACACGCTTGATGTGCCAGGTGCGTTCACACCATTGAGCAATGACGAGAATAGCGTTGTGTATGTACGAGGACTTGGCATAAAGGAGTTGCGCCAGTTCCGCATTTTCAACCGCTGGGGAGAAGAGGTTTTCTTCTCAAATGACCTGCATACAGGCTGGGATGGAACAATCGGCGGAAAGGTGCAAAATCAGGACACATATTCGTATTATGTCGAGGCAGAAATGTACGACGGAAGCATAAGGACGAAAAAAGGAAATGTTGTGTTGATTAAATGAATGTAGCGGCGCAATGATTTGCGCCAGGTAGAGACGTTGCGTGCAACGTCAGAAAGAATTAATTTTGATACGATATAAAATTTGACATAAAAAATGGAATGTATTTAACGAATTAAAAAATTTACAATATGAAAGCGAACATTAAATTATCAGTAATCCTTCTCGGAATCGCGTTTGCCTTTTATTTCTCATCGTGCGAGCGCATTCAATTTGACGAAGACGAGAACGCAATTGTAAGAAATGCAAGAAACACCTTGCAAGAATACGAAACCGATGGCGGCGATTTTGTATTTCTGAAGTCGCTGATTGGCATGGAAGTTACTGCTTACGATGAATATTTGACAGCAAACGGCTATGAGGAATGTGAATACAGTAACAACCTTAGTGCGAAATATACAGATACAAGGGTTGACAGCATATCAAAATATTTGTTTGTACATTTTGGACATGACGATAGGGTGCCTAATGTAGAAATGAAATTGGAAAGCAGTGACATTGATACATTGTCGGCAATTTTTAAGAAATGGCTTTTAGAGATATTGCACTCCAATTCATATCCATTGTTGGTCAGGGAAAGTTATTCTATGAGAAATGGTAATAATGGATATCAGTATGTTGATACACCCGAACAAATTTTGGAGGCATTGGAATCGGTTGACCCATCTTCTGATGATTTTAGTTTTACGTTTTCAGCAAATGACAGTCAGGCATACAAATATAGTTTGCATTTGAGATACGGACAATGGAATCCATCGGTTTATATGCAGATTATCAACGAGCGTGTAAACAATCCGCTTCCAGAGGTTCCTACCGTCAACCTCACAGATGAATATTTGGGCAAGGACATTCTCATTGCAAAAGTTGATTATATGTCATTCGAGTACGGCGGTTTCTATTCTATGAATGTTACTAACAAGCAGAACGAAGGAAACGAAATTCCTTTCCTTGCAGAATATATGTCTCCCAGCGATTTCGGTTACATAAAATTGTACTATCGAGACCAATCAAATTTATTGATGGACGGCTCAATTGTTTGGGCTGGCTGCGGTGCCCTTAATTTTCCCGAAACATTTGTAAAAGGTGGAAATGTTGACACATACGTTCCCGAATACACAATGAAACGCGGTCTGTCATTCCCAAGCGACAGAATTTCGTACATAGATGCTGATGGAAATTATGCACAGGATGTTGATGAATCGGATAACGACTTGGGATATATCTGGCAGACACTTTCGGCACAGGAGGAGTTTATGTCGTATTATAACCAGACTTCGAAAAAGGTCGCTGTATTTCTGTACCAGCCGAGCGTTGGCGTTGGCGACCCATACGATGCATATTATTTAGTTTTTGTGGAAAGGTAAATTTTCCTATTTTTGTAAAGCGTATAAAATTGAAATGTTATGAAACGGCTAATTCTAATCATAGTATTTGCGATATGCACCGTTTCTGCTTTTTCGCAGGAGATAACCCTAAGTTTTACAGGCAAAACCATACGTGGCCGCCATGTGGATATGGACAGCATAGCAATACGCAACCTTACGCAGGGATGGTCGGTGATGCTTGTTTCACCCGACACGGCTTGTTCATTCGGACTTACATCTGTAAATATGCTTAACGCAAATGCTGGCGGACTTTCGCAGAATGTCCCCAACCCGTTCTACGGCACCACCGAAGTGAACCTTGCCCTGCCCAAGCCCGACAAGGTAACAATGCATGCTCTCGATATGGGCGGACGAGTTTTCGCCAACTACAACGGCGACCTGCCCGAAGGCGAACACCGCTTTGCCGTAAGTCTTGCTACTCCGCAAGGTTACCTGCTTTCGGCAAACACCTCCGACGGAACAAGTTCGATAAAGATGATTAATCTCGGCAGTGGCGGAACTAACTCGATAACCTACATCGGGCAGGTGGCAGAGAAGACGTTGCGCGATGGTGACTACGGACTTGCAATAGGCGATGCACTGGAATGTACAGGCTACACTACCTACTGCGATTCCATTTACGAAAGTGAAGCATTAGATGTGACCGTAGGCGATTCCAATACACCACAGACACTGCGTTTCAACCTGAGGTCGGGAGTAACGGTTGACGAGATAACCGCCTGCGGACAATACACGTGGATAAACGGAATCACATACACCGAGAGCAACAACACTGCTACATATACACTAAGGAACAGCATTGGCTGCGATTCGGTGATAAGGCTGGACCTCACCATATATCCAACATATCTTTATCCCCCACAACAAATATACGCATGCGATAGTTACGAATGGGAAGGGCAAACATATACGTCAGGAGGAATTTACAGAATCGTATATCAAACAGTTGATGGCTGCGACTCAACTATAGTACTCTCCATTCATATCCTACATCCCCGAACCTACGAGACCGACTCTACCGTCTGCGACAGCTACGAGTGGGAAGGGCAGACATATACCGATGACAGGACATTCTCGACCACATACCAAAACCGATACGGCTGCGACAGCATAATAGCAATAAATTTCCATGTGAACCACTCAACCGAAACTATAGACACGAGGGAGGAATGCAGCTCGTTTGTATGGATTGACGGCAATACCTACACCGAAAGCAACAACGAGGCAACCTATACCTACATTGCAGAAAACGGATGCGATTCGGTTGTTCGCCTTAACCTGACCATAACGCGCATTGAGTATGAGTTTTATGTTCAAGAGTGTGATTCATACCAGTGGGATGGGCAGAATTATTCCCGAACTGGGGATTATACTAGGACATACACTACCGCAAACGGTTGCGACAGCGTGGTAACCTTGCACTTTACAAAACTTAGCAATATTATATACGACACAATATACCTCTGCAATAACGAAAGTTACACATGGATAAACGGTGAAACTTATACTATTGATGATGCAAGATATTATTCTGGTGGACAATACCAATATGCTTTTGCCACATACACATACACTAATTCATACGACTGCGACAGTACCATCCGTATGTATCTGTATTTTAGAAGCGACAATGTGATTGACATCCAACGTGCCTGCGATTCGTTTACTTGGGTTGACGGCAACACCTACACAGAAAGCAACAACACTGCTACAGTAACACTTACAAACCAGTACGGCTGCGATTCGGTTGTGCATCTAAACCTTACCATAGAACACGCTGACAACACCGTACATGAGGTTACTGCCAGTGAATGTCCCTACTATCAAATGTCTAACGGCGAGTACTTTACCGAGAGCGGCGATTACCTGCGAACCCTGCAATCTTCCTGCGGTTGCGACAGCATAGTATTGCTACACCTTACAATTACTAGCGAAGATGGTCTTGAAGGAACATTCTACGATGAACGCGATGATAGAACATATCGTACTATACAGTATGGTTGCCAGACTTGGTTTGCCGAAGATTTGTTAACTACACATTATGCGGATGGTAGCGATGCTCCTTCAGCACAGGGTGCTACTTGTGGTTATTATAGTAGCAATGGATATTATGATGATTGGTTTGCTGGAAACTGTTGCGGTCATGGTTATTGTCCTTCTGGCTGGCATTTGCCAAGCCAATCGGAATGGGAATTACTTATAGATTATATGAGAATAGGAGAGGAATACACTTGCGATGGTTCTACGAGTGTCGCAAAAGCAATGGTTTCTGACACAGGATGGTCGGCATCAGATGTGGAGTGCTCTCCAGGATACAACCAGTCTGGAAACAATTTTAGCGGTCTTGGACTCAACCCTGCAGGATGCGCATATTTGGGACGTAGTGAAAAATCTTATTACGGTTTTCCTTATTACGAAGGTAAAAAAGCAATGTACCTTGCAGGGTCTTCAGATTTATTAATAATCGACTATAATTCTTCCAATATTTCCTTTGTAGATGTAGATACATATCTTTGTTTCGGGTTTAAAATCAGGTGTGTAAGGGATAATTAATTTTCTCGCCAACAGATCGATATATCAAATTATGCCTGTCGAAAAAATTCAAAACAAATACCGTATTGGGACAAAACGCGCATCGTGGCACGATTACAACGGTGGCGAATATTTCATTACGATATGCACAAAGGACAGGGTACATTATTTCGGGGAAATCGTTGACGGCGAAATGCAATTGTCGGCGGTGGGGAAATATACGGATGAATGTGTGCAAAAAATTTCGGAACACAACCCATACGCGCAAATCCCCCAATATGTTATTATGCCCGACCATATCCATTTGATTGTAATAAATTCCGGTGATGATTGTAGAAACGCACCATGGTGCGTTTCTACAAATGATCCCGCCGATGGGAAAAACAAAACCATGCAAAAAATGGCCAGCGACAAGGGTCGTTTATCAATCGCGATGGGCGGTTTCAAACAATCCGTTGTGGGGTTGTGGCGCGCCGCGACACCACTCAACACCACTAGACACCACATGAACCAGATTGCCGAATACATCGAAAATAATGTGGCGAAATGGGAATCCGACAATTTAAATGATTATTTGACGCAAAAGAATTAAAATGATGTTTAGGAAATTCTGCATATTAATAATATTGTTCCTGCTTTCGGCATTTGCCGCAAAGTCGCAGCTTTCCGTAACCATCACAGGCGATTCGTTCAGCGGATGCTCGCCACAGAACCTTACTTTCGGCTGCATCGTTACTGGTGCAGGACCTAATGTGGCCTACTCGTGGTCATCTGGCAACGGTGATGTATCGCACCTTACAACCCCGACATTCTCCTACCTCGAAGGCGGTACATATACCGTTTCGGTAACTATAACCAGCAGCGGAGCAACAGCAAGTGCCAGCCGCGAAGTTGTGATTTTCCAGTCGCCCGAAGCGCACTTCAACGAAACGCCAGTCTCGGGCTGTACGCCCTTCGACTATTCGCTCAGCGACATGTCAACGCAAGGCGATGCCCCGATTACAAGCTGGCTGTGGTACTGGGGAGACGGACAGACATCGACGGGACAGAGTGTTTCGCATACTTACCTAAATTCAGGGCTTTTGACGGTTTCGTTGCGTGTTACCGATGGAAATGGCTGCATAGGCGAACGATATGCGCAGACTGTAAATGTATCGTCGGCTCCATCGTTGTCGGTAACGCCAGAAGTTGACCAATGGTGCGAACCGCCCCTGCAAGTGCCTTTTATTTCGCAAGTAACAACTGCACCTAATGTTTCAACGGCATATACTCTGACATGGAATTTCGGTGATGGTCAGACTGGCACAGGCGACAGTCCTAATCATACCTACACTACACACGGGCATTTTGATGTGAGCGTTACCGCTACCGACAGCTACGGATGCTCCACCACGCACGTTTATCCCGATATGATTTCAATTGCCCCCTTAATACCGCGTTTCGATGCCCCTAGCACTGTATGCAAAAAAGTTTCCACAGCATTTCGTAGCCTTATGTCGCGAACAACCAACTGCTCATGGAACTTTGGTGACGGCACTCCTGTATCGTACGACTATATTGCATACCATGTTTACATGAATGAGGGAACATACACAGGTACATTTACCGCCGATCCGGGCGGACCTTGCGAGCGCTCCGAAAACTTTACTGTAAATGTGCAATATGTTGAGGCGTCGTTTGTGGTTGACGGAACATTTTCCTGCGACTATCCATACACGGTGCAGTTTACAAACACCTCCGTTGGCGACGATGTTTCGTACAGATACGATGTCGGACTGGGACCAAACAATTTGTATTCGGCAGAGAATCCCGAGGTAACATACAGGCAGAACGGTGTTTACGAAACCTCCTTGACCGCCTATACAAGTGCCGGTTGCCACGACACCTTTGAAGGTCCGACAATAACAGTAAACCACCCAGAAGGCAACGTAGAATCGAACAGCTGCGGTAATTGCGCGCCCGAAACCGTAAGATTCGACCATCACGTCGTATATACCGAAAACAGCGAAATTGTGGACTATTTCTGGGATTTCGGCGACGGAACGACATTGCATACCACATATACGCCAGTTTCGCATACATATACGGAGCAAGGCGTGTATGCGCCAACACTTACAATAACAGACCGTAATGGCTGTACCGATACCCGCTCGTTGAATGCCTTCGACGGCGGTTGCGACGCCATAGAAATAGGCATGCAGATTCCACCTGAGGATTTCTGGGCTACAGACCTGAATCTCAACCTGATAAACCGCGACACCGTATGCCCGCAAGATTTGTATCTTTTCTACAATTCCATGTACGCAAGTTCCGACAGCATCGACTTTTTATGGCTAATAGCATCAATCCACTCCGGAAACAGCGGCAATGCCAACGGAATGTACAACACTTTTTCTTTTGATGTTGACACAGGCTGGAACAATGTAGGCATACGCACAGAATATCTGCACTGCCAGTCAAGTACTTATTGGTGGGACAGAGTATATGTTTCGCCTCCAATTGTGCATTTCGGACAGTACACCCATTGTTCAGCTCCGTTTGATTTTACATATACCATTGTTGACAACCGAGGGGCACAATATTGGGAGTGGATTATATCTTCAGGAACAGACACGTTGTACCATGAGCCACACTCCACTTCGTCAATATTACACTATACATATCCCGACTACGGAGCGTATGCATGCACACTTATAGGGCATAACGACAATTCAGGATGCTCATTTATCGAAAGATTAAGCAGTAATATCAGCGTACTTCCATTCGACTGGTACCTTGAATACGATACTGTATGCATGGGCGGATATTCCTCAGTCGAAATTATCGATTTTGCGCCAGAATACTTGGATATTGCCTACAATTGGGGCACCGATGATGTTCCAATAGATGAACTTGAATGGTTTGACATTGAATCTAACCGTTCGCACACACACAGGTTTAACGATGCAGGAGACCGCATTGTAACAGTCTATCTCCGCCAAGGTGACGGATGTATTTCGATTTTTACCAAGCCGATATATGTTGTTGATCCTGCATCGACCATAATGCCGCCACAAACAATAGCTTGCGCTCCTGCAAATGTCGAATTCGAGTGCATACTTACCAATACCAACGATCCGATTGGCAATGTGCAGTGGAATCTTATAAGCGGTGAAACTGTCAATGGGAATCCTGTATCGCACGAATACACTGACACAGGCTATTACTCTATACACTATATGGTTACGACAAGGCATGGATGTTACGACCGCCAGTCGTTTGAAGACCATATACATGTCATTGACATTCCCGACCTTGTAGTTGACTTTGACGACAGCATCTGCAATACCGATTTGGTTATCTTTACCTCGAATGTTGACAATCCTGATTTTCAATACGACTGGGATTTTGGCGATGGCGAAGTGTGGGAAAATAGCGGACCAGTGGTATCGCATCGCTATTCTGTTCCTGGCAGGTATCCCGTGACGCTAAATGTTACGGGAGGAATTGGCTGCACCGACTTTGCCGACTACCCCGATGGCGTTTTTGTCGAAAGCCTCGAAGCAAACCTTTCGCCAATGAGCCAGAGTTTCAACTGTTATCCTGCCCAACCTGTTTTTGATGTGTCGGCTACCGCCTTGCCCGACGGCACCGAACCCTCGTTCCACTGGAGCATGGGAAACGGCGACAACCTTTATGTAGAAAACCCTGAATATCTTTACAATACACCAGGCTTCTATGCAATTACGCTCGAAGTAACAACTCCTGCCGGTTGCCGCACAGTGAAAAACACAAATGTTTCGATAAACGGTCCTACCGCCGAAATCAGCATCAGCGACACAGCCATTTGCGCTGGCGACGATGTTACGTTCAGAATGCTGAATGCGCAAAACGTACAGTCGTTCCAATGGGTTGTGGGTGGAGGATACAACTACATTACATCGACGGTTACGCATACCTACGACTATGTTCCACAGTCAGGATATTTTCCTGTGGTTCTTACTCTTACCAGTGGTGAATGTTCGGTTGACATAACCGAGATGATATATGTTTATGAAGTTGATGCGCGTTTTGGCCTGTATGCCGACAGCGTGGAAGTAACCGAAGGCTTGTGTGCGCCATTGTCAGCAACTTTGGTAAACCAGTCGTCGGAAAATGCCCAGTGGAAATGGTATCTTAATGGTCGCAGATTTGGCGCATCGTCGGAGGAAATTCCCGTATACTGGACAAATCAGTCGTACAGCGATTCTACGTTTGTAGTTTCGCTCGCCGTAACCAACGAGCACAACTGCTACGACAGCGTTTCGCACGAATATGTGCTCTTCCCAAGCCCGCATCCGATAACAAGCAGGGACACGGTAATATGCTTGGGCGACGAAATAGACATTATTGTTGTAGGCGGAAATTCGTATTACTGGAATGCGCCTATCAACAACAGCAATCCGCGTCAGACAATTGCTCCAACCGAAAATACAACCTACTATGTAGATGTATATACCGAACATTTATGCTCGGCAAGCGATTCGGTTCATATTGATGTGATTGCGCCAGTCGAAGCCGAAATTGAACCCGATTATGCGTCAATAAACATCGGAGATACCGTTGTTGCAGTAATACTTTCCGAAAGCGACCTGAATTGCCGCTGGGCGCCAACCGACAGCGTGATTTCATTAGGCTGCGACACCTTGTTTTTCTTCCCAAGCAGAAGCAGCGACTATTCGGTATGGCTCAGCGATTCGCTTGGTTGCTACGAAAGCAAGTTCGACATACATATTGATGTTGACATGAAGTTTTCGCTCGATGTGCCGGGAGCATTCACTCCGCTCAGCGAAGGCGACGGCAACAACATTGTATATGTGCGCGGACTTGGCATAAGGCGTTTGTTGCAGTTCCGCATTTTCAACCGCTGGGGCGAAGAAGTGTTCTTCTCCGACGACCTCAACAAGGGCTGGGACGGCACACTTGGCGGCAAAGTCCAGAACATCGACACCTATTCCTACTATGTAGAAGCCGAAATGTATGATGGCAGCATAAGGACGAAAAAGGGAAATCTGATGCTGATAAAATAGAAAATCAAATTCCAAGCAACCACTCTTCAACAGGCACTACTTTTGCGTATATACGCATTTTTGTAGAGTTGGATTGGTTGGACAAAAAGCTGTTTTAGAACATAATGCGTTGATTAGCAAACTATTACTCCTGTTTGCGAGTTATATTTTGCCACGAACCATAATTTTTAGATATTTGTGGCAAAATATAAAATAAACACATTAATAATCAATGAGATATAAAATACTTAGATTAAAATTGCACTACAATAGTGCAATTTTTCGAAATTTTTGCACTTTCATAGTGCAATTTGTGTATCTTTGCTGCTACGAAATATCAAAACTTATTGCTATGGATATCTTGCTTTCGGCTTATATGGAAACGCAACTACAGCAGACAACATCTGTTTTTCATCGTTATATGTACGATAGAATTAACTGGGAAGCCCGTATGTTTGGACTTGTCGGTCCTAGGGGAATTGGCAAGTCGACAATGATTCTGCAATACATCAAGGAACATAAGGAAGATAAACGACTATTCTATGTTTCAGCCGACCATTTGTATTTTTCATTGCATACTCTGGTCGATTTGGTAGATGAGTTTGCCAAGGAAGGTGGAGAGCAGATATTTATTGACGAAATTCACAAGTACGAGAACTGGTCGCGTGAACTGAAGCAGATTTACGATACGCATCCCGATGTAAAAGTCGGATTTACAGGCTCGTCTGTACTCGACATATATAAAGGTTATGCCGACCTGAGCCGCCGGGCGCCTATCTATATGATGCAAGGCTTATCGTTCCGAGAATACTTGGCTATGTTCCATCAGATAGAGGCTCCCATATATTCGTTGGACGATATTATTGCACAAAAAGCAAAACTGACTACGCTAAACCATCCGCTTCCACTGTTTCGAGACTATCTGAAGCGTGGCTATTATCCGTTTTCCAATGAGAACGACTTTGAACTACGACTTCGGCAGGTTGTCAACCAGACCATGGAGGTTGACATTCCACAGTACGCAAAAATGAATGTTTCGACTGGCCGAAAACTGAAGAAACTATTGGTTGTAATTGCGCAGAGCGTACCGTTCAAGCCTGTTATGGATTCGATAGCAACTGTTATTGGTGTGAGCAGAAATGCCCTGCCCGACTATTTCCTATATATGGAGCAAGCTGGTATGATTGGGCAGTTGCGTGACGATACTGGCGGAATCAGGGGTATCGGAAAAGTTGACAAGGTTTATCTTGACAACACAAGCCTTGCCTACATGCTGGGCGAAGAAGCAAGCGACATTGGCAATATCCGCGAAACATTCTTCTATAACCAGTTGCGTGTCACTACGGATGTTATCAGCTCGCGAACCAGCGATTTTGAGATTGACGGAAAAACTTTTGAAGTTGGAGGAAAGAAAAAAGGCAAGAAACAAATCTCCGAAGCCAAAGAAGGTTACATCGTTAAGGACGACATTGAGTTTGGCTCCGCCAATATCATCCCTATATGGAATTTTGGATTGATGTATTGAGAAGATTGCAACAATTTGATGCGATTATGCCCTGTAAACTATGGTTTTATCCATTACGACTTTTTTCGTTACGAAAATTTTAGTAGTACATTATGACACAAAGTCTAAAATCCATTTTCTAAAGATAGGATCCTCTATTTCATAAGGATTTGAGTAAATCACAAAGCCCTGCTTTTGCATTTTTTTGAGGGCACTATAAATGGCACTTGTACACAATTCGCTCATTACCATTAATTTAGCAACAAACTAGACCGTTCATATCAATTAACAAACCACTTAAAGTCCATACATGATTAGAGGCATATTGACTATTCGTCTGCGTCCTGTTTTCGGAACAACCACACGGCAAACACTGCAACGACAAGACCAAATACTAGTGTTGCTATCCACCACGGATTGGTATAGGAGCCAAGGTCGGGAACTTCGGACACATCTACATCGGCAAAAAATGAAACGCTTACAACCAACATGTTGTTTGTCGCATGGGCTACAATAGATGGCCACAACGAGTCTGTCATGACATATATATAGCCTAGAACCGCTCCGAGAATGAACCGTGGAATCAATCCTGAAAATTGCAGATGTACCACCGAAAAAATTAATGCAGTCAGCAAGATTGCCCAATGCTTATTTTTCATCACTCCTACAAAATAGTTCTGCAATATTCCGCGGAAAAACATCTCCTCGCAAATGGCTGGCGTAATTGCAATAGCAACTAAGTTCAATATATACATCGGAAAACTATCGGCAACAAGTGCTACCTGCGTGGCATGTGCTGCTCGCGCATCTGCATTGCGGAAATATTCTTCCAAACCGCTAAGTGAATCTGGAAATGAATACAATGCGTTCAAACTTGTAATAAGTTCGATTGCAGGCATAATGGCAAACATAAATACAACAACAAGAGCATACTTTGTTATGTCAGGACTACGCATCATTCCAATGTGAGAAAAGGCTCCTTGCCCTGATTCAACAAATTTTGCTACAAAGAATGCCGGCAGTCCAAACGAAATGACCGAAGATATAATAAGTAGCAGCTTGTAGGACGCTCCTTCGTGCATATATCCATATAAGGTTCCTACTACCAGCGAGCTAAGCAAAAAGCCAAGGCACAAGCATACTATTATTGCTAAAAGTTTTTCTGCCGATGACCATTCACGCTTGAACATGATAATCCTTATTATAATAGTAATCGAGCTTTACGCCATTACAACCTTCCGTTTGGGCAACATTATGGCTAAGTTGAGGCGCCTTTACACCTGTTCCAATCTCTATGTTGCCAGTAAAGACCCTTGCCTCGTCCCACAAACCAAGCGACAGGAAAGAATTTATAGTTTGCGTTCCTCCCTCCACTATCACCGACTGGATTTCTTGTTGATACAATATTTCAAGCAACTGAGGCACAATATTTTCACCAAAATCGACTTTGCTGTATATCAGATTGTTTTCGACGGAATCCTTTATCTCGTTTACGACTATCGTTTTTGCCTGAATGTCGAAAATTCGGCTTTGTGCAGAGAGTTTCAAATTACGGTCGATGCAAACTCGTACAGGATTCCTTCCCGACCAAAGCCGTGCGGTAAGTTGAGGATTGTCGAGCAGAACAGTGCGTGTGCCGACAAGGATCGCATCTTCCTCGGTGCGCCACTTGTGTACAAGACGGTTGTAATGCTCGTTTGTAATCGCCAATGGCGGCTGGTTGTTATCGTTACGAATATTGTCGATAAAGCCGTCGGTTGTTTGCGCCCATTTCAGTATTATGTAGGGACGGTGCTTTGTGTGGAAAGTGAAAAAACGGCGGTTGAGCCAGTCGCATTCGTCGCGGAGTACACCTATTTTCACGTTACGACCTGCATTTTTCAGTTTTTCTATGCCCTTGCCTGCCACCTTTTCAAACGGGTCGATGCTACCGACAACGATGTTTGGTATTCCTTCGCGGATAAGCATGTCGGCACAGGCAGGTGTACGTCCAACGTGGGCGCAAGGTTCGAGCGACACATATATTGTAGATTTCTTGAGCAGCGACTTGTCTGCAACAGAATTTACGGCATTCACCTCGGCATGGGCTTCACCGCACCTACGATGCCAGCCTTCGCCAATTATCTTGCCGTCGCATACGATTACAGCACCCACCATAGGATTTGGTGACGCAGTTCCGAACCCGCATTTGGCAAGTTCGATGCATCGTCTCATGTACAGCTCATCCATTGGATAAATTACCAGTCGAGACCTCTCTGTTTCAGTTCTTTACGGCTAAGTTCCTGACCAGCAAGTGCAGCACGGCGGAAATGTGCAATGGCATCAGCTTCCTGATTCATCGACATGTATAGCTTTGCAATGTTGTAGTTGGTATCAACATGGTTTGGATTGATGCTCAAAGCCTTGTTGTAGTATTCCATTGCCTTTGCAGGATTGGTGGAGAAATATGCAGCTCCGAGGTTGTTGTACGAGTCAATGTTGTCGGGATTAAGCTCGAGAGCCTTTAGATAGTTCTTCACAGCTTTGTTTTCGCCCTTTACATCATCGGAGTAGTAATATGCAACACCGAGATTGTTGTAAGCATCGGCATTGTCCTTGTTTATTTCGATAGCCTTTTTGAACCATTCAATTGCTTCTGCATATTCGCCCTGATCTTCATAAATTACACCGATTGCATTGTAGGCGTCATCGTTACGAGGATTAATTTCAATTGCTTTTTTGCAACATTCAATGCCTTTTTCGTAATTACCGTTGTGCGAATAAGCAAGACCGAGATTATTGTATGCTCCATCGTACAATTCACTGATTGATACAGCTTTTGTGTAGTACGAAATGGCTTTCTTATAGTTCTTCAGTTCATCGTAGGCATTGCCAAGTGCGTTGTATGCAGTATCGTACTTGGGATTAATCTTTATCGAGTTTTGGAAGAGGCTTATTGCCTTGTCGAAATCGCCCTCGTCGTAATAAACATATCCGAGGTTCTTTACTGCTTCGTAGTAATTGGGATTGAGCTTAATCGCCATCTGGAAATTTAGCATTGCCTTGTCAAGGTTGCCCATATACGAGTATGCACGACCGAGCGTATTGTATGCTATTGCATTGTCGGTGTTCGTTTCAACATATTTTGAAAGGTCGGCAATGGCCTTTGTGAAATTGTCCTGATTGAAGGCATATAGTCCGTTCTGAAGGAGAGTTTCGCCCTCTTGCGAATAAATGTTTGCAGAAATCAATGCAAAAACACTCAGTATGGCAATTTTTAATTTCATAGCAATATCTTTAAAGAAATTTACCAATCTGCAAATTTACATATTTAAAAAAAATTGACAATGGATAATTTGACAATTATTGTGGGAAAGGCTAAAAGAAGACCACTCTATCAGTCTAACAGAAGACCAGACTATCTGTCTTGCGGAAGACCAGACTATCTGTCTTGCAGAAGACCAGACTATCTGTCTTGCGGAAGACCAGACTATCTGTCTTGTGGAAGGGCAGACTATCTGTCTTGCAGAAGGCCAGTCAATCTGTCTTGCGGAAGACCAGTCAGGCGGTCAGACTGCAAGACCGTTAGACTTTTAGCCTTCTAGCCTTTTCGCCTACCTGAATATCGTCACATTCCTTGTTGCCGTTTCGCCGTCCGTCGAGATTATGCGGATATTGTACAATCCCGGATACCAGTTTTCGCAATTTATGGTTATGCGCTCGTCTTCGGTGTTCTCAATTTCGGTGACAAGCATTCCCGATGCGTTGAATATCTGTACAACTGCTATGCGCTGTCCTTCGATGAAGAACTGACCGTAGGTCGGGTTGGGGTAGAGGGTGAGGTTGTCGGCTGTCCATTCGGTAATGGCATCGGCAAATATGCATACTTCATTTGACGAATTGTACATTCCATATTCGCAAATGCTTTCAACACGATAGCAATAGTTGCCTGCTACGGCTACATTATCCATATACGAAATATTACTTGTCGTTTCGATAAGTGTATTGTTTCTGAATATCTTATAGTTAGTTGCCCCATTGCTTGCCGTCCATTCAAGCATTACCGAATTGCCCAAAACTTCAGCCGTTAGAACAGGCGCTTCGGCGCAGACATCGGTGGCAATCCTTATGCAAGTTCGACCTGTGATTTCGTTGCAGACACTATTTTCGAAGTGAGCAATTACTGTGTAGCAGTAGTCGATTTCGGCAACGACATCGGTATCAACGAAGGTAGTTGCCGTAATGTTCTCGTCAATAGGCTCGCTGTTCCTGTAGAGACTGAAATGGTCAATGCCGACAGATGTGTTCCACGACAGGCTTACAAATTCACCATCGCTTCTTGCATCAACAAAGAGCGAAATGTCGCATGGAATTTCCTTAATCGTTGCGCATACAGTGTCCGATGCTTCCGACAGGCAGGTGTAGTCTGCTGTTGTCAATGCGCGGACATAGAAGCAATTATCGCCAACTGATGGTGAATATGTTACCGATGTTCTGTCCAAGGTATCTATTGGGTATTGTGAACTTGTGGTGTAAACCAAATATGAGATGCTTTCGTTTTCATCTACATCAATTGGTTGCCAATCAAGTGTTACTGTGTGGAAAGTGTCGGTTGCAATGCTGATTTGCTGTATGGCGGCACATTCGGGAGTAATCGTAGAAACATCTACATTTATGTCGTTAGACTGTCGTCCCATAACAGCTGCACGATACTTGATGTTTGCGGTGTGTTCACCAGTGGCGGTTGCAAAAGCACAAACAGATATGCTTTCGCTACTGTTAGGCTCTATGCTTCCACTCTTCTTGCCAGTCCTTACGACATTGTTGGTACGTCCAATTTCGTAGGTAGCAATGATATTGTTGCCCGACGGGTTCTGTACGTCGGCGAGCAGAACGAACTTACCGTCCACAATCTGTTCCGAAGCGCAGATACCGCCTGCAAGTGAAGCATTGCCAAGACCAATGTCGTCAAGGTAGTGAGTCTTGTCGGTGTAGTCGCCGTTGCTGATGCTGAACTGGCGGATGTATGCCGAAGGACCGTTGTTCTGCGAGGTTTGCGAGAACAGCCACAGATAAGGACCACCCGGCGACAGGTTATCGTATGCAGAGCTATAGACATTCATCAGGTCGTTGCGGATTTGGGTTGATACGCCGGTTGCGGTGTCGATGCTGTAGAGCGAGTTCCAGTCACCAGCGAGCAGGCTTCCGTCCTGACGGTTGAACGAGCAGTGGCGGATATTGCTGATGTCGGTTGTAATGCTGTCAACAAGCGTCTGGTTGTCCAAATCAAGCTTGAAGATAATGTTGGTTGCCTCGGTTCCGTAGAAGTAGTTTCCATCGTATGACAAGTTCCTAATCATACCTACATTTTCAATGTAGAAGGTTTCGATGTACTCGCCATCGGGCATGTAGCGGTTGAACTCGCCAGGACGCTGCCACGACGATGTGTAGATGAAGAATCCGTCGGTTGCAATTGCCTGTTCTGCATTGAACTGGGTTGTGAACGTCTGAATGCTGTCCCAGAGGCTGCGCGAATTTCTACGCTGCTGAGTTTCCTCATCGTAAGGCAGAAGTGCAAGGCTGTCGTACTCGGTTACGGAACTCCAAATCAATGCGGCATTACCTGTGTTGTGCAAGGTTATGGAATCGTATTGTGCCAAGTATGGGTATGAAGTTACCGAAATGCTATCAACGTCAGTAGAAATCTCAGGCTTGTAAAGTGCTATGTTTCGCACAGTATCAGACTGAATGTCAAACATTTCACTATAAGAAGCAAAACCTGTAGCCGAAACTCTCAACGACTTGCGACCACGAGGAACTGTCAATGAGTATTCACCATTGCTGTTAGTTCTTGTAACCTTGTTGCCGAAAGTAACCCTTGCGTTAGAAATTGGCTCGTCGGTGCTTATGTCGGTAATGATACCCGAAATAGTTCCGTTGCAGCTATTCGAGTATGTAAGCGTGAGGGTTACAATGCTGTCGCAGCCAGTTGCGTTGACAAGCGTAACCTCGTATGTTCCAGCCTCGGTGAATGTCTGACCTTCGTAAACGTATGGAACGCCCGAACACATCTGGTCGGCAAATTCGCCAGTGGTGCTGTTGTTAATTGTGAGGTGCAAGGTTACAATCGAGTCGCAGCCGTTGACAGCGGTAAATGTCTGCTCGTAATCGCCGCTTGCAGTGTAGGTTTCACCATTCCATTCGTATGAATCACAAGCCGTAACTTCAACTTGCTCAGTCAGCGGCTGGTTGATTGTCAAGTACAGGTTGGCGATGCTGTCGCAGCCGTTGGCGTTGGCATTTGGCAATGTAACCTGATAGTTACCAGTTTCGGTGTAGGTTGTACCGTTCCATTCGTAGCTACCGCAAACTGCAACTGTGTCGTTGCTTTCGGTTGGCATGTTAATCGTCAAGTGGAGAGTTACAACCGAGTCGCAGCCGTTGACGGTTTGCAATGTCTGTACATAGTCGCCCGATTCGGTGTAGGTTGTACTGTTCCATTCAAACGAGGAGCAAGCTGTTTCCGAAAATTCGTTTGTAACTGCGTTGTTGATTGTCAAGTGGAGGGTTACAACCGAGTCGCAACCGTTTGCGTTGACAAATGTCTGCTGGAAATCACCCGATTCTGTGTAGTTTGTGCCGTTCCAAGTGTACAATTCGCAGGCAGCTGCTGTAAGTTCTGAGTCAGTCGGCAGGTTGACGGTTATGGTGACTTCCGACGTTCCTTCACAGCCGTTTGAACCTACACCAGTTACCGTGTAGGTCGTTGTTGCTCTCGGAGTTGCCATGAGGCTTGCCCCAACTGTACTTGGTAAGCCAGTTTCTGGCGACCATGTGTAGGATTCTCCGCCGGTTGCACTGATGGTTGTACTTCCGCCCTGACAAATTGCGCTTTCGGTTGCCGATGCGGTAATTTGAGGCGCCTCAATGTTCTGCGTGATAGTGATTTGTGCAGAAGCCGAACAGTCATTTGCTGCGGTTGCGATTACTGTGAAGGTGCCAGGAGCGGTGAGAGTATTTTCTGCTGTTACTGCTCCGTTTGACCACTCGTACGAAGTTCCAGTTCCAGTTGCAGTGACGCTAATAGATGTCCGTGCGCAGGTAAGTTCGGTTACGCCAGTATTGTTGGTTATGCTTACTGTTGGTACTTCGGAGTTAGGCGTAATCTGGATATTTGCCGTGCTTGTACATCCATTGGCAGCAGTAGCAGTTACTGTGTAGGTTCCGTCTTGCGTGAATGTGTTTGCTGCCGTACTTGCACCATTCGACCACAGGTATGCAGTACCCGTTCCTTCAGCCAAAACTTCAATCTCAGTCGTGGTACATGTGAGCAATGTTGTTCCTGTAGTGTTTGTTATGCTTACTGTCGGAGCTTCAATATTCTGAGTTAGTGTAATGCTTGCAGTGTTGGTACAAGTGTTGTCGTCGGTAACAGTTACAATGTAGGTGTCAGGTGTGGTAACGCTGGTAGTTGCAGTTGTTGCGCTGTTTGACCACTGGTATGTCGTTCCGCCTGTTGCAGTGAGTGAAATTTCGGCTATGCTACAGGTAAGTTCCGTTGTGTTTGTATTGTTGGTAATTGCAACATCTGGCAAAGAATTGACTGTGAGTGTTACATTTGCCGAACTGTTGAACGGCTGACCGTCGCTGCACGATGTTGCTGTGAGGCTTGCCGTGTAGGTATAGCTTCCTGCTTCTTCAGGCATTACGGTTATTGTCTCGGTGTTGAGTTGTGCCGGCAGACCCGCACCAGTTGTCGGATTTGCCGTCCATTCCACAGTATAGTCGGTGCCTGCATTAGATACATTTGCCTGCAACATGACATCTCCGCCAACGCAAATTGCCTGTACTTCAGTAATGCTGATTCCAGGGGTATCGCCAATTACAACGGTTACGCCTGCCGTAGCAGTACATGAGTTCTGGTCGGTAACAGTTACAGAATAAGGTCTTTCTATATCAATTTCTGGCGTTGTTATCGCGTTGGCAGTTGCGGCGTTACTCCACAAATATTGATATTCTTCGGTTCCGCCCTGAACATTTGCTGTGAGAGTAGTGGTTGTATTTTCGCAAACCGATGTAGGACCGGAAATTGATACCAAAAGTGCATCGGGCTGGGTTATTGTTATGGCTGTGCTTGTTGCACAAGTGTTGGCATCAGTTACGGTTACGGAATAAGTTCCTGCAACTGCATTTGCCAGGTTCTCAGTTGTTGCATCGTTGTTCCATGCGTATGTATAAGGTGTTGTACCGCCAGCAATGCTTGTGCTGATTGTGGTTGTTTCGCCGTTACAAGCTATTGTACCAGCATTAAGAGTTACGGTAAGAATTTCGGGCTGAGTGATTTCTGCGTTTCTCTCTAGCGAACAGCCCTTTGCATCGGTAACAGTAACGGTGTATTCTCCTGCAACAACGCCAGTCAAACTTTGAGTGTTTGCTCCGTTGCTCCAAGCATAGGTGATAGGTTCAGTTCCGCCAGTAACGGTATTTGTTATGTTAGCAGTTCCGCCATTGCAGCCTGCGCGTCCTGCTGTCAGTTCCGAAGTCAATTCAGCTGGCTCGTTAATGGTTACGCTTGCAGTTGCTGTACAACCGTTCGCGTCTGTAACAGTTACACCGTATGTTCCGCCGCTAACACCTGTAAGGCTTTGCGAAGTTGCATTGTTGCTCCATGCGAATTGGTAAGGTTCATTTCCACCCGTAACGGTATTTGTAATGTTTGCCGTCTCGCCATGGCAATTGATTTCGGTTGGCGAAAGTGAGGCTGTGAGTACATCCGGCTGAGAAATGGCTATGCTTGATGTTGCCGAACAACCATTTGCATCCTGAACGGTTACGGTATAGTTTCCTGCGCTTACACCTTCGTTGTTCTGATTGTGCGTGTCGCCAGTCCAGTAATATGAGTAATCCGGAGTTCCACCTTCAACTGTGTGGTGATGTTGGTAGTGCTGCCGTTGCAAGCGATTTCTCCTGCCGAAAGCGAGGTTGTAAGTAAGTCGGGCTGAGAAATTGTTACGCTTGCAGTTGCTGCACAAGAGTTCGCATCGGTGACGGTTACATTATATGTACCAGCAGTAACACCTGTCAAGTTCTGTGTGGCTTCTCCGCCGCCCCATGAGTAGGTGTAATCTGGAGTACCACCTTCAACTGTATTGGTGATATTTGTAGTGCTGCCGTTGCATGCTATTGTTCCTGTCGTGAGTGAAGCTGTGAGTACTTCAGGCTGAGAAATTGTTACACTTGCCGTTGCTTCACAAGAGTTCGCATCGGTTACGGTTACATTATATGTACCAGCAGTAACACCTGTCAAGTTCTGCGATGTTTCTCCGCTGCCCCATGAGTAGGTGTAATCTGGAGTACCACCTTCAACTGCGTTAGTGATGTTTGTTGTTCCACCGTTACAAGCTATTGTTCCTGCTGTGAGCGAAGCTGTAAGTAATTCAGGCTGAGAAATTGTTACACTTGCTGATGCCGTACAGTTGTTTGCATCGGTTATGGTTACGGTGTAGGTAGTGGTTACGGTAGGCGAAACTGTAATTGAGACCGAACTTTCACCGCTGCCCCAAGCGTAGGCATCGGGGGTGCCATTGTTTGCACCTGCTGTCAATGTTGTTGAACCGCCGTGGCAGCTTGGATTTTCGCCTTCGATTGAAGCCAAGAGTTCGGCTGGTGCGGTGAGTGTTTGCGAAACTGTTGCTGTACATCCTGCCGCATCGGTTACGGTTAGTGTGTATGTGCCCGCGTCAAGTCCGCTAAGGTTGCCATTGGCATCGCAAGTCACGACATTATCATCTGCATCCGTCCATGCGTATGTGTAATCGGGTGTACCGTTGGATGCTAGGATTTCAATCGTTCCGTTGTTTGCATTATAGCAGCCGTTGCTAAATCCGCTGACGGTTGCCGTAACTGCGGGGTGCATTGTAAGGTGCAGATAAACTATGCTATCCTTATCGATTCCCAAGGTGAATGTCTCTTCGTAGTCGCCATCTGCGGTTAATGTCTGAGTGCCGAAAGTATATTGCTCACCGCAATAGTTTACAGTATCGTAGGCATAAATGGTTGTTCCCTTTACGCAACGGACAGCATAGCCGAAAGACTTTTGAGGGCTGGAGTTACTGAGCAGTCTAGTACTGGTAATGCCGATGCTGCGACCTCTCACGATGCTGCTACTTTGCTCGGTAGCACTCCAGATGTAGGCATAGCTTCCGTAACCGCTATAACTGCTACGGTAGTCGCCAGCAGGCAAAGCATTGAAACCACTTGCACCAAAGTATTCCGACTGGGTCAATGTTCCTACTTGCCATGAATCTGCATTTCCAGAAAGCATAGCTCCTGCAATCTCTGTTCCACCCAGTGTGGTTGCTAGCTGCGTCCATTCGGCATCGCTAGGCAAGTGCCAACCATTAGGACAAATACCCTGCACACCGCTTGGATTGGCAGAGCTACTGCTTGCACCATTCATAGCAGCCTTCCAGTTGTAAAGGTAACCGTACTCATCTGTATTTGCTTCATCACCGTTTACATAATAGTAGTAAGGTTCTGTTTCGCTGGTGGTTGTTCCCAAAGAGACTTCATCACCTGCATATTTCAAGTTCTGCGCCATCCAAGTCTGGTCGCCAATCTGAATTGTGTAGTAGGTGGCGTTGTCGCGGTCATCCTTGAAATGTCCGTAGGTGTAGAACGAAAGTGTATCGCTTTGGGTTGTGCCATATTCGTCTGCTGCCTCGGCCACTGCATAGTATAAGGTTTCTGGAGTAAGGCCTGAGGCGGTAACGACAAATGTACTGTCCTCGTCGCTATAAATTGCTCCGTCTATTATTTCGCTAAGGCTATTCCTTTCGAGACCGATATAGAACTTATAGGTTTCCAAATTTCCAAGCATATCAACTTTTGCTTTCAATCCGACTGAAATAGTGTCGCGCCATGTCGGATAGTACATGGTAACATCGGGAGCACCTTCAGTCCTGAAAGTCTTGATTTCACCGAGCATTGTGCCGTCTCCTGTGGTAGCAAAGGCTGCATAGTAGTACCTTGTGCCTTCTTCGAGGCCGTTCAATGAAGCAGAGAAGTTCCTTTCATCGTAAGGCCCGAGACCACTAAGATTTGTACTTACAACCTTTGTAGAATCGGCAAGGTTGCTGTTGGCGCTATAAACGAAACCATATTCCTTTGCGTATGTTACGCCCACGGTTTCCATATCAAACGAGCCATTTAAAGTAACAACGGTATCCTGAACAGCACTGCCAGTATTTACAGGAATGTGCTTTGGTGCTATCACTCTCACTACGAATGTCTTGGTGCATCCGTCATATTCGGCTGTGATGTTGACATCAATGTCGTTTTCGCCTTCGGCTGGACGAGTTACGGTTGCCACGCCGGCGGTTATTGAAATTGCGGCATTGTCAGAAGTCCAAGTTACAGGCTGCCCAGAAATGCTTGTGGGCACGGTAAAGTTGCTCCTTACACCAAAAGCTGTTTCGCCAGTTGCCAAATATAAAGGTACTCGCGCTAAAGTTGCCTTAGTGCTTTCAGGTATTCCTGCCGGCATCGGGTAAAGTCCATCGGCGTAGGTCCAGTTTGTTGAAAGCGTTGACTGAAGTGCCGTACCTATAATTTGGCTTGTTTCCTTGGCAGTTCCTCGCTCGGCAAACTTCAACCTCAGCGAGTCAACCCTTATGTCGCCAACCTGCTCGTCGAAGAAGTCATCGGTTTCGGTAAATGGATATCGTTCTTGAGCTCCATCGGGAACTGCTATAGTTGAATATACATTATAGCCATTGTTGTCTGCAGAAACAGAAGCACTCTCATATATTGGAGCAGCGATGTTTTTGCTCAATGTTACAGAACCTACACCAAATATACCACCTGTTGCCAATAGCAATTCAGAGAAAGAACCATAGTTTGCGCAGTTGCTTATGCTTATGCTACTATTGTCCTGCCATAAACCAGCAATACCACCAAAATAATTTTCATAGGCAACTGTTGCCGACAACTTGCCAGTATTCATACATTTGTCAATGGTAACAGCTCCTTCTATTTCTTCCATCCCTACACCCAGAATTCCGCCTGTCGAAATAAGACCATTTATATTTCCTGTATTCAGGTACCTTGATATGTTCGCACCATTTCCGGATATTAAACCAACTATTCCGCCCACACCGTACCTTGCTGCTACTGATGCATTGTTGGTGCATGAATTAACAGAACCTCCACTAATACCAACAGCTATGCCTCCTGCAAACGACCAAGAGCTTGTTACATTTATTGACAGATTGTTAGTGCAGTTGGTTATGTTGCAATCTTGCGCCGCTCCTATAATTCCACCTGCGTAAATGCTAGATTGCAATACGACTTCTGCGTTTGCAACCGATACAGTACAATTTGATATGGATGACGAAGAGGCTGATAGTCCAACGGCTCCGTAAATGCTTGCTCCTGTTTCTATTTCAAATGATTCCGCAATAAGAATATTGAGGCTATCAATTGTGGCATTAGAAATATAAACAAATGCGCTTGGGGCTGTACCTTGTTCAATATTACTATATGTTATCGTCTTACCACCGCCATTGAAATGACCTTTAAACATATTAGGTCCTTGATATCCACATTCTGCAAAGTCCAAGTCGGTTGTCAATTTGAAATACACATCGTCACCGTTGTCGAAAATTTCAAAGTCCTTGTATGTGTTTATTGTGTCGCCACCTGCTGTACCAACTGCCTCGGCAAATTGTATCCATTCCTCGGCGCTGTCGATAGTTAGAGGATTATCCTCGGTTCCGTCGGTGTCGTTTTGTTTTGTTCTGAATTTGACAAGGTCGCCATACGCGATTTTATCGTCGCCGTATTTTGCAAATGCTCTGTAGTAGTAGTTTGTCTGCGGAGTAAGGTCGGTGAGTTGCGAGGAGAAAGTGTTTTCTGCGTATGCCATTCTCACCGTGTCGGTAAGTACATTGTCATGTGTTCCGTACTCGAATCCTACCTGAGTGATTTCGACATCGCCTTCGATGCTTAGTTCCCCGCCAACGGTCGCGGTTGTTGATGTGCGTGTTGCATTCTGTGTGACAACTTCCACAGGAGGCATCCTGCTTATCACAATGTTATCGACAGCTGCTGGAGGATTGCTACCTCCACTATTGTTGTTTTTCCAGAAGAAAACGAGGTTGTATAACCCAACTGCATCGATTGACACCAGTTTTGAACTATGCTGCCAGTCTTCTACACTCGACATTGTACCATTCTCGCTTATGTCTATCCATCCTTCGGGCGCTTCGTTGGAACTGTTAGACATTCCGTTGCTTTCGCCATCGATAAAATTGGAGGTGGCAGTGTTAGGAATAAAGAATGCCTTTAATAAGTCGTAGCTGCTTTCGCCATTACAACGCCAGTCAAAATCGAACTGGTATTTGCCCGCTTGCTCTATTTCTATTTCGCGGGTTGCGTATGCATATGATGTTGTTCCGGTGTTGTATTCGTTATCGTTGCCGTTGGTAACGAAAAGTGTTTTATCTCCACTAGTCATTGACATTATGCCAGTCGCCCAATGGTTTGTCTGGTCGTCGTTGTTGACCGTCCAGTTTGCATATTCTGCATCATCCTCGAAGTCGCAGTTGTAGATTTCATCGGCAGGAGAAGAGGTGGCAAGTTCAGGAGAACGAACAGGACGAACAACATATCCTTGTGAACGGCTCCTTTGTATAACAGCAGCACCATAAAGACTGATACCATCAACTGAGATTAAAACCATGGAATATGCATTATCTTGTTCATCAGTTTTAAGTGTGCTTGACATAATTATACTCTGGTAACCATCACCTGTTGCAGCACGTAAGAAAATGCTATTACCATTAGGACCGGTAAGGCAGAACAAATAATCTGAACCTTCAACTCTTTTGATTATTGTTTTTGTCGTGTAGTCGTACAATTCCTGTAAATCATCCTTTGTAGGAGTATGCCAACCATTGCTCCAGTTTATTGCAGCGACATCAACTTCGCTAGGAAGAGTTTCTGGATTGTCGGTGTATGTATAATTTTCGTCTGTATATTCATCCTTTGTTACTGTTTCTCCCCATGCGTAGGCGTCTCCAAGTTCATCGAAAGCACTTGCTCCAACATCCATAGTAGCCCACAATAATCCACTTGGCAAACCTAAGTCGACATAGGCGTGATCGTTATGATACCCAGAAGGTATAATAAAAGTATTTACCTTGCCGTAGCCAGTGCCCTCGTTGTTCACGGCATAAGCCCTATAATAATATGTATGACCAGGTTCAAAACCACTAATCGTAGCGGAAAATTCATCAGTTTCGTCACTACTTTGTACCATCATATTAAGATTTTCTATACTGATACCATAAACGAACCCTCGTTCAATAATATCAGCGCCTCCGTTGTCTGTTATGTTGCCGTGAAGCGTAACCGACGAAGCACTTTCAGCCGTAGCCGAAGCTAGTTCCAAAATTGGTTCGCTAAACTGAGACTTGTATATTACAATATTGTCTATTTCAAAAAAGGCATCATGTACAGCACTAACACTGGAAACTCCTCCTATGAATGCAAGTTTATAGTCGCCTGCTGCAATTTTTGATTTGTATGTATTATGTTGCCAACCATTGTCACCAAACATATTACATTCATTTAAGGTTATACTTGAAGATGGTAGGTATATCTCCTCGCTGATGGCGGATGTATCTGGAATCAGAACACCTAACGCTGCACAGTAAGGTTCAGTGGAATTTGTGCGCCAATCAAAATCAATCTTATAGTAGTAATCGTCACTGTCTAATGTAATATTGCGATATGCCAAGCATTTATGATCGCCATAACGTAAGTTATAATTTACAGGCGAATTAAGATTGTGTTCGTAATTGTTGTCATATTGTGTGCTAATTTCCCAACTAATTTCTCCATCACTATAAGGAGAATCATAGGTTAATGACAAATCCCAGTTTTCATTTTCATCTTCGTCCTCAAAGTCGCAATAATAGAGTATAGTTGACGACAAGTTAGGTGTCGTAAATGTTTTGCTTTCCCAAGTGCTGACTTCGTTAATTGAACATACAGCACTTATATAAACATAGTATTTCGTGGTTGGATTTAGACCCGTTGTCACATACAACGGATTGTTTTCTACGGTTATGGCAGCATTAGACTCGTTGAGTTCGCTATCTTCAATTGCTTCTTCGGAAATAATAACCTTCCAGTTTGTAGCGGAACTGCGTTCCGTCCAGCTTATTGTTGCCGAGTTAGAGGTAATGTCGTTTATGCGTATTTTTGTTACTGGCGGACATGCAATTTTCCAGATGCTTATGTTGTCGATTGCGGCAGGTGGATTGCTACCGCCTTCTTCCATACCAATCTCGTTCTTATCAATGTTCTGCCAGTAAAATAAAAGCTTGTATGTGCCTGCTTCTATGGTCAGTTCCTTGTTATTGCTTTGCCATTCCGATTGCCCGAGCAACGGATCTCCATTTTCCGACAAATTTATCCAACCTTCAGGCGTTGCGTTCATTGTTCCATTGTACAAATCAAATATTCCATTGGCATCACCTCCCATAATAATTGGAGACAATGAATTTGGAACCAAGAATGCGCTAAGCAAATCTAGTTTATACATATCATAAAAATTCAGACCCTCGGCTCTCCAGTCAAAATCAATATGGTAGAACCCGGTTTCAGAAACGACTATATCACGATATGCATATGAGAACGTGGCTGCTGTGTTGCTGTATGTATTGCTTACGCCATTATCATTTGAGATATACAATCCGTTGTCACCACCATTGTTAGCTGCCGTACCAATGTACCATTGGTTATTTTGTCCTTCATTGGCAAACGACCAGTTGGCGTTTTCCTCTGCATTTTCGAAATCGCAGGAATATGGCACTGACACAGGAATCTGGTACGACTTGAAAAATGTGCTGTCCCATTGGCTGTATTCATTGGGACCACAAACTGACCTAACATAAACATAATATGCTGTTGATGGAATTAACCCGGAAACGACTTTTACCGTATCGCTAACAATGCCATCAAACACATCAGCTGTTGTTGTTTCAAGGTTGCCCTCTTCAATTGCAATACTCGAAATTTTTAATTTATAATCTGTCACACTAAAGTTTCTATCCCAGTTTATGGTAGCCGACTCGTATGTTATATCTGTAGTTTTTATGTTTTCTACAGGCAGACAAGCTTTAACAATGCTAATGTTGTCGATTGCCGCTGGGGGCTGTGAACCACGACCGCTATTTCTCCAGAAAAATACAAGACTATATGTTCCGTCTTCCAAGTTTACATATTTGTTGCTTGTCTGCCATTCCGTCTGGCTGAACATAGCACCACCTTCTTCATAAACATCAATCCACTCTTCTGGGAGTTCGCTATAATAATCAACCATTCCATTGCTTTCGCCAGCCGAAAGGTTGGCGTTTGCCGACTTGGGTATTAATACTGCCCAAACTGCATCCCAATGGCTCAAGCCATACGACCTCCAGTCGTAGGATACTTGATATGAGGCAGCTTCGTCAACTTGAATATCGCGGAAGGCATATACATACGAAGTCCCATTAATGTTGTATTCATTGGTTTCTCCATCGTCGTCTGATATGTACAAGCCATTGTCGCCACCATTGTTCGCAGCCGTACCGATGTACCATTTGTTAGTCTGATTGCCATTGTTGAGCACCCAGTTGTCATTTTCGTCGACATCCTCGAAGTCGCAGTTATATGGTACGACGGTAGGAACAGGAAGCGTCCTAAAAGATGTGCTTATCCATGAACTCTTATTGCTTGTCGTGCAAACCAAGCGGACATATACATAATATGTCGTCAATTGTGCCAATCCGGTTGCCTGATATACTGAATCCGTTACTGTTACTATCGAGCCATAATTGGCAAGTCCGTCTTCGTCAAGCTCTGTTTCCGAAACAATAACTTCATAACTTCCTGCCAAATCTTCTTTTGTCCATACCAATGTAGCCGACCCTGATGTAATATCAGTAACAGTTAAATTGGTTATTTCCGGACAAATCATTCTTATGCTAATGTTGTCGATACCTGCAGGAGGATTATCTCCATATCCATCATCATCATTTGCCCAATTGAATACTAAATGGTAAGTACCTGCTTCAATGTGTTTCTCTGTACTATAGTCATTCCATATCGCTTCTTCAGAATAATCATAGTCTACAACATATATACAGTTCGAAAAATATTGTTGACTAACTCCAGAAATAAAGTTGTAATTGAGAGAATCGTGAGCCAAAAATACATACAAATAATCACTAAATCCACCATCTCCTACAAAACGCCAGTCGTAACTTATAGAATAGTCGGCAGTATATGGTATTTCTATTGTCCGGAAGGCGTATGCATACGAACTTGAATTATTAGTGTATTGGTTACTTTCTCCATTGTCATTGGATATATACATGCCATTGCTACCACCATTGTTTGCCGCCGTTCCTATGTACCAACTATTAACCTGTCCGCCATAACTGAGTGTCCACTTGGAGTTTTCCTCATCATCCTCAAAGTCGCAGGTATAAGGCACTGTACTTGGAATTTGCGGGAGATACCTAGTGTTGAATGTCTGACTTTTCCACGCACTCTTGTTGTCAGACGAACATGCTGCTCGTACATATACATGATATAATATCCCCGGATTCAATCCTTCTGCCGAATACGACGTATCTGCCAGAGTTAAAATGTTATCGAATAAGTCGAGTTCTGCCTCACCAATTTCTTCTTCCGAAATAATCATTTCCCAGTTTTCGGCATCTCCTTGTTCTCTCCAGCTTATTGTTGCCGATTCGGTTGTAATGTCCGACACAGTAATGCCTGTTACATATTTACATGCGGAATAAACAGCACGAACGCTTAACCCATATTCGCGTAAATCTGAAAAAACAAAGTTTTCATAATTTGAATTAAGCGCAACAGCATAATCCGTATTATCAGTTATTGTACTTGACCAATAATAAGAGATATTTCCGTCATTGAAAGGTCCCCACGCATAGTAGCCAGCAGAAGGAAGAAAAATACTATTGCCATTACCGCTAATGCGGAGACCATGTACTCCATTCTGATCAACAACTTCATGAGAGCAATAGCGGTACAGTTCTTCCAGTTCCGATAGTGTAGGCATACGCCAACTACCGCCCCAGTTGACAGAGGCTGCATCGTCATCGGATTCCAAGGTGGTCAAGCCATCAGAACTATTATACTTGATATATCCTAATTCATCATCATGATAACGATTTGTACTCGAACTATAGTTATCTTTAACTTCCGTTTCTCCCCATGCGTAGTAATTTCCGTAGTCCTCGGTGCTAGATGCTCCAACATTACTAATCGCCCACATTGTACAGCTTGGCAAACCGAGGTCAACATACTCATGACCGTTATGGACACCGCTCGGAACCTTGAACGACCTTAACTCCCCGTAGCTTGTTCCCTCGCTATTGATTGCATACGCTTTGTAGTAATATGTCTTTTTTGCCATGAGGTCGGTAAGCTGATAGGAAAACTCATCGCTAATATCGGGGATTATAAAGTTTTGGTCAAGATTTGTACTATCGGTACCAAACATAAATCCACATTCAGTTACATCGGAGCTTCCGCCACTCAATATGCTACCATTCAATGTCGCAGTAGAGATAGTCATATTGGAAACAAAATTTGTTGATACCGTTGGTGCTGACTTGTAAATCGCACGGATGGAGAAACCAGAACTGCGGCTTCCGTTACCCATATTGTGTTCTGATTCCTGAAAATACAATGCAGCTGCAGTGCTAGTATTGTCGGCACTAATTGAACTTGTCCAATAAAAACCTTTAGTATAAATATCAATACCTTCATAGTAGTAACCCCAGTCTAAACCTTGACCAGCTGCCGGCAAGAAAATGCTTTTGCTATTTGCACTGACTAAATAGCCAGTAACACCATTCATTTTTGTCCATGTCCATGTACAGTTTTCCACCAATTCCTGCATTTCTGCGCTTGTAGGCATACTCCATTTGTCGCTCCAGTTGACAGAAGCGGCATCGGCGTTTGCTGGAAGTGTATCAGGATTGTCGGAATATGAATAGCCAGAATAAAAATCATCTCTTGCTTCATTTGTTCCTCCCCATTCATAATAGCCACCTAATTTTTCGGGGCTATCTGCACCGAGGTTCACAGTTGCCCACTTTGTACCGCTTGGCAAACCCAAATCGACATAACCATAACCATCAACAGCCCCACTCGGTGCCAAAAATGCCTTTACATCACCATAGTCAGTTCCCTTGCTGTTGGTTGCATACGCCTTGTAGTAGTATAGTTTGCCAGGGACAAGTCCTGTAAGTTCGTAGGTGAAATTTTCTCCTGTGCTTGAAGACGACAGGTTTTCATTGAGATTGTCAACATTGTCACCAAACATAAATCCCCGCTGGGTAACTTCGGTAGCACCGCCATCCAATAATGTACCATTGAGGGTTACCGCTCCAGACCCAGTATTAGTAACCACAGTTGTTTCAACAAAAGGCAATACAGCTGTTTTTACTATTATATTATCTACAACTCCAGGGCTACCACCGCTTGTTCCATCTGCTGTCCAGTAGAATACCAGATAGTATGCTCCAGCTTCTACATCTACAGTTTTCTTACAACTAGTACGCCAAGTCACCGCCCCCGACATTTCTATGTCTTCGCTGATATCTATCCATCCATCAGGCACAGCAGTATTGCCTATGTAATTATCATCTAAACCATCGCCACCACTATAGTAGCCACTTATTAAGTATGGATTAAGGCTAACCGGTATAATAAATGCCCGTATATAGTCAAGTTCACTTTCTCCTTCTGCCATCCAATTGAATTTGAACCAATAATCTCCAGACAATGGCATTTCTATTTCACGGTAACCGTATACTGATACACTATTAGCATTACCATAATGAATTTCAGATTCGTATTCCCAAACTACATACATGGATTTTTCTCCACTATTGCTCAATTCATTACCTATCAGCCAATATGACGGGTCATCTTCATCAGGACGATCTAAAGTCCAGTTTTGATTTTCGGCATCGTCCTCAAAGTCGCATGAGTAAATAATGTTATAAGAATCGGGATTTATTGCCGTAAACGACTTTACTTTTCCGTATGATGTACCACTGCTGTTGGTTGCGAATGCCTTGAAATAGTAGGTTTCACCAGCGACAAGTCCCGAGACTGCGTATGTAAACTCATTTGTCAAGTCGGTACTTTGCAACGATTGGTCGAGATTGTCGGCACTGGAGCCAAACAGAAATCCCCGCTCTGTAACTTCAGCTATACCACTGTATGTTATGCTTCCTTTCAATCTTACAGAACTAGCGCAATATTGGTTACAACAACTGGCGCAGCTGCCAGCCTCAAGTCAATATTGTCAATGGCTGCCGGCGGATTATAGTCAACATTGGAAATTGGTTGGTTTTCCCAGTAGAAAACGAGATAGTATGTTCCAATAGCATCAATATCTATTAATTTTGAATTATTTCGCCATGTACTACTGTATGCAAGAGTTCCAGAGTTGCTAATGTCTATCCATCCTTCTGGTATTCCTTCGCTGATATCATACGGATTATCGCTTATGTTTGAATCGGTAAAGTCTGGATAGATAGAGGTTGATACCAAAAAAGCCCTCAAATAGGCATCTCCTCTTTTCCCTTTTGACTTCCAATCGAAACTGAACAAATATTTACCCGTTTGGGTTATGTCTATTTCGCGATATGCGTATGAGAAATACCATGCATCGTTGTCGCATTCGTTGCTTACGCCACCATCGTCGGAAATATAAAGGCCTTTGCTTCCACCATTGTTTACAGCAGTACCTATGTACCAAGCGCTTGTCTGACCGTTGGTGGTAAGTACCCAGTTGGCATTTTCAGTGTCATCCTCAAAATCACAGGCGTATGGCAAAGTTATAGGAACATGCCGTAAGGACCTGTAAGTAAAACTATTCCATTCGTTCTCGTCATCGACAATACAGATAGGTCGTATATACACATAATATGTCGATGATAAATCCAGTCCTGATGCAGTGTAACTTGGTGTGCCAGATACAGTTTCTACTTCTGTGTAATTTGCAAGGCCAGTTTCATCGAGTTCCGTTTCCGAAAATATCACTTCCCAACTTTCAGCAAACCCCGGCTCTGTCCAGCTTATTGTTACCGATTCTGCTGTTATATCTCCAACTCTTATGTCGGTTACAGGCAAGCACGAAGACTTTTGTATGCTTACATTGTCGATTGCAGCAGGTGGCTGATCTCCTCTACTATTGTTGTTTTTCCAATAAAATACGAGATAGTATGTTCCTGCTTCAATTGCAAGTTCTTTTTCACTATGTTGCCATGAAGAAGCAAGATTGAGGGCACCCTCTGGATTAGAAATGTGCATCCAATTTGAAGAGTCATAGTTAGAACCATTGTCACTAATGCCGTTTGTATTACCAGCCACAAGAGTAGGATTAAGCGAGACAGGAATCATAAGAGCACGAAGATAGTCGTATGTGCTTTGTCCGTTTGCCCGCCAGTCAAAACTTATTTCGTATATGGCGCTTTCTGTAAACTCTAAGGTACGGTAAGCGTAAACACATGTAGTTGCTGTACTATTCGTGTATGCATTGCTCTCCCCACCGTCGTTTGATATATATAGGCCATTGCTTCCACCATTGTTTGCCGCAGTACCAATGTACCACTTGTTTCTCAAGTTGGCAAATGTCCACTGTGAATTTTCGTTCTCATCCTCGAAGTCGCAGGTATATGGCAATGTGGCGGGTATATCCCTTACAATGCTGATATTATCAACTACAGCAGGCGGATTGTTTCCATTACTATTATTGTTTTTCCAGAAAAATACGAGATAGTATGTGCCTGCCTCCATTGTCATTTTCTTTTCACTGTGTTGCCATGTAGTAGCGTAGTTAAGTTCTTCATTTATATTGGCAATGTCTATCCAACCGGAAGGAATTGTGTTTGTATTGCCAGTCATACCGTTTGCATCACCAGCCGAGAGTATAGGATTAAGCGAAGTAGGAATAATAAAAGCATGAAGAAGGTCGTAATTGTTTTCACCATAACCAATCCAGTCGAAACTTACTTCGTATATAGCGGAATCTGTCACTTCTATGGTGCGGTATGCATAAACATACGAAGTTGCGGTAGCTGTGTATTCGTTGCTTTCGCCACCATCATTTGTGATGTACAAACCGTTTTCGCCACCGTTGCTTGCAGCTGAGCCGATGTACCATTGATTTGTCTCGTCACCATTGTCAAGTGTCCAGTTTAAGTTCTCAGTTTCATCCTCGAAATCGCATTGGTAGATTGTCTGTCCGTTTGCGGAAAAAAACATGAAGAATAACAATATAGTACCAAGTACTATAGCAGGAAAAGTCTTGTGGGATGCGCCATTCCCATCATTACGGGAATCTCCCATATATGAGTTTTTCATCTTAAATAAGATTTTTAAAGCATAAGGGTTGCAAAAATAGGAAAATTCAAGGATAAAATGATTTAAAAAATCAAAAATTTAATGATTTAATACAAAATGTGGCGAACATTGCACGCAATGTCGCCACATTGTATTATGGTTGTTTGGAATTACTTTTTTACCTAAATATCGAAACCTTCCTTGTTGCAACCTGACCTTCCTCAGAAATTATGCGGATATTGTACAGTCCTGGATTCCAGCCATCGCAATTAACCATAATACGGTCGGATTCGTTGTTGTCAAGTTCGGCAACAATCTGTCCCGATGCGTTGTATATAATCACTGTAGCAATGCGCTGTCCTTCAATGAAGAACTGACCGTAGGTCGGGTTAGGATAAACGCTCAAGTTGTCCTCCGACCATTCTTCGATGGCGTCGCCTTCCTCGTTGACAAAGATGCATTCCTCATTGGAATATGCAAACATTCCATATTCGCATAGGCTCTTTACTTTGTAGCAGTAGTTGAAACCTGGTTCAACGTTGTCGTAATAGGTTGTGTCGGTTGTCAATCCTATAGGAACATCATTTCTGAAAACTATGTAACTGTAAGGATCGTTGCTGCCATTCCAACGAAGTGCCACAGAAGATCCGATTGCTTCTGCAACAAGTACTGGAGATTCGGCACACAAACCAGATACAATCCTAGTGCAAAGCGTTGATGATATTTCACTGCAAACACCATTCTCGAAATAACCAGTGATAGTGTAGCAATACTCGGTTTCTGAAACAGCATTTGCGTCAATGTAGTTGCTACTGTACAGAATTTCATCTACCGCATCATCGTTCCTATGGATGCGGAAATACTCTATACCTGAAGGCCAATTCCATGAAACAAATATTGATTCTCCATCGCTTTCGGTTTCAATCGTGAGCGGTACATTGCATGGAAGTTCTTGGACTTCAGCACAAACTGTATCTGACGATTCCGACAAGCATGTGTAATCTCCTATCGACAAAGCCCTTACACTGAAGCAATGTTCACCGCCAGCAAGTCCATCAATAGTGATTGAAGTCTCGTTTGTGGTATCGATTGCAAATGTTGAGTTGCCGCTGTAAATTAGATACGACGCAGAACTGTATTCGCCAAGTTCTATCGGCTGCCAATCTAAGGTTACAGCATTGAAAGTGCTGGCTGTTGCAGTAAGCTGCTGTACTGAGTTACATTCTGGAGCTATAGTCGAAACCACAACATTGACATCGTTTGACTGGCTGCCCATTACTGCTGCACGGTATCTTATCGTAGCTGCAAATTCACCAGTTTCAGTTGCATGTTCCTTGATGGCGATCTTCATGCTTTCGTTCGGCTGCAACTCTCCGCTCTTTATATCGGGTGTCACAACGCTATTGGTACGACCAATCTCGTAAGTTGCGATTACGTTGTTGCTAGATGGGTTCTGAACATCGGCAAGCAATACGAACTTGCCTTCATTTATCTTTTCCGATGCACAAATACCACCAGCAAGAGACGAACTGCTTAGTCCGATGTCGTCAAGATAATGTGTCTTGTTGGTATAGTCTCCACTGCTAATGTCAAACTGCCTGATATATGCCGACGGACCATTATTCTGCGATGTCTGCGAGAACAACCACAGGTAAGGACCACCCGGTGACAAGTTGTCGAATGCAGAACTATAGATATTGGTAAGATCGTCACGTATCTGCGTTGACGTACCTGTTGCAGTATCTACTCTGTACAACGAATTCCAGCTTCCTGCAAGCAGACTTCCATCCTGTCTGTTGAACGAGCAGTGACGGATGTCGGCAATGTCGGTTGTGATGCTGTCAACAAGAACCTGGTTGTCGAGATCAAGCTTGAAGATTATGTTGCTTGCCTCGGTTCCATAGAAATATGTTCCGTCGTATGACATGTTCCTTATCATTCCAACATTTTCAATTACGAATGTTTCAACATATTCTCCTTCAGGAGTATAGCGGTTGAATTCGCCCGGACGCTGCCATGAAGATGTGTAGATGAAGAAACCGTCTGTAGCTATTGCTTGTTCGGCACTGAACTGCGTTGTGAAAGTCTGGATGCTGTCCCAGAGGCTGCGCGAGTTGCTGCGACGTTGAATATCTTCGGGTTCAGGCAGAAGTTCAACATTGTCGTAGTCAGTAACAGAACTCCATATCAATGTTGCGTTACCAGTGTTCCTGATAGTTATTGAGTCGTTCTGTGCAAAGTATGGATACGAAGTTACAGATATGCTGTCAACGTCCATCTGTATCTGCGGCTTATTGAGTGCAATATCGAGTTCTATATCGGATTGTACGTCAATAGTTTCGGAATGCGATACGTATCCTACTGCGGAAACTCTAAACGCCCTGCGTCCACGAAGTATTGAGAGCGAGTATTCTCCGCTGGTATTTGTCCTTGTAACCCTGTTGCCGAGGGTAACTTTGGCATTAGGAATGACGTTTCCTGTTACGGCATCTGTTATTACACCATACACTGTTCCGTTGCAGTTGTCAGCGTATGTAAGCGTAAGAGTAACTATGCTGTCGCATCCGGCACTGTTGACAAGCGTTACCTCGTATGTTCCTGCTTGTGTAAATGTATGACCTTCGTAAACGTATGGAACACCCGAACACATCAGGTCGGCAAATTCTCCAGTTGTGCTGCTGTTGATAGTCAGGTGCATTGTTACAACCGAGTCGCAACCGTTGAGAGCGGGAAGTGTCTGCTCGTAATCACCGCTTTCGGTATATATTTCACCGTTCCACTCGTATGAATCACAAGCCGTGATTTCAACTTGCTCTGTCAGCGGCTGGTTGATTGTCAAGTACAGGTTGGCAATGCTGTCGCAGCCGTTGGCGTTAGCATTTGGCAATGTAAACTGATAATGACCGCTTTCGGTGTAGGTTGTGCCGTTCCATTCGTAACTGCTGCAAACAGTAACACTGTCGTTGCTTTCGGTAGGCATGTTAATCGTCAAGTGGAGAGTTACAACCGAGTCGCAGCCATTAACTGTTTGCAATGTTTGAACATAGTCGCCCGATTCGATGTAGGTTGTACTGTTCCATTCAAACGAGGAGCAAGCTGTTTCCGAAAATTCGTTTGTAACTGCGTTGTTGATTGTCAAGTGGAGGGTTACAACCGAGTCGCAGCCGTTTGCGTTGACAAATGTCTGCTGGAAATCTCCCGATTCTGTGTATGTTGTGCCGTTCCAAGTGTACAATTCGCAGGCAGCTGCTGTAAGTTCTGACTCAGTCGGCAGGTTGACGGTTATTACAACTTCTCCGCTGCCTGTACAGCCGTTTGAGCCGACACCAGTTACCGTATAGGTCGTGGTTGTGGTCGGAGTTGCGGTAAGTGGTGCTCCAACTGTACTTGGCAAGCCTGTTTCGGGCGACCAAGTGTAGGGTTCACCGCCAGTTGCACTGATGGTTGTGCTTTCGCCCAGACAAATTGCGGTTGCGGTTGCCGATGCGGTAATGTCTGGTGCAGCAATGTTCTGCGTGATTGTGATTTGGTCAGAAGCCGAACAGCCGTTGCCTGCAGTCGCGGTTACGATGTAGGTGCCTGGAGCGGTGAGTGAAATTTCTGCTGTTACTGCTCCATTCGACCACTCGTACGAAGTTCCGCTTCCAGTTGCAGTGACGCTAATCGATGTCAATGCGCAGGTAAGTTCGGTTTCACCAGTAATGTTGGTTATGCTTACGGACGGAGCATCGGCGTTAGGTGTAATCTCGATAGCCGCCGTGCTTGTACAGCCATTGTCGGCAGCTGCGGTTACTGTGTAGGTACCGCCTGTGGTAATAGCATTGGTTGCCGTAGTCACTCCGTTTGACCACAGATATGTAGCATCATCTCCTGTTGCCTCAACATTTATCGAGGTGGTAGTACAGGTGAGCAATGTCGTTCCCGTAGTGTTATTTATGCTTACAGCTGGTGCAGTAAGATCCTCGTCTATCATAATGCTTGCAGTGTTAGAACATTCGTTCGCATCGGTTACGGTAACGTTGTAAGTTCCTGCCGAAGTGATATTGTTATCTGCGGTTTCTAGACCGTTTGACCACTGGTAAGCATTTCCGCCAGTTGCTGTAAGCGAAATTTGTGTTGTGTTACAAGTGATTGTTGTTTCATTGGTGTTGTTGGTGATTGCAGCATCTGGCAGTGCATTGACTGTGAGTGTTACATTTTTCGAACTAGTGAACGGCTGGCCATCGCTGCACGATGTTGCGGTGAGACTTGCCGTGTAGGTGTAAGATCCTGCTGTGGCTGGCGTTACGGTGATTGCATCGGTTGTAATGTCGGCTGGCAATCCTGCATTAGCGTCGGTACTTGTCCATTCAACCGTGTAATCGCTTCCTGCGTTGGAAACATTTGCCTGAAGTATTGTGTTGCCGCCTACACAGATTGCCGTTACATCTGAAATTGTAATTCCAGGAGTATCGCCAATTTCAACATTTACGCTTGCCGAAACCGAGCAGTTGTTTGCATCGGTTACGGTTACAGAGTATTCTGTTGCCGTTGTTAGTTGTGGTGTTCTAATGGAAACGGTTGCTGTGCCATCGTTCCACAAATAAGTGTAATTAGACGTTCCTCCCTGAACATTTGCAGTAAGCGTCGAGGTTGTGTTTGCACAAACCGATGTAGAACCCGAAATTGATACCGTGAGAACATCTGGCTCACTTACCGTGATAATGGCGCTTGCTGTACAAGTGTTGGCATCGGTTACGGTTACGTTGTAGGTTCCTGCTGCAACGCCAGTAAGATCCTCGGTTGTTGCTCCGTTGCTCCAAGCGTAGGAGTAGTTTTGTGTTCCACCATTAACCGTGCTTGTGATGTTGGTGGTTTCACCGTTGCAGTTTATTGTTCCTGCTGTGAGCGAAGCCGTGAGAGCATCGGGCTGGGAAATTGTTGCGCTTTGAACTGCCGAACAACCGTTGTTATCGGTAACAGTCACACTGTAAGTTCCTGCTCCGACGCCAGTCAGACTCTGGGTGTTTGCTCCGTTGCTCCATTCGTAGGTGATAGGTTCTGTTCCACCATTGACGGTGTTTGTAATGTCGGCAACACCGCCGTTACACCCGATTTCACCTGCCGAAAGTGACGATGTAAGTTCAACCGGCTCGTTGACGGTTATGGTTGCTGTAGTAATACAATTGTTCGCATCGGTAACGGTTACTGAGTAAGTTCCTCCGCTGACACCTGTAAGGTTCTGCGAGGTTTCTCCAGTTTCCCAAGCGTATGCGTAAGGTGTTGTTCCGCCATTAACGGTACTTGTGATGGTAGATGTTACACCGTGGCAAGGTATTTCGGTTGCCGAAAGCGATGCTGTAAAAGCGTCTGGCTGAGTGATTTCCAAACTTTCGACTACCGAGCAGCCGTTGTTATCCCTTACGGTTACGGTATATGTATCTGCCGAAACGCCCGCAAGGTTCTGTTCGTTTGTCGAATTGCTCCAGAAATACTGATAAGGTGCTGTACCGCCGTCAGGCGTATTGGTGATGCTGGTTGTACCACCGTTGCAAGCTATAGTTGCCGGATTTGCCGAAAGCGAGGTTGTGAGTGCTTCTGGCAATGTCAGTTCTATCTCCTTAGTGCTGTTGTTTCCGCACTGGTCGGTTACAGTAACAATAACAGTGGTAGCCGTTGTAATCTCAGTTCCTGCCGTTATGCTTTGTGAGATAGTGAGGTTACCGTTTGCTGTGCAGTTGTCACTTGCAATGTTGCGGACTTCGCCTGTAAGGTCAGGTACGGTGAATATGCAATTGGTAGATGTGAGTTGGCGGTCGAGGTTATCGTCACCGATTGTCGGTGCAGTTTCATCGCTACCGCTCACACTCTGCGTGTTGGTAACTTCGTTTCCACAAGCATCGCTTATAGTATAGGTGCGTATAATAGTCCAACCGCAATTGTCGGTCGTGGTGTTTGCATCTGTATGGGTTACAGATATATTACCACCGCAACCATCGCTGTAGAGGGCGGCAACATCAGCATCGGCCATAAGACCGCTTACGTCAGCATCGGCAAAACAGTTGTTCTGTCCTACAATGTTCGACGGCCAAGTGCCTGTAAGTGTCGGAGCAGTCTGGTCTCTACCGCTTACGCTCTGCGTGTTCGTTGTGCTGTTCGTGCCGCAAGCGTTAGTTATTGTGTAGGTACGCGTGATAGTCCAGCCGCAGTTGTCTGTAGTTGTGTTTGCATCTGCATGGGTTACAGTTGCCGTACCACCGCAGCCATCGTTGTAGAGAGCCGCTACGTCATTGTCGCTCATAAGTCCGCTGAGGTCAGCATCGGCGAAGCAGTTGTTCTGACCTGTAATATTCGACGGCCAAGTACCTGTAAGAATCGGTGCTCCCTGATCGCTACCGCTCACGCTCTGGGTATTCGTAGTCTCGTTTCCACAAGCATCACTTATAGTATAGGTACGAGTTATTGTCCAACCGCAGTTGTCTGTAGATGTGTTTGCATCTGTATGGGAAACTATTAAAGTACCGCCGCAGCCATCGCTGTAGAGTTCGGCAACGTCATCGTCGCTCAAAAGACTGCTGAGGTCAGCATCGGCGAAGCAGTTGTTCTGACCCACAATGTTCGACGGCCAAATGCCTGAAAGCGTCGGAGCTGTCTGGTCGCTACCGCTAACGCTCTGAGTGTTGGTAACTTCGTTTCCACAAACATCGCTTATGGTGTAGGTGCGAGTTATTGTCCAACCGCAATTGTCGGTCGTGGTGTTTGCATCTGCATGGGTTACCGATATATTACCACCGCAACCGTCGCTGTATAGGGCGGCAACATCATCGTCGGCCATAAGACCGCTGAGGTCAGCATCGGCGAAACAGTTGTTCTGTCCTACAATGTTCGACGGCCAAGTGCCTATAAGTGTCGGAGCAGTCTGGTCGCTACCGCTAACACTCTGCGTGTTCGTTGTGCTGTTCGTGCCACAGGCGTTAGTTATCGTGTAGGTACGAGTGATAGTCCAGCTACAGTTGTCGGTAGAAGTGTTTGCATCGGCATGGGTAACAGTTGCCGTACCACCGCAAGCATCGTTGTAGAGGGCTGCAACGTCATCGTCGCTCATAAGTCCGCTGAGGTCAGCATCGGCGAAGCAGTTGTTCTGACCCACAATGTTCGACGGCCAAGTACCAGTAAGAGTCGGTGCGCCCTGGTCGCTACCGCTCACGCTTTGCGTGTTTGTAGTCTCGTTTCCACAAGCATCTCTTATTGTATAGGTACGTGTGATAGTCCAACCGCAGTTGTCAGTAGCGGTGTTTGCATCTGCATGGGAAACTGTTAAAGTACCACCGCAGCCGTCGCCGTAGAGTTCGGCAACGTCATCGTCGCTCAAAAGACTGCTGAGGTCAGCATCGGCGAAGCAGTTGTTCTGGCCTGTGATATTCGACGGCCATGTGCCTGAAAGTGTTGGAGCAGTATAGTCGCTACCGCTTACACTCTGGGTATTCGTAGTCTCGTTTCCACAAGCATCTCTTATTGTATAGGTACGTGTGATAGTCCAGCCGCAGTTGTCTGTAGATGTGTTTGCATCTGCATGGGTTACCGATATATTACCACCACATCCATCGGTGTAGAGGGCGGCAACATCATCATCGCCCATAAGACCGCTTACGTCAGCATCAGCAAAACAGTTGTTCTGTCCTACGATATTCGACGACCAAGTGCCTGTAAGTGTCGGAGCTGTCTGGTCGCTACCGCTTACGCTCTGCGTGTTCGTTGTGCTGTTCGTGCCGCAAGCGTTAGTTATCGTGTAGGTACGCGTGATAGTACAGCCGCAGTTGTCGGTAGAAGTGTTTGCATCTGCATGAGTAACAGTTGCCGTACCACCGCAAGCATCGTAGTAGAGGGCTGCTACGTCATCGTCGCTAATAAGACCGCTGAGGTCAGCATCGGCGAAGCAGTTGTTCTGACCCGCAATGTTCGAAGGCCATGTGCCTGTAAGAGTCGGTGCGCCCTGGTCGCTACCGCTTACACTCTGGGTGTTCGTTGTCTCGTTTCCACAAGCATCTCTTATTGTATAGGTACGTGTGATAGTCCAACCGCAGTTGTCTGTAGATGTGTTTACATCTGTATGGGAAACTGTTAAAGTACCGCCGCAGCCATCGCTGTAAAGTTCGGCAACGTCATCGTCGCTCAAAAGACTGCTGAGGTCAGCATCAGCAAAACAGTTGTTCTGACCCGTGATATTCGACGGCCATGTGCCAGAAAGTGCTGGAGCAGTATAGTCGCTACCGCTTACGCTCATGGTGTTGGTTGTGCTGTTTCCACAAGCATCGCTTATAGTATAGGTACGTGTGATTGTCCAACCGCAATTGTCACCGGTTGTTGCATCGCTTGCGGTAACGGTAATTTCGCTGTCATCTTCGTAGAGTGTCTTAACCTGTGTTGTCGAATATAGTCCGTTTAGGTTGGCATCTGCAAGACAATTGTCCTGACCCGAAATGTTCGCTGGCCAAGTGCCTGTAAGTTGCGGAGCTTCACTATCGCCATCGTTTACGGTGGTTGATGCTGTTGCAGTACAGCCGTTCATATCGGTTACTCTCAAAGAATAAGTTCCAGCGCCTACGCCTGTAAGGTTCTCTTCATCGCTCGATGGTGTCCATATATAATTATAAGGTTCTGTTCCGCCATTGACCGTGCTGTTGATGTTGGTAGTTCCGCCGCTGCAGGCTATTGTACCTGCCGAAAGCGAAACTGTAAGCTGTGTAGGCTCGGTTACTGTTATTGAAGCCGGTGCAATACAGCCGTTGCCATCGGTTACGGTAACGGTGTAGGTTCCTGCGCCAACGCCAGTAAGAGTTTGCGTAGTTCTCGAATCGCCTTCCCATGCGTAAGTGTGGCCGGTAGCCGAACCGCCACTTACATTGGCTGTGACTGTGGTCGTGCCACCATTGCAGAGGATTGTACCTGCCGAGAGCGATACATCAAGGTTTTCGGCACGGGTGATTGTTGTGCTTGCAACACTAGTACAGCCATTGTCACCAGTTACCGTTAATGTATATGAGCCAGGTTCTGTTACGGTAGTTGTTGCTGCATTTTCACCATTCGACCATGCGTAGGTCACGTCAGAGGCAATTGCCGTAAGAGTTATTGATGTGCGGTTGCAGGTGAGTTCTGTAGCATCATCAGTGCTTATTGAAATAGTCGGTGCAATCTTATCTTCATTTATATCCTGTGTTGACTGTGCCGTACAACCATTTGCGTCTGTAACATTCAAGGTGTATGACCCTGCGTTTGTAACCTCTATCGAATTGGTTGTTTCGTCACTGCTCCACTGGTAAGAATATCCTTCTGTTCCGCCTGTTGCGGTTGCAGTGATTGTTGCAGATGCGTTGCTACAAGTAAGAGTAGTATTTGTAGCCGAGATACTTACCGCAAGTGCTGCGTTCGGACTCGTAACCGTCGCGCTTGCTGTTGCCGTACAACCGTTTCCATCGGTTGCCACTACGCTGTAATCTCCTGCACCAACTCCTGTAAGGTGTTGACCATTAACGTTACCGGTCCATGTATAGGTGTAGCCCATTGCCATCGAACCACCACTTGCATTAGCCGAAAGGTCGGTTGTTCCGCCATAACATTGGATTGCCGTGCTGCCTGAAATTGAAACAGTTAACGGTTCCCCAACAACTATGTTCTTAGAGGCTGTTCCCGTACAACCGTTTCTGTCTGTTATGGTAACGCTGTATTCAGTGGTTGACAATGGAGAGTCGGTAATTGATACGGAATTTTCGTTGTTGCTCCAATTGTAGTTGTAGGGAGCACTACCACCCTCTGGAGTCGCTGTAAGCGTGACTTGGTCGCCATTGCAGTCAGGATTGTTGCCGCTGACCGTTGCCGTGAGTTGCTGATATACGATTATCGTACCTGTAATGGTTATGTTTGTACACGGCGATGTCACACCTGTTGTTGTTATCGTATAAGCGTATGTGCCTGCCGTTGTCGGCGTACCGGAAATCAAAATCTGATGTGCATTAGCGTCTGTATTCCATTCCATTCCAGCAGGAAGTCCAGAAACACTTGCACCGTTTGCACCTCCACCGTAAGTGAACACTATTGTTGTAAGGGTCTCACCATAGCAAAGATTCTGATCTTGCATGCCAGAAGTCAATTCCAAAGTTGCCGCAGGATTAACTGTAACAGCAATCATACCAGTTGCCGTACAACTTGCATCATCGGTTACGGTAACCATATATGTTCCTGTTTCCTGTACAGTTGTACTCGGGGTTGTTGCACCGTCTGTCCATCTGTATGCGTAGTCGGGAGTACCGCCTTCAACATTGGCTGTTAAGGGCGCGTTGTCTCCTTGGCACATCTGGTCGTCGCCAATGATCGATACCGAGAGTTGGCCTGGAGTGACAATTGTCTGCGAAACTGTAGCAGTACATCTTGCCGCATCGGTTACGGTTACGGTATATTCTCCATCGGTAAGGTTGCTCAGTCGGGCAGAAGTCTGCATTTCGGGGGTGCTCCAAGCGTAGGAGTAGCCGCCTGCGCCACCCGTTACACCTACTTCCACATAGCCGTTGTTTGCACCGAAACAGCCGTTGCTAAAGTCGCTGACGGTTGCCGTAAGCGTGGGGTACATAGTAAGGTTCAGATAAACAATACTATCATTGTCGTTTGCCAAATGGAATGTCTCTTCGTAGTCGCCACTTGCGGTTAAAGTCTGAGTGCCGAAGGTATATTGCTCGCCGCAGTATTTTAAAGTATCGTAGGCATAAATTGTTGACACCTTTACACAACGAACACTGAATCCATTGACCTTGTTGTTATAGTTTTTATCCATGTTAGTGGATTCGTAGTTGAAGCTGCGGTCGTATGCGTAGATACTGGTGTTCTCGGTAGCACTCCAGAAGCTGCTGCCAGTGCCGAAACTGCTGTAATTAGTGCCGGTATAGGAGCCAGCAGGCAAAGCATTGAAACCGCTTTTTCCAAAGTTTGTAGAATATGTCAGGGTACCACCTTGCCAGTATTGGTCTTCTGCAGCCTCCTGTCCTGCAAGCATAGCTCCTGCATTTTCTGTTCCACCTAAATAATTTGTCAACTGCGTCCATTCTGCATCACTTGGCAAATGCCAGCCTTCGGGACAAATGCCCTGTATGCCGCTTGGATTTGCATCACTGCTGCTTTCGCCATTCATTGCTGCTAGCCAGTTGTAGAGGTAACCATACTCTTCAACATATCCATCAAAATCATCTGGATTGTATCGGTACGCAACGGTAGAACTTGATTCTGAGCCTTCGGGAATATTTCCTACAAACTTCAAGTTCTGCGCCATCCAAGTCTGATTTCCAATCTGAATTGTGTAGTACTGGGTGTTGTCGCGGCTGTCGGTCATTGTGCCACAGGTAATGAACTCAAGGGTATCGCTACGACCAGTTCCGTAGTCGTTGGTAAGTTCGGCCACATAGTAGTACTTGGTGTCGGGAGCAAGGTCGGAAAGATAGACATAAAAGCGACCGTAGTCTGCTTCATAGTCGATATATTCACTGAGATTGAGATTATTGCGTTCGGTACCGTAGTACATGTTTCTTTCCATCTGGAAGAAATCATTAATCTCACCCTCGTTAAGGGTAATGTCAAGGTTAATAGTGGCAGAGTTGTCGGTACGCCACATAGGATAATATGCTACAACACTCGGTGGACCAGGAATCCTGAAATCCTTGGTTTCACCGTAGGTAGTGGTGTCGGCAGTAGTTGCAAAGGCGGCTACATAGTATGTTACGCCTTCTTCTAAGCCATCGAGTTCGTAGTTGAAATCGTTCGACTCACTAATACTTGAACTTACAACCCTCGTAGAATCTGAAAGGTTGCTGTTGGTGCTATAGATAAATCCGTATTCAGTGAGGTAGGACAAACCTTCAACATCATAATTGAAATACCCGTTTAAATATACTACGACATCATCTATATATGGGTCTTCGGTGTTTACAGGTACGAGCTGGGGAGATAATACAAGCAGTACGAATGTCTTGGTTTCGCCCTCGTATGTTGCGGTAAGGGTTACGTCCTCATTGTTTGAGCCAAGTGCGGGACGGGTTACCGTGGCTGTGCCATCCGATATTGATATTACACTATTGTTGCTGGATGCCCAAGTTACCTCGTGCCCCGATATTGATGTCGGTACGGTGAAGCTGCTCATCACGCCGCACGACTTTTCTCCTTCTGCCAGATATATAGGTATTCTCGCTAATGTTGTCCTCTTGTCCTCGGGGATTCCGTCCGGCATCGGGAAAAGTCCATTGGAGAAAGTCCAATCTCCCGGCAACGCCCCCTGGAGAGCTGTTCCTACCATCTCGCTGGTCTGCATTCCCGTACCACGTGAAGCATACCTCAGTCTCAACGAATCGACCTTCAAGTCGCTAATCTGCTCATCAAAGAAATCATCATCTTCTGTTATTTCGTTGCTGAAACCTTCTTCTTCGGGGCCTATTGTTGCATATACGCTGTTGAAACTATTACCTTGAACGCTGTTTCCTGTGAATATAGGAACAGAAACATTGCTGCTCAACTGTGCAATTCCATTACCAAATAAACCACCGATATGTGCAGAAAGGTTAGGGAACGAACCATAGTTGGCACAATTGCTAATAGAGAGCGAGGCTCTTTCGTTATATCCAACAATTCCGCCCGTTGACACTGTGTAACTACTTTTATTTGTAGAATACACTTCGGCAATATTCATACATTTGTCAACTGTGACACCTCCGTTCATTGCGGATGCTACAATTCCGCCTGCCCTTTCGCTACCAGTTACGTTGCCGGCATTCAAGTTGGTCGAAAGAGTTGCCTCCTGTATCTGTCCTGCGATACCGCCTGCATAGTCGCCCTTTATTGTGGCATTGTTGGTACATTGTTCTACAGAACCGCCATTGATATAACCTACTATACCGCCAGCCCTTTCGTCGCTTCCGCCACTCATATTTACAGGCAGGTTGTTGGTACAGTTGGTTATTGTGCTGTTTACAGAGTTGCCGACAAAAGCACCAATGTTTCCACCGCCGCCAGACGAAATTTCAACGTCGGCACTTGCAATAGATGTTGTACAGTTGGATATTGTAGATGAATTTGCAACCAAGCACAATGGTCCGTAAGATTCCTCTTCATCTCCAACATCAATAGTTTCGGAAACCATGATGTTGAGACCGTCGATTGTGGCATTCTCGAGGGTTCTGAATATGCATGAATAGCTAACCACCTCATTGTTGTTGATGGTTATTGACTTTCCATCAACTATTAGGTAGCCAGTAAACTTGTTTACTATAACATTGTTGCAGTCGGCAAGATCGATGTCGGCGGTAAGTTCGAAGTAGGTGTCTTCACCGCTATTGTAAACTTCGAAGTTCTTATATGTTGATATTGCATAGTTTTCAGACAATTGCATTGCCTCGGCAAACTGCGACCATTCTTCAGCGTTGTCGATAGTGAGCGGATTATCCTCGGTGCCATCGGTGTCGTTTACCTTTGTGCGGAACGAAACGATTGCACCGTAAGATGTAAGGCTGTCATTGTAAATTGCGAATGCCCTGTAATAATAGGTTGTCTGCGGAGTAAGACCTGTAATCTCGGTGGAGAAAGTATTCTCGCTGTATGTCAAAGTTTCCGTTTCGGTAAGTTGGTCTTCGCTTTCACCATACTCGAATCCAACTTGGCTAACTTCGGCACTTTTGTTGAAATTCAATTCGCCGGCTAAAGTTGCTGTTGTAGATGTGGTTGTTGCTCTTTGTGTAATGGCCTCAACTGGTAGCGGGCAGGTTAATACAAATATTTGTGGCGAATCCATAGCATCTGAACCTGAGAACATTTCAGTGCCATTTGAATAAAATACCTGATATGAAGTTTCGTTGGAAAAATCACCCGTAACATATTCGAATTTGATTTCCCTGCCGTTGCATACATCAAGAGAACCTGTTGCCGAACTTCCATTATCTATTGTCCATGTTGCCATCACAAGACCAGTTTCTACATCAATGACATTAATCGCGTTGCCATTCCATCCGTCGCCGTAGCTATCGGAAAGTTCGTATTGTATTTCGCACATGTCTTCGGCATTACATATTGATGTATTAAAATGCTCTCCTACCCAATCACTTTTTTCGGAGGCTGAACATACAGACCTTACATATACATAATAGGCAGTCGCTATACTTAATCCCGTTGCCGGATACGAAGTTGACGATACTGTTGCGGTAGGAGATGCGGCTTCGAGGTCATCCTCGTCGAGTTCATCTTCCGAAACTATTATTTCCCAGCTTCCAGCCGAACCTCGTTCCGTCCAGCTTATTGTAGCCGACTCGGGTGTAAGGTTGGATGCTGTAATGCCGGATATTTGCGGACAAGAAACTTTTACAATGCTTATGTTGTCGATTGCTGCTGGCGGATTTGAGCCGGCGCTACCATCATTTTTCCAGAAGAAAACAAGCTTGTATGAGCCACGTTCCAATTGCAAATCAATAAAACTATGCTGCCAGTCCAAATTTCCACTGAATAGTTCATTTTCTCCACATTTTATCCATCCGTCTGGAGTAGTATTCCCGCTTCCAGACATACCATTGTTTTCTCCAGCCGACAAGTTTGATGAGACCGAACTTGGGATAAGAAATGCCATCATACCATCCCAGTTACCTTCTGCGTTTGCCATCCAATCAAATTCGACATAATATGTAGCAGACTCGTCAATATCTATTTCACGGTAGGCATATACATACGATTCTGAGTTATTGGTGTATGAATTGCTTACGCCGTCGTCGTTCGAGATGTAAAGCCCGTTACTTCCGCCGTTGTTTGCAGCCTCACCTATGTGCCACTGGTTGGTCTGGCCATCGTTGGCGAGTTCCCATTCGTCGTTCTCATCGGCATCCTCGAAATCGCAGTTGTAAATTGTATTGCCGTTGGAAGCGGTATTTGACGGTGAATATACGGGACGTATTGGGTAACCATAATAACGTCTAGCGGAGTGCGCAGTGAAAGCAAAAGCAGTATTGTCTTCGAAGTGGAAACCCTGTGCGTCTATCGGACTGCTCGTGTAGAGCGAATTTGCCCAGTATGAGCCTTTCCCCTCATCCGTGGAAGATTCCCAAACGCGACCTCCTGCTGCGGGTATAAAGATGCTATTTCCGTTAAAACCTGTAACAAGAGTGCCGGGTACTCCGTTCTGCGTAGTAAACTCATGCTGGCAATAGTCCCTCAATTCTACTACCTCGGCGTAGGTCGGCATTCTCCAGCCGTTGCCCCAGTTTACTATGGCTGCATCGTCAGAATCCTCGAGAATAGTACGGTTGTCAATATTGCAGTATTTTGTAAGCTGTGGGTCGTCCTCAGTATCGCCGTTGGCGTAAATATAACTTTCCAAATTGTATGTACTCTTAGGCGAGGTTTCGCCCCAAGCGAAGAAACTTCCGAAATCTTCGGGGGTTTCGGCACCAATATTCATAGTTGCCCACAATGTACCGCTTGGCAAGCCAAGGTCAACATATTCGTGGTCGGTGGGGTTGGAATTGTTATTCTGAACTGGCGGTGCAAACGAGTAATACCTGCCAATTCCCGGATGACCGCTATACGATGTTTCAGTGCCTTCCGTAGCATATGCGGCGGTATGGCTGTTCGGGTCGACATACCAGAACTTGGTTGCGTCGGCATTTCCTATGCCTATCTGGTAAGCGGTAGGAGCGTTTTCGTAATCGGTATACACAATCCTTACCTCGCCAGTAGCCTCAAACAACTGAACCTGGAACTTTATATATTCGTCGCTTGAAGTGGTAGAAGTCGTAGCCAGCAAAAATTCAACAACCCTTACATACGAACCTGAAGAACCGTACAAGCCTGTGCTTACATAGCCGTCCGCCCCTGTTGACAAATCTCTGCCCACACCAACTATGGTCGGTGCGTTCTGGTTGTAATTAGCCGGTGTAAAAGGATTGTTATATTCATCGGTAATCACCTCATCGCCCAGCCTCAATCTTCCGTTTGAGTTTACCGAGAACTGCGTGTATTCGACCTCGTCGTATGTAAAAGTGAAGCCGATGTCTGTCAACCCAGACGCCGCGTCGTCCTGTCCCGATACTATGAGTTGTGTTAATGAAGGCGAGTAGGCGGTTCCGTCGGTACCTGTAGTAAATACATAATCTTCAAGGCCTAAAGAGGTAGGATTTCCAGCGGTGTTTGATGGTGCATAAACCGGACGGATAAGATTAAGAAACATTCGCGCAGCGGAGCCTTGTGAAACGATTTGGCCTGATTCTCCTAGGTATAATGTCTGTCCCTGTGTAGGGTCATCTTCATCAATTCCAAGAGAACTTGACCAATAATGTGTTCCAGTGGATTCATCAGGGTCGATAGGCATGAAAATGCTGTTGCCATTGTTATTGCTTGTAAACATCACACCAGTTGCCCCGTTATAAGTAATCCATGTCGTGCTACAATTTCTAAGCAGTTCCTGATAGTCTTCAATTGTCGGCATACGCCAGCCATCGCCCCAGTTGACGGTAGCGGCATCGTCGGTGGCTTCCAATGTTGAAAGGTCGTCGGTATAGCCGTTGTATCCAAATGATGAGACGTAGCAGTATTTGGTGAGTTCGTAATACTCGCCATGACAATGACTATAATTTGTCCAATTGGAACCATTCGTTCCATCAGGAGTAGTTTCGCCCCAAGCATAACGATTTCCGTAGTCTTCGGCCGCGGTTGCGCCCATATTCATAGCAGCCCACTTCGCACCGCTCGGCAAACCGAGGTCAACATATTCGTAATCGTTATAAGAGCCTTGTGTTTCAATATGTTCTCTGATATTTTGGAAGCTGCTCCATCCGTTTGCATTTTCGTATGTATCTTTTGTACCGTAAGGAACATTAAGCGTTGCTGTTGAATAAATTGTTGCTGCAAACGCATCAGTACCAAGCTCTGGAGGAGTGTTTGCTAATATGTTTATGACTGAAATATTCTCGCAACCAGAAAATGCCCAAGAACCAATGTTCGTAACAGAATTACCGATTGTAACCGATGTCAGTCCAGTGCAAGCTATAAATGCAACCTCGCCAATGCTCGTAACAGAATTTGGAATTGTAACCGAAGTAAGTCCGCTGCAACCATTAAATGCCCATTCTCCAATATCTGTAACTGATTCGGGAATTGTAACAGATGATAGTTCGTCGCAAGAATTAAAAGCATAGTCGCCAATGCGTGTAACAGAATATGTAATACTATTATCCTCAACCGTTTCAGGGATTTCAAGGACACCTGAGGGGTAGGTTGTATAATACGGTGAAGAAGAATTTTCTCTTGTCACTTCCACAGTATAAGGCTCCACCGCCGAGGTAATGTTGTAGTACAAGGTCTGTCCTGTGCTGCACACGGCGGAGAAATCGTAAGCCATTGCGTATCCACAAGCAAGAATGGATAGCATTATAAGAGTAAAGAATCGTTTCATCGGCCCTTAAAATTAAGTATAAAATTAAAAGCGACAAAGTTAAGAATAATTTTCGATTTACGAATGATTTGAGAATTTGTAGAAACGTTGCGGGCAACGTCTCTAGAAAAATGTAGGATGGAATGGAAAAATTATGGATTATATTTGAGGATTTGGCGGATGATGCCGTTTGAGGATTTGAAAGATTTGAGGAATTTGAGGATTTGAACGACAAGATGCAAAATGTTCTGCGCTATGCTTGAACAAAACATGTTTCAATGGCTGACGCCGTTTCTAGGCTTTACGTTGAATCGCGTCATGGCACGTCTCAACAGAAACGGCGCAGCCATAGAAACCACGTAGCCAGAACGGTGAAACCCTCAACGAAGTTAAACGGCGTAGCTACAGAAAGCCCAAATCTTCAAACAATAAAACCCTTCAAATCTTCAAACAAAGAAACAGCGAAACCCTCTAGCACGCTCTCTCATAAATCAGTTTTTTATCTCGGTTTGCGGTTTCGGCAGCGTATGGACGCAATGAGCCTTCTTCCACCAAGTCTATTTCTCGTCCAAGCAACTCCTTCAAATCCATATACATACCTCCCATAGTGAACAAAGTAAAAGGTTTGCCGGAACGGTCGGGGACAAAAAGAATGTCCACATCGCTTTGCGGAGTTTCCTCGCCACGTGCAAACGAGCCAAAAAGCCAAGCCTTCAGGACGGGCTGCGTCTTGAAGTATTCTGCGATGATTTCCTGCATTGCTTGCGTTGTCATAACGTTTCAATTTTCAACAAAAATACTGCTTTATTTTGGATATGCAAAAAAATGAGGAGAATAGGGCGAAAATGTCTCACAGGCTAACAGGCTAACAGGCTGATGGTCATATAGTTTTACGAACTAACAGTCAGACTGCCCGACAGGTCATCTGTTTGACATCATGACAGGTCTTCTGCTAGCCTTTCAGCCTTTTCGCCCAAAAATCTTCAAATCATTCAATAAATCGCAATTTTTTATGCGGACGTTGCTCACAACGTCGCTACAATTATCAAATCAATCGTAAATCTTACTTCGAAAATCGTAACTCCCCTTGCTTTTGCCCTTTCAGGGCGCGGATGTTCGGATGTGACGGTTTGAGGCGTTGCCTCTACCTATTGTGCTCGTTGGGCTTTCGGCCCGCAAGGACAATCTAAATTTGTCAATCGCATTTTTCAACGGATGTTGCCCTCAACATCACTACAATCATCAAATTTTTGAATCATCATGTACAATTGTGCCATGACGCGATTCTACAATCATCAAATTCCATCAAATCATCAAATTCTCAAATTTTCAAACGACGAAGCGAGAAACGGCGCAGCCACAGAAACTGAGAAACTCAGAAACGGCGAAGCCACAGAAACTGAGAAACTCAGAAACGGCGAAGCCATAGAAACCCTCAAACGCCGTAGGCATTCAAACGGCGAAGCCATAGAAACAGCGTAGCCAGAACGGTGAAACCCTCAACGAAGTTAAACGGCGTAGCCATTCAAACCCAGAAACGGCACTTACGTTGAACCTTGAACCCTTAAAATCCTCATTTTTTCAACCTTTAGCTCGGCGTAGCCAAATCAATCGTAAATCGTACTTCGTAAATCGAAATTCTTTTCTTATCTTTGCCCTTTTTAACTTTTGTTTAATTTTAACATTAACATAATGAACAATTTATATATGGACTTTTCTACAAAAAACAGAGAAAATATGGGCAAAATCCACAAAAACTTCTTTGCTACAGCCTTCTGTGCTGCAGTTTTGTTTCTAATGTCGTTTAGTGCTTTCGGGCAGGGGATTACAGTTGCGGCAACAAACATAACACAATCCTCCGCTATGATTATGATAACAACTGATGGCGAATACAACGGATACGAGGCGGTTGTTTGGTACGGCGTGAATGAAGAGTCTATGTTGGCTGGTCCTGGCGTAATGATCTCGAGTAACGAGTTCTCAATTGAACTTAGTGGGCTCAATCCTGCAACGACGTATTACTATCAAGTGAAAATAACATACGACATGGGAGAAGCTCTCAGTGCACTCGACAGTTTTACCACTCAGGGCGCAACTGGAGGCACTCCTACAGTCACAACTTTACCTTGCGAAGACATTGAATCACATTCGGTAACACTCAACGCAGCAATATCTGAACACGAAAATGTGACGATTTTGGATGTTGGTTTTCTTTACGCCACATCAACAGCCGAACTGGAATCGTTGCAGCAACAGCTTATGATAAACGCAACGGTAAACGAAGGCTATATCATAGGTACTTTGGTTGATGATGAGTTTACAGCAGATGTTTATGGCCTAAGCAGCAACACCGTCTACTATTTTTTGGCTTTCGTTCGCTATTCCGATACGGAAGAGCATATTTTATTTGACGATACTCCCAATTCCTTCATGACAACGGATGATGGAACTGCAGGCAATATCATCTTTGAAATTGTTCAGGATGTTCACACAACCTCTGATTTCACGATGCTGTTTGCAAACCTGAGTGGTTTTTCAAGTACAGCCGGTTATACCGCCTGGGGATTCTGGTATGGCACAACCCCTGATGCTTCAGAATACAGTGTTCATGGTCAGTTCCCCAATGGCAATGAATACGATAGAATGTATGCTTTGGTAAATGGACTTATGCCATCGACAACCTATTATTTCAAGGCTTACATCGATTCGTACGAAAGTGAGGTAGTATCATTCACCACCGAACCATCTCCTTCTATAATCGTTTCGGCTTACGAAGCCGAAGTGAACGGCATAAGTGTAACCCTGCACGGATATGTTAGCGATGTTTCCGTTGTTTCCGAATATGGTTTCTATTACGGACATCATCCCGAAGTGCTTGATCAATATGTTAGTGCAGATTATGGTGAAACAAATTTTTCCTCACTGATAAATGTGGCAGAAGGTATGGAATACTTCTACAAGGCGTATGCTATGAATGGTGGCGATTACATTTACAGTTCTGTGAGCACTTTCACTGCTGGTAGCATCGGCAACTCCCTCATGCAGAGTGGCGACTACAACAACCACGGATATGTTGACCTAGGCCTTTCGGTGAAGTGGGCAACCACCAACCTTGGCGCAACCAGCCCCGAAGACTACGGTAACTACTACGCTTGGGGCGAAACGACACCGAAATCAACATACAGTTGGTTGACCTACCAGCATTGCTTTGAAGATGAATACCTGCTTACAAAATACTGCTTCGATGTGAGTCACGGCTCCGACGGCTTTACTGACGACCTTACAACATTGGAAGCCATAGACGACGCCGCCACAGCCAACTGGGGCGCTGGATGGCGTATGCCGACCCAAGCCGAAATGGAAGAACTTAGAACTAGTTGTACTTGGGAATGGACTTCGCAAAATGGTATCGACGGTTATATTGCCCGAAACGAAAGCACCGGATTCTATATGTTCCTCCCAGCGGCCGGTTATTTAGACGAAAGCGGCGAACATAGCATAACCTACGACGGCGACTACTGGACAAGTTCACTTAGCGAATATAGTGCTATCAATGCGTATAGCATACTTTTCTACGATGGATCACAGCAATTGTCCAGCAATATGGAACGCGACTACGGTCTTCCAATCCGTGCCGTTTACGACGCTACAATGGCTACGCCTACAGTAACCACCAAAATGCCCGACAATGTAACAGAATCGTCGGCAACATTACAAGGGACTTACATCGTTGACCCCGAAACTCCGGAGCCTACCTCATTTGGTTTCCTCTATGGCACCGACACCACTTCAACCCTCACCGAAGTTTCTGCAACTTTTGATGGCACCACATATTATATCGCCGAGATTACAGGACTTACATCCGGCACCACATACTACTGCAAGTTCTTCGCCGAAAACAGCAACGGCAGGGGCTACGGTCAGTTCTGGGAGTTTGAAACACAAGGTGCCGGGCAAACAGAAGAAGTTATTTTCCAATGCGACTTCGAGGATGCCGAACAAAACAGCCTCTGGTCGCTCAACAACGCCTCGCAGGCTAACTACTGGCATATCGGTTCTGCAGCAAGCAACGGAGGTAGCAACGGACTTTACATTACAAACGATGGCGGAGATAGCAACGAATACGACAGCAATACAACATCATACGCATACGCTACCATCCAAATATGGATAGAGCAGGCTGACACCTATCAGTTCGATTTCGACTGGATGGCAAATGGAGAAGACAACTACGACAACATGAAGGCGTTCTTAGTTTCTTTGGAAACTGTCTCCAGTTTTGTTGACGGCTCCTCCTACGGAATGGAGAGTGACAACAACACAACACCTGCCGGCTGGATTGACCTCTACAGTGAATCGGGAATAATGTCTGAACAGACGAGCTGGCAGCACAATTCCAATAGTGTTGTCCTTGAAGAAGGAGGATACAACCTTGTTTTCTTCTGGAAAAACGACAGTGGGGGTGGCGACAATCCACCAGCAGCAGTCGATAACATTGTGGTAAAAACTGGTTCTGGACCTTCCGACCCGACAGGCTCCCACAACGGTCATGGTTATGTTGACCTTGGCTTGCCGAGCGGTACGATGTGGGCAATCGTAAATGTAGGCGCAACAACACCTAGAGATTACGGTGGCTATTACGCATGGGGCGAAACGGAAACCAAGGATATATGCGAAGAGTCCAATTATATCTACTATAATGGTACCTTTGATAAGATTACCAAGTATTGTAATTATGCTGAAATGGGTAACAATGGTTTTACCGATGACCTTACAATTTTGGAACCCTCCGATGATGCCGCTACGGTGAACTGGGGCGATGGATGGCGTATGCCGACAGAGGAAGATGCTTTTGAACTAATACGAAATTGTGTTACAACGTGGACAACACAAAATGGAATAAACGGATACCTTATTACCGGTACTAATGGTAACTCTATTTTCCTGCCGGCAGCTGGTTCTCATGATGGAAACAACCCCGACTTTGCTGGCGGAAGTGGTTGTTATTGGACTAGCACTCTTTCTATAGATTATTTAGTTGAAACTGGACCTGCACAAGCAAACTATATTACTATGACTAGTAGTAATTTATCTGTGGATCTTAATTTGCGGCACCACGGTTATTCTATTCGTCCGATATATGCACCATCGCAAACGGCTACTAACCAAACCGGCTCATTCACCGATACCCGCGATGGCAGAACCTACGACTATGTTGTTATCGGAGAACAGACTTGGATGGCAGAAAACCTTAGATACGACAACTCCGGAAGTATGACCGTAGCTCAAGGTAGCGAACAAAGCGAAACCGACCCATACCTTTATTATCCGAATGGTGATTCTCAAAATCTTGAAACTTACGGCTACCTCTACAACTGGCCAGCTGCAATGAACGGTGCAGAAAGCAGCGATGCTAATCCGAGCGGAGTGCAGGGTATTTGTCCATTAGGATGGCACTTGCCGAGCAATGCCGAATGGACACAACTTGTTGAAACTTTGGGCGATGAAGCCAATGCAGGTGCTATGCTTGCTGGAAATGCAAGTATGTGGACAGCAGGATCATTGACCGCATCGGAATACTTTGGTACAAGCAGTTTTAATGCTTTGCCTTCCGGCTATTACTACCCCGGCGACTACGGTGGTTTCGGAAGCACCACTAGCTTCTGGAGCACTACCAAGGATATTGAAAGTAATACCCGCGCATATCTCCGTGGCGTGGACAACAGCGGAACTAGCCTGAGCAGAAGTCGCGGCAGTAAGACCTATGGGTTCAGTGTCCGCTGTATAAAGGATGCCGGAACCGTTGCTGATGGTCCTTCCGACCCGACTGGCACTCACAACAATCACGGATATGTTGACCTCGGTCTGCCGAGCGGTACAATGTGGGCGACAATGAATGTCGGTGCAAGCAGCCCCGAAGATTACGGGAATTACTACGCTTGGGGCGAAACTGAACCTAAAGAAATATACAATACAGATACTTACCGGTATCATGATGGTACAGATTTTACCAAGTATAATGATTCTGATGGACTGACAACATTGGAACCCAGTGATGACGCAGCAACAGTTAATTGGGGAGATGGATGGGAAATGCCAACACATGATGAATTTATAGAATTAATTGAAAACTGCGATACAACATTGGCATCACAAAATGGTATAAATGGTATATTATTTATTGGTCCTAACGGTAATACCATATTTATGCCAGCTTCCGGACAGCGTTTCGATGATTATCCAGCAGAACCGGGTATTTCAGGCTTTTATAATTCAAATTCTCTTAGCACTCCAAGTACTGCAGAGTATTTAAAGTTTGATTCAAATATTTTAGGACTTGATGCCAATGATAATCGTGAATATGGTCGTACGGTCCGTCCTGTTTACAAGTCTGGCAACACCGCCTCCAACGAAACTGGCACCTTCATCGATGACCGCGATGGACAAACATACTCGTATGTTACCATTGGCGACCAAACTTGGATGGCCGAAAACCTGAAATACAGTTATAATATGACTATAGCTACACAAGGCGAGACAAGCGAAACTGACCCATACCTTTATTATCCGAATGGCAGCGTTGGTAATGTTGACCTATACGGATACCTTTACAACAATTCTGCTGCGATGAATGGTGAGAGTAGTAGTTCTGAAAATCCAAGTGGAGTGCAGGGTATTTGTCCTAATGGTTGGCATTTGCCGAGCGATGCAGAATGGTTGCAATTGGCAAATTACTTGGGAGGCGAAGAAATAGCAGGAGCCAAACTTGCTGGAAATGCCAGTTTATGGACAAACTCTGAACTGACACAATCAGAATATTTTGGTACAACAGGATTTATGGCTCTGCCTGCAGGTAAATACGCAGACGACTACAATGGATTTGACTCCTACGGATTCGGAGACAGTACATTTTTCTGGACGACTACTGCAGAAAATGGAGAATATTATTATGTTAGAACAATTCAAACATGGGGACTATACAACATTTGGACGGGCTCTCCGGGCTATCAAGGGGGCTACAAGGGTGTAAGCATCCGCTGTGTAAAGAATACTGATAACACCGCTTCCAACGATTCCAACACACACAACGGTCATGAGTATGTTGACCTTGGCCTTTCGGTAAAGTGGGCTACTGTGAATGTGGGAGCAACTAGTCCCGAAGAAGAAGGCAACCTGTATTCCTGGGGCGGAACGGAAACTAAGTCAATGTACGAATGGATAAACTATGAGCATGGCGAAGGCTATGAGGGTATGATTAACAAGTATTTCACAGATGTGAGTATTGGCGTAACCGACCCCGACAACCTTACCACCTTGTTGCCCGAGGACGATGCTGTTACTGTTAGTTGGGGTGCCGGTTGGCGTATGCCTACCGCCGATGAGGTGCAGGAATTAATCGACAACTGTACAATCGAAGGTTCTACCATTACCGGCAACGGTAATTCCATCACCTTGAACGATGCCCGCTACTGGACAAGTTCACTTTATCTCGACGACCAGAATAATGCATACCTTTATGATAATTTTAGTGGATCAATGCTAAGTTACGCCGCACGATATAACGGTTACCCCGTCCGCGGTGTTTACGATGCTACACTGGCTACGCCTACAGTAACCACCCAAATGCCCGACAATGTAACAGAATCATCGGCAACATTGCAAGGTACTTACATCGTTGACCCCGAAACTCCGGAGGCTACCTCATTTGGTTTCCTATATGGCATCGACACCACAGCAACCCTCACCGAAGTTTCTGCTACCTTTGATGGCAACACATATTATATCGCCGAGATTACGGGCCTTACATCTGGCACCACATACTATTGCAAGTTCTTCGCCGAAAACAGCAACGGCAGGGGCTACGGTCAATTCAGGGAATTTGAAACACAGGGTGCCGGCAACACCGCTAATAACACCTTCACAGACTCGCGCGATGGACAAACCTACGCCACAGTTACTATTGGCGATCAGGAATGGATGGCAGAAAACTTGCGCTACAGTTATAATATGACTGTTGCTACGGAACGTGAAACAAGCTATACAGACCCATACATATACTATCCGAATGGAGAACAATCTAATGTGCAGATCTACGGCTACCTATACAACTGGCCAGCAGCAATGAATGGTGCAGAAAGTAGCGAAGCCAACCCAAGCGGTGTACAGGGTATTTGTCCTAATGGATGGCATTTGCCTAGTAACGCTGAGTGGATACAACTTGCTGATGCACTTGGAGGAGAAACAAGTGCAGGTGCTAAGCTTGCAGGAAATATGGATTTGTGGCAAACAGGAGTATTGACAGAATCAGAAGATTTTGGAACAAGTGGTTTTAATGCTTTGCCAGCTGGTGCATTTTCTGGACAATACAATAATTTTGGTTCACAAACACTATATTATACTACTACCAAAGTCGATGTTAATATGATTAACAATGTCTATATAAAGGAAGATATGACAAATCTTATCATAGGCAATGTTAGTCCAGAATATATGGGTTTAAGTGTCCGCTGTGTAAAGGATGCAAGCAATACCGCTAACAACAACACCAACTCTGACGATATTATCTACCAATCTGATTTTGAGAACACTGGAGAATGGAGCGAATGGACACTCAACAACAGCGGTCAGACAAACTACTGGACTATCGGTTTAGGTTCCAGCGATGTCAGCACCACCGAAACCAACTGCCTCTACATTACCAACGACGGCTCATCATACAACTACAACAATGGCGCTGAATCGGCGGTTTATGCATACAAGGAAATCGAACTTTCTTCAACCTCAAACTACCACATATTATTCGACTGGAAATGTATCGGCGAAGAAAGCTGGGACTATCTGCGTGCTTTCATAATCCCGGCATCTGAAAATCCAAACCTTTCGGCAGGCAATGTCATTGGCGATGGTTATGAAGATGCAAACACCACACCCGACGGCTGGATAGACCTCTATGACGGAGAGATGTCGAGTAGCGACAACCAATGGCGCAATGCGGAAAGCACTGTAGCACTCAGCGCCGGCAACTACTACCTCGTATTCTATTGGCGTAACGATGAAAGCGCTGGTAGCAACCCACCCGCAGCTGTAGATAACATATTCATCTACAAACTTATGCCTATAAGCGTTACCACCAATGTTTCCGACAGGACTTCTACCTCGGTAACCCTCAACGGCATCATCACCTTTGTAGGCGAGCCAGAGAACATTGCAGCGGGCTTCAAGTGGGGCAACTCGGAAACCAGCCTTCCCAACAATATAACAACGCAATCCACAGGCGCAACTTTCTCCGAGCAACTTACCGGACTTATATCGCAGACAACCTACTACTACCAGGCATACGCAGTGTATGACGGCGACACAGCTTTCAGCGAGATTGCAGAGTTCCGTACCGCTTTGGACGAAAGCTCAGCTGGTGGTGCCAACAATCCGCTTCTTATAGGCGACATGAATGACTGGCAGGATTTTTCAAATGCACTGCAAAATCCAAGCACAGTAACATACAAGGGCGTTATGCTTGCCGATTACGGACTGGACATGTATTTCTCGCTCGAATCCGACTTGTCATTTACCGAGGCAGGTGTAGCATTCAGCATTGACAATTTCAAAGGAAATCTTAATGGCAACTACAATACAATAACGGTTCAACCATATCAAACTTTCACAGGACTATTTGCAAACTTCTCCGATGGACATATTGACAATCTTAACCTTCGATTAAATTCATCGGGAACCTTGGAGGGCGCTGGAGATTTTGGCATGCTGTGCCAGACTTCATACCAGGCCTATATTTCAAACTGTACGGTTTCGGGAATAAGTAGTGAGGAATTGTCATCGTCAGACGATGGACATTTTGTTGGCGGACTTGTAGGAAATGCAACGCAAACTACTATAAGCGGTTGCACCAACAACCTGAAAATAACTAGCGAAGGTGCCCGAGTAGGCGGTATTGTAGGAAGGGCCACTGGAACAATAATGTACTGCACTAACAACGCCGAACTTAGAGGTGCCTATGTAGGTGGAATCGTGGCCGAAGGCGCAGCAACAATCACCAATTGCCTAAATACTGGACAAATAAACTGCTCCGGAAGTATCGCTGGCGGTATTTCGGGAACAGGCGGTAATATCAGCAGCTGTATGAACATCGGCGAAATAAGTGCAACAGGTACACAGAGGGCTGGCGGTATTGTCGGTTCTGCAGAAAGTACAACAACAGTAACCAACTGTGCTAACTACGGCGTGTTCCCCACGTTCTCGAGCCCTATGGGCGGTATTGCTGGCAGTGGAAGTGGAACCTACTCGCATAATGTTTCGGCACCGCTCTGCCGTAGCACCGAACAGGCGATATATTCATTGAACGAGATTTATGCAACCGTAGCCACCGACGAAAGCGACTACAACAGTGCTTCCGAAACCGACGACTTCTTCGACGAGCAGGTAGGCGACATAAAGGTCGATTCGCTACGCCTTAGGTATGCAGAGCGCGGTACACCCAAGACAACAGCCGAAATCGTAGGCTCGCAGTTGAGCGGTTCGCTCTCGTCCCAATACTGGGATTTCACCGAAGACTTATACCCCAAGCCACAGTACATTAACGAAACCTCGCAGACAATTGTTGCGCGTATACCTATATATTTAGGGCCACACCAGAGCGTTTTCGGTGTATGGGAAAATTTCTCACTGCCAACCTTAATCGACGGGCACCAAATAACCTGGGCATCGAACGACAATGCCATTTCAATATCAGACGGTACGGCAACAGTAACTCGTCCAGCAAGCGGCGAAGACGACATTGATGTGCAAATCACTGCCGACTATGACGGATATACAAAGACTTTCGTCGTTAGGGTAATTGCACCTAAGCACATACCTGTCTATACTGGCGACGCTTCGCAGGATTCGGTTATAAACCTAACAGGAGAGTTCGACAACGATACTGAGGGTACAACCTACGCCTACGACTATGGCTTCCAGTACAGCACCACCAGTGCCGACCTTTCGGAAAATGTCACAACTGTACAGAGTACCAACCTAAACCACACTTTCTTTGATGGTAGGGCATTCTCGTATCCGCTTGCAAACATTCCAGAAGGCACTATGGTGTATTACCGCGCCTACGCAACTACGGCAGATGGAACCGAGTACGGCGATATTTTGAATTACAAGTCGCTTGGTGCACCAGTGGTAGTTGCAAAATACCCTTTGTGGCGCACAGACAACTCTGCCACTATCCTATTTGACATCACACTTAACGAGGAAGAGGATTTCAACGAGTTGGAAAATGCATTTTACTACGGCACCGAGCGCAACAACCTTAGCCTTTCCAGTTATATCTACTACGACGAGGATAATGACAATTATTCTGTTGACCTTCACGACCTTGCCGCCAACACCAAGTACTACTATGTAGCCGAGGTTACCAACGACTACGGCACGACCCGCAGCGATACCCTTGAGTTCCTTACATACGGCACAATGACAGACAGCAGCGACTTCACCCATTACTACACAATACAGATTGGAGACCAGACTTGGATGGCGCAGAACTTGAAGTCTGTTGGTCAGGGACTTTCGTTGGGCACGACAACAAGTGAGACTGACCCCTACTATTATTATGTAAATGGTGATGAGGCAAATACCGATGAATACGGTTACCTCTACAACTGGGCTGCAGCGATGAATGGAGCAAGCAGCAGCACGGATAATCCAAGCGGTGTGCAGGGTATTTGTCCTAACGGATGGCATCTGCCAAGCAATGCCGAATGGACGCAGTTGACAGATTATTTAGGTGGGACAGAAAATACAAGTGCTATGCTTTCTGGACAGCCGGCAGGAGAAGACCAATACTGGCAAACTGGCACTCTTTCAGAGTCTGGTGACTTTGGTAAAAGCGGTTTCAATGCTTTGCCTGCTGGCTACTACGATAGAGACTATAATGTTTTTGGCAGTGGTGCTTGCTTCTGGAGTGCTACCGAGTATAACAGCACCGGAGCATACCATCGCACTTTAGCAAGCAGCGACTTGGAGGTGACTGGAGGCAATGCGGGAAAGTTCCGTGGTTTCAGTGTCCGTTGCGTAAAGGGAACGGCTGTATATGCCTACGATACCGTAAATCAATGTATGGAGCAGCCGTATTCCTACACCTACCACGATACCGTCATTACCACAAGTGGCGACTATACAATCCGCGAGCAGATTGACAGCGTCACAGAAAATATCTATAAGTTGCACCTTACATTCTACCCCTCACTTACGGCTACCGTCAACGACTTTAGCAGTGGCTGTTACGGTGCAAACGACGGCTATGTGGAAGTAACGGCAGGGGGCGGTGCAGGCACATACACATACAACTGGAATACTCCCGAAGCCCAAACTACCGCACGAGTGAACAATCTCGGTGCCGGTGAATACTCTGTAACCGTAACCGATGCGGCAAGATGTACTGCAACAGTTTCGCAGACACTCACCGCACCAAGCGAACTCACAGCATCAATCAATGGTAATAATCCAAATTGCTACGGCGATGAAACAGCATTGACAGCAAACGCAAGCGGTGGCACACCTGACTACACTTACAATTGGAACAGTGGTGAAAGCGATGCCTCAATTACAGTTTCGCCTACCACAACAACAACCTATACCATTACCGTAACCGACGCAAACAACTGTACGGCAACAGCCTTTAAGAATGTTGTTGTAAATTCACAACTCACGGTTTCAATTTCGGGAGAAACAGCAATCCAATGCTATGGCGGAACCACCGACCTTACCGCTAATGCAAACGGCGGTTCTATGGCAATGGGCTACACATATGCTTGGACTGGCAATGTTACTGGTCAAAACCTTACAGGTGTTAGTGCTGGAGATTACAGCGTAGTGGCAACCGATGGAAACGGTTGTACAGCAACAGCAGGCGTAGCTGTTACACAACCCAATGCCGCATTGACGGTTTCGCTTTCGGCAGGAACAATAGCCTGCAGCGGCGGAACTACCAACATCAACAGCACGGTCAATGGCGGAACAGAACCTTATAATTATACATGGACACCATCGGGCGATGAAGAGAACCTTACAGGCGTAGGCGCTGGAACTTATTCCTTGAGGGTAACCGATATGAACGGCTGTACTGCAACTGCATCAGCCACCGTAAACGATGGTGATAGTGAAGCCCCACTACTTACAGGCACATGGCCGGCTAACATCTTGGGTCAAGGCAATTGTCTTGCAGATGCCGACCTAAACGAACTATATTCGACAACGCAGGTTAAGACACTCTACGAAGATGACAGCGAAATTACCGTTACCGCAAGCGATGCAACAACTGGCGACAATTGCAGTTGGACTATTACTCGTACTTATACGATAGCAGATGCTTGTGGCAACAGCACAACCAACACCATGAGCGTTAGCGGTAGCGATAATACTGCTCCAGCACTTTCTGGCACATGGCCGTCGAATATCACGGGTCAGAACAACTGTTTTGCTGATGCTGACCTCAGCAGACTTTTGAGCGACGATGACGTTGCCGAACTTTACAGCGATGGCTGCGGCGGTACTTTAACAGTTTCCCATACAGATGCAAACACATCTACAGACAACTGCGGATGGACTATAACACGTACCTATACAATAAGAGATGCTTGTGGAAACGAGACTACGAATACCCAGAGCGTGAGCGGTAGCGACCAGGGCGCACCGACTCTTACAGGTACTTGGCCGTCGAACATTGTTGGACAGAACAACTGCTTCGCCGATGCTGACCTCAGCGGTCTTATGAGCGACGATGACGTAGCAGCCCTCTACTACGATGCTTGCGGTGGTACGGCAACTGTTACCCATGCAGATGCAAACACTTCTACCGACAACTGCGGCTGGACTATCACGCGTACCTACACGATAACTAACGCTTGCGGCACGAACAGCACAACGAACACGCAGAGCGTAAGCGGTAGCGACCAGACAGCTCCGACACTTACAGGCACATGGCCGTCGAACATTGTAGGACAGAACAACTGCTTTGCCGATGCTGACGTAAGCGGTCTTATGGGCGATGCTGATGTTGCCGCCCTCTACAGCGATGGCTGCGGTGGTACTATATCGGTTACCCATGCAGATGCGAATACATCTACAGATAATTGCGGTTGGACAATAACACGCACCTATACTATAAGCGATGCTTGTGGAAACGAAGTTACCAACACCCAGAGCGTAAGCGGTAGCGACTATACTGCTCCAACACTTTCTGGCACATGGCCGTCGAATATCACAGGACAGAACAACTGCTTTGCTGATGCTGACCTCAGCAGTCTTTTGAGCGACGATGACGTTGCCGAACTCTACAGCGATGGCTGCGGCGGTACTTTAACAGTTTCCCATACAGATGCAAACACATCTACAGACAACTGCGGATGGACTATAACACGTACCTATACAATAAGAGATGCTTGTGGAAACGAGACTACGAATACCCAGAGCGTGAGCGGTAGCGACCAGGGCGCACCGACTCTTACAGGTACTTGGCCGTCGAACATTGTTGGACAGAACAACTGCTTCGCCGATGCTGACCTCAGCGGACTTATGAGCGACGATGACGTAGCAGCCCTCTACAACGATGGCTGCGGTGGTACGGCAACTGTTACCCACAGCGATGCAAACACCGCTACCGACAACTGCGGCTGGACTATCACGCGTACCTACACGATAACTAACGCTTGTGGCACGAACAGCACAACGAACACGCAGAGTGTGAGCGGTAGCGACCAGACAGCTCCGACGCTTTCAGGCACTTGGCCGACGAACATCACAGCACAGAACAACTGCTTCGCCGATGCTGACGTAAGCGGTCTTATGAGCGACGACGATGTTGCCGCCCTCTACAGCGATGGTTGCGGTGGTAATATATCGGTTACCCATACAGATGCGAACGCCACGACCGACAACTGCGGTTGGACAATCACACGTACCTATACTATAAGCGATGCTTGTGGAAACGAAGTTACCAACACGCAGAGCGTGAGCGGTAGTGACCAGACAGCACCGACAATTGGCGACGACAACCTCAACCGCCAGCTCACATCTACCAACTGCGTATTCACCGTACCCGACCTTACAAGCGAAGTCCGCAACATAGCAAGCGACAACTGCACAGCGAACGGTAACCTTACAATCTCACAAAGCATAACGGCAGGAACTGAAATTACAACGGCAACTACTGTTGTTGTTACTGTAACCGACCAGTGCGGAAACAATAGCACTAAGGAGATAGAACTGACATTGCCAGAAGAACTCACAACCTCGCTTACTGCAGGAACAATCCTCTGTAATGGCGGAATAATCGATATAACAAACACGGTTGCTGGCGGAACTTCTCCCTATACTTATTATTGGACAGACGACACCCACAATCAGAACAACGAAGGTGTAAGTGCAGGAAACTACGCCGTAACCGTTACGGATGCAAACGGCTGTTCGGCAACCTCGAGCATAGCCATTTCTGAACCAGATGAACTTACAGCATCGCTTTCTGCAACCGAAATACCTTGCCACGGTGTAACTTCAACCATCACAAATACCGTTGAAGGCGGAACAACACCTTACGCATACGCTTGGGAAAGCGGCGAAACATCGCAGAACCTTACAGGTGTCAGCGGTGGAACTTACAGCGTAACCGTTACAGATGCAAATGGTTGTTTTGCTACAGCAACCATAACCGTCACCGAGCCAGATCAACTTACTTCGTCACTTTCGGCAGGCGAAATCGGCTGTAACGGCGAAACTACTGACATTACAAATACTGTTAATGGTGGAACAACACCTATTACTTACACTTGGAGTAACGGAGCAAACACTCAAGGCTTGACTGGCGTTGGAGCAGGAACTTACAGCGTGACTGTTACCGATAACAACGGCTGTTCGGTAGTTCAAAGCGCAACGATTTCCCAGCCAGAAGCTCTCACTGCTTCGCTCTCAGCAGGAGCAATAGACTGCCACGGCGAAACCACCAACATCACAAGCACGGTTAATGGTGGAACACAAAACTACTCCTACGCTTGGAGCAACGGAGCAACAACCAACAACCTTACTGATGTCGGTGCAGGAACCTACAGCGTTACCGTCAGCGATGCGAACAGTTGTACAGCAAGTGCTATTACCACGGTAAGCGCGCCCGATGCACTTTTGGTATCAATTTCTGGCTCTACATCGGTTTGCGAAAACACAACTTCGACGCTCACCGCAAATGTCCAGGGCGGAACGGCTGATTACACTTATTTGTGGAGCGACAACACAACAAGCAGTTCCATCACAACGTCACAACTCACCACAGCAACAGAATATTCTGTAACCGTAACCGATGCAAACAACTGTTCGGCATCGGCAAGCGTAAATGTTGAAATTGGAGATACTCCTGGAATTACAATTTCAGATGTAACAGCAATCTGCGTAGGTGGCAACACAATACTTCAGGCAAATGTTTCCAACGCAGGAAGCGACTACACGGTTGAATGGTCAAGTTCGGATACTGGCGCAGGATTGCCAGACGTTCTTAATACCGATGCAATCACCGTAACTCCAACCACAGCAGGAACTTACACCTACACAGTCAGCCTTACCGCTACATCGTGCAGCGACGGTCAGCCGTTCACAAGTTCGGACAATGTCCAGTTGCTGGTAAATGGATTGCCTGATGCTGCAATCACCAACAACACCAACGAAACAACAATCACTTGTAGCACAACCCAAATTTCACTTACGGCAACTGGCGGAACTGCTTATCAGTGGTCAAACGGCGGAGCAATCGCTGATAATAATATCACTTCGGCAGATACCTACACCGTCACCGTTACCGATGCGAACGGATGTTCAAACACTGAAAGCATTGTTATAACCGAAGATGTTGCAGCACCGACTGTAAACATAATCAACGAGACAGGAACAACCTTGCTCACTTGTACTACCACAACGATAAATGTTGAGGCAACAGGAACCGGTACTTCATATTTGTGGTCGAACGAAGTGACTACGGCGACCAACGCCATCACCACAGGCGGTACATACACCGTTACAGCAACTGCCGACAACGGATGTACAAGCACAGCGGCTATTGAGATTACTCCAAATGCTGATGCTCCTACGGTAAGCATAACAAACAATTCTGATACTACCGTCCTAACTTGCTCGCTGACATCGATAAATGTCACTGCAACAGGAAGCGGCACATCTTACGAATGGTCTAACGGAGCGAACACGGCAGAAAATACACTAACCGCTCCAGGCACCTATACCGTAACCGCAACTGCAGGCAACGGTTGTTCGGCTTCTGACCAAATCACAATCACGCAGAACACTGATGCACCCGAAATCATTGCAACGGCAAGTGAAAACAGCATCTGCAATGGCGAAAGCACAACCATCAGTGCAACTGGCGGAGAATCCTACACTTGGTCGCCAGAAACAGGCTTGCCAAGTACAGTTGGTGCAAGCCTCACAGCAACTCCGGACACAACCATTACCTACACGGTAACTGGCACTGGTACAAACGGCTGTACTGGAACGGCAGAGCTGACAGTAACCGTCAACCAGACGACTGAATCCGAATTTACCGAAACCGCTTGCGACTCGTACGATTGGAACAGCACAACCTACACCGAATCGGGCAACTATGTACAGACATTGCAAACAGTAAACGGCTGCGACTCGGTTGTAACCCTCCACTTGACAATCTACAACTCGCAGACTGAGTTTGTCGAAGTCACTGCTTGCGATTCATACGAATGGGCTGGCGAAACCTATACTGTAAGTGGCAACTACGAGCATACATTCACCGCTGTCAATGGTTGCGACTCGGTTGTAACACTTCGCCTTACAATCAACAACTCGCAGACTAATATGGTCGATGTTACGGCTTGTGAATCATACGAATGGAACAGCAACATTTACACCGAAACTGGCGACTACGAACAGACATTCCAGACCACTGAAGGTTGCGATTCGGTTGTAACTCTCCATCTGACCATAAGCAACACCATAACAAACGAAATCAGTGATACTGCTTGCGACTCCTTCCAGTGGAACGACACCACATATTACGCAAGCGGCGAATATATCCAGACATTCTACACTAGGGAAGGCTGTGATTCTGTTGTAACACTTAACCTTACAATCAACTATTCGACAGAAATAACCGATACGATTGTTGTCTGCGACAGCTTCGAATGGGAAGGCCAGACCTACACCGAAAGCGGTGAATACGAGAAAGCATACACCACTGTAAACGGCTGCGACTCGATTAGAAGATTGAATCTTACCATAAACCAGTCGCTGACTGAATCTGTTGAAATCACGGCTTGCGATTCCTACCAGTGGAACGACAGCACATATTACGCTTCTGGCGATTACGAGCAAACATTCCAAAGCGTTTCGGGCTGCGATTCTGTTGTTACACTCCACCTGACCATCAACCACAGCACCACAAACGAAGTTTCAGCACAGATGTGCTCGGGAGTTCCTTACACCTACGAGGGAGAGACATTCACCGAGGCTGGAACATACACCGTAACATTGGCTAACTCGCACGGCTGCGACAGCATTGTAACCCTTACAATCACCTACGCAAACAACTGCGGTGGAATTGTAAGCGGTATAGTAACCGACGAAAACAACGGCGAACCAATTTATAACGCACGAGTTACAGTCGGAAACAAAGTTACCCGCACCAACGCCGAAGGTGAATACTCGATAGAAGTACTTCGCGGACGCAAGACATTCAGGGTATCGGCTACTGGCTACATCTCGCACAGCAGGTCGGTCGACATCCAGTCGGATACGGTATTCAACATTTCGCTCAACGCACCGCACATCGAAACTGATGTTGACAGCCTGACTGTTTCATCGTTCCCATACCTTGAACAGAGCGACTCGATAACACTCAGCAACACAGGTAGCGGTACTTTAGTATGGAGTTCTATTACCGAGTACGACAACCTTGCTCTCGTCGAGGATTCTGTAATTCAACAGCGTAGAAATACACGCAGCCTCTGGGACAGCATCCAGACTTTCGCAACCCGCGAGAACGCAGAACAGGCAATTGCTACCGACGGCTTCTTCATCTACACGTCGTCGTGGATGCGTCCGGGCGAATTCAACAGATACACCCCGAACGGCGAATATGTCGAAACATTCTATGTTGAGAATGTCGGCTCAATCAGGAACCTGTCGTACGACGGAACCCACTTCTACGGCACCGAGGGCACCAACATCATCTTCAAACTCGACCTCGACAACCAGACTTTGGTCGACAGCATCGAAACCGACATTCAGGAAATCCGCCACTGCTCGTTCAACAAGCAGGACGGAAGCCTGTTCGCTGGTAGTTGGAACTCGCTGTACCGCATCGACATCGAAAACGGCACTTCGGAGCAGATAAGAAACGACCTTGCCAATGTATATAGTTCTGCATTCGACAACCTGTCGCCGGGCGGTCCTTACCTGTGGCTGTTCTCGCAGACTTCGCAGAACAACGGTCCGTCGGCTTACATCCGTCAGTTCAACATCAGCACTGGCGAATACACCGACAGAACCCACTACCTCGATGACATCAACCTGGGCAGTTCATCGCTTGCCGGCGGCATCTGCGCTTCTGAATATGTCTGCGAAGGCAAGTTCGTGCTTCTCGCCGATGTCCAGAATCCGATGGGTAGCAACACAATCGCAACATACGAGATTGGTCGCACCAACAATGTTGTAAGGACTGGCAAGAAGAGTGGTTCAATCGCACCAAACAGCAGCGAAAACATCTCGGTAAAGGCAGGCGCAACCGAAACCGGCGACTACTCGGCAACCATCAAGTACCGCGCAGCCGTTATGGGCGCTTATTCACGCGACATTGATGTGAACATTTCCGCTGTTGCTCCCGAGTGCGACGCCGTACAGCAAATCAGCATCGTAACCGACACATTCCACACCGTTACCCTCGACTGGGAACCTGTGGAACTCGGCAACTACGAAAGCGTTTCCTACCTCGTATTCAACACCGCTTCGCAGTATGCAATTGATACCGTCAGCGGAACAACCGTCACCTACGACGGACTTCCGGTTGGCGAACATTGCTTCACTGTAATGGCTTTGTCGCAGGCTGGCTACACCTGCCTGTCGGCTGCTTCCGACACGGTTTGTGCCGAAATTCAGGACATCCCGTGCAATGTTCCGCTTGCTGTGGAAGCAAGAAGCGACGGCGAGTCTATAATGGTTTCGTGGAATATGCCTGTCGGTGTAGATTATGTAAGCCTCTACAGGTACAGCGACCCGATTGACGAACACCTTACAGCAACATCCTACGTTGATACCAATGTCGTTCCCGAAACCGACTACTGCTACATTGTAATTGCACACTTTGAGAACGGCGTATGTGACGAAATTTCTGGTAATGCTTGCATAAGGATTGCCGCCGATGTCTGCACCCAAGCACCAGTCCTTACCGTCGATGCAGTTAGCGGATCTGTCGCACTTGAATGGACTGAAAGCAACGGCGCTGTCAACTACCGCGTATTCCGCAACGACACCTTTGTCGGTGCAACTAATGGCACCTCCTACATCGACAATGTTACCGAATCAGGCGAATATTGCTACCGCGTAGAAAGCATCTGCGAATACGGAATGTACAATTCGTCCGAAGAAGTTTGCATCTCGGTTGATGTTACCGAAGACGACGGCAGTGGTTCTGGCTCTGGCGAAGGCGACGCTATCGAAGAATGGACAGCCGACAACCTCACCCTCTACCCCAACCCGACCTACGGTCAGTTCTTCATCGAGGGACAGCGCATAGCAGTTGTACAGATATTCAACGCATCGGGAATGCTTGTCACCGAAATTGAAAATACCGAAGACGAGCGCATAACCATTAATTGTGAAGGCTGGAATCCGGGATTGTACAATATCCGCATAATTTCGACGGAAGGCGAAACAGCAACAAGGAAGGTGACGGTTTTTAGATAGGCGAAAAGGCTAGAAGGCTAACAGTCTTGCAGTCTGACAGATTGACTGGTTTTCTGCAAGACTGCTAGTCTTTTTATCGTGCAAAAAAATGTAAAAATCATCGCTTTATTCGTGCAAAAAAATGTATTTTAATTATGAAGCGATTATTATTCAACGACTTATCAAAATGGAAAAATAGTAACAACAGAAAGCCTTTGATTTTGAATGGATCGCGTCAGGTTGGAAAGACTTGGTTGCTTCAAAATTTGAAAGGTATTAGATTCTCAATGAAACCACACATCGACCAAGGCTGGATGGAAAATGTACCATTGTATGCACTTGAGACGGTAATGTAGGGAGACGAAATGTCTAAAAGGCGAACAGGCTTGTAGTCCAACAGACCGACAGTCTGACTGGTCTTCTGCAAGACTTTTAGCCTTTTCATTATGCAAAAAATTCCATACAACCCGCTTTTTTTCGTCACTAAAAATACAATTTCGTCACAATTAATCGTCCAATAAAACATAAGTAAAAATCTATAACTACATACCACTCAGTATTTTAGCAGCCTACAAATTATCAATTGTCAATTATCCATTGTCAATTTATAAAAAAATCCACTTTTGGTTAAATGTTAATTCAAAAATTTTTTTATATTTGTGGCTTCGTCGTGGACAAATATACACTTTAATTCAATGAATAACTCATATATGAGGTTTCTTAACCAAAACAACACAAATATGAACAATATCCAAAAGCATTTTTCTGTAGTAGCATTATGCGCTGCTTTCATGTTTTTTACCGCATTTGCCTCGTTCGGGCAGAATATAATCTACTCCTGCGATTTCGAGGATGAAACCGAAAACTCAAACTGGACGCTTGCAAATGGCGACCAGACAAACCAGTGGCATATCGGCACGGCGGCAAGCAACGGCGGCAACGGTTTGTACATCTCGAACGACGGTGGTACAACCAACGAATACACAATCGAAGCAACCGACAATGCAACATCAACCGTTTATGCTTACCGCTCTATAGAATTTACCGAAAATACAATCTGCAATGTGAGTTTCGACTGGAAATCTGTAGGCGAAGATTTTTATTATGATGACCACCTGCTCGCATTTATAGTCCCAAGTGATTTGGACATTTCGGAGGCCAGTAATATTTATGTTAATTCATTTAATATTTATGATGACACACGCCATGGAATTGTTCAAGGAGTTCCTTCCGGATGGATTAACATTTGTCTAAATAACAATGTGCTGTATGGGTCAAATTCGTGGCAAACCAATAGCAAGAATATGCTCATCGTCTCGGGGACATACAATCTTGTATTCTTATGGCAAAACAACAATATTTTTGGAAATAATCCACCTGCCGCCGTTGATAACATAAGTATTGTAAAGATTGCTTCCACTACCCTGCCATATACCTGCGACTTCGAGAATGACGCAGAAAACACCAACTGGACACTTTTCAATTGTGGCGAATTTATCGGATGGTACATAGGCACAGGAGCAAACTACGGTGGTGAAAAAAGTATGTACATATCTGGAGACAATGGTGCAACCAACGAATACTTTGAGAATGACCATCTATATTCATATATGTATGCATACCGCGAAATAAATATAACTGAGACCAACGAATATAAAATTGATTTCGACTGGCGGGCATACGGAGAAAATACTTACGAAAGCAGTGTTAGTTATACTCTTTTGAGAGCTTTCCTTGTACCAGCATCCACTAATCCAAATCTAAACGAATGCAACGACAACGGTATGTCTAGTTACAATAACGAAACTCCTTCAGGATGGATAGATGTCAGCAGTAGCGAAGACGGGTTGATGCACGGAAAATTGGACTGGCAGCACAGCGCAAAAGTTTTAAATCTCAATGCTGGAACATACTATCTCGTTTTCTTCTGGAAAAATGATTATTACATATTAGATCCACCTGCCGCCGTCGATAATATTAAGATTCGTAGTTTTACATCTCCTGCTGTTGCCACTGTGGATGTTTCATCTATAGATAGGGGTGCTTTTAATGCAACCTTGCACGGCGAGTTATTAAGTCAGGGGGCATCTGATGTTACTGAACGTGGATTTGAGTACGGTACCGACAGTACCAACCTTACCTGGAGAGTTATAAGCACCGACAATACCGATGTCTTTTCGTACGAAATTACCGGACTTGAAGAAAATACAAAATACTACCACCGTGCCTACGCGACCAACAGTGCCGGTACCGATTACGGCGTTATAAGGTCGTTTAAGACCCACAGTTCATTAAATGGTCATACATTCGTTGACCTTGGTCTGGAGAGCGGCAATATGTGGGCGGCGGCAAATGTTGGAGCAACCCATCCCGACGACTACGGCGATTACTTTGCTTGGGCAGAAACAAGTGCAAAGGATACATATAGTTGGACTACTTACCGCTACTGCAATGGCAGTTACGAAACACTTACAAAATATTGCGATGACGAAAGCCTTGGTTATGACAATTATACCGACACATTAACCATATTGGAGGCAATTGACGATGCCGCCACAACAAACTGGGGCGGCAAATGGAAAATGCCGGGTGAAGATGAATATGACGATTTGTTTGGCAACTGCTACTACAAGTGGACAACTCATAACGGTGTAAACGGCTACTTGTTAACCGGACCTAACGGAAATTCAATATTTTTGCCCGCGGCTGGTAAGCGTTCTGGCAGTACTCTCAGCTATGCCGGCACTCAAGGCTGCTACTGGCTGAACATTCTCCAATGGGGTGAAGGCGCACAAGATTTTTATTTCGGTGCAGGTGATGGTAATAACCACAATTATTACTCAGACCGCTACTATGGACAGTCGGTCCGCGCAGTTTTCAAGGCATCACCAACCGTAGAAACCAAATCTGCCACCGATGTGGAACCCACTACGGCAACCCTGCAAGGCAAAATATTATTCGCCGAAGATGCGACAGTCACAAACCGAGGTTTTTTGTTCGGCACCGACAGCGAAGACCTTGCACAAAACTTCACAAGTAACAATAGTACCGACAATTTCACATACTCGGTTTCGGACCTTACAGCCAATACGACCTACTACTTCAAGGCGTATGCAACAATTAACAGCGAAACAAAGTACGGCGAAGTAAAGTCGTTTAGAACGCCAAGTGGGCAGGCGATTACTCATTTCCCTTGGACAGAGGGTTTTGAGAATGGACTTGACAACTGGACTTTGATTGATAGCGATGCAGATGGATATAATTGGCATTTGTATGAGTCTTCGTCTGCTGCTCACAAAGGAAATTATTCTGCTAGGTCCAATTCATACGAAAATGAAGTGGGTGGATTGTACCCTTGCAACTGGTTGATTTCTCCTGCTATTGACTTGTCGCAGTTAGAAGCACCTATTAATATGTTGTATTATGTGAAAGGATTGGATGTGTCGTTTCCAGAGGAGCATTACAAGGTATGTGTGTCAACAAGTACGGATACTTCAACTTTCACAATAATTCACGAAGAAACTTTGCCAACTGCCGAGGGAGGAAGTTGGACTATACGTAATATAGACTTGTCGGACTATTCGGGACAGGTTATTTACCTTGCATTCGTTCATTATAATGTTTCTGACAAGTTCGCAATTCTTATTGATGATATTTATGTTTTCACGCCAGCACAAGAGAAAGATATTCTTTCGTTCTCATTCGACGGACAAGTTGGCGAATCGATAATTGATTCCGAGAACCATACAATTTTGGCATACGCGGCATGGGACTATGATTTAACAACCTATATTTTCCCAAGAATAGCAATTTTGCCATCTGCAAGCATAAGTCCGGAAAGCGGTGATGGAGTGAACTTTTCAAACCCTGTTGTTTATACAGTAACAGGCAGTGACGCAAGCACACAGCAATGGACGGTAACTATTCTCAATGACCCGAACGCTTGTCCGAATCCGGAGGCAATTGTAGCATCCAATACAGGAAATGGAACAGCAACAATTTCGTGGGAACAGCGATACCACGAAACTTCATATAATGTTAAGGTTTCAACAACGGAAATGGCCGATATGTCTGCTACCGCTGACATATTTGATGATGTTGTCAACAACATTTCTTTAGATTTGACTGGTCTTGTCGGAAATACTACATATTATGTGTATGTTCAATCGCTTTGTGCTAATGCAGAAGGCTGGACAAGTTCAAGTTTCACTCATTATAATCCTTTTTCATATATGTATATATGCGACTTTGAGGATGATACCGAAAATGCCAACTGGACGCTTTCCAACGGAGACCAGACAAACAAATGGCACATAGGTACTGCTGCAAACAATGGCGGAAGCAACGGACTCTATATCTCGAACAATGGCGGAGAAAGCAATATATATAGTACAAATGTCGCTTCAAACGTATATGCATATCGAACTATACCAATTACTAACAATTCGTATTATAATATAAGTTTCGACTTGAGAACACAAGGTGGCGATGACTATCTGGTCGTATTCTTGGCTCCGACATTGGCAGAACAGACACCATCGGCTGGAACTTTGTTAACGGGTACGCCAGACGATTGGATCTTTATTGATGCGTTTGCCAACCAAGATTCGTGGCAAAACTACAATACGCAGGTCGAACTTGAGGAAGGAGACTACAATCTTATATTCTATTGGACAAACTATGGCGAAAACGGTGTAAATCCACCTGCTGCAATTGACAACATAAATATAACACCTAGAGTTATAGATGTTGCGACTAATTCCGCCACAGATGTAACAAATAGTTCGGCAATCTTGCATGGTGGCATAATAACACAGCCTGATTCAGAGATAAAAGAACGTGGATTCCTGTATGGCACCAACCGTGGAAATCTTACCGAGAACGTTGCAAGCACGGACGAAACCTATATATTTTCTTCTGAAATTACAGGATTAGCAGAAAATACGACCTACTACTATCGTGCGTATGCAATCAATAACGATGGCGCTGGCTATGGAGAAATAATGTCGTTTAGAACATACGGCAACATAAACGACCATCTTTTTGTTGACCTTGGTTTGCCAAGTGGAACCAAATGGGCAACCTGTAATGTCGGAGCAACAAACCCCGAAGGCTACGGTAACTACTATGCTTGGGGCGAAACAACTACCAAGAGTTCATACGACTGGAGTACATACACACATTGTAACGGTTCTTCCCGCACACTTACCAAATACTGCACCAATTCCGATTACGGGGATAATGGTTTTACCGATAACTTGACCACACTAGAAGCAGAGGATGATGCTGCTACGGCCAACTGGGGCAATGGCTGGCGTATGCCTACTCACGAAGAAATGAACGAGTTAAAGAGTAATTGCTCCAGTGAATATACATCTTATAATGGCGTTTACGGATACTTATATACTGGACCTAATGGCAATAGCATTTTCTTACCTACGGCAGGTTTATACAGCGGTAGCAGTTTCTCTTCATACTCGTTTGTTTACCCAACGTCATCTATTGATCAGGAAGAACCGATGTATGTATTTGCTATGTCTGGTCACACTGACCGCCAACTTGGTGTCCCTGTGCGAGCAGTTTACAGAATGTCTCCTACTGTGGCAACAAATTCTCCTACCAATATAACACCCGCTACGGCAATTATGCACGGAAGCATATCCAATAGTGGAAATTCCGAAATTATTGAGCGCGGATTCGTGTATGGCACTAACAAAGAAAACCTTAATAATACCATACAAGATGAAACAGGAACAACCGAATTTTCATACTCGCTTACAGGACTTATCTCTGATAAAACATATTACTATCGTGCTTATGCTACCAACAGCGATGAAACGGCCTACGGAGAAATTTATTTCTTTACAACTCCGAGCGGACAATTGGGCGAATATTGCTATGTTGACCTTGGCTTGCCAAGCAAGACAATGTGGGCAAACATCAATGTGGGTGCTACAAATGCAGAAGATATAGGAGGCGGATTTGCTTGGGGCGAAACAACCGTCAAGGACAATTACGACTGGAGCAATTACATCCATTGCAATGGTTCCAGCAACACCCTTACCAAATACTGTAGCGATTCGGACTACGGCTACAATGGCTTTACCGATGATCTGACCATCCTCGAAGCCACCGATGATGCCGCTGCTGTCATTTGGGGTGATGAATGGCTTATGCCTACAGCGGAGGATATTCAGGAACTGATTGACAATTGTGATACGGCTTGGATTGTATTTAACGAAGTAAAAGGAGTTCTGGCTACAAGTATCAACAACGGAAACAGCATTTTCCTGCCAGTTTCATATAACTATAATGAAGAATTCGTAAATATTAGATACTGGTCAAGTTCCCTATATTTGGACAATTCGGCAGCAGCAACCTGTTTGTACATAGATACAGGAAACCCTGATGACAGTCCTGCTTTTTATGCAAGTGAACAAGGAAGATATTCCTTAGCACCAATCCGTCCCGTTTACAAGTTCGTGCCTGAAGCATTCGTGGTGGGCGACGATCCTTATAACTGCGGATTCGAGGATGCCGACGAAAATGCCAATTGGATACTTAGTAATGGCAATGAACTGAACAGATGGTACATAGGCACTGGTGCAAACAACGGAGGCAACAAAGGTCTTTACATCTCAAATGATAGGGGAACAACCAATGCATACGACAACGGTTCAACATCGTATGTATATGCCTACCGAGAAATAAATATAGAAGACAGCGCTACATATTACGTCCAGTTTGACTGGAGGGCAAACGGAGAAGAAGGCTGGGATGTTATGAGAGCATTTATTGTCCCTTCATCATCAATTACAGATTTGACAGCAGGAACATCCAACGGCATGGAATATGACTATAACACTGCACCAGACAAGTGGATAAACTGTGGAGATAATGAAACATTCAGTGGAAATTCGGGGTGGCAGCATAGTTATACTGAAGTGTCACTGGAAAGCGCAACATACTATCTTGTTTTCTTCTGGAAAAACGATGATGATTATGGCTCAAATCCATCAGCAGCAATCGACAACATAAGCATTAAGAAAGTGAACTGCCCGATGGTAGCAGACATAACCGTAACAGAAATAACGACAGAGTCGGCTACTATAAGCTGGACGGAGCGAGGTGCGGCTACAAGCTGGGAAATAATAGTTTCGGAAGATGAACTCAACAGTGATGACCTTGAAGCCACTGATCCTACCGCAACCGTATCGTCACCTTCGTATTCGGCTACAGGATTAACTTTTGCGACAACTTATTATGTTTATGTAAGGACTATATGTTCCGACACCGAAAATAGTAACTGGAAAAGTTATTCGTTCAATACGTCAATATGTGATGCTGGAGATTTGTGCAATATAACCTACCTCCTTACCGACAGTTATGGTGACGGTTGGAATGGCAATGCCATAAATGTCATTGACGAAGAGACGGGTATAATTTTGGGAACTTGGACAATAGAGGATGGAAGTTCGGCAAGTGGAACTCTCGCTGTTTGCGATGGCAGGGAAATCATATTCGAATATGTTGAAGGTGATTATGCCGATGAAACATCATATCAGGTATATTATTCAAATGGCACGGAAGTATTCTCTGGTGAAGGTGCGATGGATTCACCATTATCATATATAATAGAGTGCCCGCCACCAGTTGAAGCAACCACACAAAGAGCAACAAGCTTAGCTACATCAGCAACTCTCGCCGGTGAATTGGTATTTGACAGAATTGCTACAGTAACCCAAGTTGGATTCGAGTACGGCGAAAGCGAAGACCAGCTTACCGAAACTGAAACTATGGCATACAGCGAAAATGCTTTCACCAAACAGATTACTGGTCTTACTCCACAGACCATCTACTATTACAGGGCATTTGCAATTTACAACAACGACATTAGAACTTACGGCGATGTAGTTTCGTTCCGTACAAAGCAAAACGACACCGATGGAACCGCAGATAATCCGCTTACCATCGAAAGCGCAGAGGAATGGGCGCAGTTTGGCGAGGCAATGTATCTGTCGGAAAACCAAGCGACAGCAACCTACAAGGGATTTGAAGTTTACAATAGTGGCGAAGATGTATACTTTGAACTTACAGCCGACATCGACATTTCCGTGTACGATGCTTATATAAACTTCTTTAGCGGTTATTTAAAAGGAAATGGAAATACAATTCAATCCAAAAATCCTATATTCACTACTATTAATAATGGTTCTGTAGATAATCTCAATATCATAATTACAGAATCAATTGCATTAAGAGAACATGAAGTGTATATCCCATTTGGAGTAGTGTGTACCACTGCAAATTCCGCTACAATTTCAAACTGCACGGTATCGGGTGCAACAGCAGATGTCCTGATAAATGCAAGTTATTTAGGAGACTTGGCTGTTATAGCTGCTCAATCTAACAACAGTACCATAACAAATTGTGTTAACAATCTGCCTATTACAAATGATAGAATTTACGCTGTCGGTATAGTAGCAACCATTAATGGAGGTTCGGTAACAGGATGTATCAACAATGCCGCATTAACAGGAATATATGCTAGCGGTATCGTAGGAAGTATAACAGGTGGTACGCTGTCATCAAACCTTAATACTGGGAAAATAATTGGTGAAGAAGGTGCCAGCGGTATTTTATATGAGGCAAAGTCTGGAAATGTCGTAGTTGACGGATGTATGAATACCGGTGAAGTATATTCTACAGAGAAAAATAGAGAATTAACAACAACTGGAGGTATTGTTGCAACTAACGATGTTGCATCGCTAAGCATTAGCAATTGTGCAAACTACGGTTCGTTCTCCAATCTTTCTGCTCATATCGGTGGTATCTTTGGTAATGGAGTTGCCCAGTTGAGCAGCAATATTTCCGCACCTATATTCATCGAAAATAGTGTGGAGGGAAATCCTTACAACAGTGTATATGCAACAATAGGTACAGACGCAGAACACTTCAGCAACGACATAACAGAAGAGGATGATTTCTTCGACGAGCAGATTAGCGACCTGAGAGTAGATTCGTTGAGGCTGAGGTATGCTTCGCGCGGTACGGGAATGCCGACAAGCGAAGTTGTTGGAACGGCATTGCAGGCGTCACTCTCAACAAACTGGACATACACGGCTGGCCTTCTCCCAATGCCAGCGGGAATTCCCGAAGACGACAGGACGACATTAGCCCGAATTCCTATATATCTTGCCGAGAACGATAAGTCTGGTGCTTTGAGGAACAATTTCACTGTGCCGACATCAATTTTGGGACACGATGTAACTTGGGAATCCAGCAATACCAATGTCATATCAATAACTGACGGCAATGCTACGGTAACCCGTCCAGCCGAGGGCGAAGCAAGCGAGGAAGTTACCATTACGGCAACTTATGAGGGAGAGACAAGGTCGTTTGTTTTGCGGATAATACCGCCTAAATCAGTACCAGTATCCACCGAAGACCCAGATGTGGGTGATACTGTATATTTATATGGGTATATCGATCCTGATAATGAAAATTTGTCATATCTCACAGAATACGGATTTATTTACGGTACCCAAAGCGATATTTCAGATGCAACAGAAATAGTTTGTACATATCTTGACGAGTGGGGATATTTCTATTACGAGTTGGAAGGACTCGAAGAAGGCAGAACATATTATGTGGCAGCCTTTGCTTCAACCGCCGACACCACTACATATGGTGAAATCAAGGAATTCAGGATTCCTGGTCCACCAGAAATAATAATCGGTTGTCCATTATACCGTACTACCACAACAATGGAGATTAAAATTTTGGATGCCGCGTCTGACGATGAATACGAACCTAATGTAATTATGTATTATGGTACAGTCCGAAACAATTTAACGGAAAATGTACCTATTCTCTACGAGAACGACTACCACTATTTATACGCAGATTTCGAGAACCTTCAACCCGAAACAGAGTATTGGTTTGTAGCGGAAATATCCGATAATTATGGAACTTCGCACAGCGATACAGTTGCATACTATACATACGGTACATTCACCGATGACCGCGATAACAACGAATACTATACTATCAAAATCGGCGACCAGACTTGGATGGCACAAAACCTACGCTTCGAAGGAATAACTTTGGCTACAGAAGATATATATAGTTACGAAACAGCCTATCGTTATTATGTCGAAGGAATGGATGATATTGCTGATACATACGGATACCTCTACAACTGGCCAGCAATTATGAATGGTGAAGAAAGTAGCGATAAAAATCCGAGCGGCGTTCAAGGTATTTGCCCTGAAGGCTGGCATTTGCCGAGCGATGCGGAATGGAACGAACTTAAAGAATCTCTCGGTGGAGATAACAACGATGATGGTTCGCAGTTGGCTGGACAAAGAACATACTGGGAAACTAGTAATTTGACTCGGTCACCAAACTTTGGAACAAGCGGATTTGAAGCTTTGCCTACTGATGAGGAAACAAGTGCCTACTTCTGGTCTGCCACAGAGTTCGATACTAACGGTGCAAACAATTATTGGATCTATACGAGTTATACTAGTCTCAATTCAGGAACCACCCATAAATCAAGCGCCAATAGTGTCCGCTGCATAAAAGGCACAACTTATTATGTTTACGATACGATACCATATTGTGGAACACAATACGCATACCACGACACAATCATTACCGCAAGCGGCGACTATACAGTTCGCAGACAAATAGAAGAGAATAACGAGAATGTATATTATCTGCACCTTACAATGTACCCTGCACTTACGGCAACCATAAGCAGTTTCAGCAACGGATGTTTCGGTGCAAGCAATGGATTTGTTGAGGTCAGTGCAACTGGTGGAGCTGGCACATATACATACAGGTGGGATACTCCCAATGCGCAAACCAATGCAAGACTTGAGAATGTTGGTGCTGGCGAATATGTTGTAATGGTAAGCGATGCAGCCGGTTGTACGACTACGGTATCACATACACTTATCGAGCCTGATGCACTCACAACTTCGCTCAATGCAGGAGAAATCGGATGCAACGGTGGTACTACGAACATCACGGGAACCTACAACGGTGGAACTTCTCCTTACGCATACTCTTGGAGCAACGGTGCAACCTCACAGAACCTGACTGATGTTACTGCAGGCAACTACAGCGTTGTCGTTACCGACAACAACGGCTGTACAGCTGAAGCAAGCGTTACAATAACACAGCCTAATGCTCTCACAGTATCGCTTTCTGCTAACGACATACTTTGTAATGCAGGAACAACAACCATCACAAGCAACGTCAACGGTGGAACTTCACCATACGCCTTCTCATGGAGCAACGGTGGAACCTCACAGAATCTGACTGGTGTTACAGCAGGCAACTACAGCGTTGTCGTTACTGACAACAACGGATGTACAGCATCGGCAAGCATTACAATAACGCAGCCTAATGCTCTCACGGCTTCACTCACGGCAGGAGAAATTGGGTGTAACGGTGGTACTACAAGCATCACTGGTACATTCAATGGCGGAACTTCACCTTATGCATACTCTTGGAGCAACGATGCAACCTCACAGAACCTGACTAATGTTACTGCTGGCGACTACAGCGTTGTCGTTACTGACAACAACGGCTGTACAGCTGAAGCAAGCGTTACAATAACGCAGCCTAATGCTCTTACGGCTTCACTCACGGCAGGAGAAATCGGCTGCAACGATGGTACTACGAACATTACCAATACTGTCAACGGAGGAACTTCACCATACTCCTACTCTTGGAGCAACAGTGCAACCTCGCAGAACCTGACTAATGTTACTGCTGGCGACTACAGCGTTGTCGTTACTGACAACAACGGCTGTACAGCTGAAGCAAGCGTTACAATAACACAGCCTAATGCTCTCACAGTATCGCTTTCTGCTACTGACATACTTTGTAATTCAGGAACAACAAACATCACAAACAATGTCAACGGAGGAACTTCGCCATACAACTACTCATGGAGCAACGGTGCAACCACACAAAATCTGACAGATGTTACAGCAGGCAACTACAGCGTTGTCGTTACTGACAACAACGGATGTACAGCATCGGCAGGCATTACAATAACGCAGCCTAATGCTATATCTGTAAGTTTCGGAAATACCGTATCGCAAACTTGTGCTGCTCTCGGTAGCATCGAATTCACAATTTCTGGTGGAACAGGCACCATTTCCTATGCTTGGGACGACGGAAATGCAATTGAATATTCGTCGGCAACGACCTCAAACTTGACATCGGGCGAACATACTATTTCAATTACCGATGCCAACGGCTGTACTAAGACAGATAATGTCGAAATTGGTTCGGATACCGATGCTCCAAATGTTCAGATTTCATCATCCACAACGACATTGACTTGTTCGGTTAACTCAATACTGCTGCAAGCAAGCGGTGCTATTTCGTACCAGTGGAGCGACGGTTCTACAGAATCAACCCTAACTGCTGAATCAACAGGAATTTATATGGTAACAGGAACCGCTACTAACGGATGTACTGCTACAGCATCTGTTGTAATCACATCAGATATTGAAGCACCTACCGTTTCAATAGTCAATACTAACAATCCAGAAACCACAGAACTTACTTGTGAAATTTCATCCATAAATGTACAGGCAGTAGGTTCCGACAGGGTTGTCTCGTATAGCTGGTCGGGTGGTACATATACCAATCAGGCAAGCAACGAACTTACGGCAGCAGGTACATACACAGTTACTGCAACTGCCGACAATGGTTGCGTCGCTACCGACCAAATTACGATTACAGAAACTACCGATAGGCCTCACGTGGAAATTAATGCTGCAAGCACCATTCTTACCTGTGCAACGACCAACTTGACGCTTACTGCTAGCGGCGATGCAGTCAGCTACACTTGGTCTGGTGGCAATCCAAATGGTGCAGAAAATGTTGTAGAAGAACCTGACACTTATACTGTTATAGCTTCAGCAGCCAATGGTTGTACCGCTATATCTTCAATTACAATCACAGAAGATATTACAGCACCAGTTGTTTCGATAAGCAATGAAACTGGCACATCTGTAATTAATTGTTCTGTATCGCAGATTGATGTTACAGCCAGTGGTGATGGAATAACATCATACGTATGGGCTGACAATCAGAACAATCCAAGCTTTAGCATAACAAGTGCCGGCACATATACGGTAACTGCTACTGGTGAAAACGGATGCACATCCACATCATCTGTTGAAATTACGCAGGATTTTGCAGCGCCACAAGTTGCAGTATCGGCTTCGCCTGAAATCGTTTGTCTTGGTTCAAGCACTACGCTGACCGCTACAGGAGCAGTTTCGTACCAGTGGGCACCAGAAACAGACCTTTCAGCTACAACTGGCAGCGAAGTTACTGCAACGCCATCAGCAACCACCGAATATATTGTAACAGGTACTGGAACTAACGGATGTACGGCAAGCACAAATTTAACTGTAACAGTCAGCGCACAAGTGACATCTGAATTTGAGCAGTCGTCTTGCTACTCGTTCGAGTGGAACGGGCAGACATACACCGAAAGTGGCAATTACGAACAGACATTGCAAACCGTTAACGGCTGCGACTCCATTGTAACCATGCATTTGACCATTAACAACAGTACCACTGGCGAGTTTGTCGACCAGATGTGCTCAGGTGTACCTTACGAATATAATGGACAGACTTTTGCCGAGGCTGGAACTTACGAGGTTACGCTTGTCAATGCCAACGGCTGCGATAGCGTTGTAACGCTTACCCTCACCTACGCCGACAACTGCAACGGCATAATAAGCGGTGTAATTACCGACGACTATACTGGCGATTTGATTCCTAACGCAAGGGTTACAATCGGAAACAATGTTACCTACACTAATGCGGAAGGTCAGTATTCGCTCGAAGTACTTCGAGGAAGAAAGACTTTGCGAGTATCGGCAGTGGAATACATTTCGCACAGCGAGATTGTTGATGTCCAAGGAGATACCACCTTCAACATCGCACTAAACTCTCCGCGAATCATTACTTCCGACAACATAAGCCTTACCACATACCCGTATCTGGAGCAAACCGACACTATCACCATTACCAATACTGGCAACGGCACATTGGTTTGGAGTTCCATCACCGAATACGACGACCTTGCGCTTGTGGAAGATTCGACAATACAGCGTCGCAACTCGCGCAGCCTCTGGGACAGCATACAGACCTTCGCAACCCGCGAGAACGCCGAGCAGGCAGTTGCTACCGACGGCTTCTTCATCTACACATCGTCGTGGATGCGTCCAGGCGAATTCAACAGATACACACCTAACGGTGAGTATGTCGAAACATTCTTCATCGAGAATGTCGGTATGATTAGGAATTTGTCATACAACGGTAACTACTTCTACGGAACGGATGCTACGAATGTTATCTACAAGCTTGACCTCGATAACCAGACCCTGCTTGGTAGCATAGAGACCGACATTCCCGAAATCCGCCACTGCTCGTTCAACCGTCTGGACGGAAGCATTCTCGCAGGCGACTGGAACTCTCTGTACAGGATTGACACCACAAGCGGAACTTCGCAGCAAATAAGAAGCGACCTTGCCAATGTTTATAGCTCAGCATTCGACAATCTGTCTGCTGGAGGTCCTTACCTGTGGCTGTTCTCACAGACTTCGCAGGACAACGGCCCGTCGGCTTGCATAAGGCAGTTCGACATCAGCGCAAACGACTTCACCGACAAGATTCACTACCTCGACGACATCGAAATTAGCGACGCTTCTCTTGCTGGTGGCATCTGCGCTTCGGAATATGTCTGCGAAGGCAAGTTCGTGCTGCTCGCCAATGTACAGAACCCATCGGGAAACAACACCATCGCAACCTACGAAATTGGTCGCACCAACAGCGTAGCAAGGGCAGAAAGGAAAAGTGGGGCAATCGCGCCTAACGAAAGCGAAAGCATTCCAGTAAGAGCGTTCGCGACCGAAACCGGCGATTACTCATCTACAATCAGGTATCGCGCAGCCGTTATGGGACGGCAGTCGAACGATGTAGTTGTCAACATTTCGGCAGTTGCTCCCGAATGTGATGCCGTACAGCAGATTACCGCCACAACCGACAATAGCGCAATCATTTTGGAATGGTCGCCTGTAGAACTCGGTGAATACAATAATGTTTCGTACTTGGTTTACAACACGGCTTCGCAATTCGCAATCGACACGCTTAGCGAGACTTCTGCGACTTATAGAGGACTTCCTAACGGCGAACATTGCTTCTATGTACGCGCACTCTCATCAGCTGGCTACACCTGCATGTCGGAAGCTTCCGACACCGTCTGCGCCGAAATCAAGGACAGTCCTTGCGACATTCCGCTGTTTGTCGAGGCAAGAAGCGACGGCGAAACGATAACGGTTTCGTGGAATCCGCCCGCCGATGTTGACCACTTTAGCATCTACAGGGATAGTGAATCACTTGCCGAGAACCTCACCACGACAAACTTTGTTGACACGGATGTCGTTGCCGAAACCGACTACTGCTACACCGTAGTTGCCCACCTCGACAATGCTTTATGCGATGAGATTTCGGAAACAACTTGTATGAGAATCCTAACTGGCGTATGCACCGAAGCCCCAGTTCTGACAGCCGATGCCATCGGCAACTCGGTAATCCTCAAATGGACAGAATGTGAAGGTGCTGTCAGCTACAGGATTTTCAGGGACGACGAATTTTTAGGCTCAACCAATGGTACTTCCTACTCTGATAGTCCAAAATTTGCTGGCAACTACTGCTATGTGGTAGAAAGCGACTGCGAACATAGAATGTACGAAGTTTCAAACGAGGAGTGTGTATCTGCCGATGCAATCGACGAATGGTCTGCCGACAACATCACCCTCTACCCCAACCCAACCTATAGTCAGTTCTTCATCGAGGGACAGCACATTGCAACAGTTCAGATTTTCAACGCAATCGGACAACTTGTTGCCGAAATCGAAAACAACGAATCCGAACACATAACAATAAATTGCGATGGCTGGAATCCAGGATTGTACAATGTTCTGTTAATCTCTACGGAAGGAGAAATAGCAACTAAGAAGGTAACGATTTTTAGATAGGCGAAAAGGCTTGCAGTCCAAAAGGCTTGCAGGCTAACAGGTTTTGCCCCCAGCGTTAAGGACGTTAAAGACGTTAAAAGCCTTAATGTCCTTACCACTTGTGGGGGCAACCTGCCAGACTGGTCTTCGGCTAGGCTCAGCACACCGCAATGCGCCGCAGCATACGAAGTTCAGAAGGCGTGGATTAGTTTCTAAATGAAAGCCGTAAAAAAAATATCAAAAATCCTTTGTCGGTACAAATATATTTTCTAAATTTGCCGACAATGAGAATTGTTTTTTAATTTATTACTTCATAATAAAAAAGTATGAAACCAATATTAGTACCACATGACTTTACAGAGGTAGGAACATACGCTCTTGAACACGCCTATATGATCGGCAAGACATACGATTATCCTATCAACGTAATCCACATTGTATCAAAGCCCGATGAAATCGAACCTGCAAAGGCCAAGTTGCAGTCAATTGTTGACGATTTCAAAAAGGACAAACCAAATCTCAAAGTTACTATTGAGGTAAGAAAAGGAGACGTTGATAAGGAAATATACAATTATGGCATCGAAATCGACGCCCTGCTTGCTGTAATGGGAACTCATGGGATCAAGAACCTCAAGAAAGCAATCAAAATTGTAGAAAAGTTCATAACTATCCCATTCGTCCTAGTACAAAATCCTCCAATTTATGGCGAGTACGACAGAATCCTCATCCCAATTGACGCAGACAAATCATCAAGAATCAGAGTTCAATGGGTAAGATTCCTTAACACTTTGTTCGAAAGCAAGGTTTACATCATATCGTACAAGGATAGCGACGGTTTCAGCAGAAAAGCAATCCAGAATACCATCACTTTCGCAGAAAACATATTCAACGACAACCTCATCGACTACGAAATCAAGTACCTTGAGAACAAGAAGAATTTCTCTGACGAAATGTACAAGTACGCAAACGAAGCTGAATGCGACCTTGTTATCTTTATGACCGACCAGTACAAGTCGTACATAAAGGATATTAAAAATCCAGAAAACGAAACTCTTGCAGCAAAGATTCCTGCAATGTGTGTAAACAAGAGAATTGATATAATCAAAACTGGCGGATTTAACTAGAATCTAGTTTTATACAAGGGAAAAAACAGCGGAAATATTCCGCTGTTTTTTTGATTAGAAACACAATAAAACAACAACAATGCAGTTAGCATTATGATGAAAAAAATTATAGCCATATTCTGTTTGCTATTAATCGAACTTGCCTGCTACTCACAAGCTCAGCCCGACGAGTACCAGCAAGGTGGTTTCTGTACTCTCAATGGACAATTCTACCCCATTGAAAAAGGAATTTCAATAGCAATAGGCGGTTCATGCGGATTCATTGTAAAGGACTTTCGCATAGGCGCGTATTTCGACGGTATGAGCAATACTGTAAGAATTACAGGGACAGACTCAAACCAATACAGCCTTAGACAAAACCACGGCGGAATTTATTTCGGCTACCCTTTTTTCAACGACCATTCATTCCACCTTGTTACCGATATAAAAGTTGGATACGGTGCATCAATGCTTGTAAACTCTGTAACCAGAAAAGGCTACGACAAGGCTGGCTTCGTGGCGATAGTCCCGTCAGCGGCAGTGGAATACTCAATAACCGACATCCTGAAGATTTCACTCGGAATAGAATACCTCTTCCACATAAAAGTAAAAACGCCAGAACTTTACAAGCAGTCAATACTTAACAATCCGGGCGTATACGTTGCAATAACCCTCGGACTTTTCTAATCAGAACTTCAAGTAATAATCACGGGTAAGCGACTTGTACTTGTCGCTAAAATCGTGACGTGCGTCATTTTCAATATACAACGAATCGCACTCCGCTTCGCATTGCTTACGGCTCAATTCCACAATGGTACGTATTGGCGACACATCTGGTCGTGACGACACATACAACCTCCGCAACGCATACAATCCATATTTTGATGCTTCATTTTCAAACAACAGGCATTGCTCGGTAGGATAAATCACACAACAATGTCCATCCTGCGACAGAAGCCTATCGACAGAAGCCACCAACTCAGAAACATTAAGGCTAAGGTCGTGACGAGCCAATGCCCTGCCTTTCTCAGGCGCAACTACATCAGTAGTATAGAATGGTGGATTTGACACAATAAGGTCATACTTTTCCGTTGGAACAAAATCTTGCACAGAGGAATGGAAAATATTTATCCTATCAGCCCACGGACTTTGCTCAACATTGAATTTTGCAACCTCCACCGCCTCATCGTTTATATCTATTCCAAGAATAATCTTCGCCTCGCACTTCTGTGCCAGCATAAGGCAGAGCAAACCAGTACCCGTGCCAATATCAAGAATGCGCTCAGCATCGCCACAATCAACGTATGCACCAAGCAACACGCCATCGGTGCCGACTTTCATAATCGACTTGCGGTGCAACACGCAAAACTGCTTGAATGTAAAGTAACTGTCGGGCATTACAACATTGGCGTTTGTGTCACTCCCGAACCGAAGAGCGCAAAGTCGTACTTTATGGGGTCGGTCGGGTCGAATTTACGAAGGTTGCCGGTAAGTTCAAGCACGGCTTTCCAATCGTTCTGGTTGCGCGAAAGTAGTCCGAGATCACGTGCGCAACGCCCACAATGAACATCGAGTGGAATAAGCAGGTCGGCAGGACTTATGCCCTTCCACAGTCCGAAATCAATGCCTCGTCCGTCGTCGCGCACCATCCAGCGCAGAAACATATTCAAACGCTTGGCTGCCGAACCTTTGGTGATGTCGGAAATGTGGCGCATATTGCGTGTCTCGTGCGAAATCTCAAATAAGACAGAATGAACGTTCATCAGATTCTTGTCCATCTCGGGGAATTTGCAGAAAACCGACTCCAGTCCACCGTGATTGTGATAGATATTAGCAAGCGAACGAACAAAGAAACGCATATCGTCGCCATTGAAAGTGCGGTGAACTGCAACATCTAGCGATTTCAAATCCTTCTCCTCAAAGTTCATCACGAAATCGTATGGGGCATTATCCATCAACTGCATAAAGCGTTTCGCATTGTTTATTATCATCTTACGATTGCCCCACGCAATCATCGATGCGAAAAAACCGCTTATTTCTATATCTTCCTTGCGCGAAAACGAATGCGGAATCTGCACGGGGTCGTTCTCCACAAAACTAGGCACTGCAAACTTTTCGTACCTCTCATCAAGCAAAGCCTTTGTCGATTGAAAGTCCATTATGAAAATTTTTGTTCCAAAAATAACGTTTTTTAGTACACATACTTTGAAAAAAAGTTTGTTTCTTTGCAGTATGATTTCAGAGATATGTGACGGGGCAATGGTAGGGCTTACGGCTTCAATAACTGTGGGGCCAGTTGCGGTGCTTTGCATACAGCGTGCACTCACGCGTCCGCGTATATCGTCGTTCATTTCGGGCGTAGGCGTTGTGTTTGCCGACACCCTGATGGCTGCCCTTTCATATTTCCTTTATTCACTCATTTTCAACACAATCCAGGAATATAAACCTATACTTGGTGTAATCGGTGGAATCATTGTCATTATTTTCGGTGTGTTTATGTTTAAGCGCAACGTGCTGAAGGATATCCGTCAAAGCAGGGATAACCGCAATTCGTTGTGGCAAGATTTTATATCGGTTGTTGGACTTACGCTTTCGAACTTCATCGGGGCAATGACTTATATTTTTGCCTTCTTTGCAATGTTTAATGTTGGAGTCGGCGATGGTGTCTCCGACAGCAACGAACTGTTAAAGGGCATATTCATAATGCTTGGCTTTATCCTTGGTTCGTTCTCGTGGTGGACCTTCCTCACAATGTCGCTCAGTTTCTTCCGCAAGAAGATAAGGCCTCGCCATTTCCTAACAATCAACCGCGTAGGTGGCTCGATAATAATACTGCTAGGTATTTATACAATAATTTCCACTTTTGTGGAAATCATATAGGATTTTGATGTTTCAAAATTTATAATGCTTAATCTGAAATCAGTATAACAATACCTACTATTATTCATAATAGGTGTACTATGCACAATAGTGTATTATAACATCATATTTTACAAAATTTACTATTCATAGAAGAAACAATTTCAAACTAACCCAACTAATATTACATTTAAAAGAGCACACAAACTACACCACATTTGAATCTTTGTTAAATCTGTACATTATTCATTTTCTAATTTTACTTGCTTGGAATCCTTTTTTTTGTGTATGTTTGCACTGCTTAATGAAAGGCACGAGCAACATATCAACTGCGTTTAAAACGGCACTACTGGCAATGTCTGTAGTATTAATATTTATGACATCGTGCCGTTCCACAAAATTTGTTGGGAATAATGAATATCTTCTCGTAAGAAATAAAATCGTATGCGACAACAAAAGCATCAACAAAAGTGACTTGTCGGTAACACTAAGTCAGAAAAGCAACAAAAAACTTTTCGGATTCGTACCATTTAACCTCTATGTTTACAACTTCATGAAGAGTGGTAAAGAACGTCGTTGGAAAGAAAAATTGGCAAATTCGATAGGCGAAGCTCCAGTGATTTACGCTCCCGAAGCCGAAAATAAAAGCATAGAGAACATCAATTCGTATATGGCAAGCCAGTCATACTACCGATCTTCAGTTGACGTTACGGAACACTTTTCAAACAGGAAGAAGGTTAAGGTAAAATATATTGTCACTTCTGGTCCATCATATAAAATATCATCATTGAAATACGATGTTGACAATGAGGAAATAATGGAATTATTTTCTCAGGACACCATAAATTCGCTGATAAAAGTAGGACATAGCTTCAACACCGACACCCTTAAGGCAGAAAGAGAAAGAGTGGCTAGATATTTCAAGAATCAAGGTTATTTCTATTTTTCAATCAACAACGTGAGCTTCTTTGCCGATACACTCAAGGAAGAACTAAAAGTTGATCTTACTATGTCAATCCGCAAATCCGGCGAAGACTCCGATGACGCTTTCCAAAGCCAGACCATCAGGAATGTAAACATATTTACAAACTACGACTTTGGGAAAAGCGACGACATGTCGGGACAAAATACAAATATGTTTGTGAAAGACGGAATAAAATTTACCTACGACAAAAAGATGCAGCACCGTACATCGGTATTCCTGCAGTCTTGCTTTTTCAAACCGAACGACAAATACAGCATAAGCAATGTAGAAGACACTTATAGCCATCTGTCAAGCCTAAAACAATTCAGACTTATAAACATAAAGCTTACACCACCAAACATTGACGAGGTGCATCTCGAAAGCATTAGCAAGCAGTTCCTCGATGCCAACATATACCTCGCGCCAATGAAACGCCAGTCGTTTAACGTAGAACTCGAAGGAAGCAACACCTCTGGAAACATCGGTATGGCAGGAGTTATTTCATACAAAAACAGAAATATATTTCGAGGTGCACAAATATTCTCGGCTAAGGCAAACATATCATTCCAAACATCGGCACTGCTCGACACGACAACAAACGAGGAAATAAAATCGAAATTTTTCAACACTTTGGAATATGGAGGAGAAATAAAACTTACTTTCCCAAAATTACTCCTCCCGTTCTTTAACAACTTCGAATTCATAAAACGACACGACCCTAAAACCCAGATCAGCCTTTCGTACAATTACCAGAACCGTCCCGACTATACGCGCACAATCGCAAACCTAAACTTCGGATACAGCTGGATAGGATATAAAAACAAGTACATAACACATTACATTAATCCCATCGAATTATACTGGGTAAAGATCTTGGACTTCAGCGACGACTTTAGGGATAGAATACAAAACTTGTACATAAAATATTCGTATGAAGACCAGTTCCTTATGGTTTTCAGCTATGATATGGTCTTCAACAATCAGAATGTAAATGTAAAACGTAATTTCACTTATTTCTGGCTAAATCTTGAAACATGCGGAAACCTTCTAGATGGAATATACGCAGCATCGGGAATACAGAGAGGATCGGAGTCTTACAAATTTATCGGTGTAGAATTCGCCCAATATGTAAAAGCCGACTTCGACTATAGGTTCTACAATATCATAAATGGGAGAAACAGCCTGGTATATCGTGCATTTTTCGGCATTGGCCTACCATACGGCAATTCGACAAGAGGACTTCCTTTTGTAAAAAGATATTTTATAGGAGGAGCAAATGACATAAGGGCTTGGCAGGTAAGATCAATCGGTCCAGGATCTTACTCTAACACACATCGCAACTACGATCAGATTGCCGATATGAAATTGATGTTCAACATTGAATACCGATTCACAATGGTTTCATTTCTACAAGGCGCACTTTTCCTCGATGCAGGCAATATCTGGGCTATCGACAAGGACGACAACCGAGATGGTGCCCTATTCAAATTCAACGAATTTTATAAGCAAATCGCTATAGGAACTGGCTTTGGTCTAAGGTTCGATTTAAAGTTCCTTGTCCTGCGTTTCGACATTGGAATACCAATATACAATCCTTCGTTAACGGGTTCTGATGCGTGGTTCGAATCCTTTAGACCATTCAAGATAAATAAGTTTACTTTGAATTTTGGTATAGGTTATCCATTTTAATTCTATGATTTCCTTAAATTTCTAACTTCTCCTATTTATGATTGTTTAAATTCTGCTAAATTGCGAATTTTCAACACAATAACTCACCATTTGCAATACACAGCCTCATCGACAAAACATTAAAAACTGCCTAGATATTGAAACATGAAACATTGGACATAGAAACAAATTGTCCAATCCAAAAATATTGTCTATCTTTACATCCTATTTCTAAAAAACAATTTTGCAATGAAAAAGATAGCATTGGTATCTGGCGCAACTGCTGGAATTGGCAAGGCAACAGCCGAAATATTAGCTAGAAACGGATATAATGTAATAATCACTGGTCGTCGCAATGAGCGGCTTCTGAAATTGAAGAAAGAAATCGAAAATTCAACCGACTCGAAGGTTTATACTCTCAATTTCGACGTTCGCGACAACAAGCAGGTGTGCGAAGCAATAGATTCACTTCCAGTAGATTGGAAAACCATTGATGTATTGGTCAACAATGCCGGTCTGGCATCTGGTCTCGACCCGATTCAGAGCGGCGACATCGAGGACTGGGAAAAGATGATTGACACCAACGTGAAAGGCTTGCTTTACCTTACACGCAAGGTTTCTCCGATGATGGTTGAACGTCGCTCGGGGCACATTGTCAACATCGATTCCATTGCAGGCAAGGAGGTTTATGCAAACGGAAACGTCTATTGCGCTACAAAACACGCTGTTGATGCCTTGACAAAGGGAATGCGCATTGATATGCTTCCGTATGGCGTTAAGGTTTCGCAGGTTTCGCCTGGAATGGTCAACACCGAATTCTCTACCGTCCGCTTCCATGGCGACAAGGAACGTGCCGACCACACATACGATGGACTTACTCCGCTATACGCCGAGGACATTGCCGACTTTATCCTCTACATCGTTACCCGTCCTGCTCACGTTTGCATCAACGATATGATTGTGATGCCGGCTGCTCAGGCAAACTCAACTGTAAATTTCCGTAAAAAATAATAATATGAATCAAGTCATTACTCGCAAGCTTCGTGCGCTAAAGGGTCCGCAAGTTAGAACAATAACGCGATACGGAACGGGGAGCGTAATATTGTTCAATTATGCGGAATCTCCCACTGAAAAAGATTTTAGAAGGAGATTCCGTATAGACAGGCTCACAAGCAACGTACCTTTTGCTGTTCGCTTTGTCTTACGGAATGACAATGAGAGAATAATGTTTAATTATAGTCAAAAACAATTGTTATGATTACCTTTTTTATAGCCATTGCGGTGCTGATTGTCGGTTATTTTCTTTATGGAAAGCTCGCCGAGCGCATTTTCGGCATCGACAAGAACCGCGTTACGCCAGCCGTCAGTATGGCCGATGGCGTCGACTACATCCCGATGAAGCCGTGGAGAATCTTTATGATTCAGTTCCTTAACATTGCAGGTGTTGGACCTATCTGCGGTGCCATTATGGGCGCAAAGTTCGGAACGGCTTCCTTCCTGTGGATTGTTCTCGGTAGCATTTTTGCTGGTGCGGTACACGATTTCTTTGCAGGAATGATTTCGTTGCGCAACAAAGGTTGCAGTCTGCCCGAAATTCACGGCGACTATCTAGGCAACGGTGTGAAGCAGTTTATGCGCGGTTTTATGGTCATTCTGATGATTCTCGTCGGAGTGGTCTTTGTCAATACGCCTGCAACTCTGCTCAATACGCACTTTACGCCAAACTGGAACATCTACATCTGGGTAGGAATAATTTTGTTCTACTATCTGATTGCCACATTGTTACCAATCGATAAGGTAATAGGTCGCATATACCCGATTTTCGGCATTCTGTTGCTCGGAATGGCTGTGGCTATCGTGGTGGCGTTCATCTATTACCAGCCGGCAATTCCAGAAGTTTGGGACGGACTTGACAACAAGCATCCCGCTGCGGCTACAAACCCAATTTTCCCGATGATGTTCATTTCCATCGCTTGCGGTGCAATTTCGGGTTTCCACGCTACGCAGTCGCCACTTATGGCCCGTTGTATGGTAAACGAGAAACAGGGACGTCCGATTTTCTACGGAGCAATGATAACCGAAGGCATTGTGGCTCTTATCTGGGCCGCTGCTGCGGCTTACTTCTTCTCTCCCGAAAGCGGAATCGTTACCGACGGCAAGAGTGGTCCTGCAATGGTCGGACTTATCGCCGAGACTTGGTTTACGCCTGTGATTGCGGTAATTACAATACTTGGTGTGATTAGTGCTGCTGTTACTTCGGGAGATACGGCCTTGCGTTCGGCACGACTGATAATTGCCGATTTTATGCATTCCGACCAGAAACCAATTCGCAACAGGCTTATTATTGCCGTTCCGATGTTTGCTGTAACTGCAGGAATCTTGATTTACAGTCTTGCATCGCCACAGGGTTTCGATGTTATCTGGCGTTACTTTGCGTGGGCAAATCAGGTTTTGTCGGTGTTCACATTGTGGGCAATAACGGTTTACTTGGCAATCAAGAAGAAATTTTATTGGATAACATTGATTCCTGCATTGTTTATGACAATGGTTTGCTCGACTTTCATTTTCATTGCCGAGAAGGAAGGTTTTGGACTCGGGAAGGCCATTTCGTATTCGTTGGGTGGTGTTGTTACGGTTGCGGCTTGTGTGGGATTTTTCATCTGGAAGCATTTCCGTGCTGCAAAATCGGTTGTAAAAGAAGATTAATTAGTAAAAAATGTATGATATGAAAAGAATATTTGTGATATTAATGATGGCAGTTTGCTTCTGCGGCTGCGATATGTTGCTATCGACAACTGGCGGGTCAAACCTTAATTCGATGTCGCAGACCGAATTGGGCAAGGCTGTTAAGGAACTTTTGCAGGTAAGTGCCGACAATTCGTTGGCAAAACTGGGTGTAAACAATGGTTTTTTCCAGAACAACGAAGTTAAGATTCCATTCCCGCCCGCATTGAAAAACGTTGAGGAAAAGTTGAAACAGGTTGGCTTTTCCAATCAGATTAACCAGTTTACCGAGAAATTGAATCGTTCTGCCGAAGATGCCGCTTCTGGCGTAAAGGAAATTTTCAAGACGGCAATTACGCAGATGACAATAACCGACGCTCTCAGCATTATTCTCGGCAATGATGACGCTGCTACCCAGTATATGCGCAAGACAACGACGGCAGCCATAACCTCCAAGGTTTCGTCGGTTGTTGCAAAGTCGAACGAAAAAATCAAGTTGGCTTCATATTGGACTCCATTGGCAACAAAGTATAATGCCGTTATGATGCTCACTGGCGGTTCACAGGTTAATACCGACCTCACGCAGTATGTAACAGAGAAGGCTGTCGAAGGCATTTTTAAGACGATGGCAAAGGAGGAGAAAGTTGTGCGTACAAAGGCTTCTGCTCAGACATCCACTTTGTTGAGGACGGTGTTTGGCGGTTCTGGTAAGACTTCAAGCAGTTCAACATCATCTGGAAGTACGGCAACAAAAACGGGGACATCGACAACTGTAAGTAGCGGTAGTAGAAGCACTTCTGTTTCTAGTACAAGTTCTGGTTCCACAAACACAACTGTAATAAAGAAAAATTAAATTTAAGCATTAGCTGATTGTAAATCATAAAGAACGTGTTTGAGAAAACTTGAATGTAATATAACCTCCTCTCAGCATTTTATGTTAAGGAAACTAAGTTGTTAATAACTATTGTTATCCGATAAAAATCTGGGTGACGCCTAATTGTGATGTTATCAAGCATTTATACGATGGCATAAATAAAGGGCTCGTCATTTCGGAAGCTAGTCGAAACACGCGATACGGAACGGGGAGCGTTGTGAAGACTGCTATCCGTAATCTCCTATAGTATTATTATTTAAGGAGATTCCGCATAAGCGAGTTCACACGACACGTTCCTTAGTCGGTTCACTCTGCTTTGCGGAATGACTTTTCCTTTTTTAGCGGACAACAATAGTTAATAACCTTAATGCAATGGTAATTTATTCTAGTTTTTTTCCCCTCTTTTTACTCCATTATCTCCTTCGGCACTATTTTTGTTTTATACCTCGCATTGTTCAAAAGTTAAGTTTTTTTTATATGTTTTAATGGCAGCCGTAAAAATATAATGACTATCTTTGCGAACATTTTATTATTAGCTAGAAATAATTAGTAACAACAAATAAAATTTATTTTGAATATGAAGACTTTAGTTAAAGTATTATGCGTGGCAATGGCATTGTTGGTGTCGTTCTCAGTTAGCGCACAGAAGAAGGAAAAGGCTTTCGCAGGAATTATCAAGTATGCAATCACTTACGAAGATTTGGATCCGCAGTATAAGGGTCAGGTTCCTACCGAAATGATAACATACGTTAAGGACGGTAAGTTTAGAATGGATCAGATTTCTCCAATGTACACTATGGGATCAGTAGTCCTTGAAGATGGTAGCGCAATCGTTCTTATTGATGTTATGGGTCAGAAACTTGCAACACAGCAGTCAAAGGAAGACATAGAAAAAGCTAAGGCAGACGCAAAGGAATCGGGCGACTTGAAAGACTCGGAACCGGTAGTTGAGAAAACCGACGAAACCAAGACTATCGCAGGTTACAAGTGCACAAAGTACAATGTTACCACCGATGGTGAAACGATGGAAGTTTTCGTAACAGAAGACATTCCTATGCCGGCAAGCTACTATGAAAATTCGCAGGTAAAGGGTGTAAAGGGCGTCCCAATGCAGTACTCGATGAACACTCAAGGCATGAACATGACAATGACCGCAAAGGAAGTTAAGAAGGGCGGCGTAAACAACTCGATGTTCATGATTACCGACGACTATCAGAAGCTTTCTGCAGAAGAGTTTGCAAAAATGCTCGGTGGTGGTATGTAAAAAATATTTTTGTTAACGGAAAAAATCCTCGCAAGGGGATTTTTTTCTTTGTTTGAATGAAAAAAATGTTTGGAAAGAAAGGTAAAAAGCAGGACAAGCAGAAAGAAGACTCAAAGTCCAAGAAATCGGAAAACACCAAGAAAAAAGGTGACGAGCCAGTCGTTGACGACGAATCCAAAGTAAAGCGTGCCGACCAGATAAAAATCTGTATCGGATTTTTGCTTTTGGCTTTTGTCATACTGATGGTGGTGTCGTTCATTTCATATTTCTTCACTTGGAAGAGCGACCAGTCACTGTCGAACTACGGCTTCTTCGAGGCTCTGTTCAATTCCGACATACAGGTCGAGAACAAGGCCGGCAAGATTGGTGCGTTGGTGGCAAACTTCTTTATCCGCGACACCTTTGGCATTGCGTCGTTCGCAATAGTGGCAATGTTGGTTGTAATCAGCCTTCGTCTGCTGAAGATAAGAAAAGTGCGCATATTGCCGTTTATGATTAAAAGCACAGTAATAATGCTGTGGTTCAGTCTGGCATTGGCTTCCATATTCAAGGATAGTCTGTTTATGCTCGGTGGCAAGCACGGATATTTCCTGTTTACAAGTATGCGCGATATGGTTGGAGCAATTGGGGCTTACTCCATCATAATTGTGCTTGCTCTGATTATTGTGATTTTCTGTTTTGAGAATTCTATTTTGGGCATAAAGAAGATTCTTGAGAAGATTGCAAACTTCAAGGTAAAGGACATAAAGAAGAAACTCACTACCGAGGAAGACGAAATAGATAAGCCAGCAGAACCAAAGGATGGCGAAAGTAATGTGGACACTATACTTCCGATTGAACATACTGGCGAAGAAAATACCGATGAGCCAGAAACAGAAACTCCAACTATTATCGACCTATACAAGAGTCCTGATGGAAAGAAGAAAGATGGCGGTGAGATTGACTTTGAAATAACTCCTGTAAATGTAGAAACACCCGAGGAGGAATTGGCAGAAACGGAACAGCCTCAAGGCGAAGAAAGTGAGCCTGTTGACGAAGAGCCAATGCAAGAGGAAGAATCCAATGAGGATATGAGCCTGGAGATAAACAAGCCGCAGGAAGAGGAGATTGTCGATGAGAACGACCCCGACGAATGGCTGAAGAAAGTCGGACCATACGACCCACGTGCAGAACTTGAGGACTACAAATTCCCGTCGCTTGACTTGTTGAAGACTTACGACAACGAGAACGCACCTATAATTAATCAGGATGAGCAGCGCGAAAATGCTAACCGTATCGTCACTACCCTGCGCAACTATGGTGTGGAGATTGACTCCATCAAGGCTACGGTGGGACCAACAGTGACTCTGTACGAAGTAGTACCTAAGGCTGGCGTACGTATCAGCAAGATACAGAGCCTTGAGAGCGACATTATGCTTTCACTTTCCGCTGCAGGAATACGTATTATTGCCCCGATGCCTGGCAAAGGAACTGTCGGCATAGAGGTGCCTAACGAAAAACCGCAGATGGTATCGATGCACTCGGTAATCGCTTCAAAGCGTTTTCAGGAGGAGAAAAAGATGCGTCTGCCTATCGCTTACGGACGAACAATTACCAACGAAATCTTTATGTTCGACCTCGCAAAGACACCACACTTGCTTGTTGCAGGTGCTACCGGAACAGGTAAGTCTGTTGCGATCAATGCGATTATCACCTCGTTGCTGTACAAGAAACATCCTGCTGAACTAAAACTTGTGATGGTTGACCCGAAGATGGTTGAGTTTGCTCCATATAAGCCTCTTATTCGTCATTTCCTTGCAGCACAACCCGATACCGACCCTCAGCAGGTGGTCATCACCGACTGCGACAAGGTCATCAACACTCTCAACTCGCTTGTGGTAGAGATGGAAGAACGCTACAAACTGCTGATGGACGCGGGAGTTCGTAACTTGGAGGAATACAACGAAAAATTCATCAACCGCCGTCTCAATCCGCAGAAAGTTGTGCCGAATACCTCTATGCATCATCAGTTTTTGCCATATATCGTCATTATCATTGACGAGTACGGTGATTTCATTATGCAGGCAGGCAAGCAGGTCGAAACGCCTATAGCGCGAATCACACAGAAAGCGCGTGCCGTTGGTATGCACATGATTCTTGCTACTCAGCGTCCTTCGGTGAACATTGTAACTGGTGTTATCAAGGCTAATATACCTACTCGTATAGCACTACGCACACAGTCGGTTATCGATTCACGAACCGTGCTTGATGCCAAAGGCGCCGAGCAACTTATCGGTCGTGGCGACTCGCTTTATGCTGGTAATGCTAGCGTTACACGTATCCAGTGCGCATTTGTTGATACCCCCGAAGTGGATGCCATTGTTGACCATATCGAGCACCAGCAGCATTATATCGGTCCGTACGAACTGCCAGAAGTCAAGGGGGAAGGCGGTGAAGATGCTGGCGGTGGTGCATCCCTCGACCCCAATAGCCGCGATCCGCTGTTCGAAGAGGCTGCTCGTCTTGTGTGCAGCACACAGCAGGGTTCCACATCTATGTTGCAGCGTAAGTTTGGAATAGGCTACAACAGGGCTGGACGAATCGTCGACCAACTCGAGGCAATGGGCATTGTCGGTCCGTACGAAGGCAGCAAGGCTCGCCAAGTTATGTACGATGAAACATCTTTGGAACGATATTTGGAGACATTGCGCGAGATAAAATAGTTGAATGTTAAAAATTTTGAATATGAAAAAAGTTACATTGTTGATTATAAGTTTGTTCGCTACGCTTTTGCTGGCGGCACAAGGTTCTGTTCCCCAGATGGAAATTCTTGACCAGGTTGCTGCCAAGACTGAAAAATATGTCGGACTGAAGATTGATTTTACAATGTATGTTGAAAATCTTCACAATGCAAAGCGCGATTCGTACAAGGGCAATGCAGTTTACAAGTCAGGTCTGTACAAGATGGATTTAATGGGACAGGTGGTTTATTCCGATGGAAAGACCAACTGGACTTACCTCAAGGATGCCGATGAAATCAATATTACAAAAAATAGCGACAACGAGGCATTTATGACAAATCCGCAGGCAATCCTCAAGGACTACAAGTCGAAGTTCAAGGTAAACTTTATTTCCGACAAGTTCGAGAAAAACCGTGCGTTGCTGGAATTTGACTTATATCCAAAGCAGATTGAGAACAAGAAGTACTCGAAGATTACAATTCGCATCGACAAGACCAAGAAGCAGATTTTCTCGGTTCGCTATGTTGGCAAGGACGGTGTAAACTATCTAATTGAGATTGACAAAATGCTCGAAAATCCGACAATCACCGATGCTGAAGTCAAGTACAACAAGTCTTTGTATCCCAATGCCGAAGAAATTGATATGCGCTAACGATGAGATTGAATCACATAAACATCAAAGGTACGCTTTATGACTTTTCAAATCCCCGCATTATGGGGATTTTGAATTTTACGCCCGATTCGTTCAACCCCGCAAGCCGTGTGGTTGACAATGGCGAGATTAAGGAGCGCATAGAAAAAATGTTTGCCGATGGTGCCGATATGGTTGACATCGGTGGAATGTCAACGCGTCCGGGCAGCAGAATAATAGATGCCGACGAGGAGTGGCAGAGACTTATTCCTGTGTTGGAGATTATTTCGAAGCATTTTCCCGACAGGATTTTCTCCCTCGATACTTACCGTGCCGAAATTGCCAGCCGTGCCGTGGCCGACTATGGTATATCCATAGTAAACGACATCAGCGGTGGCGATGCCGACCCGTTGATGTTTGAGACGGTTGCAAGTCTGCACGTACCTTATATTATTATGCACGGCGCTTCCAATCCGCTTACAATGCACAATGGAACAGAATACACATCTTTCCTTGGCGACATATTGAACTTCTTTTCCGAAAAAGTCAACAAGTTGCATTCTTTAGGTGTTTCCGACATCATCATCGATCCGGGCTTTGGATTCTCCAAGACCGTTGACCAGAACTACGAACTTATGGAACATCTTGGAGACTTTGGTATGTTCGAACTGCCATTGCTTGTTGGCATTTCGCGCAAGTCGATGCTATGGAAATACCTGAATATTACGGTCGAGAATGCGCTTAACGGCACTACCGTGCTAAATACAATCGCCTTGCAAAAGGGTGCAGATATTCTTCGTGTCCACGATGTGAAGGAGGCTGTTGAGGTGGTGAAAATTTGCAAGAAAGTAAAAAACAAATAGTGTACGGATCTTTCATTTAGACAATGTTGTTGCTTATGACACAAACAGTTAGCATTTGAACAAATCCGCTAGCTGAGCATGTCGAAGTCAAGGTGACGAAATGATATAATGCACATCAACCTTACCCTTCGACAGGCTCAGGGGTCGGAGATTAGTTTCCAAAGGAAATAACCGTGCAAATAGTGATAACTTTATCAAAAATACTTCTCCACAAATCAATAATTTTCTTATGTTTGCGGATTAACAAGTAATTTTGTTTCAAATGAAAAATATTCTTTTCGTATCACTATTGGTTTTCATAGGTTTTGTAAATGCCTATGGACAATCGTCAACTATTTTCAATTATGAAGAGGCACTGCCTTCCGATACTGTCACTTGCATAGCACAAGACTCCGACGGAAACGTTCTGCTGGGAACTGCAAACGGCCTTGTCTCGTACAACGGCACTGATTTTTCAGTAATTAACACAAGTAACGGACTTGTAGGTAACTATGTAAACGACATTTTTGTCGCTTCCGACGGCAAGGTTTATGTTGCGACCACAACGGGACTTTCCATCAGGAACAACAATGTCTGGCAAAACGACTTTACTAGGAGCAACATCAGAAAAATTGCAGCAACTTCAGATGGAAGATTTTGGTATTCAACAACAATAAATTCTGTCGTTGAATATAATTCTGGCAACACAACCATTATTCCCGACAACTATGGCTTCGCAAACGGCATAAGTGGAATCTATATTGACCGCTCGGAGAATGTGTGGATTAGTTGCAACGGAAATATAGTTGAAATTTGTGCAAACGGAAAGACAAAGTCCTTCGCCGACATCTTTTCTGGCAAGGTCGTATATGCTGTGTACCAACGTTTTAATGGCAACATTTTAGCCGCAACAAGTACAGGAATAATGTCATACGACTATAATTCGTGGACATCGCTTGATGGTATTTCGGGTGGAGCGTCGGCTGTGTGCGAAGACTTTGCTCAGAACATAATCTATGGCAATTACAGTGGCGTTTATAGCTACAATGGCACTTCAAGCAGCTTGATTAACAATATGTTCTCGGCAGGTTCGCTGATGGCAAGCGGTCCGCAGCAAAAACGACTTTGGTGCATTGATATGCAGAACGGAATCGCCGTAATGGACTTCAACGGCAATGCAGAAACTTACCATACAAACCGCACCTTGCTGAATCACACACCAAATTTCATCTATGGCAACAACAACGGAACTGTCTGTATTGCAGGCAACTCGGGAATAAATCTGGTATCCGACTACACTTGGACATCGTACAAGCGCAACTTGCAGAACCTCACCGTGAAAGCCGCTTGCATTCACAACGATACGCTTTGGCTCGGAACCAATAATTCGCTTATCCGTAAGGCAGGAAGAAGCATTTCGGTAGTAGCAGAAACAAATGTAAATGCCCTCGCCGATGACGATGGAACTGTTTATGCAGCAACAAATTATGGTATTTTAAGGATTATTGGCGGCTCGGTGGTTGACACTATTGAAAGTACATCGGCGATAAAGGATGTCGTTTGCTCAAACGGACTTTTTGCCATTGCTGGACCTTCGGTTTACCAACTTGAAAATGAAAATCTTACACAAGTTACGATTAGCATTTCACTTACCAACAATTCACGTTTTGTAAAAACCGCTTCGGGAAACATTTTCATTACTAATGGAAGTGGAATCGCAAGGTTCAATCCTTCAGCCTCGCCAACAACAGAAATCATCGCCCCAGGATTGCCACAAGATATAGTTTCTTCGGCAGCCTGCGACGAAAATGTGTATGTACTACTCTCAAACGGAACGATTTACGAATATTCAACAACTTGGCGAGAAGTAATGACGGGCAGCTATACAAAAATAGCCTCGGCAGGAAACGGCATACTTTGGGCAATCAGGAACGACGGCGCTGTGGAAAGGATTTGTATTAATGGAAATGTCTCATTTACAATAAGTTCACAACCAGAAACCTGCGATGGTAGCAACAATGCAAGCCTTACTATTTCGACAACGGGTGCAACATCATATTCAATAGACAATGGCGAAAACTGGCAGGCAAACGGTAGCTTCGCCAATATTTCTGGCGGATACAAACACCTCCTAGCAAAGGATTCAAATGGCAAAATAATCGCCGACTCGGTTGTTTTTGTCGAATATGGCACAACTCTTTATAATCAGAGCCTTACCTACGTTCAACCCGAATGCTACGGTGAAACAGGGAACTTAGCCCTTTCGGGAATTGGAACCTCATCGTTCGTGTGGGAAAATTCAAACACAACGCTTACAGGACGGACAAACCTAAGTGCTGGAAATTATGCTGTTACAATTACAAACTCGACTTGCCAAAGGTCGTTTGCCACAACAATAGCAGAAAAGCAACAAATCACAGTTTCCGAAACAATTGACAATTTGGCTTGCAACGGCGACAATTCGGGAAGAATCTCGCTTGCCGTTTCGGGTGGAACTTCGCCTTACTCATACACTTGGAACAACGATACAGAAACCGCAAGCATCGAAAACCTTGCTGCAAACGAATATTCATGCACCGTATCCGACAGAAACTCCTGCTCAGTAACTCATTCATATACAGTATCTCAACCTGAAGTGTTGTCGGCACAAGCCAACCCAACCAACATTACTTGCTATGGAGCAAATAATGGTGCTATTTCGTTGACTGTCACTGGTGGAACACCGCAACACACCTACCATTGGAACGACAACAATGCAGAAGCACACAGAACCAATCTTCCTGTTGGCAGCTATTCGGTAACGATAACCGACAACCACAACTGCTCGACAACCGCAACTGCAAGCATTTCGCAGCCAACAGCACTGAATGTCAATGGGAATGCGACAAACATAAGTTGTTATGGCAGAAATGACGGTGCTGTTTCAATATCGGTTTCGGGGGGTACGGAGCCTTACGATTACCAATGGAACGGACAAACCGCAGAAGCAAACCCGACTAACCTTTCGGTAGGCAATTATTCGCTTGTAGTTACCGATGCAAACACCTGTACAGCAGCATTTTCTGCTACAATTACAGAACCCGATGAGCTTGTTGCAATACCAAACATCACTCCAATCACCTGCGCAGGAGCAAACAATGCAATTCTTTCAGCCTCGGCAACTGGTGGAACAGGAACATACGCTCAATACTTCTGGTTCCGGGCAGAAAATCCGAACTCACCAGTATGCGTACAGCCTCAATATCAGAATGTTGCAGCAGGAAATTATTTGCTTGTCGTAAAGGACAGCCACAACTGCACCGATACTGTTCCAGTTGCAGTGGAAGATGCTGTCGCCCACAACTTTGAAATGTCTGTAACCGACGCACAGTGCAACGGAGGAACTGGTTCCATTGCCATAACTGTTGACGGTGGAAACGGCACAGGATTCTCGTTTGCGTGGAGCGGAAACGTGTCTTCTAACAACTCTGCAAGTTCACTCCTTGCAGGACATTACACGATTACTGCTACCGACAGTAACGACTGCGAAACAATACTCGACACTGCCGTAAACGAACCAGAAATGCCATTTATTGGCGCTTGGAGCGACATCGTGCTGTGCGAAGGTCAGTCTTATACCTTGGGCGCTGGCTACTATTCATCATACTTGTGGAGCAATGGCGCGACAACACAGACAATTACCGTTAGTGAGGCTAACGACTACTCCGTAACGGTAACCGACAACCAAGGTTGCCGCTCGTATGACGCTGTAAACGTTTCAATCCGCCAGCCATATACTGGCGACAAACTTGCGCTTGCTTCGGTAAGCGAAACCAACTCGGTAGTTCTGCGCTGGAACAAAACAGCCAACCAGGGAACAGCCTCGTACAGAATTTACCGCGATTCAGGCGAAGGTTTTGCCTTTATTGCATCCGTAGGCTTCAATTCGGAAGCAATGTACGAGGACACAACCGTCGATGCTTCGGAACAATACTACTCGTATAAGGTAACTGCCGTCAGCAACTGTGGCGATGAAAGCGAAATCGAAGCCTACCACCGCACAATAGTGCTCGCCGCGATATGCGACAACAACAACGTCTGCAACCTCAACTGGAGCCCCTATGTGGGCATAACCGAAACCTTCACCTATATCCTTGCAGGAGATTCGCCCGAAACATTGGAAGTTGTGGATTCGGTACTTTTCACCACTTACAATTATGTGCGGATGAACCAGTACGAAGATGGAACCTACTACCGCATAATGATTAAGATGAGCCATCCGCTTGAAACAGAAGATGCAACTTACGACAGAATTTACTCCAACATTGTGCGTTGCGGCGGTTCCGACGACCCGATTGACCCACCAGTTATGGCAGAAGAATTTGGCATTTCAGATATTTCAGCATATCCAAATCCATTTGACGATGAAATTACCGTAACATTCAATTCTGCCGATGGAGAAAGTGTTTCCTACGAAGTGATAGACGCATTGGGAAGGATTGTTCTGGCAGGAACAGCTGGTGGCGACACCATCGTTCTCGGCTCGGAACTGAACGCTGGAATATATGTGGTTAGACTGCACAATGGAAATGAAGTTCATTCATTAAAAATAAGCAAACAGTAATGCGCTACAAGATTGAACTATCGTATATAGGGACTTGCTATCACGGATGGCAGTCGCAACCAAACGCCTCATCGGTGCAAGAAACGCTTGAAGATGCACTTGGCAAAGTCCTGCGCGAACCTATTTCCGTAATAGGCTGCGGACGAACCGACACTGGCGTTCACGCCGAATACTACGTGGCGCACTTTGATGCCAATGCCGAAATCGACAACAAACTGGTTGACAGGCTAAACGGATTTCTTCCATACGACATTTCCGTCTTCGCGATAAGCCACGTGGATGAAAATTTCCACGCACGCTTCGATGCAAAGAAACGTTCGTACAAATATGTGATTACGCAAAGGAAGAACCCGTTTCTGAAAGGCTTTTCGTGGTATGTGCGCTGTCCGCTCGACATCGCCAAAATGCAGGAAGCCGCCAACCGCCTATTCGACTACACCGACTTCACAAGTTTCAGCAAGTTGCATACCGATGCGAAAACCAACAACTGCCGCATTTACCGTGCCGACTTTGAAGTAAACGGCGATTTGATAGTGTTCCGCATTTCAGCCGACAGGTTTCTGCGTAATATGGTCCGTGCGATAGTCGGCACTTTGGTCGAAGTTGGGAAAGGAAAACTTTCGGTTGAAGATTTCTGCCGCATAATCGAAATGAAGGACCGTTGCGAGGCGGGACAGTCGGTTCCTGCCGACGGGTTGTTTCTGACAGAAGTGGAATACTGAAAAAGAATACCTAAACACTTTAAAACCTCTTACCAATACAGTTTTTCCAAAACTTTATGTATTTTTGCATACCCAAATTATTATAATTATGTTTTCAGGAATAGTAGAAGAAACCGCAAAATTGGTACGGATAGAGAAGGAGCAGAGCAACATTCACTTTTACTTCACTTGCTCGTTTGGCGACCAACTTCGCATCGACCAGAGCGTTGCTCACAACGGCGTATGCCTTACAGTAGTCGAAATCGACAAGCCGACAAAAACCTACAAGGTTACGGCAATGAAGGAAACCCTTGACAAGTCGAACCTTGGTCTGCTCAACATCGGCGATGAGGTAAACATTGAACGCAGCATGAGCATGGACAAACTCCTCGACGGTCATCTTGTTCAAGGTCACGTTGACCAGACGGCAAAGTGCATTGATGTTACCGAAAATGGGGGCAGTTGGTACTATACTTTCGAGTACGACAAGTCGAAGGGAAACATTACCGTCGAAAAAGGTTCCGTATCGGTCAACGGTGTGAGCCTTACGGTTGTAAACTCCAAGGCAAATACATTTTCGGTATCGATAATACCTTATACCTATCAGGTTACCAACTTCCATTGCTTCAAGGTAGGCACTATTGTAAACCTTGAGTTCGACATTATCGGCAAGTACATACAGAAAATTATGGCAGGCTACCTCGAAGGGCTTGGCAAATAGCAAGTGTCAATACTCGCAAAATATCTAAACAGCGTCAGGGCATTGCAGTTTTTGCAACTGTTCCGATTCGTTGCGTTGCTTCTTATTGGTATTGTCCTGTCAAAGACCAACATCGGTATAAGCCAGATTGGTACATACGAAACTTTTCTGCTCATTTCGGGTGCGGTCTGCTTCTTCTGGACTGGTGGAATGCTTCAGACAATGCTTTCGATGAAACGCGAACAGCAACAGGGGAAAAATGAAGCATATTTTAATATATTTCTGATTTTTACAGCATTGGCTCTGATTACGGCACTTGCTGTTTTTCTGTTGCAGTCGCAGATTGCAAGTTTTGTGGGTTTCAGTGGCAATAGGATACCATACCTGAAGATTTTATTGGTCTATATTGCATTGTCGTGTCCTGCAAATCTTGTTGAATACATTTATCTTATTGAAAACAAGCCTTATAGGATTGCTATTTATGGTGCGGTCGTATTTACATTGCAGATTTTTGCGGTAACAATACCTGTGGTTATGACCGACGACCTTGGCTATGGTCTGTATGGACTTTTGCTTGCAACGGCAGTAAGGTTTGCGTGGTTAGCGATTGTAGTGCTAAGATATTCTCGGATAAGGTTTTCGGGCAAATATATGGGATTTTTCCTGAAACTTTCCGGTCCGTTCATATTAAGTGTGCTGATTGTAAAGGGAATACAATATGCCGACAGTTTCCTTGTCGCCTATAGGTTTAGTGAAGGAACCTACGCAATGTTCCGCTATGGTGCGAAGGAGTTTCCGTTGATATTATTGCCAGTGACGGCATTTTCGGAGGCGATGTCGTCGCGTATAGCCAACAACGGCAGCATTGCGGAAACTCTTGAAAACATAAAGAGCGAAAATCGTCACATAATGCACATCTTCATACCTGTGGCTATGATTGCAATAATAGCGAGCAAGTATCTGTATCCGCTAGTTTTCAATGAAGATTTTTACGAAAGTGCATTGATTTTCAACATATATTGTTTTGCGTCGGTATTTAGGTTCATAACTCCCGAATGCATACTTGTTGGTAAACGGCAAAGCCGTCCGATACTTGCTGCCGCAGCGGTAAACATTCTTCTTAACATAGTGCTTGGACTTGTGCTTATGAATTTTATAGGCATTATCGGTGTCGCCATTGCTTTCCTTTTGGGCAACCTTACGGAAAAACTGATACTTGTTTCGGTTGTCAAGTCGATTTATGGCGTGCGGCTGAGGGAATATATGGATACGAGGATTTTCGTGTATTACCTATTGCTTATGATGGCAAGTTTGGGTGTAAGTATCATGATGTAACCACATTCCTTACGAAAAAAGATAAATATGCGATAAATGGATACATTAAAAACATCTCTTACGCTCCAAGACAATTGATAATGGTAAACATTCTCCCATTTTTACCCATTCTTCAATATCCTCCAATTTACATCCTTAAGCAACAACCCTCCCTTCCTGCTGATTTATGAACATGTTCCCTTCAAAAATCTGTAATATATTACATTTATTTTATTTGGCAAATTGAGAAAACAAACTTTCTACAATTTATATTTGCCACATAAAGTAAATGACTTACATTTGCCAAAAGTTTCACGATATAATTAATTTGGATTTTATTTATTTGAGAAATGAAAGTTAAGTATCAAGATTTAATCGAACAATCATTCGATTTTCCAACTGAGGAATTTGAGGTTGAAGAAGGCGAACTCCTTTACTACGACATCCCGCTTATGGACTTGGTAAAGCAGTATGGAACACCATTGAAATTCACCTACTTGCCAAAGATAACCGAGAACATACAGAAGGCAAGGGTGTGGTTCAACGTGGCAATTACAAAGGCCGACTATCAGGGCAAGTATGTCCAGTGCTACTGCACCAAAAGTTCTCACTTCCAGTTTGTAATGGAAGAAGTGCTAAAGAACAATGTGCAGTTGGAAACCAGTTCTAGCTTCGACATCGACCTTATTCGCGCACTGAAGGAGCAGAATCTTGTTGACGAAAGTCTGCACGTTGTGTGCAACGGATTCAAAATCCCAGCCTACATCGAAAACATTGCCCGACTGATGAACGAAGGATTCAAGAATGTCATTCCAATCCTCGACAATCCCAACGAACTGAAAGGATTGCTTGAGAACGTGGAAGGCGATTTCAACGTGGGAATTCGTATTGCAGCCGAAGAGGAACCTAAGTTCGAGTTCTACACTTCGCGACTTGGAATAGGCTACAAGAACATAATGCAGTTCTATCACGAAGCCATCGAAAACAATCCAAGAGTGAAACTGAAAATGCTACATTTCTTCATAAACACAGGAATCAAGGACACCGCATACTACTGGAACGAACTAAACAAGTGTATCAACGTTTACTGTGACCTAAAGAAGATCTGTCCCGACCTTGATTCTCTAGACATCGGCGGAGGATTCCCAATAAAAAACAGCCTCAACTTTGACTACGACTACGAATATATGGCAGAGGAAATTGTAAACCAGATAAAGATGATATGCTCCGCCGCAAAAGTCCAAGAACCAGATATCTACACAGAGTTCGGTTCTTTTACAGTAGGAGAAAGTGGAGGAGCAATATATTCAGTAGTTGACCAGAAGCAGCAAAATGATCGTGAAAAGTGGAACATGATTGACTCGTCGTTCATAACAACACTACCAGACTCATGGGCTATAAACAAACGTTTTGTAATGCTACCACTTAACCGCTGGGATTGCCAATATGAACGAGTTTTCCTTGGAGGGCTTACCTGCGACAGCGACGACTACTACAACTCCGAACAACATGTCAATGCAATTTACCTTCCCGAATTTGACCCTGACGAAACACTCTACATCGGATTTTTCAACACTGGTGCATATCAGGAAGCAATAGGTGGTTTCGGAGGAATACAACATTGCCTAATCCCTGCGCCCAAGCATGTACTTATAAATCGTGATGAGGAAGGTAAAATAACTACTAGACTATATTCGAAAGAACAGAGCTACAAGTCGATGCTGAAAACTCTAGGTTACTACTAAACATCACCAAACAAAGCTATTGCCGACCGATAGGCAAATGTCTAGTTATACTTCTTCCCTCTATCTCTCAAATTCTTCAAACGACCTGTTTTTCTCAATATCATTTTCAATATCGTCGGGAAGGACGGAGAAAAAGTCCAGTCCTGTGAGTTTTTCAACTTCATCTACGGACTTTGCGTAGGTGTCGAGTGGCTTGTTGCCCGACTTGTTGGCAAAGACAAAACCGAGCGAACGCCAGCTGCCCTCCCTGTACATCAGCACAACCTTGTAGAACGAATCGGGTACGGCGACATTGTTTGCCCCGACAGTTGTGTAATTCTTCTTCACGATTGGTCCGCACACCACATACACCTTTTCGTTCTTGATTGCCCAGTCGCGCACCTGCTCTTCGAGTTCCTTCCAGTCGCCAGCGTTAAGGTTGTGGTTCTGCGGACAGATGTTGGTGGTGTAGAAACTTTCTTCCATTGCTGTTTCGTCCCATTTCATATCGCCGGCGGGAGCCATGTGACCGCGGTCGTAGCCAGAACCTTTGTAGTCGTCGGTAGTGGAGCAGCGGCCTTTGATGTTGGGGTCGGTGACAAACTTGTCGGCTCGCGATGCCTGTCCGACAACTTCTTCGTCGGTAAGTTCGTATGCTACCCAGTTAGGAATGAGCCAAGTAGTGTTGTAACTGACGGTGTATCCCTTATGCTCGACGACCTGTTCCTTGAGTTTCTTTTTCGACTGCGGAATTTCAAGTTGTTCGTAATATGGGACTTGGCTCGTGTCGGGGAATTGTTCCTGATAATAGTCTCGTGCCTTGTCGAAAAGTATGGTTATGCCTTCTTCCAATTTCTCAACACCCTTGTCTATTGCAGATTCTATGATTTTTTTTTCGGCTTTTTCTGCTGCACGGTCGTTACAACTTATTAGGCTGATAGCCACTACGAGAGCAAAAGCGATTGCCGTTTTTGAGTTATGTCCATTCATTTGTCTGTTTGTAAATGTTTGGGGCAAAGGTAGGAAAAAATACTTTACACATAGCACTACCGATGACTCTATGTTGAGTTTCTGTCAATGATTTATAGATAACAAAGTCCTTATTTCACCATCTCCACCTTCATATAATTCGCTCGCATATATTCTTCGTAAACCTTTTCTTCCACAGCCTTGAGCGTTTCGAGTTTGCTCGCGAAATTCCTGTCTGATTCTGGAACTTTTGACAATAGAAGCTTTCGCGGATATTCGCCACGATGCATCATCATCTCGGTTTGCATATTCTGGTATGTCCGCCAGTCATCTGATGAAAGTTGAGTTCTGCCAGCAAGGAACTTGTCAATTTTTGCACAAACCGACTTTGCGTATGCGCGGACAGCATCTTGCATTTCAAGCATCTGGTTTGCAGACTCGGCTTCGGCATTTCCGATTTGCTTCATCGAGTCAATTTCGTGTGCGTAGGTGTCGGCAAGATGTTTCAAGGAATCAATTTCGGCAGACTGTTGCTCTACCATCTGCATCGTCGCTGTATCCTGCTGAATGACAGTTTTTTGGCTAATTTGTTGCGACAACCTTACAAAAAGAATGGTTGACAATGCCACTATGATTATTATAAGTACGGCAATTGCAATACTGCGCGACTTTTTGCTTTGTATGCTGAGTTTTACATAGTTTGCCGAAATGTAGCGTTTGCTTGTCTGCACTTCGCAGCACCGCTTTGCTATGCGGTTCAACTTGCGTGAGCAGTTTGGCAGATTGCCGATAAGGATTCCAAGTGCGTATATGTCGGCACGGTTGTCGATTAGACCAGTTTTCTGCTGTTCGGGCGAAGCGTAGCCGGATGTTCCTGCAGGGTCTTTGAGTATGGCATAGTCGTCGCGGTCGGCAAGGCCGAAATCTATCAACTTGATATGGTGTCCGTTACGTGTTACGAGTATGTTTGCTGGCTTTATGTCGCGGTGGATAATCTGCTGTTCGTGAATGTATTGCAGTGAATCGCAGAGTTCGCAAACAAGCGTTTCGGTTTCTGCCTTGGTGATGTCTTGCTGCTCGAAAAAATCTTTCCAGTTCCAACCGTCGATGTATTCCTGCACTATGCAAATTCCCAGTTCGGGAACATCTTCAATGCCGTAAGTCCTTGCAATGTTCTGGTGCGAAAGCAGATACGACACTTCAAATTCCTTTTGGATGAGATTCTTGAACTTCTGATTCTCGCTTTCCTTTTCGGTGAGGCGTTTCAGAATATGCCAGCGACCGTAGCGCTTCGCCTTATAGACTTCGGTGTAGCCGTTTTTCGAGGCGTGAAGCAACTGTATCTCGGAAAATTTTTCCGATACATTTATGTTGCTGTCATCTGAGAAGAAGCCAGAATTCTTTTCGCTGTCGAACATGAGGTGAATATTTGGGGCAAAGATAAGGGATATTTACGATTTTAGAAGTACGATTTACGATTGAAGGCTGACAGGCGAACAGGCTTGCAGTCTTACAGCCGGCCAGACTGGTCTTCTGTGCGACTGTCAGACTTTTTCTTCACCAGTTCAATATTTGTTAGCCCCGACTTGTACCCTGCAACATAGTTCGACTGCGCACTGCTTCCGCCATTGCTGACTCTTTCTATTTTGTTCATGTATAGCGGATGGTTAAGCGTAAACCCCGATGCCGAAAATTTATCGCCAACACCGAGAGTACCGTTCTGGGCTACAATCACTTCAAATCGTCCATTGCCTAAATATTTGGCTTCATATACCCTGTCGGGAGCCCATTCAAAGTGAACAATGTCGTCTTTCGAGAGGTCCGATGTGATTATGCAGTCGTCCGCAATGAAATCCGACTCTGACATATCCTGGCAGAAGTCATTCCAACCCTTGTATCCGAGGTAGCGCGACAAAATTGATAGCGTCGTTCTGCTTGGCGTTCCGTTTTTGGGAATATATCCGAAAAAGCGTTTCAGTGTGCTTGAACTGAGGTCTTCGTCAGTCTCGATTTTTACTTGTGCCGACAGGTGGTTGAAGTCGGTCGGCGACTCCATTGTACGGTTTACCTTTTCGGTGACTTCGTTGCGCAATTTGGCGTAATACGATTCAATATCCTGCATATAAATATGGTTTTGTGGCGCAAAAATAATCAAAAATCATATCGTTGGCTACAATCAGTTTAGTTTGGTACAAAATGAACCAATTTGAAACAACTTGATAAAGTTATGCGTTTGTTAAGTATGTTTAACAAAAAAGTAGAATATGGGAGTTTTGTTAAGTATAGTTAATAAAACTGGTGTCTGTAATGGATTTGTGAAGTATAGTTAATAAAGAGGCTAGCAAAGAGCGACTTTCCCCAGATTGTCAATATCAAGCCTAACACTAATGTTCATTGCCTTGAAAAGTTTTAGCATGGTGGCAAAAGTCAGGTTCTTGCCGTTCTCTATGCGGGAAATCTGAGCTTTCTGCACACCAACCATACGACCAAGTTCTTCTTGTGTAAGGTTTTGTTGCTTGCGTGTCTGTTTGATAGCATCTCCGATTACAAACAGATTCAACTCTTCTTCGTAAGCATCGCGCTCTGAAGTGCCAACCTTGCCAATCAACTGGTCTTTTGATTCTTCCAATGTAATAAAATCCTTATTCATCTTTTTTGTCATTTTCTTTGCTCTTAAAATATAATTCTCTAATGGCTACAGCTTTATTGATTTCCTTTTGGGGAGTCTTTTGTGTCTTCTTGACAAATCCGTGAGTGGCAATAATAACTTCAAAACCGTCCAGCGTTTTAGAGCTAAAGCCCGTTTTAAAGTATCACGTTTCTAAGCCTGCGGCGTTTAAAGGGTTGGAGATTTTGACCCAACAAAAAAAGTCCGCCTTGCGAGCGGACTTTCTTTATCTTCAATACAAGTTCCTTATCCCTTGAGTGCCTCGGCACCGCTGGTGATTTCGGAAAGCTCGTTTGTAATGGCTGCCTGGCGTGCCTTGTTGTACATGAGCGTGAGAGTCTTGATGAGCTCGGTTGCATTGTCGGTTGCCTGATGCATTGCTGTCATACGGGCACCCTGCTCGGCTGCAAAGCTGTCGAGCACCGACTTGAAGAACTGAATCTTCATCGACTTCGGTATCATGTCGTCAACAATCTTGTCGACAGTAGGCTCAAAGATATAGTCGGATTTCTTGGCTCCTTCGCCTGCCTCGATGGTGAACGGAAGGAAAGTCTCAACCTTCTGCTCCTGCGAAGCTGCGTTCTTGAAGCTGTTGTAGATAAGATCAACTCTGTCGTATTTGCCTTCTACAAAATCCGCCATTATCGGTTCTGCAATCTCTGCTGCGCTTGCAAAGTTCAACTTGTCGAAAATTGCTTCGCTGTGTGCAACTACTTCAAATTTCTGCTTGACAATGAAATCGTTAGCCTTCTTGCCAAGGCAAATGAACTTGACGTTGCCCTTTGCGAGCTGGGTAGGATAATTCTCCTTCACGTGAGCCATAGCCTTCTTGCAGATGTTGGAGTTGAAACCTCCGCACAATCCACGGTTGGAAGCCATAAGCACCACAAGAACCTTTTCCACCTTGCGAACCTCGCCGTAGCAACTTGCGTGGTTCTTGTCGAGGCTTGAGCTAACCTCAGCCAAAACGTCACGCATCTTGTCGGCATACGGTCTAATCTGCAAGACTCTGTCCTGAGCCTTCTTCAGTTTAGCCGCAGCAACCATCTTCATTGCAGATGTTATCTGCTTGGTTGACTTTACAGAACTGATTCTATTTCGTATATCTTTAAGTCCTGCCATAATTTACATTATTTCTTGTACTTCTTTGTTAAATCCTTTGCGACTTCGGTAAGCACATTGGTGATTTCGTCGGAATATTCGCCCTTTGCAAGACGGTCCATGATGTCCTTGCGGCTTGTGTTCATGAACTCGATGTATTCCTTTTCGAATTCGCGTACCTTGTCAATCGGAACATCCTTCATCAAGCCCTTTGTTCCGCAGAAGATGATAGCTGCCTGCTCCTGAACCTTAACTGGTGCATGCTCCGGCTGCTTCAGGATTTCGACGTTCTTACGACCCTTGTCGATAACCGAAAGGGTAACTGCATCGAGGTCGGAACCGAACTTAGCGAAAGCTTCCAGTTCGCGGAACTGAGCCTGATCGGTACGCAAAGTACCTGCAATCTTCTTCATACACTTGATCTGAGCCTTACCTCCTACACGCGATACTGAAATACCGGCGTTGATAGCAGGACGGATACCAGCGTTGAACAAGTTGGACTCGAGGAATATCTGACCATCGGTAATAGAAATCACGTTGGTCGGGATGTATGCCGAAACGTCGCCTGCCTGGGTTTCGATGATAGGAAGAGCGGTCAACGAACCACCACCTCTTACCTTACCCTTGAGGCATTCTGGCAAGTCGTTCATCTTAGCTGCAATCTCGTCGGACTGGATAATCTTAGCAGCTCTTTCGAGCAGACGTGAGTGCAGATAGAAAACGTCACCCGGATAAGCTTCACGTCCTGGTGGACGACGGAGCAACAATGAAACTTCACGGTACGAAACTGCCTGCTTCGACAAGTCGTCGTAGATGATGAGGGCGTGACGTCCAGTATCTCTGAAGTATTCGCCGATTGCAGCGCCTGCGAAAGGTGCGTAGTACTGCATAGCTGCCGAGTCGGAAGCCGTTGAAGTAACGATGATGGTGTAGTCCATAGCACCGTAGCGTTCCAAGGTCTTTGCAACGTTAGC
>Ga0265299_10000051_pt1 | contig 164122 bp, 103 predicted proteins | sample AusTroGonzalo_MG_4_FD_193485 | JGI IMG/M metagenome (GOLD analysis project Ga0265299, IMG submission 193485) | Bovine rumen microbial communities from tropical cattle in Woodstock, Queensland, Australia - Gonzalo_02 | ecosystem: Host-associated > Mammals > Digestive system > Stomach > Rumen ... | reverse complement strand
GATTCGTCTGCGATATGATGAGCCACATTTTTAATAAAACGAGAATAATAATCCCCACTCATACTTTCTGGAAAATCTGCTATTGCTGCGATAAGGAAACTGAATTGTGAGACTGTTTTGGTGAATTGTACAAATATTAAACGATTTAAACGGTTATTGCTTTTAAAGTAGTCTTTGTAAGATATGTTTTTGGCGGTATAAAATTTGGAAATGGCGGTGTAAATTTTTGAACTTGCAAATTTCATATAGGCTGAGATTATACATCAAACCAATCCTTTGCGTTTAACCGCGCACTTAGTTTTCTGCACATATACTACATTTCATTTTTTACATAAACACTGCGATTTTGCATTGAGGATTCGCACAATTTTGTAGTGAGCATATAAAATTGCGCAGTCATCGCTTGCGCAGCAATTCCGCTAATTACCAATTATATATCCGTGTATAAACGACAAGAAACGACTAATAAACGAAAGTAAACGTTTAAAAACCGACTTGTGTTTTTAGGTTGCCAGACCTTTGCAGCGGATTTCGAAAGGAAGTCCGAACGAAATGTTTAACGTTTAAAAATTTTGACTATGAAATTAGGCGGACACATAGAAATTGAAGCAAGAATCGGTTCGGTTCCGGAATTGGTAAACGAAATGTGCGGGCACAAGCTCGTGAGATTTGTAATCGCAGTCACCGACAAGCACATAAAAAACAACAGGTACTCGCAGTGCACACGCTGGTACACGGTAAACGCACTTGGTGATACAGCAGAAATGATACTTAAATCGGGGTTGCGTATATGCGATACAATAAGTATCGGTGGATGGTGGGTAATTGACGATAGTCGCGAAGCGCTTGTCAACAATAGTTATGAAATTATTGCCGAAGATGTGTCAATGGTAAAGGAAGGCTGCGCGAGGAGTTATGAGGTGGCATAGAAGGTAAAAGTTAATCACAATGGCTAAGGCAAACGAGATATTGCAAATGGAGATTGCATCGTCCAATAAGATTATTGATGGGATAAAACAATCTGACAAACAATTGGAGATCTCTAAAAAGAAAAATTGTCCTTTTTTGGAGAGCGGGCCAACCTATTCGGACTCCCCCATCGGACAATGCAAATTCTTCTATTACGAGTAGCCCTACCGATACCCTTCGTACCTCGAAGAATCCAATGGCAAAAATAATAAAAAACATAACACCAATACTGAACAAAATACAGAAATTTAAAAATAACGATTTTTCTATCAATTATAGAAACGGATGGAATGGTGCGCTGATTGGTATTAGAAAATTATTACAATTAAACTATTCTGGTGGTTCAAACTATGCAAATTATGAAACTCCAAGGGGTATTTTATCTTTACGATTGTCGGGGCATAATGCCAATGGTAATAATTTCAATGCAGAACATACCAACATAAGTGTTTTTGTTGCATTATTCGAGTATCCGCATATTCCAAGCGATTCTGATTATAAAGAATTTAAAATTTCACAAGAAAAGTATAATAGTAATCCTCTAAAAGTTGTACAAGAAATCATTGCAGCCACAGAAAAAGCGTTATTGGGAGGAGTCTTTATAATGGACAAAAATATTGCAGAGGAAAAACAATATACACGAGAAACAAAAAAACTCCAAGCGGATGTTGCAGATACCAACGCAGTTCATGGAGAATCAAATCTCGTCACCCATCCTCAAGGAGAGGTTGCAAAAGTACTACAACATTATGTAAACGCAAATAAAAATAAAGGTAACATAAGTTCTGATATTTTACTTAATGGCGAACCGATTGTAGAACTTAGTGGCGAGGAATTCTTGCCCATCGAAAGGAAAACATTTGTCCAGCAAGTTGAAGAGTTCTTTCAAAAACAAGGTGGGGTTGCTCGGTCGGCATTTGGAGATGTAATACTTGATAAAAAGGGAATAAGAAATGATTTCCATCATGGAATGAGTCCGATCAAAAGAGCATCGTTTGCTGCAGTTAAGGATGTGCTTGAATGTGGAATCATTATCCTACAGTTAGACTATTATCATACTAACAACAAGAAGCAAATGACAGGTATGATAGCCGCTCCAATAAAGATAAGTGAAGAACGGTATGTTTGTGTCGTTGAAGTAATAGCAAATACAAACAAGCGAAGGCTATATCTACACGAAGCATTTTTAATAAAAAATCTCCAGGAGATTGTTGCGACTAGCCCCGTCCATGATAACAATATAATTACTTCACGGCAACCCCAAGGAGAAAATCTCTTTGAGGATGCTGCATCTAACTCGGTCCAAGGTAGTGAAACTACGTCACCACATCCTCAAGGAGAGATTGCAAAGGTACTACAAAATTATGTATGCGCAAACAAAAACATATTAAATGAGAAAATCAGACTATATGACCAAGAAAATGGCACCGAACTGGCACGCTTCGTCGCTTTTCTTGAAAGAGGAAAGGTTTATGAAGAAAACGAGTCCAAGTTTTTCCATATCGGGAAAACAGGAGAGCTGCTACAGAAATATGGCATGAAAGGAGATATAACTATTGGAAGGTCGGCTTTTAACGAAAGACACTCGAAAGACGGACATGACCTTTCTATTGAAGACTGGACTAGCATAGCCAGAAACATCAACCATCCAATAGCAATATCAAAGTACACAAAACGTAAAATGTCGTATCGCATATATGTCTCAGCGAGGATAAATGGTATTGCTGCCTGTGTTGGAACTGATGTTCACTCTTTAGGAAAAAACATAGAAGTTACAAATATAAGTACTGTGTTTTGGCGTGACATGGGAAAGGCTGGACAGGGAGAATTTGAAAAATTGTTATATCCTGAAACATAAAAAACTATCGAGGAATTTTCGTCTGCGCCCAATTCACCGATATATCCTCAATAGTTTTTTCAACAGAACCAGAAAGTAGCGCACAATTCGCTTTCACTGACACTAGTTCCATTGACAATGCAAAGATAATAAAATTTTAAACACAAAAAAAGTATTAACGAATTTTGACAATGACAAATTTAAACGAAATATTACAAGAAAAAATCAGTCTATACGACCAAGAAAACGGCACCGAACTGGCACGCTTTGTCGCTTTTCTCGAACGAGGAAAAGTTTACGAAGAGAACGAAAATATCTTTTTCTATGTTGGTAATGTCGGAGACCTATTGCAGAAATATGGACTAAAAGGGAAAATTACGATTGGAAAAATAGTTTTCAACAAGCATCACACAATAGTAGGACACGAACTCGACACACACAATTGGATTAATGCAATTCAAAATATAAACAATCCGCTTGCAATCTCAAAATATCTTAATAAGGACAACTCATTTCGTATATATACAACGGTAGCATTGGACGGAAATGTCGTATGTATGGGAGTTGACGTCCGTTTAACGAGGGATAACGTCAAAATAACCAGTATAAGAACAGCTTTCTGGCGCGATGTAAAAAAGATTGGACATAGCGAGAACGAACAGTTGATATATCCAGAACCATAAAAGAAAAGTCGTCGGGCTATTTGATCTGCGCCATCCCGCAGACACGCTCCCAACGACTTAGATTGTTGCAAAAATAACAAAATTTTAATTAACAAAATTGTAGAACTATAAAAAACAGAAAAATTAACAATGACAAATTTAAACGAGATATTACAAGACAAAATCAGGCTATACGACCAAGAAAATGGCACCGAACTGGCACGCTTTGTCGCTTTTCTCGAAAGAGGGAAGGTTTATGAAGGAAACGAAGCAAGGTTCTTTCATGTTGGGAAAACAGGAGAACTGCTACAGAAATATGGCATGAAAGGAGATATAACTATTGGAAGGTCTGCTTTTAGTCAAAGGCATACTGCCATAGGTCACAAACTTGACAATAACGATTGGATAAAAGTTATCAAGAACATCAATAATCCACTTGCAATAGCGGAATATCTTCCTAAAAAAGAAAAATCATTTCGTTTATACACCACCATAGCATTGGAAGGTAATGTTGTTTGTGTCGGAGTGACCTTAAAGAAAACGAAAAACAATGTTGAAATATGCAATATCGGGACTGCTTTTTGGCGTGATATAAGAAAGATAGGTAATAGCGAGAATGAAATATTAATATACCCAGAACCTTAAAACAAAAAAGTTGTCAGGTATTTCGACCGCGCCATCCCGCAAGCACAAACCCAACAACTTGACACCGCAAAAATAACAGAAAAATTTAAAAACAAGAAATATTAACATTTAAAAATAAAAATTATGGAATTTAGAAATCATGTACAGTTGGTTGGTCGTCTAGGTAGCGACCCCATGGTAAGAGAGACAAAGAACGGAAAAGTTGCAAGGTTTTCAATCGCGACAAACGAGCAGTATTCCGAAAACGGACAGGTGAAAAACAACACCCAGTGGCACAACATCGTGGCTTGGAACAGACTTGCCGAAAAAGTGGAACGTTATTTCCACAAGGGAGACGAAATCCTAGTCGAGGGAAAACTTACAAGCCACAGCTACGAAGATCAGAACAAGATCAAACGGTATGTCACCGAGGTTGTTGCAAACGAAGCCTACTGCCTGAATAAGCAGGATAAGAGCGATGCAGCTTAAGTTTTGTCGCAAAACGGGCGGAACTGTAATAGCAGTTCCAGCCCTTTTGCAAAGTTGTTAAAAAGTTTTTGCAACAATGGGCACAAAGACAAAAAATTGAAATTACTTTTGTAACTTAAACACAAACGACAATGATAACACTCAAAAAAGGCGACAAAGCACCATCGTTCAGCGGAAAGAACCAGAACGACGAAATGATAGGCAGCGAAATGCTTGCAGGAAAGAAATACATTCTCTACTTCTACCCCAAGGACAGCACTCCAGGTTGCACAGCCGAAGCCTGCGATTTGCGCGACAACTACAACTTCTGGATGAAACGTGGCTATACAATAATCGGCGTAAGTACCGACTCGGTTGCAAGTCACAAGAAGTTCATCGAGAAAAATTCGCTTCCTTTCGACCTCATCAGCGACAGCGACAAAATGATTGTAAACGCTTTCGGTGTGTGGGACAAGAAGAAAATGGCTGGTCGCGAATACTACGGTATTGTACGCACAACTTTCGTCGTTAACGAAAACGGAATCATTGACGAAGTGTTCACAAAAGTTGACACTAAAAATCACACAGAACAGATAACCAAAGTATTAGAATAACAAAAAAAATTACAGATATGGCAGAAACTCCAGAAGAAATCAGAAAAGAAAAGCTGAAAGCAGTTCAGCTTGCAATGGGAAAAATAGAAAAGGACTACGGTAAAGGTTCTATAATGATGCTTGGCGCACAGGTAGTTGAAAATGTGCCAGTAATAAAGTCAGGTTCGATTGCTCTCGACGCTGCTCTCGGCGTTGGCGGTTACCCACGCGGACGAGTTATCGAAATATACGGTCCCGAATCATCAGGTAAGACCACCTTGGCAATTCACGCAATAGCCGAAGCTCAGAAAAACGGCGGTATTGCAGCAATAATCGATGCCGAACACGCATTCGACCGCTTCTATGCCGAAAAACTTGGCGTTGACATCGACAACCTTATAATTTCGCAGCCCGACAACGGTGAGCAGGCTCTCGAAATTGCCGACAATCTTATCCGCTCGGGTGCAATCGACATCATCGTAATCGACTCTGTTGCAGCACTTACACCAAAAGCCGAAATCGAAGGCGAAATGGGTGACTCGAAGATGGGTCTCCAGGCGCGACTGATGTCGCAGGCATTGCGCAAACTCACAGCAACCATCAACAAAACGCAGACTTGCTGCATCTTCATCAACCAGTTGCGTGAAAAAATCGGTGTAATGTTCGGCAATCCCGAAACAACTACTGGTGGTAACGCTCTCAAATTCTACGCATCCATCCGCCTCGACATCCGTCGCACAGGTCAACTCAAGGATGGCGACACCGTTATCGGAAACCGCACAAAGGTAAAAGTTGTAAAGAACAAGGTTGCTCCTCCATTCAAACTGGCAGAATTCGATATTCTATACGGCGAGGGTATCTCGAAGACTGGCGAAATCATCGATATGGCTGTCGAACTTGAAATCATAAAGAAGAGTGGTTCGTGGTTCAGCTACGGAGAAACTAAGCTCGGCCAAGGTCGCGACACAGTAAAACAGCTCATTGAGGACAACCCCGAAATGAGAGAAGAAATCGAAAACAAAATCAGAGAAAAGATTTCAGCAAAGTAATGAAACGATATGTTTATCTGATTCTGCTGTTTAGCTTTACTTTCCTTGCTTATTCATGCAAAAATAATGAAGGAAATAAAAACGGCAGTGGCGAAGATCAAATGAATGCGAAAACTTTGTCCGACAGTATACAAGTGCTGTCGGACAAAATTCGACAGAATCCTCATGATGCAGAACTATTTGCACAGCGTTCCGACTTGCAGTTAAAAAATGGGGATCTCGACGAAGCTATAAACGACATGGAGTTAGCCATGAAAGTCGACTCCACCAAACCTCCATACTATAGCCAATTGGCAAGTCTTTACATGCTCAAGGCAAACGGATCTGAAAAAGCAAAGGAAATTCTAAACAAATGCATCAACCGTTATCCTTCGTATCCGCAAGCACACATCGATCTCGCTAAGATCTTCCTGTATGTCGGTATGTTCCAGGAAGCTATGCAGGAAATACAATTCTTGGAAATAAACAATCTGCAAAATGGTGATTCATATTTCGTTCGCGGTATGATTTTGCGCAAGGCATCGGAAACGGAATCCGACACAGCAAATACTCGCAAATGGAAACGCGATGCAATAACAGCATTCAAGAAAGCAGTAGAATACGACAGCGAAAACTGGGAAGCTTACAACCTTATTGCTGTAAGCCACACAGAACTCGGTGATTCCATTGCTCTTGAATATTTCAAAACAGCAATCACAATGTATCCCGACAATCAAGAAATAAAGTACTGGAACGGATGGGCTCTGCGCAACTTCGGTCACTACGAAGAAGCAAAGGACACCTACATTGCCGCTGCACAAATGGACAGCACATCGTACTGGACATTCCGTGCCTACTCCGACTTAGGCGACATGTACAGCACCATAAGCCTTGAACCCGACCGCTACAGCACTGCAATCGGCTACTACACAAATGCCATAGCCTGCGATACCACGGCTTTCGAAACCTATACCAAGCGTGGCGATGCATACGCTCTCAACAAGCAATATTCGCTTGCCGAAGCCGACTACCGCAAGGCATTGAAACTCGAAACCAACTACGACCCTGCTATCGATGGGCTTAACCGCATTGCGGGAAAACGATAAATCGCAATGGAAGCGAAAACTATAATATTTTATGTCGCTGTCGCATTGCTACCTACATTGTGCAGTTGCAATTCAAACGGACAAGCAAACGATAATTCCGACAAGCAAACCTCTGACTCTATTGTTCAGCAGCAACCACGCGAAGCAAAATTAACCTTTGTCGGCGACTTTCTGTTTGAAGCTCCGTTTTTTACCGCTGTTGACAATGGCTATGACAAGGATTCATATTTCGCTCATGTAAAAAAATACTTCAAGGACGACGACCTTTCCGTTGGAAACATGGAAGTCGTAATTGGCAACGACGGCATGAAAGTAAGTGGCGACAACTACAACTTCTGCGCACCGCACTACATTGGCGAACTGGTAGCATCGCTCGATATGCAAGTGCTGTCAACTGCCAACAACCATACTTTCGACAGAGGTCTCGAAGGCATCAACTCAACCCTTGATTTTTTCGATAGCACCAACATTGTTACTGTTGGAACATATCGTAGCCAGCAAGACCGCGAAACACCAAGAATAGTTGAAAAGAACGGCATAAAGTTCGGTTTTCTGGCATACACCTTAAGCACAAACCAAATTGTTCCGCAACAATATAGAAATCTAGTTGGAATGTACCGCAATCCAGAAACTCGCAAAGTAACTGACGAGTACAAAAACCTGATTGCAAAAGAAATGTCAGCGCTAAGGCCACAGGTTGACGTGCTTATCGTGATGATGCACTGGGGGACAGAATTTACATTTGAGCCAAATAGCGAGCAAAAGGAAATGGCAAGATTCCTCAACGAGCATGGTGCCGACATCGTTTACGGCAGCCATTCACATTCGGTTCAACCAGTTGAGTTCATAGAAGGCGAACGCAAGACTTTGGTATTCTACTCGCTTGGCAACTTTGCTTCGCAGGATGACGATATTGCCAGAACTCCAAAAGGTCAGGAAACCTTCGACAATGCTTACCAAGTAGGACTTCTGTCGCAGTTCAAGGTAAGTTTAAACGACAATGAAATAGAGTTTAAAGATCTCAACAATCACTTGATTGTCAATCACCTCAACTACGACATGAAGAAATTCGCCCTAATTCCATTCGATCAATACGACGAGTTCTACGAGAAGACACACTTCCGCTACAACCTTGGATTCAACAGAAACTTTATCAATGGACTGTACGATGTGGTTAACAAAGAGATAAAGTAATTTTTACAACAGCATTAATAAGTACAAAATACAAGCAACGTCCCTTTTGCCATTCGCTTTGTCTTACGGAAAAGGTTCACAAAGCTTGCATGTAATGACGAAGATGACTAAAACAAAAAGTAATATGCTCACGTGCATAGTTGCTGAAAAACTAAAAAATACTATACGCCGTCTAAAAAAAAAACTATTTTTGCACTGTTGAACTAAATTTATCAGGAAGAAATAACTTGCGAATAGGTTAATCGTTTACAACCCGTATTATGAAGCTTATAATATTATGTATCGGCATATTAGTATCTTCTATTGCATTCTCGCAGGATGTTGTGATTTTTGTTCAGGCAAAGCACGAAGACAATCCGATTGGGTTAGACACGATTTGTATAGAAAATTTGTCAAATGGCACATCGGCTAAAATATACAATCTGCCAGCAGGTGCAGCAACCTATGAGATTAATCTTAGCCGTGGCGCAGAAATAAATGCACATTATCAAATTGATGAAAACACCAATGGCTTTAACTTATTGACGAACATTCCTGGATTTTGTTCCTTTCAGATTATGTCCAAGCCAAACAGCAATGTAAACTTCGAATTGTACAACATCCGCGGACAGATGCTATACCATGAAACCAAGATTCTACAGTCTGAAATAAATTCATTTGAATTTTTCAACTCATACCCCGACATGGGAATACTCAAGATTACAACCGCAGACAACAGCTATTCTGTCAAGGTTATAGGAAATACCAGCTACGGGACATCTGTTTGCAGTACAGGGAGTTATATGTTAAACACTTGCCAAACAATACGAGAAGCGTCCAGTTTTGTTTTTGTTGAAGGCGACACGCTACGGATAACCGCAAAAAAGCAGGCTTACCATTCAAACTCGATATTTGCCCTGCCCAAATACAACGTAAACTACACTGAGAACTATACAATATATGTAAGCAAGCCATGTGCTGGCAACGAAACAGTTACGGATTACGACGGAAATATTTACAACACCGTACAGATAGGCAACCAATGCTGGATGAAGGAGAACCTTAATGTTACTCATTATTCCGATGGCACACCATTAGTTAACGCAGTTTCGCCCGGATATAATTATTATGGAGAACAAGGTACATATTATAACTATGGGGATAACGAATCTATAAGCAATCTAACTGGAAAATTATATAATTGGAAAAGTGCAGTCAATTGGTATAATGTGAGTAACAATGAAGAAATTGAGGGCGGACAAGGAATTTGTCCGACAGGCTGGCATGTCCCTACCGATATGGAATGGTGGGAACTGGAAATGTATGTTGACAGTTCTCTATGCAGCTACGAAATTATGCTGGCGCTTCCAAATGTTTCTGGGGCAAGGGGTACAACTTGCGGCACGGACCTTAAGTCAACTTCATTATGGCTTAATCTTGAAAGCACAAATGACAAGTATGGTTTTTCCGTTTTGCCAGGAGGTGTAATAGAATACATATCCTACTTGAGATATGTAGGGTACAATTTTATGACTTGCTTTTGGACATCTACACAGGCATCCACAACTAGTAGCGATTTGACAAAACATATTTATAGAATGTTTTACGATAATTCAGCTCAAATTGGGCGAAATTATTCTCTAAATATATATGCAACCAGTGTAAGATGTGTAAAGGATTAAAAAAAAATGATTATACCACAACAACTTATGAAGATATTATTTTTAATCTGTGGCCTATTAGCATCTTCTACTGCATTCTCGCAGGATGTTGTGATTTTTGTTCAGGCTAAGCACGAAGACAATCCGATTGGGTTAGACACGATTTGTATAGAAAATTTGTCAAATGGCACATCCGCTAAAATATACAATCTGCCGGCAGGCGCCGCAAACTATGAGATTAATCTTAGCCAGGGCGCAGAAATAAATGCACATTATCAAATTGATGAAAACACCAATGGCTTTAATTTATTGACGAACACTCCGGGGTTTTGTTCCTTTCAGATTATGTCCAAGGATAACAGCAATGTGAACTTCGAATTGTACAACATTCGCGGACAGAAACTATACCATGAAAATAAGGTTCTACAGTCGGGAATAAATTCATTTGAATTTTTCAACTCATACCCCGACATGGGAATACTCAAGATTACAACCGCAGACAACAGCTATTCTGTCAAGGTTATAGGAAATGCCAGCTACAGGACATCAGTTAACAGTACAGAGAGTTATGTATTAAACACTTGCCAAACAATAAGCGATGCAAGCAGTTTTGTTTTTGCTGAAGGCGACACGCTACGGATAACCGCAAAAAAGCAGGCATACCATTCGAACTCGTTATTTGTACATCCTAGATACAATTTAAACTACACCGAGAACTATACCATATATTTAAGCAAGCCATGTGCTGGCAACGAGACCGTTACGGATTACGACGGAAATATTTACAACACCGTACAGATAGGCAACCAATGCTGGATGAAGGAGAACCTTAATGTTACTCATTATTCGGATGGCACACCACTGGCTAATGCAGTTTCGCCCGGATATAATTATTATGGAGAACAAGGTACATATTATAACTATGGGGATAACGAATCTATAAGTAAACTGACAGGGAAATTATACGATTGGAAAAGTGCAGTCAATTGGTATAATGTGAGTAACAATGAAGAAGTTGAAGGCGGACAGGGAATATGTCCGACAGGCTGGCATGTTCCTACCGACATGGAATGGTGGGAACTGGAAATGTATGTTGACAGTTCTCTACGCAGCTACGAAATTATGCTGGCGCTTCCAAATGTTTCTGGGGCAAGGGGTACAACTTGCGGCACGGACCTTAAATCGACTTCATTATGGCTTAATCTTGAAAGCACAAATGACAAGTATGGTTTTTCCGTTTTGCCGGGAGGTGTAATAGAATACAACCCTTTGTATCACAACTTCACGTATGCTGGTTATCATAATCGTGCCTTTTTATGGACCTCAACGCAAAATAATAGGCATCCTATTTGTCGAATATTTTACAATAAATCTGCAAAAATTGATCGGGAAAGTAATGTTGTTTACCAAATAAGCGCAGCTAGTATTAGATGCATAAAGGATTAACAAGAAAAATCTAGTATTGTATATAAACATCAATAATATGAGAAAAACATGTGCTTCAATAATTGTAGTACTAACGATAGGATTGCTACTTTTCGTTTCGTGCGAAAAGGAAGAAATAGTGGAAACAGAATCTGATTACCGCACAAAATGGGCTGGAATATACAAATGCCAAAAAGAATGTAATATAGAAGATAGTGCCAGTACTGTTTACTTGGAAGTTACATTAGCAAACGGAGATTCACTTCTTAACATTGACGAAAAAAGAGACTCGGTGAACCCATGGACAACCTTTAAATATCTGAATTATACGGTGAAAATTAATGCCTACGGCGATATGAAATGGTATAGTCGCGGAAATGATATTCATGCTGTTTTTTATGCAACTTTTTACGGAGACAGCATATACGCATATAATTCGGCAGGATATGCACTCGGCTCTGGCACAAGTCAGATATTTATATATAAGGGATTGAAACTAAAAGAGTAATAATCATGAAAAAGATTTTGTTTACGATAAAATTCCTATTTATAGTTATCATAACCGTCTCGGTGCTTTTATGTGTATCATGTCAAAAAGAATACAACTACGACTACCGTATTCTGTCAAAATGGAGTGGCGTTTATGACTGTGAAAAACATTTCTATAATAAACAAAATAATGTCATTATAGATGTATTAATACCCGAAGATGATTCTGTTTTGTATTTCAAGGAACAGAGCAGATATGATTTTGACACTTGGTTTGACGGGATTGGAGGTATGGCAAAAATTGATAACAACGGTTATTTTATGAGAGCCGATGGAGAAAAATCGTATTTTGAAGGTTATATTCGCAACGACAGCCTATACATAAAAATGTTTTATAATTACCATGATAAACCGATAGAGCCAGAGAGTCCTCGCGTAATGCTTGTTACATATACTGGTGCAAGAATAAAAGAATGAGTGCAGCACAGCAATAAACTACAGAAAGTCGGCGCAATAAAATGATAGTTCAACTTAGCTAGTCGTAAGCTCAAGCCTACGACTGCAATTTACAACACATTATTCCAAGGCTCTGCCTTGAATAAAAATTTCATTTCAAGACAACCTATTCTCACCATCAAAAAAAATCAGAAAACTCTCCGCCCCAATCGTAATTTACATTATTTTTGCACGTTTTCTAACACAAACAAAATTCAACAAGATGGAAGAAAAAAAGGACTCACTGAATTTTATCGAACAAATCATCGAGAACGATTTGTCGTCAGGAAAAGTAACTAGCACATACACTCGTTTTCCCCCAGAACCAAACGGCTACCTGCACATCGGACACGCAAAGTCCATCTGCCTCAACTTCGGCATCAAGAACCAGTACCACGGCAAGTGCAACCTGCGTTTCGACGACACCAACCCATCAAAGGAAGACGTAGAATATGTAAACTCGATAATCGCCGACATCAAGTGGCTCGGCTTCGAGTACGACAAGCTGCTCTACACGTCCGACTATTTCGACCAGCTTTACGAATGGGCCAAGATGCTTATCCGCGAAGGCAAGGCATACGTAGATGAACAGACTCCCGACCAGATTGCCGAACAGCGCACCAATCCTACCATCCCAGGTATCGAAAGCCCGTTCCGCAACCGTCCCGCCGAAGAAAGCCTCAAGCGCCTCGAGGAAATGAACGCCGGTATGCACGAGGAAGGCTCGATGGTACTGCGCGCCAAAGTTGATATGAACTCGCCAAACATGCACATGCGCGACCCGATTATGTACCGCATCATCCGCCGTCCGCACGACCGCACAGGCGACAAGTGGAACATATACCCGATGTACGACTACGCACACGGACAGAGCGACTACATCGAGGGCATCACCCACTCAATCTGCACGCTTGAATTCGAGGTTCACCGTCCACTCTACGACTGGTTCCTCGACCAGATTGACAAGACCGGCAAACGTCCGCAGCAAATCGAATTTGCACGACTGAACCTTTCATATACCGTAATGAGCAAGCGCAAGCTCCTCGAACTCGTGAACAACAAGTATGTAAGCGGTTGGGACGACCCGCGAATGCCTACCGTAAGCGGTTTGCGCCGTCGTGGCTACACTCCCGAATCTATCCGCACATTCGCCGAGAAGATTGGCGTTGCAAAGCGTGAAAATATGATTGACGTGAGCCTTCTCGAATACTGCATCCGCGAAGACCTCAACAAGCGCGACTACAGAATATTGGCAGTCCTTGACCCGCTGAAGGTCGTGATTACCAACTATCCCGAAGGTCAGACCGAAAAGCTTGAAGCACAGAACAATCCCGAAGACGAGAACGCAGGAACACGCCAGCTCACCTTCGGACGCGAAATCTACATCGAGCGCGAAGACTTCATGGAAGATGCTCCAAACAAATTCTTCCGTCTGAAACCGGGTGGCGAAGTTCGCCTGAGATATGCATATTTCATCAAGTGCAACGAAGTGATAAAGGATGCCGACGGCAACATCACCGAACTGCACTGCACCTACGACCCCGAAAGCCGTGGCGGAAAGTCGCCTGATGGCCGCAAGGTAAAGGGCACCATCCACTGGGTAAACTGCGACACCTGCGTCGATGCAGAAGTTCGTCTGTACGACCGTCTGTTCACCAAGGAAAACCCCGACGACCTTGCCGAAGGCGAAACCTACCTCACCTACTTGAATCCGGATTCGTTGAAGGTTGTCACCGCTAAGGTTGAGGAATACATAAAGGAAACCAAGGAGACCAGCTTCCAGTTCGAGCGCAAGGGCTACTTCTGCTTCGACAAGGATTCGACTCCCGAAAAGCCTGTTTTCAACCGCACCGTCACACTGAAAGACTCGTGGGCTAAAATTGCAGAAAATGACAAGAAGTAGAATAGCACTTTTCCCAGGTTCGTTCGACCCGATAACTGTCGGGCACGAGTCAATAATTCGCCGCGCACTGCCGATGTTCGACAAGATAATTGTCGGCGTAGGAGTTAATTCTGAGAAATCGGCAATGCTGCCAAGCGAAAAGCGCGTAGAACTGATAAAGAAAGTGTTTGCCGACGAGCCGAAGGTGGAAGTCGTAACCTATTCGGGACTTACAGTTGATTTCTGCAAGGCAAACAATATCAGCTTCATACTCCGCGGACTACGAACCTCTGCCGACTTCGAATTTGAGCGTTCCATAGGTCACGCCAACCAGTTGCTAGATAAGAACATCGAAACCGTGTTTATGCTAACATTGCCCGAACACACCTTCATTTCATCGAGCATTGTCCGCGACATTGCAAAGAACAACGGCGACATTTCCGCATTTCTTCCCAAGGCGATAACAAGGGAAGACTTTTAAAAAGCAGAACGACTCTCATACAACCTTACATATATACAAATCAGCATATTACACAAAAATTTCCAATCAAAATCGGAGACTTTCTCCGCAAGAATCGGAGATTTTTTCACAACAAATCGCAGATTTTTTTGAAACAAATCGGAGATTTTTATTTGTATCGGCTTAATGTCGTTGAATTATTTTTTATGAAAATACTATTCTAGTTTTGATTGTTCTTCACCCCCTTGGTAGAAGCTGATTCCATCATTACAACCACTATCAAATGTTAATATTTTGTTAAACCAAAAATTGCCATACAACGAAATTGTACTTTTGATTGTCATATATATGAACGCAAAAATTTACAGCCATGAAAAAGTTAGTATTGGCCATATTGCTCACAATGGCATCATATATAGGCTTCGCCACCGACATACTTATATCGGATGTGCCTGAAACAGATGCATTCCAGATTGACTGCGAAAGTTCAGCATCGGAAGCAACCACCACGACATATTTTCTAGATGACGGTGGAGAAAGCAACTATACCATAGGTCGTAGCTACATAAGGGACATACAGTCGGCAAACGGTAGCATTATAAGCGTAAAGTTTGTAAATTTCAACCTTGCCAATGGCACCTTGCTTACCATAAAGGATGCCGTTACGCGCGAAGTCCTTGTTGCCAATGCCACTGGCAGAACACTACAAGGCCAAACAATAACATCGCACCACGGCAAACTGAGATTTGTATGGACTTCGGGAGCAAACACAAGTGCAGGATTCAAGGCAAAAGTTTGGTGCGGAAGCCCTTGCCAGCAATTTACCACGACCATTACCTCCAGCATTGACCCAACCGACACCGAAACAGGACAGTACTACGATGTATGCAAGAGCACAGCCGTTGAGTTTACCGCCCACAATGTTTTCCTTAACAACAATCAGGAATACCAGCAAACCGACGACAACCTAACCTACAACTGGCTTATTTTCAGCAGAAACGACACTTTGCGCTTCAACGATGCTGGTCGTATCTTCAGCCATTCCTTTACCGAAAGTGGGGGCTACTATGTTTTGTGCGATGCCATCGATAGCCGTGGATGTGCAAGCCACGAGGCAAATACCGTGAAGGTGCGTGTTTCAATTGCTCCAACTTGGGAAAATGTACATTTTACCCCCGATACCATCTGTTCTGGTACCGAGGTTACCTTTACAGTCTCGCCACATGTCGAACCTTGGCGCGATGAAGTCCCGAATGTAGTTGGTGGAGCAACTTTCCTTCCCGATGGCACTAATGAATGTTACAATACATCCATTAATCCATCATCATTCGATGAAGCGGCAATTATTAATTCGGTTGACGATATTGACCGCATCTATATTAATATGGAACATTCTTACTTGGGCGACCTTTCCATATTGTTGCAATGCCCAAATGGACAGCAATGCTTACTCAAGGCTTATCAACATCGCGGGAGAGAAACTATGAGTTTCCTGCAATGGCGAGGTTGGGAAAATTTGAACAATATAAATTCTTGTGGAGGTGGCAATGTACACTTGGGACTTGCACCAGACCCCATGACTAGTAATACCCCTCAAGAAAATATTTTTTCTAATTGTTATCTTATACCAGGAGAAGGCTACTCATATTATTTTACACCTACTGCTACAACAAATTTCGGATATAGAACGGGAAGTGATACTAATCCACCAACAACAACTACTACATACACCGACCCATGTGGAGAAACACAAACAACATATGTGCTAGACCCTGGCGAATATGCAACATACGAAAGCATGTCATCTCTTATTGGATGCCCATTAAACGGGGAGTGGACCCTGTATGTATGCGACCATTTGGGGCTGGACAATGGATGGATATTTGAGTGGGGCATTTTTCTCAACGAGGATGTATTCCCCGCCGACCTATGGGAATTTGAAAACACATATTCCGAGGATGGATTCTTTTGGGAAGGTGGGAACGATTTTCCAGACATACCCCGTCCACATCCATACGTATGTGGTAGTACAGGACCTGCTAATAACGGCAATGTTCCATCAGGTAGCGAAATGTATGATGCTGTTGTAACAAAAAATGGCTCGCTCCGCGACACAGATGATAATTTGACTTACATTGTAACCGACCGTCCACAAAACCCGGACCTGAACAACCCTGCACTTATACCATATACATTCTCGGTTACAGATGATTTCGGCTGCACCTACGATACAACCGTAACCGTATATGTTCTACCAGCTGGCGACCCCACATGCTGTGTAACTCCATTACCAGAAATATCAGTATCGGACACAATGCCATGTACCAACAGCGTAACACTCACAGCCAGCGATTTCGACCTTCAGGGGAATAGTGGCGAATGGACATATACTGGTCCCGGCACAGCAATCTTTACTGCCCACGACCAGCCACAGACAGAAGTGTCGGTCAACATTTACGGCGACTATACTTTCACATGGCACGAGTACTATTTAGGTAATCGCGGATGCTCGGGAGAGGCAAGCGTTACAATAAACTTTGCCCACGAAACAGATGCTACGCTTGCATCCATAAGCGACCAGTGCCATTCTGGCGAACTGATTGAACTTTCGGCTTCCGATTATGGAACGCTTACCTGCACACCTGCTACTCCTGCCTTCAATGCCGAAGCCCATACCTTTGTCCCTGCCCTTGCAGAGCCGGGCGTATATACTATAACAAACGACCTTGGCGACGCGCGGTGTGCAATTTCATCGCTTAGTAGCCAGACATTTACCATCTACGATGAAATCACGGTATCGAATCGCACGGAAATCTGCACATCATCGGAATACGGAACCGTAGAAATAAGATTTGATGTCAATGGCTTGTCCGACCCTGACAATCCGCCATCATATTCCATCACTGGCGGTTACAGTTCAAATGGTTCGGCTATGATAAATGTTGATGAAACCGACAGAAATCAGCCTCAATACTCCTTGTCGGCACAAGGGCCGATTGAATATTCGCTTTTGGTTTCCGACGAGCACGGCTGCAACAGTGTAAATGTTCAGGGCAACTACGAGTGCGACTGCCCCAACTATGCAGGAACATTTGCCGATTACAATGCCAAGATTATGTGTACCGGCGAGGCTTACTGGCTACAGCGCGGACATACTGAAAATCATGGTCATAACGGCGACCAAGTCGATACCGCCCGCAATGCCGTTTTCTCCTACATTGTATGCACAAATCCTAACGACTTACACAACACTTTTGTTACAGAACTGCCAGGCACCACCGAAGCCATATATCTTTCCACCATTAACGGGCAAAATAATCGACAATATTACCTTGTGGCGGTCGTCGGCTTCGGGTCGGGACTTAACGCCTGGGGCAACGGATGCCGTTCCGTATCACAGCCAGTGCCCCTTATGTGGAGAGAATCGCCACAACCGTGGGTTACAGCAGCCGACACCTGCGGGTTTGTTATTCAACTCCATGGCTCGGAACCTGCAAACGGCATGCACGGATATTGGACAGCAACTGCACCAGATGGCATTACCAACTACAGCTTTACAACTATTGAAGGAACAACAAGCACCGATTACAACGCAAAAGTGCTTTCGAGCCACTACGGACAGATAACATACACTTGGCACATTGAAAATTCTGAATGCACGGGAACAGCATCAGCGGTTTACAATTTCCGACAAATTCCAAGTCCGAACGCGGGACCCGACATTACCGTTTGCGGTGTTACTGCGGAAATAACAGGCGCAAATCCAACAACACCAGCCATCGGAGGCTCAACCTTGCAATGGTCGGGACATGGTGTTGTAATAAATAACGCTAGCACGATACAACCTACAGTCAACGCTAACGGAAGCGGCACATACTTGATACAGCTTACCGAACGCAACGGCGAATGTGCAGGTAGCGACTATATGAATATCACCTTCATCAACATTCCATCGCCAGCTACTACAGCAAATGTCGATACCGTATGCGGATATACTGCCGAACTGCAAGTTTACAACGCTAATCCAGCAAACGAAGGCAGATGGACAGCCTACGACATGGACAACAATGTACTTCCAACGGTAATATACCATAACTATAATAATCCTCAATCGCCAAGCAGCGACAGTTATACGCATTGCTTTGTAACCGTTCCAATTCCCGATGATGTCAACGAAGTGGAGTATATGTTCAAATGGTCGGAGCAAATAACCGACCCGCGTATTCCAGAAAATGCCGGTTGTGCAGGAGAAGCAGAAAAGCATGTGGTTTTCAGAAAAATGCCTGTCGTCAGCGTACATCAGTGCAGTTCGACGGGCAATAGCGTTACGGTTTGCGGAAATACCGTTGAACTTTGTGCCGAAACTTCTGACGGTTTTACCAACTATATGTGGATGTGCAAGCAGGTTGCAGGAATATTTGCAGATTCTTCGCAAATAAGCACGACTTTTACACTTGACCCGTCAATCCAAATTGCAAATTTCATGGATGCAGACATTTACTTCTTAGGGCGTAATTCGACATGTACATCCATAGACACGATGCATGTAAGATTCTTGCAAAAGCCAGTCGCCAATGCTGGTCTCGACCATGCTGCTTGTGGAAACTCGTATACTCTAAATGGTGTATGGGGCATCCAACCCACAGATGACTATACACCAGTCTGCCAATGGACCGTTGGTGAAAAACCAAATCCGCAAGCACAGGTTACTTGGGAGAACAATTCGCAAAACAACATAACCGAAACCGTACAAGTAAGCGACTATGGAATTTATACATTCATTGTTAGGGAAATAAACACTGCCGGAGATGCAGCAACCTGTTTCGACCGCGATACCGTAACAGTAGAATTCATGGAGATGCCAAATGTCAACGCAGGTGCCGACTTTGATGTCTGCGGCCTCGATTTCCAGCTTCATGCAATTAGCTCCCACACCGAGGGCGACAACATTTCTGGCACATGGATGAGCATGAATGGTGGTACAGAAACCTTTACCGACAGTTCCGATCCAAATACAACAGGTCATTATTCGGCATACGGCACAACTCGCTTCCAATGGATAGAAACAAACCATCCGCATATCGCAACTGATAACGAAGAAACCTGTTCAGCATCCGACGAGGTAGAAGTAACATTCTACGAGATGCCATCGCCTGTAATAAGCATGAACGAGGGCGACACCATATCTTGCGGACTTCATTTCGAATCTTTGCGCGCAGAAAATCCGGGTGACAACCTAAGCGGATTCTGGTACGAAATCAGTCCGTCAACACAATTCGGACCAGCCAACGCAACTGCACACAATCATGTTACAGATGTTACCGTTGCAAGCTACGGTTGCCACGATTTCTACTGGATTGAATACTCTGGACCCGCCGACAATCAGTTCTTCTGCAAGGACACTGCAGGGCCGTGGACAATAAATTTCCTGCAGCAGCCTGACGCGGAAATTAGGGATAGCGCAGTAATTTTCTGCTCGTCAATGGGACAACTCCATGCCGATTTCAATGGTATAGGAGAAGGTCGCTGGGCAACCAACGCTTCGTCAAGCAATATTATTTTCGACGACCGCGCCGACCCGAATACAATGATTTATGCGTCAATTATTGGCGGAAATCCATTTGGCTTATACTATGAGGTTTACTGGATGGTACACAACACCGAATATTGCACCGACGTGGATACTATAATGGTTGCGTTTGCGATGCCGCCATCGGATTCCATAAAGGTAATTCCGCCAAAATGCTTTGGAGAGCCTGCAATACTTACCGCCTACGAGGACAGCCTTCCAACATATAACTGGGATTTCGGCAATGGACAGCTTGATTCAGTTCAGACAAATGCCGCATCGGGCGAATATCGGGCATTCGTTCACTGGGAAAACAAGGAAACGACTCACAACATTGGACTTACAGCAATCAACTCATGGGGTTGCCAGTCGAGCATAGGCGTTGCAATAGTGGAGGAACCCGTTTTGCCGGAATACAATTACCGCATCATTGGAGACACCTGCGCGCTTGGCAAGGGTGGTATTGAATTCATCGACACTACCGGATTGTTCGCTTTCTTCTGGATAGACACCACCGCAGGTCCGACGATAACCAATCCAAATACCGGTTATGCAATTACCGACTTCCATGTATATAACCTGCCAACTGGAACTTATAAATATCGTGCAGATTATCAGACATTTAATACTGAGAATATAAATATATACAGACAATATTTTGGTGACGAATATTGTAGGGATGTCGTTGAGTTCGAAGTTGGTACAATAGGTATGATTGATGCATCAATTGATGTATCTGCCGATGTTGTACTGTCAGAATTGGTTGCTCCAAATGCAGAAGTGAGATTTGTCAACTCTTCCAACTACGACAATGTAGGACACAAGTGCGAATGGCATTTCGGTGACGAAACCATGGAATACAATTGCGACGAGCTTGTACAACACATATACGCAGAATCCAGTTGCTACGAGCCATACCTTGTTGTGATGAACAGGAATATTTCTGAATGTCGCGACACAGCTTTCCTAGACAAGTGCATTTTTGTCGACAAGAAGAGCAATCTCGAAGTTCCTAACATTTTCTCGCCAAACGGAGACGGTATCAACGATTACTTCCAAGTAAAAGCGGAGTCACTGAAATCATTCAGCGGAATAATCCTAAATCGCACAGGAAACACTGTCTTCGAGTGGACTGACTGGGAGAACGAGGATGCAGGATGGGATGGCCGCATAAAAGGCTCTACAAAGGCTACTCCAGGAGTATACTTCTATATCATTGAAGCCGAAGGTCTAGATGGCACACCATATAGCAAAGAAGGCTCGTTACATCTTGTAAGATAATGATCCTCACAAAAAGCAAACAACAAGATGTATAAGCCTTTTGAGGATAATCATTATGTTTGTACAATACATCATCTATAATTTAAGACATTGATGACAAAATCAATTTAAATTCATTACATCACACTAACAATCAACGAATTACACAAGACAACAAAATAAAAAAACAACTACTTATTTTTCAAAATAAAAAAAACATATTTTTTTAAGACAATTCAAATTAAAGAGTTAAATTTGCACCCTCAAATTGTAACGTTAATTTTAAGACACAAATTATGTCAAACAAGGAGAAAACTACACAGCAAGAAGGAATGCAGAATGTTGAATCTGCATTGAACCGCACAGAAAGCTGGTTCGAAAGAAATAAGAAGATTGTAATTATAATTTTTGCAGCCATCATTGTTATAGGATTAGGAATCTTAGCATATTTCAAGTTTATAAGGGAACCTAGGATAGCTGCAGCACAAGCAGAACTGACACAAGCCGAATATGCATTTGAACAGGAAAGCTTCGACACAGCATTAAATGGAAACGATGTAGAAGGTACATTAGGTTTTGCAGGAATAGTTGAAGAATACGGAAATACTCCAGCAGGAAACGCAGCCCGCTACTATGCAGGTGTTTGCTGTATGAGAACAGGTGAATACGACAAAGCTATAGAATATCTCCAAGAATTTGAAAGCAGCGATCCAATGGTAGGACCTATGGCAATAGCTTTAATTGGCGATGCGAATATGGAACTTGGCCATACTGACGAGGCCATTGCTAAATACAAAGAAGCAGCAGAAAAAGCTAACAACGATTTCTTGACTCCTATTATCTTGAAAAAATTAGGTGATACTTATTTTGTAACAAAAAAATACTCTGACGCATTGGAGACTTATCAAACGATAGTGGACAAATATTACTATTTATTTGGATCTCAGCAACGCGTTCAGTTGGATAAAGCTATCACCAGAACAAAAACAATCTTAGGAAAATAATAAACATTATCTTTCATAATAATTTGGGGGACAAGTCCCCCATTTTTTTAATATTACGATTATGGCAAGCGAACTAAAAAACTTATCGATCTACACTGAAACTGGAATTGCAAAACAGAATCCTCAACAGCCATACAGAATAGGTATAGCAGTATCGGAATGGAATCAGGAAATCACCGCAAGCCTCGCTAACGGAGCTATTGAAACTCTAAAAAAATATGGTTATACCGATTCCGACATTGTATTGAGAAGCGTACCAGGTAGTTTTGAACTTCCACTTGGAGCCATATACTTAATTGAAAATCAACAGTGCGATGCAGTTGTTTGCCTAGGTTGTGTTATCCAAGGCGATACAAAACATTTCGACTATGTATGCTCCGGAGTAACTCAGGGAATAATGGACGTAAACACAAGATACGCCACTCCTGTCGCCTTTGGACTCCTCACTACCAACAACCAGCAGCAAGCCATTGACCGTGCCGGTGGACGACTTGGAAACAAGGGAACAGAAGCAGCAGTAGCAGCATTAAAAATGCTAAGCTTGAAAAATGAAGTTAGGTAAACTTAGGCTTGCTATAACTTTATTGTTGCCAGCAATGGCAACGCTATCGTGCATCCAGCAAAAAGATTGGGAAAAGGCAACGATAACATTCAATGATAATACAGAAAAAGAAGCATACGTATACGCGTCGCCACTTTCATACTACAATTTCTTCAGAGCAAAATATTCACTAGATGAACGCAGAATAATCTTTCCTCCAGATTCTGTGAAGGCTGTAGCCAACAATAATTTCAAATACCAATCGCTATTCTTCGACGAAGAACGGTTCGGTATGGAATCGTATGGATTTGTCAAGCTCATAGCTGGAAATAATTTATATGTTGGCGTTACTAAATTCAAAATGAAAACATGCGCCTGCAAAACATCTGGAGGCTATTTTAAGGGTTATTTCATAGTACATGGAGACAAATACGAAAAAATAGGAATCGACCTAAAACACCGTATTATAAACATTAATCTGCTAAACAAATTCATCGAGGACGAAGGATTCGATTTCAATATTCCACAAAATACTACATTAGAGGAACTTATTGCACTGATTGACAAGCTTGGAAAATAAAAGCATTACTCTTCATTTATACGTAAACAGATAATGCTTTACAATCAGAACCATTTGCCTTTCCCAATTACACTACGATTTTTTTGTGGTCTCTAGCGAGTAAATAACAATAGAAAACGCAGAAGTTCACTATAGAAACCAATGATAAATGGCATATATCAAAAAAGGCGGAAACAATCCGCCCTTTTTTGTATTCATCTTCTTATATTACAAATTCTTTTTGATGTCCTCAACAAGCTTCTTATATTCCTCGTCGGTCAGTTTTACGCGAGCATTTGAGAGAATCATATCACCTTCTTTGCTTATAGGAATAAGATGAATGTGGGTATGTGGAACTTCAAGCCCTAGTACCATAAGGCCGATACGCTCACATTCAATTGTTTTTTCCAAAGCAGCAGCAACTTTCTTTGCAAAAATCAGAATCTCCGACAAAACTTCGTCAGAATTGCGGAATATATAGTCTTTTTCTTCCTTTGGAACCACAAGCGTATGACCCTTCTTTAGAGGATTAATATCTAAAAAGGCAATAAACTTATCATTCTCTGCTACCTTGTAGCATGGAATCTCTCCATTAATTATCTTTGTGAACAGCGTTGCCATAGTTATTTAAATTGAAATGTTAACAATCTCGAATGAAACCATACCGCTTGGAACCTGTATATCAACCACTTCTCCAACCTTCTTACCAAGTAAACCTTTTGCTATTGGCGTAGATACAGATATTTTCTTTGCTTTAAGATCAGCTTCAGATTCAGAAACAATAGTGTATTCCATTTCCTGATTTGTCTTAACGTTTCTCAGTTTTACCTTGTTGAGAATCTGTACTGCATTTGTATTTATCTGCGAAGGGTCTATAATGCGAGCATTCCTTATAGTTTCTTGTAGTTTGCTAATCTTCATTTCAAGCAAACCCTGAGCTTCCTTAGCAGCATCATATTCTGCATTTTCGGACAAGTCGCCCTTATCACGAGCTTCCGCAATTTGCTTCGAGATATTTGGTCTCTCAATATTCACCATTCTATCCAATTCATCTTTCAGCTTCTTCAAACCTTCTTCGGTTAAATATGAAATATTAGACATAATTATTTAATTATTAACGTTATACAAACAAAAAGAAATCCCTTTCTCCGTATGGGATTTCCATCGCAAATTTAATATTTTTTTGCTTTGGAAATAAAAAATTTAATCGGAAAGTTCACCGATTTATGAACTTTCCGATTAACTGTGAACTAACATAGATGTGCTACATAGTTACTCTCAATCCAAATGTATGAACACCACCCAATATATTAGTGAATCTATAAGAATAGTCAACACCAATAACAGGTCTTGTGCTACATGAAGTTGTATTCATACCGTATTTTGTTCCTTCCTCTTTCTTCTTCAAAGGTGCTTGCAATGTTAAACCAACAGCAGGACCTGAAAAAGCAGTGGTGCAGTTATCTGTAGAATACAAACCTTTTTCATAAACGTAACCAGCGCGGATAAACAAATACTCCATGAAAGAATATTCAAGTCCAACATGGAACTGGTCCTTTGTAAATGAGTTTGAGGTAAAATTCAATGCTATTGCAAGGTTGTGGTTCGAATAAACAACTTCTTCCTCTTCGTCTACCTTAGCAGCAAGTTTGATATGATAAGAGAAACCTATCTTAATCAATGAAGGAAGCTCGAATTCCTGACTTCTGTTTTCAACACTCATGTTTGTTCCTGTTGGAGAAAGGCCAACGAAAGTCATACCGTCACCAGTATACTTCATTGTAGTTCCAACATTCTTCATGGTGATACCGAAGTGAAGGTTGTCACGCTTTCTGTTACCAGCCTTGTCTTTTCCAAAACCAGTGATATACTGAATACCTGCATCAAGAGCAAAACCTGAAGCCTTCAAGTTGTCGATGTGCTCATCAATAATTTTAACAGTAATACCGCCAAAAATACTATTCGAGAATTCACGTGCATACGACAAGCCGATAACTGTATATCCAGGCTTGAATGTACCGAAACCACCTTCTGGCATCAATTCGGTAGTCTTTTCGATTGCACCCCAGTTGAAAGCTTCAACCATAGCACCGAGTACACTGTTTTCACCTACTCTAACAGCTAGAGAAGCAGCATTAACCTGTATACCCGATCCAGCAAAATACTGAGAGTTATTAAATCCAACTTCCAATTTTTTTGTAAATGCCAAACCAGCTACGTTCAAGTGCATACTTTCGAAACCAGTTACACATGCTACGTTGGCTCCACCAAAGCCCGAACTTCTTGCCCACGGGTTAATGAGCAGCTGTGATGCACCACTTTGTCCTGCTCTTTGCCAGTTTCCTGCAGTTAAATCTACGCTAACTAATCCTAAAATCGAAATTAGTAATATTGATACTATCCTTTTCATATCTCGAGCTAATATTTTTAGAAGTTATTTAAATCTGTTGGACGAAGTGCACCAAACCACTTAATTACCTTTTCTCCAATACCAGGAGCGGTTACATGGATTAGATATACTCCACTTGAAATCACTATGTTTGCCGAGTTGGTAAGATCCCATTCTAGATAAGTAACCTCTGTATCCTTCTTAAATCTACGAACCAATGTACCATTAATATTGTAGATTGAAATAGTACAAGTCTTTGGAAGGTTAGTGATTCTTACAATGTTGTCCAACTGATTTGATTCGTAATACGACGAACCGTAGTATGGATTAGGCACAACCCTTATAAGGTCAAGTGCATTCTCAGCAGTTTCGGGATCATCATGTATGGTCTTTATGTCAGAAGTAGAGAACTTGAAGAATGGAGCATTCTGATTCTGCGGATCATCAAGTGAGAATTCCTTCTTAGCAACATGGTAAGGAGTAGCAACTCTTATCTTTATATTAACATCAGTTGCAAGATAATCGTATCTGTCGCTTCCCAATGGAATAGCACACCACATAACGCTCTTATAAACATTTCTCATGTGCGAAACAGCACCTGTCTCTTCATATTTCAAGAGCTTCTGATAAATATAATTACATGAATCGTATGCCGGTGCATTAGAACCTGACGGATCACCATTTGTAGAAGATTCTCTTTCGTTTGCCATTATATATATGTAATGCTTACCACCAAGAATTGGGTTATTGTGAATGTCCATAACATCTGAAGTTGGATTCCAGATCATATCGCGACCGTTTTCACCAGTCATCCATGAATCTTCACCGAACATTATGTTCAGACGTTCACCAGTTGTTACATCAATTGCATAACCTGGGAACCATCCCATGCCGTGCGTGCCTGAATTATCGGGATTACCTTCCTTATCAACAGACGGGCTCTTTCTCAAACCAAACTTCAAAGCGCCATCGTAACTAGTGTAGTTAACCCTTGTATCTTCCTTATCGAATCCATAGTCATCAGTTGACCATTCATTTTCGTTCATTTCAATTACGCAGCAACGTGTCCATTTCGACTTGTCTGAAGTAATTACAATGTCAACAGAAGTCATCGGGTGCTTATCGTTGATACTCATGTAAGTACGAGCCTGTTTCGGCAACAAACCATACTTAGTGTTGTTTACATAGTATGCAGGACCCCATTTACCACCGCAAATTTTTTCCATGTTCTGGTTATCATCACCAGTGAAATCCTGTAAATCATCGTCGTATTGTCCAGCATCATGGTTAGGATACCTGAATGTACCTGTTCTAATCCAGTTAGTCCATTTCAATGACTGAACTTCCTGATATGCATCCATATCGGCGAAGAACGACAGCCAAGGCTTGGTTTCATCAGCAAAAGTAATGCTGGATGAAATAACACCATTATTATTTGTATTATTTTCTTTATCACCAGTATGGAATTCCTGCGATACTGCTATCGAGAAGCCCCAATTCATAAACAATTGCTCATTTGAATAACCTAACTGTACTGAAACTTCAGAGTGAACTGTATCACCTTCCGAATTGTAAACTACAAATGGGAACGGATTAAATGATTCAGTTAAATATGCATTTGTACCAATAGTTCCGTTTGCATTTGCATTAATTCTATCGGGACGTGAAGTTGATACGTCAAATTTAATGTAATAAGTATCGTCTACAACATTAAGAGGATCAATAATCTTTACATTGATCGGGCCTTTACCATTTTCGTAAACACGTTCGGTAGCCTTCCAAGGATAACCCGACATGATTTCTTCAATGGTTTCTGCCTTAAGTTCAAGTTCATTGTTTCCGTTACCATAACCTTCAAGCATTGTGATTTCTGGACCATAACCATATTCACCCTGTATTATGTTACCACCTACGCTTGAGATGTGTGGAGTTACTGAATAAATCTTAATGTTATTTCTACCTGCAAGGTAAGGAGTCTTCTGACCCTTGAATGTCAATTCGTCATTCTGGTCATACTTCATGGTTGGGTTGTAAGAATAAGCAATTGCACTGTAGTAGTACTCCCTATTGTTGATCAATCGTGAGTCACCAGTTGCAAAGAAGTCCTTTTCGATAACGAAAGTATGAACAATACCCTGGTTATTTCCATTAACTTCCATTACAGGTACATTTGCTTCAAGGTCATCTGACCATGTGTAGTTTACAAGTTTCGAAACATTATCCTTGATATCGCACTGGAATATCTGACGTGCTCTGTTTCCGTCGTATCTGTCAGTCATTGATACTGACTGATCCTTGAACTGGAATACCTGATATCCTTGGAAGTAATAATACTGATCGCAAGGACTTACAGCAGTATCACCGCAGAACAATGAAGGATCCTTTTCTGCATAACCTTCAAGGTAGTTGTTTGAACTTGTTTTATTATAGATATGGAATATGAGTTTTCTATCAAGTTCTACTATGTTAAGTTCTGGAGCATCTGGACCATCAAGAACGCGGAAGCAGTTTTCGAAAAGAATCTGAGCCTTATCGTCAGCAACCTTAACAGCATCTACTGAAGCGTAAGCACCGCCGGCAGTTGCTCTTGCCCATACAGCACCAATCGTAATATCATTTACCTGACCTGGGGTAAGTGTAAATGGACCAGCTGCCTGAATCAAACGTCTATCATCAGGGTCATTTGATTCGGTTTCTTCTGTCCAGTTTTCTCTAACGATACCATCCTGTCCCCATCCGCAAATATCGGTTGTTCCAGGGAACATGAAGTTTGTTGGTTGAGATGGGTCAGCACCCAATTGTGAAGAATAACCATCACCACCATAAAGAAGTGGAGTATTGTCCTTCCAATAACCAGTCATGTAGTTATAGTATTCAACAGCTGTCTGCGGGTCGGTCTTATTTGTGTTACCACCAGTTGTATTGTTGAAATAAATGAAACGTCTCATACCCCAACGTTCATTATCAACAGTACCATCACCGAAGTTCAAACCATTAATATTACCGTTTTTGAAATCACCAACATTACAATCCAAAACTTTCTTACCAGAAACTTCTACGTAGCTGGTCGAGTTATCCATACCATCAGGATCCTGATAAGGACCTTCGAAGAAGTCGATACCTATTGCAGGAGGCTGTGAACCATAACCATGAACACCATTGTAATCCTGGTCGTCCTGATCACCATTGTAGAAGAAACCGAGACCACGCTGAACGTCGCAACCTACATAGTCATCATAACCATTACCCAAGTCACCATCAACGAATACACCAAAGTATGTATTATATAAGGTATAAGTTGAACGGTTGATAATTCTGTAGTTGTAGAAAGTCATATCATTCAAAGCGTCATTTGTCTGGAAAGCAAATGCCTGTGCTCTAAATTCGAAACCGATAGCAGCACCACCAGTTTCAGTATGGATATTACCCTTGTCATTGTAAACCCACCACATAGTGTAGTCACCGAAAAGACGAGCAGCCTGACCACGTGGTCTCAAGCAATCCGGATCCTCGGTAATACCTTCGTTAGCGAATTCGAAATATGGGAAATCACCCTTTGAATAATCATAGTAACCATCACCGTCCATATCATAGAAAGGAGCTAGGTTATAGTCATATCCACCTTCTGGTCCGTGAGCCGGCCATTCACGAATGATTTCTGGAACCGAATAATCAGGATCAGGATCACATTCAGGATCGATATTACAATTGTACCAATCCCTGAAATCCTTTACCTGCTGCTTCGATATTGCAAAATGCCTATCGTACTGGCGGCAAATATCTGACGATACAGATGCGATTTCAGCACCCGATATAATCAGTGGGCCAGGCCAATAGTCAATACCTACCTGACGGTAACGCTGTGCAGCAAGCTTCAACTGACCGTTAGCATCCTTACCACCGACCCAAATAGCCGAACAATACAACGCATGTATACCGCTGCCCTTGGGAACTTCATATTTAGCCTTTCCCTGCAAGTCCCACCACATATCACCACCAGTATGGACTTTGGCAACTACATTGTTCAAATTCAAGTCGGTAGAAGTTCTTGCCGACTCGCATCCGCCAGATGCCTTTGCAACAGGAGTAACATTTACTGTTCCTGCCCACTTGTCAGCAAACGCATGACTTGAACAAAGACCAAGTATTACTATAAATACTATTCTGTTTAAACTTTTCATATCTTGATATTTGTATTTACTTTAATAAAAATTTAGAATGAGAAAGCAACACCTAATCTTACTGTTGTTGGCAACATGTAATATCCTGGTGCGTTAATATACATCGCATAATAGTTTCTGAATGCAACCTCATCGGTCTGTGATGCTATCAATGTCTGATAGTCAGCATAGTTCAAATAACCATCATCACCAGCATTACCTGTGTAAGAATATACATACATAGGAGTCTTCGAGTTCAAGAGGTTGGTAACATCAAGAGAAATTCTAAGATTTCCATATTTTTCCTTTGAACCTTCATCTTTTGCCTTTGCAAGCTTAATTCTGATGTCTCTTGATACGCTCATATCAACCTTCGTTCTCCAAGGCTTTGAAGCACCGTTCAAAGAACCAATGATTACACCGTTTGAAGGTTCAGTTCTCTTAGTATATGGAGAACCAGATCCAGAAACTATAGTAAAGTTAACACCTGTATTTGCCAAAATGTGTTTTCCTTTGATCTTTGGACCATTGTAAGGAGTTCCATCAGCCTTACCACCGAAACGGTAGTCAAGTACGATCTGGAAGTTGTGACGCTGGTCAACATCCAATGGAAGAATGGTTCTCAAGTTAGGATTATCTGACTTAACAATAGATGCTCCCGAATCGTAGCTAGAACCAGTACCCTTTGCCCACTGCAATGTGTAGTTAGCTCTCAAAGTGATATTTCCAGTTCTTCTTAAATCGTATGCCAAGCTGAAACCTCTAACAGTACCAAAGTCAATATTACCCAAAGTATAATAAGTTACAGGATATGCACCATATACTGATATGGTCTGCAACTTATCACGCATTTCACGATAGAAAGCAGAAAGTTTAATTGACGATGTATTTCCAAGTTTCTGCTGGAAACCAAGTTCATAGTCGATTGTCTTTTCTGTCTTAAGATCTGGATTGTTAAGAGTTGTTGTTCCCAACTGTCTGATGTACATATATTCGATTGGATTCAACTGATCGTATGTTTGTGGACGCTGAGAAAGAATGTCGTAATGAGCGAAGAACAAAGCGTCTTCTGAAATCGGGAATGAGAATGCTATACGTGGCATAACAACAACCTGTGGCTGGTAATCCTTGAATGCTGAAGCATTGAGTTCTTCATTAGGATCAACAAGGTAAGGAGAAATACCATTAGCACCCTGTATTGAGTTAGGATTATCAATTTCAAGACCGTTGGCATTATACCATGTGCTTCCTACACGGTAACCAGTGATTTCGGTAGGATTGTTCATATCGTTTACATAAACAACTGCCTCATCTGGAATATTGCCAGGGTGATTTGTTGAATTAATAAGGTCTACTTCCTTGTTTCCAACAGTGTAAGCGTTATGCAATGTAAATTGGTCTTTCAATACGCTCTGGTTTGCATCGTAACGGTCGATACGAACACCTATATTGAAGATAAGATCCTTGAAAGCAAACTTGTCCTGAATGTAACCTGCCATATAAGTAGGTTCAAATGGAGCGATTGGTCTGTCGAGGAATCCGTCGCCATCAGCATCCTTTGTGAAGAAATCTTCGAAAGTTGGCTTATAGTTCAATTTGTTTCCTGCATAGTCGAAACCGTAGTATGATACATAGCTTGAACCTTGGTTGAAGAGTTCGTCTGCGCTGAACCAATTAACATCGAATGTGCTAGGATCGTATGAATCTACATTAATCCAATCTGTTCCATCAACAGCAAGACCGAGGGATTCACGGAGATGCTTATCAAATCTCTTTTGTGTAGAAGCATTGTAAATTCTCGGATAGTCAATAGTATCGAGGAACATACCGTTATCATCCCTATATACAATAGGCTGAGTCTTGTCAATTTCTTCGATATGACTATTGGTAAGACTTCTTGCTAGACCCCAGAGGCCATAAGCAGAAAGTCCGAAATAAGAGTCTTTTCTCTGTTCGAACTCGAAACCAAGACTGATTTCGTGTCCACCAAGGTCGGCCGATGCATTAGCAGAAACTCTCAACTGAGTTGCATCCGACTTTGAGTATGAACCGTATGGAACACCAGGAACCTGCCACATTCCATAGATAGAAGCAGGACCATCACCGTTCATCAAACCACCATACATCTGAATGTACTGGGTATACATTACAGGGAAGCTGCTTCCCATATAATCATAGAACTGGTTTGTGTAAGTTGCTAAAGCTGGGTTCAGGCTTCCACCTGTAAAGTTGTCTATCTGATAGTAGAATGTTTCCATGCAATTTCCAACCAATCCGGTTACAGTATCTTCTGCCCATGAATAGAACTTGTTTGGAGTCATGTCAAATTTTCCAACATAACCGTAATCGAAGAAATTGTCCCAGTGAGTTGCATCACCGCTCTGAGAAAGCACCTTAGTATAGTCCACCTGAATTGTGTAATATGGGTTTCTCAAGAATGCCTTCTTTTCGGATTCTTCCTCATCATTACTTCTAAACTTCTGGGTCAAACGACCATAAACACGGTAGCTACCATATTTCTGGCGGCCATTGTTATCAGAATTGAACAAAGAGTTTGATCTTGAATACATCTTTGCGTCAGCGAGATAAATCTGAGTACCGAAAGTAATGTCCAAATCTCTGATTGGAGCAATATCAAGTTTTGCAGCAATGTTCAAGTTCTTGTTTGTTGCATTCGTTCTTCTTCTTCTGTTGTAGAATGAGTCATCCTTTAAATATAAGGTATTCTGATAAACGATTGCACCGTTTTCTGATTCTACAAGACGAAGAGGATTGTTGGTCATTTCTTCAACAACATCATCGTATGCTCTCCATTCACCAACTGCAGAAGGGCTACCATCCAAAATGTAAGCACCTTCAGCAGAAAGCATGAAACCCATGATAGTTCTCTTGCGATTTGTTTCAGCATCTGTCTTTGTCCAGATTGGTCCCGACAAAGTCAAACCAGCAAGGTTGTAACCATAGCCTTCAACTGAGCAAAGAATTTCGGCACCGCCCCAAAATTCAGAAGCAGGACCTTTTGTCGTCAAACTGATGATACCACCGGTAGCATCACCGTACTGAGCCGGAACACCACCAGTAATTACAGATACCTGCTCGATTGCCGACTTAGGAACACTGCTTGAACCACGAACCTTGACACCATCTACGTAGTAAACGACATCTTCGGAACGAGAACCTCTAATACTACCTACTGAACCATCTTCAGAGTAAACACCGCCGACAGTAGCAGCTACTGCACCAGCCGAACGGGCATTCATTCTTGAAATATCCTCCGAAGTCATTGTGCCACCAGATTGGGTCTGGTCTTTCTGGATAAGAGGCACCTTGTATTCAATAACTTCAATTTCAGCCAGCATTTCAGCCTCTGGTTTCAGCTTAAAGTTCTGGAAAGTAATCTGACCAGCAGTAATCTGCACGTTTGAATACTTTACCGTACCATAACCAATATACGATGCGGAAACATCATACTTACCGGCTTTAATCGGCTTGATACTGAACCTACCGTCAAAATCGGTCATACCTCCAGTAACGACATTTCCGTTCTCTTCAATGGAAACATTGGCGAACGGAACTGGTTCGTTGGTTGATGCATCAATAACGGTACCATTCAAAGTACCCGACTGGGCGAACGCCCCTGCACCTGCTAAGAGCGTCAAAATCAACAATTTTATTCTTCGTAACATAATAAAATTTTACTTACTTACTACTTATATCTCCCCAAATAAAATGGGGCTTCAAAATTACTACACATTTTTTTTCTTAACAACTTTTTTGCTTTTTTTTTCCTGAAAATTAACAAATAAAATACAATATACTGTGTTTCAATACGTTATCTCTTATTATTTTTGTTAGCAATTCTTTTTGATTTTTTCATTCGCTTATACACTTTTTTCTTGCTTGCAATGTCCTTTCCGCCACCACTTACATTCTTATGGTAATTTTTCAAAGCCTTCTTATATTCCTTTTCAGCAAGTTTATCCTTTTTAGCATTCTCGCGTTCTTTCTGCTTCTCTATTTTCATAACAAGTCGCTCTTCGGGAGTAGGCTTGCTATGCTCCTTTTCAACTTTTCTCGACTTTATGTCACGCTCGATGCTATACGATTGTGATTTCCGCTGTTGCTTCTGAGCTTCTCGATTACGCTTTGCAAGATCATGCTCGTTCTGACGTTTAAGCTCTTTTTTTCTTTTCTCATTATCCTTACGTTTCTGGTCTAAACGTTTTTCTTCTTGTCTATCAATAGATTGAGCTTCCTTATCTTTTTTAGGAGAATAATTTACCTGCGCCACCGATGAAAGTGGAATAAAAAATATCAACACCCCAAATACATCAAAAACAAATTTAGTTAATTTTGCCATCGTGAATCAATACAAAATATTATTATGAAATTTCTGCCAAAGATAATAATTATTTCAATTCTTTCACTCGTAATTGGAATATTTACCACCTGTGATTTACAGGAATATGTTCCATACGTATATGTAAACGTACAATTATATCCCGATATGCCTGCCCACAACTCATTAAAAACACCAGGAAACTATCTTTATGTAGATGGCGGATACAAGGGGATTATAGTTGCCTGCACCGCACCCGACGAATGGGTAGCCTTCGACCGCGCATGTCCACATCACCCACGTACCGACGGTGCTATACTTAGCGTTGATTCTACTGGGTTATTTCTCGAATGTCCAATATGCGGATCAAAATTCAATATATTCGACGGATCATTGGCAAGCGGTCCATCAAAATATACTCCACAACAATACATAACTGATTACCAAGGTTCTGTACTGTATATTTATAATTCGTATTATTAGGCTAAAAGGCTAGAAGGCGAAAAGGCTAGAAGGCGAAAAGACGAAAAGACGAAAAGGCTAGAAGGCTGACAGGCTAGAAGGCGAAAAGACGAAAAGGCTTGAAGGCTGACAGGCTAGAAGGCGAAAAGACGAAAAGGCTTGAAGGCTAAATACCTATGAGACTGCAAGACTGTGAGACTACAGGGCTCCAAACGAATATCCCTTTGATTTCATCAATTCGATAAACTGCGGCAATACCGTCAATGTATTGTCCTTACATTTTTCCTTGTCGTGAAATACAACAACAGAACCTTCGCGCACCGACTTTCCCAGCAATGACATGATTGATTCGGAAGAACGTGTAACATCATAATCGTACGACATGACATCCCAGAACACAAATTTATATTTCTGTTTAAGCCTACGGTAATGGCGAAACGAGATGCGTCCATAAGGCGGACGAAACAACTTCATGTCCGAAACAGCCGACTTGCGCTCCACATCGGCAAACCATTCAGACGGTTTTGTCTTCAAAATATCCCTGTGCGAATAAGAATGGTAACCTATAGCATGTCCCTCATCGGCAATTTTTTTTATCAAATCGGGATGCTCGTCGGCATTTTTGCCACAGCAGAAAAAAGTCGCCTTGACAGAATACCTGTCAAGTATTTCCAATATATGTTCGGTAATGTTCTGAGTAGGTCCGTCATCGAAAGTGATGTAAACAACCTTGCCCACACTCTTAACCCTCCGTATTCCCTTTAAGAACGGATTTGGGAATCTTGTAAACAAAGCCAACGTCATACAATGCTATTTTATTCTATTTCAATTTGGTACGGACAATGGTCTGACATCTGCACTTCAGGGAAAATTTTTGCCGACTTCAGCCTCGGTGCCAACGGTTCCGAAACCATCTGGTAGTCGATACGCCAACCAAGGTTCTTGGCTTTTGCTCCGCTACGGTAACTCCACCATGTATATTGCTCGGCTGCTGTATTGAACACGCGCAACGAATCTACAAAACCGCTTGCTAGGAAATTGGTTATCCACTCGCGTTCCTCTGGCAAAAATCCCGAAACACCCTTCTTGTTCTGCGGATTGCTAATGTCGATTTCCTTATGGCAGATATTGTAGTCGCCAGCGAGAATTATATTGGGTCGCTCTTTTTTTAGTTCATCTATAAATTTCTGAATAGCAGCGAGATACTTCATCTTCACATCCTGACGCACATCGCCCATAGTACCCGACGGGAAATACGAATCAATAATTGTAATGTCACCAAAATCAACACGCAAAAGTCGTCCTTCGGCATCGAATTCTGGGATTCCAATGCCAGCTTTCACAAGGTCGGGTTCTTTCTTCGAAAATATTGCGACACCGCTGTAGCCTTTCTTTTCGGCAGAGAAGATGTAGGAGTTGTACCCCATCTCCTTGAATTTAAGCACATCTATCTGGTCGGGTTGTGCCTTTGTCTCCTGCACACACAAAACATCTGGCGATTGCGATTCCACCCACAAATATAAGCCCTTTGATATTGCAGAACGAATTCCGTTCAAGTTGAAGGTTATTATTTTCATACCTATAGTTGTATTAGTATATTGTTGAGACGCAAAATTTTGCGTCTTTACAATTTCAATGTCTGGCACAAAAGTAAACAATAATTTGTTTACAGAATCGTTTTACCAATCATATTTATCATATTTTTGCAAAAAATAATTTTACAATGAGGTTAAGACATATCATATTGATAATAAGCATATTTATCTCTGCAATTTCCTTTGGACAGAAGTTCACCATAAGCGGATATGTGCAGGATTCGGCAAGCGGGGAAAAACTTTTCGGAGCAAATGTGTATGACACTCGCTCGCATTTGGGCGTGGCAACCAACGAATACGGGTATTTCAGTCTTACACTTCCGCAGGACAGCGTGAGCCTTGTGGTGTCGTACATCGGATACGGGGCATATAGCCATAACTTTTATATCAATCAGGATATTAGACTTAATATAAAACTAAACTCCGCCAATATGCTGAGCGAGGTTGTCATCACCGAAAGCAAGTCGGACCAGATGGTGAAGGACGTGCAGATGAGCATTGTGCGTCTGCCTGTGGAACAACTGAAAACCTTGCCTGTGTTCATGGGTGAAGCCGATGTGATGAAAACCTTGCAGTTGATGCCGGGCGTACAGTCTGGAAATGAGGGAACTAGCGGCATTTATGTGCGCGGTGGCGGTCCCGACCAGAACCTGATTCTTCTTGATGGTGTGCCAGTGTATAATGCCAACCACCTCTTCGGATTCTTCTCGGTGTTCAATCCCGATGCAATTTCAAGCATAAACCTCATAAAAGGCGGATTTCCAGCACAATACAGCGGACGACTTTCGTCGGTAATTGACATCCGTTTGAAGGAGGGCAACGACAAGAAATACGGTGGAGAATTTTCAATCGGTTCAATCGCCGCCAAGGTCATGGTGGAAGGTCCGATTTGGAAAGACCACACCTCGTTCATTTTTAGTGCAAGGCGTACCTATATAGATGTATTGGCGGCTCCTGTCATCGCGTTGATAAACAAGACGGCAGGTGGTGGCGAAAAGTTGAAGGCCGGCTACTACTTCTACGATGCCAACCTGAAATTGAACCATAAGTTCAGCGACAAGGACAGGCTTTTCCTGAGCGGATATTTCGGTCGCGACAAGGCCTACATAAAAAACGAGGAGGAATGGTTCTACTACGACACACTCTACAACGAAAAGAGCGACATGGGACTCTATTGGGGCAACATTACAACTTCGCTGCGCTGGAACCACGTGTTCGACCAGAAGCTGTTCTCAAACGTAACGCTCATATACTCAAACTACAAGTTCGATACCTATATGATGTATGAGGATTTGGAAAACAGGGTGACATCGGAAAAATATTCGTTCGACTACTTCTCGGGCATCAACGACTACGGCGCGAAAATCGACCTAAACTACTACCCAGCCTCGAAGCACGAACTAAAACTAGGTGCATCAACGACCTACCACGTGTTCAAGCCGGGAGTGACGGCACTTAAGCAAACGATAGGTACTGCCGACGGTCTAGACATGAAGACTGGCGCACGCGAAATATATGGAACCGAGATAAACGTTTACGCTTCGGACAACATTACCATTACCGGAAGGCTGAAAGCCGACATCGGCGTGAACTATTCGGGATTCATCGTCAAGAAACATTACTACCAGTCGGCAGAGCCGCGCGTTTCGGCACGATTCCTAATCACCGAGGAATTTTCGATGAAGGCCGCCTACACAATGATGACACAATACGTCCATTTGCTTACCAACAGCACCATAGGATTGCCAACCGACCTTTGGCTACCCGCCACTGACACCATACGTCCGCAGCATAGCCAGCAGGGTGCGCTCGGTTTTGCATACAACCTTCACAACAAGTGGGATTTCAGCATCGAGGGCTTCTATAAGGATATGAAGGGACTTATTGAGTACAAGGAAGGCGCTAGTTTTCTAAACATGACCGATGACTGGGAATCGAAAATTGAGATGGGACGTGGATGGTCGTATGGCGTTGAGTTCCTTGCCCGCAAGACCACCGGAAAAATCACTGGCTGGGTAGGCTACACGCTGTCGTGGGCTTGGCGCAAGTTCGACAATCTTAACTTTGGTGAGAAGTTTCCGTACAAGTACGACCGCCGTCACGACATAGCCATAGCCTTGATTTACAAGAAGAGCGAAAAGTTCGATTTCGGTATGACTTGGGTATTTGGCACTGGCAACGCCGTCACTCTTGCCTACGGTCGTTACCTCGGACTCATTGGAAATACTTATTACGAAATTGGCGAATACGGCGGACGAAATTCGTTCAGGGCGCCAGCATACCACCGCTTGGATTTCAACTTTAACTTCAAGAAGCAAAACAAGTTGGGCGAAAGAATCTGGAGCCTTGGCGTTTACAATGCCTATTGTCGTCAGAACCCGTTCTACCTGTATTTCGGCTACGACAACCGCGGCAACCGCTGCTTGAAACAGATAAGCCTATTCCCGATAATGCCGTCGATAAAATTCTCGCAGACCTTCTAAAACAGAAATCGGCATGAAAAAGTTGATATACATAATAATTGCCTTATCAATCGCACTTGCCGCCTGCGAAAAGACACTTGATTTCCCTTTCGAGTACAAGCAACCCAAATTGGTGCTCAACTGTACCCTTTCGCCAACAGACCAAATCAAATTTACTTTGAGCCGTAGCATGCATGCTCTTGATTCGAAGAATATTGTATTTATTTCCGATGCCGATGTGGTAATATTCGAGGACGACAAACCACTTCAAGTCGCACCAGTACAAATAGCCATCGGACATTATTTTACGAGATACATTCCCAAAGCGGGGCATACATACAAGTTCCAGATTTCAAAGGAAGGCTTTGAAACTATCGAAGCGGAGGCAAAAATAGCAGGACCGACAACAATAAACAGCCTAAGCGGAAAAATAAAAGGGGAAGACGGCATTTACAACGGATATTTTGATGTGAACCTAAACTTCAACGACAATCCTGACGAGGAAAACTACTACATTGTATATGCGACAAACGAATTTCCGCCTGAAATGGAAGAATATTATGGCTATGAACTTGACCTTGAATGTAATGATATTTACGTAAACTATAGTCATGAAGGAAGAATATTATACTTCGCCGATGAAATAATGAGCAACGGCAACTATACCATTAAATTTCAAGCATACGACTACAAAGACATTTACGGTTCATATTATGAAATAGAATATTACAATTATAATGGCAATGAAGGCGAAAACATAACGGAAGACCCTGAAATAGAAGACTTGCCATTCTACCGTGAATTCGAATACAGACTTATTGTCCACGTTGCGTCAATAAACAAGGACTACTACCAATATCTGAAATCGTTCGACCTATACAATGAAAACGAGGGCAATCCATTTGCCGAACCGACTTTGGTAAAGACAAATGTAAAGAACGGACTTGGAATTCTTGGCTCAATTTCAGAAGTTACCGATACGCTGAAGTTTGTGATAAAGAATCCATATTTGGAGGAGGAAAAATAGGAATTTACAAAATATATTTTAGTTGTTGAATATGAAAAAGCTGATATACATAATAATAGCATCAGCAATCGCGCTTACAGCCTGCGAAAAGACACTTGATTTCCCGTTTGAGTACAAGCAGCCCAAATTGGTGCTAAACTGTACCCTTTCGCCAACAGAACCAATTAAATTTACGATGAGCCGTAGCATGCATGCTCTTGATTCGAAGGATATTGTATTTATTTCCGATGCCGATGTGGTAATATTCGAGGACGACAAACCACTTCAAGTCGTGCCGTTTTCCTCACCAAATGGATTTTATTGGACAACATACATTCCCAAAGCGGGGCATACATACAAGTTCCATATTTCAAAGGAAGGCTTTGAAACTATTGAAGCGGAGGCAAAAATAGCAGAACCGACATCAATAAACGGCCTAAGCGGAAAAATAAAAGGAGAAGACGGCATTTATAACGGATATTTTGATGTGAACCTAAACTTCAACGATAATCCCGACGAGGAAAACTATTACTTTATATATACTACTACCGAATTCCCGCCCGAAATGGAAGAATATAATTCTGATTATAAACTTGACCTTGAATGTAACGACCTGTCGGTAAACCGTAGTTATGATAGGGAGCTTTTGTATCTCGCCGATGAAATAATTAGCAATGGCAACTATACATTAAAGTTTCAGGCTAACGATTACTTTACGGACGTTTATGGACCATACTACGAAATAGAATATGATAATGACAATGAAGGCGAAAACATAACGGAAGACTCTGAAATAGAAGACTTGCCATTCTACCGTGAATTCGAATACAGACTTATTGTCCACGTTGCATCAATAAACAAGGACTACTACCAGTACCTGAAATCGTTCGACCTATACAATGAAAACGAGGGAAATCCCTTTGCCGAACCGACTTTGGTAAAGACAAATGTAAAGAACGGACTTGGAATTCTTGGCTCAATTTCAGAAGTTACCGATACGCTGAAGTTTGTGATAAAGAATCCATATTTGGAGGAAGAAAAATAGGAATTTACAAATACATTTTCGTTGATGAATATGAAAAAGTTGATATACATAATAATAGCATCCGCAATCGCGCTTACAGCCTGTGAAAAGACACTTGATTTTCCTTTTGAGTACAAACAGCCTAAATTGGTGCTAAACTGCGTACTTTCCAACACAAGCGAAATCGACTTTTCCGTAAGCCGTAGCATGCACATCCTTGATTCGAAGGAAATTGTCATGATTCCCGATGCCGACGTGATAATATTTGAGGACGACAAGCCATTGCAGGTTGTGCCGGTTTCCGATGGACAAGGCAACTACCATGCTGCATACGTTCCAAAGGTAGGACACACATATAAGTTTCAGGTGTCGAAGGATGGTTTTGAAACGATTGAAGCAGAAGCCACGATGGTAGCCCCCACGACAATCAACAGTTTCACAGGCAAGACCAAGGCCACCGAAGCAGGCGAATATTACTACTCAATGTCGGAAATGGATTTCAGCCTCGACTTCAGCGATGACCAGCAGCAGGAAAACTACTATCTGATAACGTTGACCACCGATGTGCCAAAGGAATTGAAAGATTACCTGAACGAATATTATTCGCAGTCGTACTATAGCTACGACCTGTTAGACAGCACCTATCAGCTTAATATAGAATGTAATGACGTGTCTGTCGGCTCTGGTTATGATGGAACATCAATATATCTTTCGGACGAAATAATCAGTGGCGGAAACTATACGATAAAGTTCAAGGCAAACGACTACAGGGGTTTATATGGAATTTTCGATGAACTTCAATATTGGAGCGAACTAGAGGAGGACGAAGAGGAGGATGAAGATGATGAGGAAGACTCCGAGGACAATAATGACGTTGAAGATTTGCCGTTCTACAGGGAGTTTGAGTACAGCGTTGTAGTTCATCTGCGAGCCATTAGCAAGGATTACTACCAGTACCAGAAATCATTCGACCTATACGTTGAAAACGACGGCAATCCATTTGCCGAGCCAACCCTTGTGAAAACCAATGTGAAGAACGGACTAGGCTTGCTTGGTGCAAGCGGTGAAGTGACCGATACGATTAAGTTTATAATAAAGAATCCTTATCTGGAAGAAGAATAATCGAAAAATAGCTGTGCAATGCTTTGCGCAAAATGAAAAGTTGCACTACGAAGCCTTAACTGGTTTTTACAGACAAAATCATAGCATATTATTAGTGTCCGCTAAAGTATCCGGCTAGTCATTCCAGAAAGTAGAACAAACAGCATAAGGAACGTTGCTTGTGAGTTCACTTGTCCGGAACTCTCTCACGAAACGAAGTGAGTAATCTGTTCTCTAATAATTCGTTAACAGATTTCGGACAGCAGTCTTCACAACGCTCCCCGTTCCGTATCGCGTGTTACGACTAGCTTCCGTACCTTTAGCTCACGCAGCGAAGCAAGTAAATGACGAGCCCCTTTATTAACGTTGTTATATAAACGCTTGATAATATTGTGATTATATGTATTATTCCTTTTTTTAGCGGACACCAGTATTTTTTAGTGAATGTCAATGATAATATTGCAGGAAAGCTTTATTTCAACATTTAACAGGATTTATTCTTCAACAAAAACAAAAAAGGACCGAACAAAAGTTCAGCCCTTCACTCGTTATTCTAAAAACCTTTTATTCTGGGTTAAACATTGCAAACTTTCCTTTCTTTCCATTACGCGTGAACATATAATGCGTTCCGTTGTATTCTTGGAAAAGTTCTGGAATTATCTTGCTTTTCTTATTACTTTTCGGGAATAAGGCCTGACCGGAAACAGCACCATCAGAGAATATAGATACCGCCATTGCAAAACCATTTCGGTCGGGAGATGTTGCTTCCTTGTACTTATCACCGTTGAGATTTGCCTTTGATTCGCCAGCCTCAAGATTTGCAAGGTTCTTTGGGTTGTCGTTGTAGAACAAGAATACCTTTTCGCCAATTGCGTATGTTGCTACCGACGAATACTTGCCATAGTCGTTGTAGCTGTACTGGCTCTTTGGAATTCTTACCATCCATTCCATGGCGTTCTTTGCATTACAATATGCAACAAGTACATCATTGAATCTATAATATTCGTTATACATAGTTTCCCTTGTCTGTGGATCGAATATAGAATCCTTCCAATAATTCTTATGCTCAGCAACAACAACAGAGCCTCCATCGGTAAGATACAATACGTCTAACAACTGATAGTCGTACTTCTGGTCCATAATTCGGGTCAGTCTATCGGCATTGAATGCTGGGACTTCTGCTTTCTGGAAAGTGTAGATTGACTTCTTAGGATCGCCATTTACTGGCTTTTTTTCTTTTACATCAAACTTCTGATGATATATTGCCTGATAAGTAGTTTTACCCTTAGGAACAAGGAAACCATAAACGTCGATGTTATCATTGTCATCTATTCCAAAGATTGCATCTACAAGGATAAGTTTTTTGTCCTTAACATCGAATGTTGCAACGTCTTCCATAGTAGGATTATATACAAGCATCTTATAATCGTAGGTAATTATTTTCATCTTTTGGAGCTGAGCCTCGCTTGGGCTAATCCTTACAAGCATGTACACACATCCGTTGTTTGTAATTTTCATATCTTCCACAGCAAATACTTGTCCAGTAAGCGGAAGCTTTGCTTGTTTATTATAAACTTCCCTCATATTGGAGTTGTACATTTTGAAATAGAAAGGTTCCTCGTTGTAAGTCTGGAACGGACGATTGTACCATACAAACATGTTTTGTCCGTTTGGAGTAAGGCAAATGTTGAAATCGGCTGCCATATTCTGGTTTGTAAGCTTACCTATTACTCTTGGTTCACCCATTACTTGTCCACCACGACCAAGTTCCTGTATGTACAAAAGTTTTTCCTTCTTCAAGAAATCTTCAACCTGAGTAAACAGAATCACCTGGCCATCGACATAGAAAGATTCTACGTACTCGGTCTGGTTTCCATCCACAACAGGAAGTATAATCTGTGCTGAAGTTTCCCTTACAAGGGATGCGGCATTAAAATATTCAAGCCATAACTTATCTTCAGCATCCATTCTTATAGCAAAAAAGCCATCAGAATCACCACCAATCATTCTTACATAGTCATTGCCTTCCTCGAGAGCGATGTCTTTGTCGTAACCAAAATTTGCTGTTGGTTTTTGTTGTGCATTGACTGCAAAGCAAATACACGATACTAAAGCGAACAAAAATATTTTCTTCATTTCAAAAGCTATTTACGTAAATAAGTTGCGAAGATATATGTTTTTTTTGAATGCCGAAAATTATTTTTTCATATTTGCAAGTTGTCCACACGCGGCAGCAATATCCAAACCCTTTGATTTCCTTATGGTTACTACGATATTACAACTTTCTATATGCCTAACAAAATTTTCCAACGCGCTGTTGTTAGTTTTTTTGAATATGTCTCCCGGATGCGGATTATATTCTATGATATTTATCTTACATGGCGAAATCTTTGTAAACTCTGTGAGTGCTCGAGCATCATCAATGCTATCGTTCACATCACCAAGCATCAGATATTCGTAAGTAATACGGCTGCCAGTCTTTTTGTAAAAATACTTTATTGCCTCGGAAAGTTCCAAAAGGTTGTATTTTCGGTTTATCGGCATGATTTTGTTGCGTTTGTCATCTATTGCCGAGTGCAACGATATTGACAAATTGAACTTTATGCAATCATCAGCAAGCCTCTTTATCTGTGGTGCTATTCCGCAGGTAGACATTGTGATTCTTTGCGGCGAAATGCCCATGGATTTGTCCGAACATATATTATTAATGGTATAAAGAGTGTTCTCGTAGTTCATAAGCGGCTCTCCCATCCCCATTATAACTATGTTTGATAGGTTCGTGCCAAATATCTGCGACGACATGCTATTTAACGAGAATATCTGGTGAAAAATCTCGCCAGACGTAAGATTCCGCTTAAAGCCAAGCTTTCCAGTAGCACAAAATGCACAACCCATCTGGCAACCTACCTGCGTCGATATACATGCTGTAACCCTATCGGCACTTGGAATCAGAACTCCTTCGAAACGGCATTTGTCAATTGTCTCGAACAAAAATTTACGCGTACCATCAACAGACGATGCCGTGTATATACATGCTACATTGCCAAACATAAAGCTTTCGCTTAGCTTGTCGCGCAATGGCTTAGGAATATTGTTCATAGACTCGAAACAATCAATCCCTTTCTTCCATATCCATTCATATATTTGAGCAGCTCGAAACTTTTTTTCACCAATGCTAAGGATATAATCTTCCAATTTCGATTGCGATAAATCTCGTATGTCAATTTTATTCTGTTCCATATAAATATATGGGTGCAAAATTATAACATTCAGCACAATTTTATGCATAGTGTTTTCAAAAAATGCTGCGTATTTTACAAGCTATGGACAATAAATCTACTCCAATATTCTATCGACACCCGAATAATTTATGTGCTGATGTTTTTGCAAGTAATTGAAAATAATTTCGTTGGAATGTGAATAATTCTTGCAGTTTTTTTTGTCGCTGAATCCATAAACGCTTGCCATATAGCTATTTATTGCAATACTATACATTGCATCGTCAACAAGAGGCTTGCCATTGTCAAGAACAACCGATATGCCTTCTATTTCTTCGTATTCGTTGACACTCAACACAATATTACAACCAGAACATAGCATTGGGAAATCGCCAGTTTCGTTGTATGCTTTCCATAGCATATCGATTATCTCCCTGCCACTTACCTTGTATTTCGATATTATGTTGTCGAATGGATCCAGCTGGTAGATATCCTTGGCCGTTATTTCTCCTTTCGCAAGCGATTTTAAACGCACTCCACCCGGATTCTGGAAAGCCATCTGCGACTTTGTATGCTCGCGGATTAGATCTGCCATGAAATAGCCCAGCTGCTCCTTGCTCGTTGTATCTGCATCGCTGTAACCAACAATTCTGCTAAAAATGTCAAGACTGCCAAATTCATCAACCAATGACTGAACATGCTGATCTTTCTTTGGAAAGTCCTTGATCGAGAATACTTGCTGCGCCTTGTAGTCAATCTTGCCATTCGTAAAATAAAACACACTCACTGTAAGATAGTTAAGATTTTTACCCGACTGAGTTATCATTGTGTTGCCAATGAGCTTGGTGCGCTCTATCTTTTTGTGCGAATGTCCACCAAAAATAGCATCGAACTGAGGAAACTTTTTGGCAATGTCGATGTCAGCTTCAAGCCCACAATGCGAAATGAGAAAGAGCATGTCACATTCGTTACGCAAATACATATATTCCGGCAGGACATCTTCCAATTGTCTGAACGACACACCCTCAGCGCATTCGGGATGAAAATCCGGAATCCCATTTGCACCAACCTGTATACCGCCAATGAAACCAATTTTCAAACCTTTATAGTCAATTATCTTATATGGTTTCAGCTGGATGCTGTCGTCGAAATAGGCATTGGCGCAAACATAGTCGAAATTGGACCAACCAACCACGTTGCGCAATCCTTCTACACCAATATCAAACTCATGGTTTCCAAGGGCAGACAAATCGAAATGCACTTCGTTCATCAGGCTTGTAACAGGATATGACGGCTTTGGATAACGGTCGTTTACTGGATGTCCTGTACGGTTGTCCCCGGCAGAAATAAGGATCAGGTCGGGATACTGGCGACGCAGACTATCAAGCAAAGCAGCAAACTGTGGAAAATTGTCGATGTTGCCATGAATGTCATTTACAGAAACAACATACAGAACCTTTTCGTCATCCTGCTGAGCCCATATCGTATTTATAGCCAACAGAAATGCTGCAATTAACAGCATTACAAATTTGTTGTATTTTGGAACTTCACGCATGCAGCCTGCTATTTTTCGCAAAGAAAAGAAAAAAAACAATGGTATTCACAAAAAATGGAACAGAACTTAAAAATGCAACGGCAGAACGCTTATCAGAATTTACTTTGAGAAGAAGCAATCTGATTCACAATGGAAACAATGTCGCATGCTACCAAAGCAGCGGTTTCTGTACGTAACCGGCTGCTGCCAAGCGTAACCGGAATATACTGCTTTAAGGCGGCATCTATTTCCTCATGAGTAAAATCTCCTTCCGGACCAATAAGTATAGTAACAGAAGATTTGGGAGTCAAGGCATTAGCAAGATATATGCGCTGGACATTATCTTCGCAATACGCTACAAATTTTTGGTCAGACGTATCGTTTTTTATGAAATCACTAAACTTTACAGCTTCGTGAATTATTGGATGATAGGCTTTGTACGATTGTTTCATGGCCGCCTCCGCAATTCTGTTCAAACGTTCTGTCTTGATTATCTTTCTCTCGGAGTTCTTGCATATTATGGGTGTAATTTCTGAAATGCCGATTTCTGTAGCTTTTTCCAGAAACCATTCCATTCTGTCCATGTTTTTTGTAGGAGCAACCGCAATGTGTAAACTATACGGCAGTTTGTTGTATTCTGGAATAGTTTCAACCACATGTATCGTAGTATGTTTATGATCAATGGTTTCGATTAATGCCCGATACAAGTTGCCATTACCGTCGGCCACAAAAATTTCATCGTCGATTTTCAAGCGTAGAACTCTCGCACAATGATTCGACTCTTCCTCACTCAAAGTATGTATCTCGCCTGAAATATTAGGGTCATAAAAAAATCTCATCAGTGTATCTCCCCATCAGAAATAGTTAACAGTCTGTCGGTTAGGCGTGCGTGCTCTTCGTTGTGAGTTACAATAACAAACGTCTGCTTGAAATTTTGCCTTAAATCGAAAATTATCTTGTACAAGTCGCGTGCATTTTGAGAGTCCAAGTTTCCAGAAGGCTCGTCGGCAAGTACTACTGTCGGATTATTTATTAAAGCACGAGCAATTGCAACCCTCTGTTTTTCTCCTCCCGACAATTCAGATGGCTTGTGATTGCTGCGTTCCCGCACATTGAGAGCCTCAAGCAACTCGAGTGCCCGTGCATTTGTTTCCTTTTTGCCTTTTCCACCAATAAATGCTGGAATGCAAACATTTTCTATAGCGGTAAATTCTGGCAACAATTGATGGAACTGGAATACAAATCCTATGTGAGAGTTACGAAAATCAGCCAATTTTTTTTCTCCAAGCGAAAATGTGTCGATGCCATCTATTATGACTTTCCCAGAATCTGGTTTTAACAGTGTTCCTATTATTTGCAGTAAGGTTGTTTTGCCAGCACCGCTTGCCCCGAGTATTGACACTATCTCCGACTTTTCAATTTGCAAGTTTATACCTTTTAGCACCTGCAAGTTTCCATACGATTTTTTTATATTCTGTACGTCAATCATATTTATGAAATCTTACTCTTTAATACATTGACAAAACGGTATTATTCCCAAATTTCCCTTGATGTTTTTGCCCTTCCAAGGAAATGCTTCTTTACTATGCACCCGCGATACATGCCCGTCAATTCTGCCAAGGGTTTCCTGTTCGGGTTCCGCTTTGCTTTCATCTTATTCTTGTTTTTTAGAAAAGCTCCATAAGCACGAAAAACCGCATGGCACTCTTTGAAATTGCCTTGGAAAAGCATTCTAATTGCGGCAACTATGTCAAGGAAAAATCGGACAAACAGGACAAATCCAACCTCATTGTCTGGAAGATTCTTGACTATCAGATAAAGATTGTTGCGAAAATTCAAATACGTCTTGAAAGGATTCGACTTTGGTAAAGCGCCCCCACCCACATGATAAATTTTCGACTTTGGCTGACAAACAATGCGATAACCTAAATTCTGTACTCGCCAACACAAGTCTATTTCTTCCTGATGAGCAAAAAAGTCATCGTCGAATCCACCAGCCTCGAAAAATAGCTTCGAACGGATAAGCAATGCTGCCCCACTTATCCACAGGCAATCGGCTACATTATCGTACTGACCGCAGTCGTTTTCCAGACATTCGAATACCCTTCCACGACAAAACGGATACCCATATTTATCAATGTATCCCCCGGCAGCTCCAGCATATTCAAACATACTGCGGTTGTCGTAACTTATAAGTTTTGGGCCACAAACCCCTATGGATTGGTCATTGTCCATAAGCTCTACAAGCGGATTTATCCAGTCCTTGTCAACTTCGACATCCGAATTAAGCAGCATAAAATATTCTGCATCGATTTCCTTCAGCCCACGATTATACCCACCTGCAAAACCATAATTTTTATCGAGTACAACAACCTTTATTTGAGGAAAGTTTTCCGATATGAATGTCAACGAATTGTCGGTGGAGTTATTGTCAATCACATATATGGCTGCAAGACCTGGATTTGTATTTTCGACAAGTATGTGCAAAAACTTGCGGAGAAATTTTTCTCCATTCCAATTTAGTATTACGATTGCTGTTCTTGCTGTCATATCAGGGGCAAAAGTAATAATAATTGTCATACGTAAATCAAACTTCTTTCATAATGCTTTTTTTCATTGGCAGAAGCATGATTCTAATTGTACTTGAGCGTGTATCAAATAGGTTTTTACAACTATAAAAGCTTTTTTATTTATTGGTATTATAACAAAAAAAATATGTATTTTTGCAGCTAATTTCAAATTAGGAAATTTTATGTATGAATATATAAATGGACTTGTTGTGGAACTGAATCCAGCCTACGCGGTTATAGAGGTTGGCGGAGTCGGTTATTATGTCAACATCAGTCTCACTTCTTATTCGACGATGAGACAAGGCGAACAAATGCAAGTATTTTTACAGCAGATAGTTCGCGAAGATGCTCATCTTCTTTTCGGCTTTGTAACCAAGATAGAACGTGAACTTTTCCGTCAATTGATAACAGTAAACGGTGTTGGTCCGAATACTGCAAGACTTATACTTTCATCGCTAACCCCGCAGGAACTTACCAATGCGATTCTCAGCGAGAATCTTGTTAAGCTGAAAGCCGTAAAAGGCATCGGTGCCAAGACTGCGCAGCGAATAATACTCGATCTCAAGGATAAGATAAATACCATGGACGGAATGGACACAGCAGAAATTTTTGCTGAGTCAAACAATACAATCAAAAAAGATGCGTTATTAACGTTAACGACACTTGGATTTGCAAAGACAAGTGTGGAAAAAGTGCTTGACAAGGTTCTCAAAGACAAGCCAGATGCTTCTCTGGAAACCATTATCAAGTTGGCGTTGAACTATTTGTAGAATTTGAAGTTGTTCGGTAGGATATTTAAATATACAATTGTCGGTGGGATTATGGCTGTGATGGTAATCATAGCTTTCGTTCCTTCTATTGCCAAAAATGGAAATTACAGGCATTATCCTTCGTCATATAAATATACGGAGATGCCCGGACCCGACGACGATACAACCAAGACCGAAGGCAATGCCAAATTTCCACTGCCCAAGCAAAATGTAAACCCATCCGACAATACCGACAATAGTCCTCTATATGGTTCAGACCCGTCATCTGTAAGCACTTCTGTGGAATACGATCCTGAAACAGACAGTTACAATTTTCAGAAAAATGTTGACGGAATGCCTATAGGTACGCCTTACAGCATGCCTTTCGAAGATTATGTAAACTATAACTTCGAGAAGGCTATGAATTCGTATTGGCATCAGAAAGCAAAGAAAAACCGCGAACAAAACCAAGAAATAAACAGTTCATTTATTCCCAAACTTGAGGTAGGTGGTGAAATCTTCGATAGAATTTTCGGTGGCAACGTAATCGACATTAAACCGCAAGGTTCTGCCGAACTGACTCTCGGATTGGAATACAACAGAACCGACAACCCTGCACTTGACTCAAAACAACAGCGCCAGATAAATCTTGACTTCGACGAAAAAATACAGATGAACGTTGTAGGACAGATTGGTACCAAAATGAAAGTCAACATATCATACGATACCGAAGCTTCATTCGACTTCGAGAACAATGTAAAGCTCGAATATACAGGCGACGACGATGATATTATACAAAAAATTGAAGCAGGAAACGTTTCTTTGCCTCTCACCGGTACCCTTATACAGGGAAGTCAAAGCCTCTTCGGAATAAAGACGGAACTGAAATTTGGAAAGTTGACACTCACCGGTTTGCTGTCGCAAAAGAAAAGTGAAACCACGACAATAAACGTTGAAGGCGGAAGTACTACCAAGGAATTTGAAGTAAAAGCAGATAACTATGAAGAAAATAAGCACTTCTTCCTGTCTCATTATTTCAAGGAAAACTACGACAGGGCTATGGCTTCTCTTCCTGTCATTACCGGTGGTGTTACAATAAACCGTATCGAAGTTTGGGTTACAAACAAAACAGGCAATTACACAGATGCACGTAACATTGTAGCTCTCGTCGACCTTGGCGAATCAAACCACAACGACATCCAGTCAACCTACGTTTCAAGTTCGCTAAACAACTATACAACTGTACCTCCATACAACGATGTCAATATTCTAGGAAATATTGCCTTGGACTATCCTGAAATAAGGGATGTAAATATGGTTAGCAGTACATTGCAAAACTTGCAAATGTCTGGCGGCACCGATTTCGAAAAAATTGAGTCGGCACGCAAATTAAATCCTTCGGAGTATACTCTTAATGCACAATTGGGATATATCTCTCTCAATTCCAAGCTAAATGCCGATCAGGTTCTGGCAGTTGCCTACGAATATACAGTAGGCGGACAAGTATACACCGTGGGTGAATTTTCAAACTCGGCAATTGCAGCACCACAGACGCTAATCGTAAAATTAATCAAAGGCACCTCGTTCACTCCTAGCAAAAAGAACTGGGATCTTATGATGAAAAACATTTACAACATTGGTGCCTACCAGATTACTCGCGACGATTTTACTTTGGACATCCTCTATACCAACGACAAGACAGGAACCGACCTAACATATATTCCTGCAGGAGCAATCGACAGCATACAATTGCTAAGAGTAATGGGACTTGATAACTTGAATGCCCAAAACGACCCGTATCCAGATGGAATGTTCGACTACATCGAGAATTTTACCGTCAATTCGTCGGGAGGAAGGATAATATTCCCTGTACGTGAACCATTCGGCTCCTACTTGTATGATAAGATAACCGACGGAAATAGTTCGCTCGGCAATATTGCTGATGGATATGTATTCCCGGAACTATACGACAGTACAAAAAGTAAAGCGCAGCAGCTTGCAGAGAAGAACAAATTTAAACTCAAAGGCCGATACAAGTCAACAAGCAGCAGCGAAATATCGCTTAATGCGATCAACGTACCGCAGGGAAGCGTTTCCGTAACTGCCGGTTCAACCTTACTTGTAGAGAATGTCGACTACACCGTAGACTACAACCTCGGTAGAGTAAAAATATTAAATCAAGGAATACTTGAGGCGGGAACACCTATTTCCATAAGCCTCGAAAGCAACTCCGTGGGAACCATGCAGACGAAGGTCCTGTCTGGATTACATGCCAACTACGACTTTTCAAACAATTTCAATGTTGGTGCTACTATTCTCCACTTGAAGGAAAAGCCAATGACTCCGAAAGTAAACATAGGCGAAGAACCTCTGTCAAATACTATCTGGGGAGCAAATCTGTCGTACAGAACCGATGTCCCGTTCTTAACAAAAGCTATTGATTTCCTGCCATTGATACAGACAAAGGAAATGTCAACCATTACGTTCAATGCTGAATTTGCACAGTTGATACCGGGTCATTCCAAGGCTATTGGCAAGGAGGGTGCAGCATATATCGACGATTTTGAAAGTTCCAAGATTACCAACGACATAAAGAGTTATGTGAGCTGGTCGATTGCAAGTACTCCTAACGATTCGGTACTTTTCCCCGAAAGTTCGCTTATCAACAACCTTGATTACGGCAAAAATAGGGCTCGCCTGTCGTGGTACGTAGTTGACCAGACTTTACACGAAAGTACATCGCCAATAAGCATTGAAGATAGGTCGAGCCACTATACAAGGCTTGTGTACGAAAAAGAACTTTTCCCCAACCGCGAAAGCGAAACGGCAAATCTACCCAAGAATCTGGCTCCTTTGAATATGGTCTTTTATCCAAACGAGAAAGGTCCATACAACTACGATGTTGATGGAATGAACTCTGCAGGTGGACTTGAAAATCCACGGAAACGTTGGGGCGGTATACAGCGCCAGCTTACTACAACCGACTTTGAGGATGCCAACATAGAATATATCGAGTTCTGGATGATGGATCCATTCGTAGAAGATTCATTGAATCCCGGTGGTGACTTATACTTGAACCTTGGTGATGTAAGTGAAGATATTCTGAAGGATGGACGAAAGTCGTTTGAGCAAGGTCTCCCTGCTCCATCGCTCAACAATCCGATAGACACCACCGTATGGGGTATTGTTCCTAACAGCCAAGCACTTGTAAGCGCATTCGACAATGCAGCAGAAATCAGGTACGCACAGGATGTCGGTTTCGATGGTTTGAACAATGAAGACGAAGTCACATTCTTCAGCGATTATCTTGAACAAATAAAAAATATGTTTGGTGAAAATTCCGAGGCCTACAGGATGGCTTTGGAAGACCCGTCATCCGATAATTTCCATCATTACAAAGGTAGCGATTACGATCAGCAGGAACTGAACATATTGCAAAGATACAAGTATTTCAATGGACTGGAAGGCAACTCCATACCACGCGAATACCAGACTGAATCCTATATCACAAATGCTACTACAGTTCCTGATGTCGAGGATATAAACAGGGACAATACACTCAGCGAATCCGAAAACTTCTTCCAGTACCGCATTAGTATTCGTCCACAGGATCTGGTTGTAGGTCAAAACTATATAGCCGACAAGACTACAGTGACGGTTACTCTTGCCAACGACGAGAATTCACAAGTGACATGGTATCAGTTCAAAGTTCCTATTTCCGAATATTCCAAAAAAATAGGTTCCATATCCGATTTCAAGTCAATTCGCTTTATGCGAATGTATATGACAAACTTCGACACTACCACATGTCTGCGTTTTGGAACTCTTGATCTTGTACGTGGAGAATGGCGCAAATATGACGATTCGTTCCTCCAGCCAGGCGAATACATAGTCAACGAACTGGAAAACACATCATTTGACGTATCGGCTGTAAACATTGAGGAAAATTCAAGCCGCAATCCTATAAACTACGTCCTTCCTCCAGGCGTTTCGCGCGAACAGAATACAATGAACCCACAGATGCAGCAGCTCAACGAACAGGCAATGACAATAAAGGTTATTGACCTTGCCGACGGTGATGCAAGAGCCGTGTACAAGAATGTATATCTTGACGTAAGAAAATATTTGAAAATGCAGATGTTCGTTCACGCTGAATCGCTTATCGACAAACCAGAGATTTCGGATGGCGACATCAGTATCTTTGTTAGACTTGGAACCGACTACAAGAACAACTACTACGAATACGAAGTTCCGCTGAAGGTAACTCCTCCGGGATATTACAATGGCGACAATGAAGATTCACCCGACAGGTACTTGGTATGGCCTGAAGATAATGACATCAATATAGCTTTTGAGGATCTTACAAGTGTAAAGGAAAACCGTAACGAACTTATTCGTCTTGGCAACCAAAACGTAGGTCTTACAAAGCTGTACTACGAAATGAGAGGTGAAAACAGGATTAGCGTAATGGGTAATCCAAACCTTGCAAACGTACAGACAATAATGATTGGAGTACGTAACCCCAAGCAGGTATCTCTCAACGGAAGTGACGATGGTATGCCAAAGAGTGCAGAAGTATGGGTCAACGAATTGCGACTCACCAACTTCAACGAAAAGAGCGGATGGGCTGCGACAGCTCGCGCTACTGCAAAACTAGCAGACTTTGGTACTGTCACTTTGTCGGGAACAACCAAGAAGCCTGGGTTCGGAGCATTGAATTCTACAATTAAGGAACGTCTTACAGAAGAAATAAACCAATACGATTTCTCGTCAAGCTTCGAATTAGGAAAATTCTTCCCCGAGCGCTTCAACGTAAGGATTCCTTTGTATATAGCTGTTTCCGAAAATGTTTCGAATCCTGAATACGACCCGTTAAGTCCTGATGTTCTACTAAAGAATACATTGAAGAATCCGGACTTGGCAAAAGAATACAAGGACAGCATTAAGCATTTGTCGCAGGATTATGTAAAAAGGACAAGCATAAACCTTACCAACGTGAAGGTAAACGGAAAGCAAGGCCAGAAACCACATGTGTACAACCTCTCCAACTGGTCGCTGAGCTACGGATACAACAACGTTTTCCAACGCGACCCCAACACTATATTCCGTACAACCATGACACATACGGCTTCGATATTCTACAACTACAATGCTACACCAAAGATTGTAGAGCCTCTAAAGAATGTCAAGCTATTCAAGAAAAAGGCGTTCCAGATACTTCGCGACTTCAATTTCTACTATTTGCCGTCGCAGCTTTCGTTCCGCACAAACCTTAATCGCCAATATGGAGAAACGCAGATCCGAAATGTTTATGATCCATCATATTTGTTGCCAATAAATGTCATAAAGGACTTTACCATCATCAGGCAATACGACTTCAAATACAACTTCTCAAAAAATCTGAAGTTTGAATACACCGCAACGAACAATGCCCGTATCGATGAGCCTGAAGGTCGTCTGTTCAAGGGAGATCCGGAGTATCAGCAAAAGAAGGATTCCATCTGGACAAACTTCAAGACTTTCGGAAGAAACACAAACTTCTACCAGCAGTGGAGTGCATCATATACCTTGCCTATAAACAAGATTCCAATCTTTAACTGGATTTCGGCAAGTGTAAGATACCAAGGATCGTACAATTGGACAGCAAGCGCCATTACTGCCGATACACTGAATATCGGAAACGTTGTGCAGAATGCAAATACCATGTCGGCAAACACTCAGTTCAATTTGCTTAACCTCTACAACAAGGTAAAATATCTTAAGGATGTAAACAACAAGTATCGCGGACGAGCTACGACTAAGAAAAAGGAAACAGAGACAGTTACCTACGACGAAGACATTAACAAATTGACGGCTGGCAAGAAAAAGACAATAACACATAAGCTTAAGACAAGGAATGTAACGATAAAGGTTACCGATGATAAAGGTCGCCCAATTAAGACCGAAATGCAAGTTATTGACGATAATAAGTTGTCGTTTACAGTTGAAAAAGATGTGGAGAATGTTAAGGTTCAGGTAACTGGCAAACGCGACAAGAAGGATTCGGCATTCAAGAAGATTGTTGACAATATGCTTGTACTTATGATGAGCGTGAAGAACGTTTCAGCAAACGTCAGCGAGACCAACGGAACGTTGCTGCCTGGCTATATGGGCAAGACCAAATTGTTGGGAATGTCGAAATATACACCAGATGAAGCAATGTTTGGCGTACAGCCATCGTTGATAGCACCAACATTCCCATTCGTAATAGGATGGCAGGTAAAGGACTTTGGAGAATGGGCATGCGAACACAATCTCGTCACCAAGGATACAACATCTATACAGGCATACACACAGACACATTCACGCAACTGGAACTTCAGGGCTACGCTCGAACCGGTTCGCGACCTGAAGATAGACTTGACAATGCTGCACAATTATTCCGAAAACAAGACAAAATATTTCAGGTACAGCATTGACCCAGCGACTGGAACAGGAGTTTTCAACGGACTTAACCCATCTATGACAGGTACGTTCTCAATGTCAACCGTAACCATCAAGTCGGCATTCGAGAAGTTTAAGTCGGAAAACTACGCATCCGAAACATTTACAAGATTCTCTGAAAACAGAATTATAATCGCTGAGCGACTGGCAAAGGAACGCCCCGACTACAATCCTGCTGATGTTGATGAAAATGGTTTCCCAAGCGGATATGGAAAAACATCTCAGGATGTTCTTATTCCGGCATTCTATGCAGCGTATACAGGTATTGATCCATCGAAGGTCAGTCTAAAAACCATACCCGGACTATGGTCGGCAATACCATACTGGCAGGTAGTTTACGACGGCTTGGGCAAAATACCTAAACTAAAGAAAGTATTCAGATCTGTAAGTATCAAGCATTCGTACAGGTCGACATATAGTATCGGATCCTTCCAGACGCGACTGATAAACGAATACGATCCCGACGAAAATGGTCTTAACCAGATTCGCGACCAGCTCAACAATTTCTATTCACGCTATGTAATCAACGGCATAAGCATTAGCGAACAATTAAGCCCACTTATCTCGTTCGACATGATGCTTGTCAATAGCTTGACAATGAAAGTTGAAGTCAAGAAAACCCGTAATCTGACAATGAGTTTCTCAAACAATCAGCTTACAGAAGTTAAGAACAACGAATTGATAATTGGAGCAGGCTACCGTTTCAAGGATGTGGAATTTGTACTGAATGTTGCAGGAAGAAAACGCAACATGAAGAGTGACTTGAATCTCAGGTTCGATTTCTCGGCCCGCAAACAGATTACAATGATACGAAAGTTGGAAGAAGCACAGGATCAGCCCACATCGGGAAATATCCAGTATTCATTCAAACTATCTGCCGACTATGTGTTGAGCAATAGGTTCAATTTAAGTTTGTTCTACGATCAAAGCATTAACAATCCAATAGTTGGAACATCGTTCAAGACCGTTGTTGCAAAATTTGGATTAATGCTAAGATTTACACTTGCTACTTGATAAATTAGTGTTATTTTTGGCGAATAAAATTTGTATTAACATAAATTAAAAGTAATATGGCATTTCCAAAAGAATTAAAGTACGCAGAATCACATGAATGGTTGCGCGTTAACGGCGAAGAGGCATTTATTGGTATTACCGATTTCGCAGTATCAGAATTGAACGACCTTATTTATATTGAAATTGAGGTTGAAGGTGAAACCCTTGAAAAAGGTGAAGAATTTGGTGTAATCGAAGCTTCAAAAGTTGCATCGAAGGTTTATATGCCAGTATCTGGTGAAGTCCTTGAAGTTAATCAGGATGCTCTCGACAATCCTGAAATGCTAAAAGACGATGCATACGAGAACGGCTGGTTGATAAAGATCAGAATGACTGACCCATCACAGGCTAACTCACTTCTCGATGCAGCAGCATACGAAGCATTGACAAAGAAATAATTATACTTATTGTATTTTTAAAAGTCGCGCCCGAAAAGCGCGACTTTTTTATTACCTATTGTCCGTTAAAAATTAATAGGTTCATTCCACAACCTTTAGCTCACGCAGCGAAGCAAGTAAAGCTGAGTGAACCGACTAAGGAACGTGTCGTGTGAACTCGCTTATGCGGAACTATATTCATGAGCCAAAGGCGAATAATCTCCTTGATTAGTAATGTTGTGGGAGATTGCTCGCAAGCTTCGCGAGGCTGCAAGCAGCGTTTCGGATAGCAGTCTCCACAACGTTCCCCGTTCCGTATCGCGTGTTACGACTAGCTTCCGTACCTTTAGCTCACGCGCGAAGCAAGTAAATGACAAGGTGGGGGATTTAGCGGACACCAATAATTACACATTAGTCTCCATTAATCTCCACAGCAATGATTTCAATTCTTCGCTCCCTTGCTGCAGCAGGATTATATACAGAGTTGCGCTGATCCTTGCGGTCGTCACTAACATTGGCAGCAGCCATAGTCTTGCCAAACGCCACAAACTTGTATTCTATCATGCCATTTTCAACATATTGTTTGAAAACTCCCCCATCGTACTCTGCAAAGAAATTCACTAGCGACGAAATTCGGCGCTTTGCGAGGTTGTTGTTGTATTCAACCGTATTAAGCGGGCTTGTAAATCCTTTTATTGTTATCGCCACCTTCTGGCCGCTTTCAAGCAATTCCTTCATCATTTTTGTGAACTCCATTAACCGATTGTAATTATCCTCAACCATATATGAGAAAAAATTATCGATACTGTCTATCGCCTGCTCCCTGCCCGACTTATCCAGACCTTTAGAAAATTCACGCCTGTAACGTTCTTGCATTTGCATATAATCGAAATACGTGTCGCTATAATTCCGCGTAGTGACAGTATCCCACGAATTTGGATTTGGAATATCGTTGTGGAAGTATAGGCTTATAGGCACAAGAAGCCTTGTACGCTGAGTAAGCGACTCTATTCTCACCTTTTGTTCCATTGCAATACGCTCATCCTCATCGATGTACTTTTCTATATTATAATAAAATATGTCGTTGCAGCAACTTTGATGCGTTTGCGCAAGCGCGCCCTTTCTATTGCTCGTAATGAAAGCAATTCCTTCCTCCGGATATTTTTTGTAATAGAAATCGTTTTGTGCCGAATTTATAGGATATCCAAGATTTTTAACCTCCTCCCAGACCCTAAAATTGCCTTTTACAGCAAATATATCAAATGCCCCCATCGACTGGAACTGATTCGAACTGAAATAAAGTGTAGAATCTGTTATGCAATAGAAAGGAGTAATTTCATCTCCAGCAGTATTTATAACCGAAGTTGTGTCAACAAATTCGGCAAAACGTTCATCTTCAACAATTGGACGCCCGACATTTTTCACTGTACCGAAACTTCCATCTGGAAGAATCTCGCAGGAATATATGTCGTAGCCCCCTGCCCCACCAGGCCTATCGCTCGACCAAATAAGAACATCCGGACGATAACCATATTCAACAATCTGAGGTTGTGTAGAATTATAACCCTGAATATTTATCTTTTCGGGCAACTTTTGCGGCATGGACCATCCATCGGTAGTAAGCATCGACATATAAATATAAGTATTCCCATTGGTATAATCTTCCGTAAACGAGAAATACATCTTGTCACCATTCTTAGTGATACATGGGTTCGACATTTCTGCAGATAACCCATCAAATGATGTCAAGCCTTTTACGGCAGAAAAATCATTATCCTCAACACTATATAGCTTTGACCTATAGATTTTCGACGTATCATTTTCTGGACGTATCGAAGCAAAATACACCTTGCCGTTTCCCATAGATGCACCAAAGTCGCTATATACCGAGTTCATGCCACTTTCTACGTGCTTTATCTCTACAGGCAAAGGACGGTTTAGTTGTTTCCACGCGTATTCACAATTTAAAATCTCCTGCTCGGCGTATTCAACTTTTGTAACATCACCTTTAAAGTTGCCTTTCTTCGACAATGATATGAAACGCTTAAAGAAATATTGTGCTCGCAAAAAATCCTCATTTGATTTCAGCATTTGGGCATAACGGTAAGTAGCATCAGGATATTTGTCTTCAACCTTATCTACCAGTGTCTTATAGTGAACAAGAGCATTGGCATAATCGTTATCCATACGATAAGCCTCGGCAGTTTTCCATACCACATCATACATTTTCCTATCATACGACAAGGCCTCCTCATACAGTTTGGCAGCTCCATAGTAATTTTTCTGCTTCATGGCATTGTCGCCGCTATAAATAAGACTGTTTACATCCCTGTTCTGTGCATTGCAAGTAAACGAAAATGCAAAGAGAATATATAGTACGAGGATTTTTCGCACTAGTACACATCTTTTACAAATTGACGTTACATAAACTCTGGACATTTTCTGTAATAGGGTGTTTCTATTGGCTTTGGCTTTGAATATATGTATATCAGCGAAAGTTCAATTCCACCATTGCCATGACTTATTCTGGTAAGTTTTGAAAGATTTATATCATAGTTTACAAGAAACCTGACATTATGGTACTGCACTCCGGCACAAAGGATTCCAGCATCACTGGTACGAGCAAAAATGCCGAAGAACAATGCCTGCAATCCCATAGGATTCAGATCCATACGACCAATTGCTCCAATATCGAACTCCAAATATTTCTGCTGAACCATACTGAAAAACATTGGAGCAATCCAGAAGTCGTCCTTGACATTAATATCTGCTGTTGCATGAATTATCCATTTTGCTGGAAGCCGCGAATTGTCGCCTCCAAGAAATGTTTTTAGCGGCTGATTGGGATGCGCAACAGAAAAACCAGCTTCTGCATTCCAATTTTCCTTGAGACGCAGTTTTACATTTGCGCCCAGTGCACAATCAAAATAACCAAAAGCATTTTTTTGCCATTGCTCCCCAGACTCGCGCGTTGGATCATATCCATCGGTAACATATTGGCTACCAAAGTTTAACTTATCTATTTGTACTCCGTGCCGTGCATATCCAGCCGAAAAACCTAGTCCAACAAGAATTTTTTCCGACATACATGGGTAATAATATGCCGCATTGAGCAGAATCTGAGTTGTTCCAAATTTTCCATCACCTGCAATGTCACGATTTATGAAGATTCCAAGACCCGACAAGTCATTCTTTACGAACAGCGATTGATGAGAATAATCAACGCTTCCTGCAAAAGTACGATATGCCTTTGTAAAACTGTTCCACTGGTTTTTGTTGTTGAGTACAGCGCGCCAATCTCCATTGAAATTACCCGCATTGGCAGGAGAAGTCTGCAACGGAGTAGAATAGAACTGTGAAAAATGTATATCCTGTGCGAAAGACAAACCCTCCGCAACAACCAATAATACCGCTGCAATCAAAAAACATTTTCCCATGAGAACCACAAAGGTAATTAAATTATCGATTCACAGCTATGATAAGCATTCTTTTTATAATGAGACAAAAAAATTGGCAGATAAATCCGCCAATCCTTACATTTTGAAAAAGCCTACAATTTTGCTATCTCATTTTTAATTCTGTTCCAACGCTTTTCGTCCATAGTCGCACCAACAACTTCAATTACATTGCCAGCAACGATATTTCCAACCTTAACGCATTTGTCCAAAGGCCAATTGCTTACCAATCCGTAAATAAATCCTGCTGCAAAATTGTCACCGGCAGCGGTAGTATCAACCCTTGTCGCTGGAAATTCGGGTTCGCAGTCCTTATAGTTTCCTTGCTTTACCCAGGCACCATGCTTTCCTATCTTGACAACCGCTATATCGCACAACGAAGAAATCATTTCGAGTGCTGCTTCTGGATCCTTACCACCAGTAAACGCAGCTGCCTCCTCCTCATTTGCAAACACTATATCAACGTACTTCTCGACAAGGTATCTAAGGAAATCCAAGTTATCCTCAACAACATTGTAACTAGCAAGATCTAAAGAAACTTTCAGTCCGTTTTCCTTGGCCAGCGACATAGCTCTTTCAATAAGCTCATGGTTTATAATCAAATACCCTTCAACATGCAGAATATCATAATCCATAAACGTAGTTGAATTTATGTCACTTGCCAACAGCTCGGCCGCTGCACCAAGATAAGTAGCAAACGTCCGTTCCGAATCCTTGCTAACCAAAGCTACAGCTCTTCCGCTTGGAGTTTCGCTCTTTATCAGACGTGGGAGAACACCAGTTCGCTTCATGTCGCTTGCAAAGAAATCGCCCAACTCATCGGGACCGATTTTCCCGACAAAACCAGTTGCTACACCAAGATTTGCAAGGCTACGTATTGTATTTGCAGCCGAACCTCCGCTCGCCATTGTACGAGGGAATTTGCTTGTCTCCATCTGAATTTTCTCGCTGAGATCGCTGTCAACCAACTGCATGCTGCCTTTCGGCAAGTTGAGCTTTTCCAATATCTTGTCGCTGTCAATGACGGTCATAATGTCAACCAGCGCATTACCTAATCCTATTACTTTTGCCATATTTTTTAAAATTTTGGGCAAAGATACCAAACTAGACAAAAATGTGCAACTGAAAAGTATTTTTCATTTCAAAAAAAATAATAACTTTGCAACATCATTAAGCATAAAGATATGGATACAAACAAGAAAGCCATCGAAATATCTGAGCTAGGAGAATTTGGACTCATTGAACATCTCACAAAGGACCTAAATGTTATTGACAAAAATTTGATCAAAGGCATTGGAGATGATTGCGCAGTTTTTGAATGCGGCGATATTTGCAATCTTGTAACAACCGACCTACTTGTTGAAGGCATACATTTTAACTTGATATATACCCCATTAAAGCATCTTGGATACAAGGCTGTGGCTGTAAATCTCAGCGACATTTATGCTATGAACGGAACCCCCAAGTACATAACCGTTTCGCTGGCTGTTAGCCGCAAATTTTCTGTCACTGCATTGGAACAACTCTACGAAGGCATTAAACTCGCATGCGACCGCTTCGACGTAGAACTAATTGGCGGAGACACAACAAGTTCTCTGTCGGGACTTTTTATAAACATTACGGCAATAGGGCAAGCAAAAAAAGAAAATATCGCATACCGAAATGGGGCACAGAAGAACGACCTTATCTGCGTAAGCGGCGACCTTGGCGGTGCATATATTGGACTGAACGTACTCGAACGGGAAGCTAAGATATATATGGAAGACAAAGATATGCAACCCGAACTCGAAGGATACGAATATGTCATTGAACGCCAACTTAAGCCAGAACCGCGACGCGACATAGTACGCGAATTCGCCAAACTGGGGATAACTCCCAATAGTATGATTGACATTTCGGATGGATTATCATCGGAACTTCTGCACATTTGCAACGATTCGGGCGTAGGTTGCCGCGTATATGAAGACAAGATTCCTATTCACGAGCAAACAGATATACTGTCAAACAGATTTCGCCTAGACCCGAGCCTAGCTGCAATGAACGGTGGCGAAGACTATGAACTGCTATTTACTGTACCACTTGACAAAAAGGACATTGTTGAAAAAATGAACGATGTTTCAATAATCGGATATATTTGTGATGCCAAAGAAGGCAAAAAATTTGTTGCAAGAAATGGTGTGGAACTCGATCTGAAAGCACAAGGATGGGAAGCCTTCAAACAACAAGACTAATGCAGGATGAAACTATTGTGGATAAATATAATTGCTTTCTTGATTTTTTGCAACTTAAATGCCAAGTCGCAAGGCATTTCCTTTTATAACGATTACCTTGGCAACGTCTGGGTTTTCGACGAAAGCAATACCAAACAAATCGAGCATCAGCCTCTAAAGTCATACGGAGTTGGAAACAAATCATTTGTGTACGTCGACAATTCCGGAGGCCTGAAAATTTACCACAATCACTTTCTACACAGCGCTAGCAGTTTTGTCTCAAACTACGTCGTTACCGACAACCTCATATCATTCTGCATGAATACCCAACTTAAAGTTTTCGACGACGGCAATATCCAGACGCTTTGCGTAAGCGCAAAAAAATATTGGGCAGACGATGACATTGTAGTTTGGTTCAACGACATGCAGAACATGCTTATGGGATATTGGAACGGCAATACATATACCTTGGACGATGTCCTTTCTGCCGGAGACGTTTCCGATGTATATATTGGCGAAAACATTGCCGCATTTGTCGACATCAATGGTTCTCTTAACGCATTCTACAATGGAGAAATAGAGCAATTAATATTTTACAAGAACCTTTCCGGAATAAGCATGGGCAGGGACATTATTGCTTTCATTGATGGCAGCACCGGTGTATTCCAAGCTTTTTACAAGAATGAATTCGTTGACCTTGAAGACTTTGTTCCAAAATCATTTAAATGTGGCGACGGACTTGTAGCATACGTTGATGCGTCCTCATATCTAAAAGTCTTCGATGATTTTAACACTCGCACATTATCTTTCGACGAACCCGACTTTTATGATGTTACCGATGAGATAATGGTATTTGGAGTACAAAGTTACTTTAAGGCATACGTTGGAGGAAAGGTTTTCACCCTTGAAAGTTTCATCCCTGAAAAATACTTTATCAACAACAACTCGGTGGCATATATCGACCAGATGGGAAACCTAAAGTTCTTCGACGGGAACAAGACAGAAATAATCTCATACGAAAAAATTTCCGACTTTGAACTCACAGGAAGTGCAGTGAAATATTCATTTGGGGTAAAGTCAGAAAACATATACTACGAGGGGAAAACATACAAAAACGACTAATATGTTTGTCGATTCGCTGCTAATAAAAGGAATAGCACAAGAAGTAGGATTCGACGCCTGTGGAATATGTGACGCTTTCGTTGACTCAAACGTCATTTCTTCATTCGAAACGTGGCTTACAAAAAAATATAATGCAGAAATGTCGTACATGGAAAGAAATATAGATGTACGTAAAAACTTGCAAAAGCTTCTTGACAATGCACAATCTGTCATTTCTGTACTATATTCATACAATACAGATGAGCACCCCGACAGAACCGACTTTCGCATTTCAAAATATGCAATTGGTGCCGACTACCATATTGTCATAAAAGAAAAGCTTCAACGAATGCTATTAAAAATCAAGGATATATGTCCTTCTGCCGAAGGTCGTTGTTTTGTTGACTCAGCGCCACTGTTCGAAAGATATTTTGCACAGAAGTGTGGACTTGGTTTCATCGGCAGGAACAAATGTCTTATTAATCCAAAATTTGGTTCATTTGTCTTTCTGGGCGAATTGGTTGTAAATTTTGAAAGCAACTACGACACAGCCTTATCTCAAACCTGCCTGAATTGTAACGCATGCATAAAGAATTGTCCTACAGGAGCATTAAAATTCGATGGAATAAACGCAAACAAATGCATTTCATACCAAACAATAGAAAAAAAAGGTAACATCGACGATGATCTGATAAACCAAAAAGGCAATTGGATTTTTGGTTGCGACCAATGCCAGATATGTTGTCCCCACAATTTTTCTATTCCCCACAAAAATGGTATCATTATGCCTGAAATCAAATCTTTCTCGCCCGAAAACCTAATTGACATGAGCAACAATCATTTCAGACGAAAATATAATGGCTCGGCTTTGCTAAGAGCCGGACGAAGCAAGATATTGACTAATTGGCAAACCGATAAAGAAGATGGCAAAACAGGTACAAACCAATAAACAGTTGACCATTTAATATCGCACAAACCATCTTAATGAAAATCAGTATATTACAAATAATTTCTGTTTTTTCAATTTATTCTGAACTTTAATGGAAAACCTATTACTTTTTTCATTATGTTTGTAGAAGACATATAACAAAATAAAATATAATATGGATAAGCATAATAATTTGAAAGTCATGCTGCAAAATGCAGAACATCCAGTTACCGTTTTGCTGGGCGGTGACAAGGTAAAGGAACAACTCGAAGCAATCGAGGAAATAGGCGAAAAGGTTGATACAATCCTAGTTGCAGGAGCATTAGTTGCTCCATTTGCAAAAGCTAATGGATTAAATGTCGGTGCCTCCAATGTATGTGATGGCTGTTTCTCAAAAGCTAAGGACATCCTTGCAAAATTCGCTGGTAAAATCTGTATGCCTGTCGATTGCTACGTTGCCGACAAACCCGAAAACAATTCAAACATTGAACATGTTAAGGTAGATGAAATCCCAGAAGGACGCTTCATCATGGACATCGGTGTAAAGACTGTAGATATTTTTGCCGAAAAGATTGAAGGTGCAAAGACTTTCGTTTGGAACGGCACTTTGGGCCACACCGAAATGCCGCATTTTGCATACGGAACCTACAAGACCGCTCTCGCTGCTGCTCGTGGCACTGCCAACGGACTTAAAACTATAGTAGATGGAGACGACACAAAGGCTGCAATTTTACGCTATGGTCTCGAAGGTGGAATGTTCTTCCTCGAAGGCGGAAAACTCGTCGAGAAGGCTGAGCGCAAGGTCGTTCACACCGACGAAGCACCGAAGGACGGATACACAATCGACAAGTACAACTTCAATGGGAGAAAAGTTTTGTTGCGTGTTGACTTCAATGTTCCGCTGGACGAGAACTTCAACATTACCGATGATACTCGTATAGTTTGCGAAGTACCGACCATCAAGAAGATTCTAAAAGACGGTGGTGCTGTAATAATAATGTCGCATCTTGGCCGTCCCAAGAAAGTTGACAATAAGTTCTCGCTCAAGCACATTGTTAAGCACGTAAGCGAATGCCTTGGTGTTCCAGTACAGTTTGCCGACGACTGCCAGAAGGCTCAGGCACAAGCTGCCGCACTGAAGTCTGGTGAAGTTCTTCTGCTTGAAAATCTTCGCTTCTATGCCGAAGAGGAAGGCAAGCCACGTGGATTGGCCGACGATGTTACAGACGAGGAAAAGAAAGCTGCAAAGGCTGCCATAAAGGAATCGCAGAAGGAGTTTGTAAAGACCCTTGCTTCGTATGGCGACTGCTACGTAAACGATGCCTTTGGTACTGCTCACCGAGCACATGCTTCGACATACTATGTTGCAAAATACTTCCCGAAGGACAAAATGCTCGGCTACTTGGTTGAAAACGAGGTCAACAACATAAACAAGGTGCTTACCACTGGCGAAAAGCCTGTTACAGCAATCGTTGGAGGCTCAAAGATTTCAACTAAGATTGACATTATCAAGTCGTTGATAACCAAGGTTGACAATCTTATTGTCGGTGGCGGTATTTCCTACACTTTCATCAAGGCTATGGGCGGAAATATTGGACGTTCGCTTGCCGAGGACGATTGTATTCCTATTGCAAACGAAATTCTCGATATGGCTAAGAAATTGAACGTAAACCTTTATTTGCCAGTGGACTGCATGATTGGTGACAAGTTCGACAACGAAGCCAACATTCACATGGCCGACGTTCGCAATGTTCCTGACGGCTGGGAAGGCATGGATATGGGTGTGAAGACAATACAGCGTTACACCGAAGTTATTGAAAATTCTAAGACCATCCTTTGGAACGGTCCTATGGGCGTATTTGAGATGGAACACTTCAGCAATGGTACAATGAAGGTTGCATTGGCAGTTTGCCGTGCTACCGAACTTGGCGCATTTACCCTCGTCGGTGGTGGTGACAGCATTGCAGCACTCAATAAGTTCAACCTCAGCGAGAAGATCAGCTATGCTTCTACAGCAGGCGGTGCTTTGCTCGAGTACATCGAAGGCAAGGAGTTGCCAGGACTGAAAGCTATATCTTCAGATGAGATTTAATTAAGAATTATGGAATAAAAAAAAGAGGCGAATGCCTCTTTTTTTTATTCCATAATCCAATCGGTAATGTTTCTTTCTTCTTTCGAGAATGCCACACCAACCTTCACGACATTCCTGTCTCCTGCTTCGTATGGCACCATATAGCCGTTACTGTTTATCTGGTCAAGGGCTTCACGGGCTGTGCCGTTTATCTTCAGTTCGAAAACGTATGCAGTATCGCCCACAAACATGACAATATCCGAACGACCGTTAGCCGACTTTACCTGCGTGTATACATATTTGCTCATCATCGAGAAAACGACATACAATATCGTCTCGTAGAAAGCCTCGAAAGTTGTAAGGTTGCCAAGTTCGTGACGACCGTGTTCGAGATATGGGATGGAGGCAATGTACGATTTCAGGTACTGCATCATACTGTTGACGTCATTTTTCTTTAGCGATGTATATATGTTTGCTACTGTATTATTTGCAAACATTACGTTTGCGTCTTCAACAATTACAGGCAACAGGTTCTGCATAAATCCAGTACGGACTTCTGCATTGGGGAAGTCGAGCAAATACTGATTAGTATCAAAATCATAGCCCTTTATAGTCAGATACCCTGATTGATAGAGCAATGGTAGTGCCGTATTCATATTCTCGGTTGGTACATCAAAGTCGGATGCCGATGCCATATTCTTTTCCAACGACAGCACATTGGTATTGAACCGCTTCATCTGCTCGAAAAGATATGTCGGTGTGCCGCTTCCAAACCAATAAGAGTCAATCATCCTGTTTTTCAACGCCATAGTCAAACTAAACGGATTAAACACATCGGGCGATTTCATTGAAAAATTGTATCCGTCGTACTTTGCCTTCAGCTTGTCAACCATCTCGTTGTACGAACACTTGTAGGTATCGGCAAGCACCTGAATGTCTGGTCTGAACACATCCAGCGCTTCGTTCACTGTGATACCGCAAATTGCAGAGTACTGCGGCAGCATTGTTATGTTTGTGATATTGTTAAGCGTAGAGAATATGGAAAGTTGCGAAAATTTTGTTATGCCCGTAATGAAAACGAAATGTTCATATCTCTCGCAAGCCTTCAGAGGCTGGTAAAATTCCTGCATAATCTTGCGTACCTCGGCAAGTTTTTCTGGTTGATTGAGTACATCAAGCAGTGGTGCATCATATTCGTCGAGAATGACAACACATTTGAGCCCTGTTTGTTCGCTGGCATTTACGAGCAGACTTTTGAACCGTTCGCCAGGAGAAACACATGCTTCATCACGTCCATAAATTCCTTCATATTGGTTCAATTGCCACTCCAATTCACGGATGACACCTTGTATATCCGCCTTGTTTTTACACTGGCTCAAGTCGAAGTGCAGCACCGGATATTTCTTCCATTCCGTTTCCAGTTTATCAATTGCCAATCCTTTAAATAAATCTTTGCGTCCTTGGAAATAACTCTCCAGAGTGGTACAAAGCAAAGTCTTGCCGAATCTGCGCGGACGGCTCAGGAAGACGAATTGTGATTCGTGCGTCATCTTATAGATAAGGTCTGTCTTGTCTATATAGATTCTTCCATCGGTTCTGATTCTCTCAAACTCCTGTATTCCAGCCGTAAATAGGCGTGTCGGTATTTCTACTGCCATAATACTTTGTTTTTCCTGTGCAAAGATAAGAGATTTTTATTAGTGTTTCATGTGTAAAATCAATGATTTAATCAATCTGTGTTTTTTCTATACGGCAGTTTTCTAACTCTCTGTTGTAAACTATTCAAAGCCGACATTATTTCCTTGAAGGTTGGAACTTCGCCATATATCATAGACTGTTGCATCTTTGTATAGTCTTTTTGCCACAGATCTACAACAGAGTCTGGTGGAACTATTGTCAATGTGGCAGGATAAAGCGCATCGTAGTCAAAATCCTTGAGATTGATAAAGCAACGCCTATGTTCAATTATTGAACGGTAAAGTTCTTCGTTATCAAGAGCATTATGGTCAATACCTGATTTCATCATTGTGGCAATGTCGTATAGATGCCTTGACATTCGGTTGGTTCGTATTTCAGATTGTGGCTTGTGAAATTCTTCGTGCAGGAGGAAGATTTTCTCAAGGAATGTACGTTCTGGTGTTACCACATTGGGAATAGAGAAAGATTTTTCCGCTACAACTGTTTGTGGTAGGTATTGGTCGATGAGTGAGTTTATAGACTCGCATTTGACAGGTTGTTGCATCGAACGCCCACTTACCTCAATAAGGACAGAATGTCGTATATATGGACTTTCGGGCAAAGCCGAGCCGTACTCTACTATTATGGTTTCGGGGTCGGTTGTACTTACTGGCGTTATGTTTACTGTTACATTGAATTTATCCTCTGCAATACCTTGTTTTATAAGTGCATCTCGCAAATCAAACTGCATCCTTTCTCTTACAAACGAGCATGCTGCACGACGTAGTTTGTCGCTTATTTGTGTCCGAGAGAGTGTGCCTCCGTAGCCTAAGAAATCACGCGACACTGCTATGTCGATGTCTTCCGAGAAACGTTCAATCAGATGCCAGCATTTGCTCAAACTTGTACCACCTTTGAACGATAGGTGTTCGGCGTATGGCAACGAAAAAACTGCCCGTAGCACTTGTGTAACCCACCAGTCTTTCTCAATGATGTCGTAATGCAGGTTTGTCAAATCAACCACTTGACCTATAAGCAGTTTTTGTTGATTTGCATTTAATTGTGTGTATTTCATATTGAATAAAGTTTTTGCTGAATCCATATAGGCATTAATTTTATATCGTGATTGTAGTCAGTTTTTGTAACATGCGACAAGAAACCTCTTATTATGTCGAGGTGCTTGTCGTTAAGGTATTCTTCCCCAATTTCGCGCATTGATAGCGTTATGAGAAGCATAAGATAGGACTTGAACGATAGCATCTTGTTGTCCGAAGTATGGATAAACATAATTCCACGACCCGAACCTATTTTTACCCTACGTGAAGAACCACTTGTATAGAACACTGCATTTGCAGGTACTTGAGTGGAAAGACCTAATTGGTTCAATGCAAAAGACGCGGTAGGAATAATTTTGGCATTGTCACGGCGTGCCATAGCATTGGCTATGTCCCACATAGAAGGAGATATAATACCCAATCCTAATTTTGTATCAATTTTGGGATAGCTGTATATGCCCCTGAATATGCGTATTATCATACCTTCCTTCTGTATTCGCTGCAATGCTTGACGCACGGCATCTGGAGAACCCAAATCGGCGAAATCTGAATTGACATACAACAAACCTCTGCCTTTTTTCTTGATTCTATTTTCGATATTTTCCTTTACGTTCTCTTTCATCATATATAAATATATTTGTCACAAAGATATAATATGTTTGTGACAAAAATTCTGCGCAAATATACACCTTTCTTTCTTATCTACAATAAGTTTCTTAAATATTTTTTGCCCACTATCTTTGTATTTCAAAAGCTTTCTTAAACACACAAAAAAAGAGGCTCACATTTGTGAACCTCTTATAAAGTTTAAACAGTGTTCAAATTACTTTGCAGCAACTGGAGTAGTTTCAGCCTTTTTGTACTTGAAACCATATACGTTACCTGCGATACCATTCCATCCGTTAGGGCAAACGTCACCTGAAGCGTATTTTACCAATACGTATGCGTTGTCAACCTTTGCGATGAAGTTCTTTTCAGCGTATGCTTTTGAATGGTAATCAAATGGAAGTAACAAGAAAGTTTCAGCAGTACCAGCAGCGTATGCTTCTGCTAAAGCTTCAGCTGAATCAAATTCGTCAGTAGTAACAACTACAAAACCTTCGCAGTTTGCAGTGGTTTCAATCCTAGTTTCAGTTGAAGTATTAGTGTTGGTTATCTTAACACCGATAGTTGTGTTTTCTGATTGATTAACAGGAGTGTTACCAACCTGTGCATAGCCAGTCATTGAAGGACGAGCCAAGTAGATAATTTCGCTCCAGTTAGCTGAGAGAGGAGTAGCTGAGTAAACTACATTGATAACATATTCGTATGATTCCTTAGTGTCTTTCTTATCAGTAGCAGCTACTTTGTATTCTACAGTATAACCTGCAGCAAGTTCTGCCTTCAACAAGGTGTCATTCCATGGGAATGAGTAATCAGCCAAGCCTTCATATTCAGGATTTTCGAATTCATAAGCTTCAGTTTTAACAACTTCTTCGCCATTCATGATAGTTTTTGAAAGTTCGATAGCCTTAATACCAGCGTCAGCCTTAACGTCGCAAGTAAAAGAAACTGGGAGAGAGTTTGCAGAAGCAAGGTCGTAAGTAACTACTCCATTATTTTCTGTCATAGTTACTGTAACAGTTTTTTCACCGCAGCTGCAGAAAAATGCAACAGCAGCAACCAAAATCATAGCAATTTTAAAGTTTTTCATTGTTCTAAAATTTTAAGTTATACAATAATTAATTAAATCTTTAATTCATTTACAAGGCGCAAAGATAAGTTTATTTTTTAACATGATTATTTTTATTAACTTTTTTTTTGAAAAAATGTTAGTTAATAATTTTGCACCTTAACGAAATAATGGGCGTTGCCCTACAACACCCATTATTTCGTCATATTAATCAGTATATTAGTACCATATTAGGATCTTAGTACATAAACACCTCATCTACGGAAAGTTCCTTAATATTTCCATAATTTTTCAGCAAATTGAAGTCAACTTTCTCCTTAGGACCTACAATCATGATATCGTAAGTCTTGCCTTTTATGTGTTCATCAAAGAATTTTGTCACATCTTCAAGCGTAAAATTCTTTACCTGTTCATAAATACTCTGACGATAATCGTTGGCTATTCCGCGCTCCATGTTTGCAAGGTAATTCCAGAAAATACCGCTCTTTATAATTCTTTCGGTATTAATCTGGCTTATTATTGCCTGACGGCTTGTCTCAAATGATTCTGGAGACTGCTTCAGTTCGTTCATTAGTTCGGTAAGAGCCTCAAGAGCCTCCTTAATCTTATCAGGCTGAGTACTTAGATAGCCTATAACATAGTTGGAATTATCGGATTTTCTTGCCTGGCTGTAACCTGCATAGCAACCATACGCCAAACTCTTGGCTTCCCTAATTTCCTGAAATACTATGCTTGACATAGAACCACCATAATATTCATTAAACATTGCCGAAATTGGCATAAGCGACTTGTCGAACTTGACATCCTTAGATACAAGCTCAATGAAAACCTGCGTCATCGGATAATCAACAAATAGAACCTGCGGCTTATCGTATTCGCGTTCCACATACTTACTTGTTTCAGGATAATCCTTATAATTTCCTGATACGTTGTGATTTTCCTTTATCACTTTTGCTACATCGTCCATCCTTCGTGGACCGTAATAGAATATCTGATGCTTATAGCCAAGCATACCTTTTATTATATTGGTAAGTTCTTCAGGATCTATCGATTTTAGTTCTTCCTCGCTGAAGTTGTTGGTAAAACGCGAGTTTTCTCCATACTGTGAACGAGCAACAAGACCACTGAGTATAACGTTCTTGTTTAATTTGCTGTTCGAGCGCTCCTTCAGGATACTATTTACATATTCATCGTAAACAGCTTTGTCGGACTTTACGTTTGCAAGAATCTCCTCCATCAGCTTCATTGCCGTTTCGAGGTTTGAATCGAGTCCACTTACATAAACATAACATCTGTCGTTTCCACTGCTTACACTAAAGTTGCAACCCAATCTGTACCATTCTTTCTGCAAATCATCTACAGTCTTGTTGGTAGTTCCCAAATAATTCAAATAGTTAATTGCAAGCGCCAATTTTTTGTCGTTGTCCTTGCCCATGTCGAGAATATAGTATAGCGAGAACAGGTCGTTGGTCTCATTCTTTATATAATTCAGCTTTAGATTTTTGGCAAGATCCTGAGTCTTAATCTTATCATTATAGTTTACAAATTCTGGATTAATTGTTTCTGGTGTTGCCTTTTTCAATTCTGTTACAAATTTTGATTCGCTAGTACGATCGATATTAAGATGAGTTATTGCAGGCTTGTCAACGTGCATTACATTGTCAGGCTCACCAATTCTCTTATATGCAACAAGGTAATTGTCCTTAAAGAATGATTTTGCAAACTTCACAATATCCTTTTTAGTCATCTTTTCATAATTCTCAATATCGAAAATTTCTTCTTCCCATGGGGTTTGTGATATGAATGCACTTACAAACGAATGAGCAATTGCATTTCCTTCAATGTGCTTAATCTGGTCGAGCTTCATCTCATTGACGATAGCTTCGAGCAGCCATTCATCAAATTCACCTTTCTTAATCTTGGCTATTTCTGCCATGAGCAAGTCCTTAACTTCATCAAGGCTTTGCCCATCGCGCGGCATACCCACCATTTCGAACATTCCGTAGTCGTTCAGGGCATATCCGTATGCGTATGCACCCATAACTTTCTGTGCGGTATTTAGATCAAGATCCATAAGACCAGCCTTGCCATTGTAAAGTATTTGACCAATCATCGAGAGATACTTAGCTTCCTGTGATTTATTGCCCTGCGAACGCCATACTACGCAAACATTTTCTGCTTCGGGTCCGTGTATTTCAATTGTCTCGACCGAAGTTCTATCCTTCTCGGGCGTATATGTAAATTTAGGGATATTAGGATTTGCTTTCATGTGGCCCCAATATTTATCAATTGTCTTCACAGTCTTCTCAAAATCAAGATCACCGGACATACATATAGCAATATTATTAGGCACATAATAGTTTGCCTTAAACTTCATTACATTTGCCATTGACGGATTTTTCAAATGTTCGCCCTTACCTATAATAGCGGTTCCGTACGGATGGCTCTTGAAGAGTTTTGCAAAAATCGAATTGCTCATTCGGCGACCATCACGATCCTGATTCATGTTGAATTCCTCGAATATGGTTTCGAGTTCGGTGTGGAATAGACGAAGAACAAGGTTCTCGAATCTTTCACTTTCTACCTTTGCCCAACGGTCGACTTCATTAGACGGAATTTCGTTTACATATACGGTCTCTTCGTACGAAGTCCACGCATTTGTGCCAGTTGCACCGAGAATAGAACAAATCTTATCGTACTCGTTGGCAATTGCATATTGCGATGCAAGCTGCGAAAGACTGTCTATCTGTGCATATATCTTGGCTTTCTTTTCTGGATTCGATTCTTTTGCATGTTCTTCAAACTTATCGCTTATAGCTTGAATCAAAACACTTTCTTTTTCCCAATCCTTTGTTCCAATCTTTGTTGACCCCTTGAACATCATGTGCTCAAAATAGTGCGCAAGACCTGTTGTTTCACGCGGATCGTTCTTGGCTCCAGCCCTTACAGCAATATAGGTTTGAATTCTAGGTTCGTCCTTATTTACTGCGAGATAAATTTTAAGCCCATTATCCAACGTGTAGATTCTTGTTCCAGAAGGATCATTTTCTACATATTCGTAACTATAACCGTTGGCATCTTTTGCAGTTTTTGTTTGATGGGTTACTTTCTGCGAAAATCCACACAAGGATATTACCAACCCAATAATTAATAATGCATGTTTTTTCATATTCTATTTAAATAATATTAAGTAAAAAAGGCTGATTGTCAGCCTTTTTTACAATGAATTTTTATTTTCCTTTTTTACCTTTTGAAATAAAGAAGTGAGCAATCGGTGACGCTATGAATATTGACGAGTACGTACCTACAACAACACCTATCAGCAATGCGAAGCAGAAACCTCTAATTGATTCGCCACCGAAGATGAAGATTGCCAGAAGTACCACCAAGGTAGTCATTGACGTATTTATTGTACGTCCAACCGTACTGTTGATTGCCGAATTTACAACCGACCTTCTCTCGCGATTTGGATACAAGCCCAAGAACTCCCTTATACGGTCGAAAATAACCACGGTATCGTTGATTGAGTAACCTACAATTGTAAGGATTGCTGCGATGAATGCCTGGTCGATTTCCATGTTGAACGGCATTATTGCGTAGAGCAGCGAGAAAAGTCCCAGCGTTATCACAACATCGTGTATCAATGCAACCGAAGCACCGAGAGAGTACTGCCATTTTCTAAATCTAAGAAGAATGTAGAGGAACATAACAACAAGACCTAACAATATTGCGATGATTGATTTAACCTTGATATCGTCGGCAACTGTAGGACCAACAAGTTGTGAAGTTTGCCTATATTTATTATAGAATGTATTTTGGTCAACCTTTTCCGGCAATAATTTAGCCTTGTGCAAACCTTCATACAACAATCTGTCGACTTCTTCATTTGCTGTAGAGTCCTTTATCTTATCGATGTTAAACTGAGTTGTAATTTTAACCTGATTACCTTCTCCGAAAGTTTTTACAATTGGACGATCTTTGAATACAGGCTCCAATGCGTCAGCTACTTTTTCAGGCTCAACTGCCTCGTCAAACTTAACAACATAATTACGTCCACCAGTAAAATCGATACCCTGCTTCAAACCGTTGATTGCAAACGATATGATACTTATTACAATCAAAGAGCCAGATATTATGAAAGCAACCTTGCTACCCTTCAAGAAATCGAAATGCAGATTTGTAAATGCATTATTTGTAAGCTTGTTGCCCAAGGTAATCTTTCTCTCCCTGTTGAGCATACTTGTGAAGATAAGTCTTGTGATAAAGATAGCGGTGAACAAAGAAGTGAGAATACCTATAATAAGAGTTGTTGCGAAACCTCTAACTGGACCAACACCGAAGTAAGCAAGAACAATACCTATAAGTATTGTGGTGATGTTGGAGTCCAAAATAGCTGAGTAAGCGTTCTTATAACCATCAGCCACTGCCGACTTAACAATCTTGCCCGATCTCATTTCTTCACGTATACGTTCATAAATAAGAACGTTAGCATCTACAGACATACCTATTGTAAGAACCAAACCTGCAATACCTGGAAGTGTCAATGTTGCACCAAGTGCCGCCATAACACCGAATATCAGGAAGAGGTTGAATATTAAAGCTACATTTGCTACCAAACCAGCCTTGTTGTAGTAGAATATCATGTACAGAAGGACAAGGATAAAAGCTATGATAAACGAGAACATACCCGAATTAATAGCTTTCTGACCAAGAGACGGACCAACAACTTCCTTCGAAAGTATTCTTGCAGGAGCGCTCATCTTACCAGCCTTGAGTACGTTTGCCAAGTCGGTAGCCTCTTCCAAAGTAAAATCACCTGTAATCTGGGAACGACCACCCTTTATTTCATCGTTTACTCTTGGCCATGAATAAACAGCACCATCGAGAACAATTGCTATTGATCTACCGATGTTATTTCTTGTTATTCTTGCCCATTCATTCGTACCATTAGAATTCATTGCCATGGTTACTTCAGCAGTTGCCCTATCCTGACCAAATTCCTGACGAGCATCGGTAATAACATCTCCACCAAGAACAGCCTTACCATCCTTTGAAGGTTTCAATGCTATAAGTTCATAGTATCCGCTTGCTTCCTTCGACTCCTTGAAACTCCATGCAAGAACCAATTTGCCATTGAAAAGATTCCTTATTTCATCATTTTCTAAATATTTTGAAAGGATATCCTTGTTAGCTTTTTTTACATAACCTACAACAGGTCCAGAAGCTTGAGCCTTTTCATTAACACTCTTTTCTATAGCCTCGCTTGTTGAAAAATTGTACCTGCCTTCCTCATTTACTTTCTTATCAATAATACGATAAGCATCTTCCAATAACTTATCAATCTCAGAACGTTCACATGTCTCCCAGAATTCAAGTACAGCAGCTTGTTTCAAAAGTTTTTCAACACGCTCAGGATCCTTGATACCAGGAAGTTCTATATGGAAAACACCCTTTACAGCAACATCTCTCTGGATATTCGGCTGAACTACACCAAACTGGTCGATACGCTTATTGATAACATCGTATGCGTTTTCTATAGCAGCATCGTACTCTTTTGTCAAGTAATCAATAACTTCTGCATTCGTAGACTTGTTATTTATCTTATCCTTGTTTGATGAAGATGCAAAAAGCTGAGCCAATGCCGGCTTATTCGCAGCAGATAAATCTTCGTATGCCTTACCAAATGTTTCAATGAAATTTGTTCCTGTCTGATCTGACTTCTGCTTTCTAGCATTTTCAAGGGCATCTTTCAATTCCTTACTGTTGCGTCCATTTCTATTTGTAAGAGACATTATTACATCCTCGGCAGAAATTTCCAAAGAAATATTCATACCGCCCCTAAGATCCAATCCTAGATTCAATTCTCTTTCCTTACATTCCTTGTAGGTGTAACCCAACCATACATTTTCATTGTCAACCGAATCAAGATATTCCTTTTTCTTCAATTCACACAAAGTGTCACGTCCAATACCAGTAATACTTTCATCCACTTGACTTTGCGCGTATTTTTCTGCATCCTTCTCCACCTTATTTACCGCAAAGGTGAACGAGAGGTAGTACAAGCTGATGATTGCAAGCAGTACCGACAATAAAATAATCGCTCCTCTGTTACGCATTTTTACTAAATTTTTACTAAGTTTACACAAAATTTTTAAGGTCGCAAATATAGTGTTTTTTTCAAAAAGAAAGACACATTATTTTTTTTATTTTTTTTCGGTATAAATCAGTGAAAAATATGTAATAAAAAATGAAATGGATGCCTTGTCCCCACTGACTATTTTTAACAAACAGCGAAACCAATTTATTATTCCAAATAATTCCGCGACCTTAGGACAAAACGCCGTTTAACAATCTGAAAAATTAAACTTAAATCCTTTTTATAGCATCTATATGGCTACCTCAGATTATTTTTTCAACGTCATTTTGCCTGCGCCAAAATCAATCACAGCCTTGTACTTTTTAAGAAAGTCGCTACCTAGTATGCCTATTATCTTCCGTCCAATCATTGCTTCGTAGAGAGTATTGATACATTCAAGGCTGATAAATACACCGCGATTTATATTTACTACCAGACCGCCGATTGCAAAATTCTCGATTCTGCCGACTTTTACATTGCTTATGTTGGCATTTAGACTGAAGTTTTTCCCATTGTCCTTTATTTGGTGCAGGCGAATGCCAGCAAACAGTTCTGCGCTGTCGTCGAAAACTGTATTAGAACTTCCAGTATCAATGAGCATATAATGCTTTTGTCCGAACACCGTACATTGCACAAAGATATGCTTTCCTCCACCTTCGAGCGACTTAATTGTTATCCGGCTCGTGTAGCTGTTATGTTTCTGTTGTTTCTTTTGTACTATCATCTATCGATTGTGTTTGAATTGGAAGAAAATCCAAATTATCAGACATTTCCATTTTCCGCTTATCATCTTTACGTTTAGACGAGCGGCCTCTGCCAAGTATTATTATTAGCAAACTGCAAAATACTATGCTTGTCAACACAACTGCATAGCCGAATTCCGCAATCTGCTGTCCGTACTGGAGACCTTCGTGCAACGGAATCGAAGCTAAGATTGCAGGCACAAGACCTTTTGGCATCATTATCGACATCAGCAGTTTGTCCTCTGAGGAACAATCCTTTCTCACAAACAACCTTGTCGTTGGTATTCTTGTAATTATAACCAGACATACTATTGCGATTGATATCAAATATATCATAGGGCTTCCAAATTCGATTACCATTCCTATATATACAAAGAAGTATGTTTGCAACACAAATACAATCTCCGAGAAAAAGTTCTTCTCATTTTCATTAAGCTTTGCTGTTTCCACCCTGAAAATCTTATTCCACAATTTTGACTTGTCAATAAATTCAGAGTTGCCAAGCACTATCCCAAACGACAAGGCAGCTATTCCACCGTTGAGATTAAACATTTCGGCGCTGCCATATATGATAAATACAAGAGCCAAAGTGGTAAACATCGAATTCTTAACTCCACGTATCCACTTTAGAAGTATGCTCCATACGATTCCGCCTAACAGACCAAGCAAAATTGCAAGTAGAAAAGATTTTGCCATACTGCCGAGAATTACCGTAGTCTTGAGATCTCCAGCCTTCATGCTTTCAAGCACAGCCAGACCGACAACAAGACATAGTACATCGGTAAATGCCGATTCTAGTAGAAGCACGGTTCCTGCCTTTTGTCCCATTTTAAGCTGCCGTACCATTGGTATTACAACAGCCGACGATGTTCCTCCCAATATCGATCCGAGAAAAAGTGCAGGCATAAATTCAAAATCGGCCAGCCACATTGTTACAGCAACAACAATTCCTACAGTTAGGACAAAGTTGATTATAGTAACCAATGTAGCCGAAAGTATGGAGGCTTTCAAGTCTTGTAGCTTCAACCCTACACCACTTTCAAACAATATTATTATCAACGTTATAGTGGTAAATACTCGTCCAACTTCTCCGAAAAAAATATTGCTATCGACAAAGAATCCAGCAACGATGCCGATGGTGATTAGAATAAGGACATTGGGTATCTTTGTCTTTTCAAAAAGCTTGTTAAGCAGGTGACTGAAAAATATCAGGCCACCAAGAATCATTACTATTATCGTAATTTTGTCCATACGTAAATACTTTCCGAGTAAATGCCAACGGCGAAAACAAAGTTACCATATTATTTGATAATGTACAAATAAAAATGAAAAAAACATTTATATCAAACAGCAGCCAAAGGTGTCGTAGAATCTTCAAGTGAAACCAGCTACAATATAAAAATTGGCAGAGCTTTCGCTCTGCCTCTTAATTCGGACTAGGATTAAATCTAGTTCTCTACTCTCATTTCATATATGGTCACCTAAATACGGAATTATCGTCTGATCAATTGAACCGTACCCTTTTGGGTTAGCTTCTCGTTGTTTTCTCCTGTTGCAGTAATCACATAGAAATATACACCTTCCGAAGCATCGTTGTTTCCACTCAACTTTCCGTTCCAGTAGTCGTCGATACGCTGGCTATGGAAAACCAACTGTCCGGACTTGGTATATATCGATAGATCATAATCGAGCAGCGTGCCATTGTATATTATTGTGAATTCATCGCCTATTCCATCGCCGTTCGGAGTAAATACATTCGGGATCTTGAAGTCGCTCGACATCACTCCTATTGTTTCAGAATATGTACTTTCGCAGTCACCTATACGGGCAACAAGCTCAATCTTATATTTACCGTTGCTCTGGAACTCATAATCGAAATTATAGTCTGTTGACATCACTACACCATCCACACGCCACTCAAAATCAACATTCTGAGTATTTTCTGAATCGTCGAGGCGAGTATAGTTGCGGAAGGTATATGCCTTTTCGTTGAATGCATCCTTAGTACTCTCAAAGAAGGCATTGAGATTAGTTTTGTCCTTCACCAATATCGTATCGTATGCCGTACACGAGCTAGCATAGTTGATTTCTACCATGTATATGCCAGCGTTCAATCCTGTAAATGTACTATTGCGTGAGATTTCGGATCCATTGATTTTACAGTAGTTTATTTTGCTGTCGGATGTTATGGTGAGTTCGCCATTCTTGCCCGAACAATAATTTGCCTTTGTGCTTACCTTATAGTTTAACCTATCGGCAACATTTACATCAAACATTACCTTTGATGCACATCTGCCTTCTCCTGTAGTAATGGCGATACTGTTTTTGCCTGTGTGAAGACCCGACAATTCATACTTACTACTATTAAGCTTGGCAACTGCATAATAATCGTCGTTCCATTTTAGCGATGAAGCACCAGACGTATTGACAACTAGTTTTTCACCGTAGCATAGGTCAGACTGGGCAACCGAGGCCACAAGTTTTTCTGCCTCGACAAAGGTTATTTTAACACTGCTGCCACCGGCGAGCGATAATTCATGAACGCCATACGACTTGCTGTTTATTTTAACTCCTGATGCCAATTTGGTCAATACCAATCCCTCGGATGCTTTCACTTTGGCAATGTCGATGCCGTCTATACAAAGCTCGTTGCCGCATATTGTTGTATCATTTAAGTTAAGTGCGTCAATCCTAGGTTCGGATTGTGGTGTAGGTTCTGAACTCTTCGCCTCGAAAGTCAGTTCTGTAGAAGTTGCATTAGTTGCATTGGATTCGGTATATGCCAAATTTTCCGACACCTTTGTATCGGATGCATCAGGAGTAATATTTTCGGTTTGAGGATTACTTGCCGTGGTTGTGGTTGGTTCTTCATTTGACGGTAGATAAGCGATTATTACAGCCGTCACGACACCTATTGCGGCAACTGCTGCAATGAGATGGTATTTGTAGGCTGAGAAAAATTCGGCAGCAGTCCGCTTCGGGAAATGCCTGCTGACATTCTTGAACACCTCTGGCGGTGGCGTTTCGGTGTAGCCTTCCAGCTTCTGCTTTAATATCTTGTCAAATTCGTTCATCGTTCTTTATATTCTTTTCTAATTAAAAATATCAGTTGTTCTCTTGCTTTCTTCAGTTGCGAGCGGCTTGTCGATTCGGTGATATTCAAGATTTCAGCAATTTCGGTGTGCTGATACCCCTCGACGACATACATGTTGAAAATTGTCCTGTATCCATCGGGAAGTTTCGAAATAATGTCTATCAATTCCTTCGCCGTAATATCCGAAACTATGTCAGCACTATCATCTTCAGCATCGGCATCCTCTTCATCAATTTCTGAAAATGAATTTTTGCTAACTTTCAGATAGTTCAACGATTCGTTGACAACCATCCTTTGCAACCAGCCTTCAAAAGAACCTTCAAACCTATAATCTCCAATCCTGTCCATAAGCTTTATGAAGCAATCCTGAAGAATGTCCTGGGCCTCGTCTCTGTTCTTTGCATATCGCAAGCAAATCCCGTAAACGAATGGCGAGAACTTCTTGTAAAGCTCTTCAAAAGCCTTTCGCGACTTCTGCTGACACTTCCTTATCAGTTTCTCGTTATCGCCCATTACACCTATATGACAATTTTAAAGGCCATTTCGTTGCCTGAGAAATCAAAAAAAAATAAAAAATTTTTTATTGCGTTGATTTATAATGAGTTTACAGCAATAAAAATACCTTTTAAACGCTAAATTTATGATTTAGTGGACATTTTTACCATCGCTACTCATATCAATCGCATCAAAAAACGACAAAAATTCTACAAATATACCTTCTACCATAAAAAACAAAAAAAGGGAATGAGTAGCCCCATTCCCTTTTTTAATAAAGTCGATTATCTTACTAAGTTCAAGAAACCTTCTTCGTTGTACTCATGTCCATCGTTGCCAACAGCACTAATGATGTAGTAGTACACGCCCGGAGTTGCCTTGGTAGAACCATTCAAACGTCCATCCCATCCAGCATCTTCGTTCTCCCAGTCAGTCCATTCGAATACTACGCGACCGTAGCGGTTGAGGATCTTACCATGGAAGGTTTCCAATGTCTGTGCATTTACTTGGAAGTAGTCGTTGAGGCCATCACCATTAGGCGAGAAGATGTTCGGAACATCAAGGCTGCTTTCCTTTTCAACACATACCAAGTCGGCGTATGCTGTATCGCGGCAAGCCTGAATGTCACGATTCATAACGATCAGGAACGGTTCATAGCATTTGCCTGGCTCAGTAGCTTCGGTATAGATATGTTCAACAAGTTCATCACAATTCTTTTCGATTATACCGTCACCAAAGTGCCATTCACAAATCTTGTTTCTGATATTGTCGTAGTTGGTCGAATTAACAAATGTAACTCTAGCTTCTGGAGCTACTAGGCTTCCCGTTGATGATATTGCAATTGCTGCTTCGATCATACCAATAGTACCAATTTCAATTTCTGGATAGTCGTGGCAGTAAATGTCATTGTTGAAATACTGCTGGTAGCTCGACATATATTCACGGTTGAATGTCTGGTAGTCAGAGCGAACAGAATTAGTATATGTGCCTGCCGGCAAATTGTAGATATGGAAGTCGGTAATTGCATAACCCATAGCAGGATTTGTTATTGTTGGGCCTACTGTATCGTTAACCCAGAAGAATGAGAACAATCCCGTAGTGTCAAGGAATTCAATACCGCCTCTGCCGAGAGCACAGGTATCGCCGATGATGCGGAAGTTGTATTCAGGACGTTCAGGCTCTTCAATTATTGCCCTGCCTATGTTCGACTGGCAACCCCAGTAGTTGGTTGTTGTAAGACCGATAACATGGCTTGTTTCTCTATCTTCCCAGTGAACTAATGCGCGGTATTCACCACTAGCTGCGTTCACGTAAGTAGTATCGATGAAACCATTGCCCAATTCCCAGTCATATACTGCAAGGCTATCCTCGTATGCGGTAAGTATTGCCGGACTGCCGAAGCACTTAGGAGGAATTACCTTGATAGAGTCTGATGGAACTGCTGCGAATATAACTTTTACAGTATCCTTGTCGGTACAATATTCTGTATTCTGTACTGTCCAGTAAATCTCAAAGTATGGATTTGCATAGTTGCCACTGTTAAGAACCGTAGTATGTATCAATGTGTTTGGATCTGAACGATCATCAAAAGTAAGCACTGTAGAAGCAGCATTTGTTGACCAACGTCCAACACCTACACCATTGAAATCTACATGTAGCTGTCCGTCGTATGCGCAGAAAGTAATTTCTTCATCCCTTATCTGTGCATTTGGCTGCTCAAGGAAAGTTACTGTCCATGGACCTGCAGTATCCTTGCAGAAACGCTGATCGTCTTCTGGTCCAGTATATTCAATCCAGTAGAAGTCATGTGGACCGTAGCTCGAAACTGTAACATCAGTTATGGTGCTGTTTACAGTTGCATTACTTGGACCGAACTGTGTAGATGGGTTAACTTCGTACCAGAAACCGGCTATACCGTCACCTGGGTTTTCAGCACGCAGATACGAGAAGGTAAGACCGCAGACAGCTGTATCGCCTTCGTTCATGCTTATTACTGCCGATGGAACCTCATAGAATGTTACTTCTACCTCATCGTCTGCCGAACAAGTTTCCTCATTTTCGGTTTGGATGTGAGGATGGTTGGTTTCAACCCAGCGGAAGATTGCTGGTCCGTATGCAGAATAGTGACCTGTAGTATTCGGATCGTAGCGGTCGGTGAATGTAGTTGTTCCACCACCTGTCACACTGGTCCATTGTCCGGTTATGCTGTCGCCCTCAACATGCGAGCTAATAGCGTGCAACTGGAAGTCGAGACCGCAGACTGCGAAGTCCTGACCAGCGTTAACATTTGGTATTTCCATAAATTCTACCGTTACGGTATCGCGACCGAAGCAGGTAGATGCATCACCCATTGTATTGATTTCCCTTACTATAAAGGTGTAGATACCATAGTCACTTACCTGAACAGGTTCAACTATGCTGTCGTGAGGTGTGTTAGTCCATGTTACTTGTGCACTTGGATGCGGTTTTTCACCAACAGTCCAAACACAGGTTGGAACATAGCCGTCTATTTCAGATGGTTGCAAACTCCATACACCGTTAAGTTCGTATGAATTACCGCAGGCAACATGGTCAAGACCAGCGCTTGGTTCAGGTCTCTGGAGGAAGCGTACATGCATAGTATCTATCGAAATACATGATGCATTGCGGCCAACGAAGTAGATGTCTACATCCTGGTATCTTGTAACATGTATTGATGTGTCGAGAGTAAAGGTAGTATTGATTTGTGATGAGTCAGCGAAAGTTCCTGCAATTCCCTTGCATATCCACTGATAATCTGCAAATCCGTCAGAAGCTGAGGTTTCAGCACAAAGTTCTACTGAATTTCCACATACGTCAACGTGATTACCAGTTGCACCGCACTGATGTACGCTAATTACAGGAACCTTTCTGAATACTACGTATTTCACAGCTTCGCCTGCACATGAAATATCTTCGAGACGCGGATCGTTAATAGGTTCAGTCCACTTGAACATATATTCTATTTCGGTTAGGTCATCCGGGAATGGAACTGTTACATAGCAATGCGGATAACGGTCACTTGGTGCCGACTGCGGATTGTTGTAGTTGTGATAGATAACAGTTGGAAGAACATTGTTATTCATGTCGTAAGCTGTCCATCTACCTTCGTTAGCAGGATTAGTGTTATAAACCTGAAGTTCAGCAGTATGTCCGCAGACTGTATCAACATTTGCAGTAGTTGCAGGTGCCGGAACATTGATGAATGTTATTGTCATGTTGTCGCTTCCTGCACATTCACCGTTACGTTCTGTAAGTGTCAGCACGTATGTACCTGCACTATTTGCATTAGCCACTGGCTGAATTGAGTTGGCTGGAGTCATAACAACACCCGAACCGGTCCACTGCAATGAAGAACCTTCGATAGCCGGGATTGTTGGGTTAGCACCGCTTATTTCTGCAGTAACACCGCAGACGGTGATGTCCGGACCAGCTTCTGGAGATGGGATCTGGCGGAAGTTGTAAATTGCCGAAGCCGAACCATCACATTCAGCATTTACGATATGCCATGTGTAAGTTATGCGTCCGTAGTGGCTCGAGAGAACTCTCGGGTTATTCATTATGTTAGTGGTATTTTCTATAGTAGTGTAGCTGTAGTTGTTAACACCATCAGGAGCAGTAGCTGTCCAGTAGCCGTTCATGCCGTCTGGAACTGCCGAGCCGTTGAGCTGGATTACAAGACCGCAGGTTTCGCCGCCTGTTACTGTAGGTACTGGTCTTTCCTTCCACATCAGAGGTACAGCCTGAGATACCGAACGGCAACCGCTGCCCCAGGCAGCAAGGCCTTCGCCGTTGCCTTCGACTGCAACCAGATAATACTGTATTCCGTATACACCGTTGAATGTTCCAAGTGCTATTGAATTAGTATTGCCAGGCAGGGTTGCCACCCATGAGTTGTTAATATCGTTCGGGTCGGTGCAAATGATGTAGGAGAATGTACCAGCACTATACTGGTCGCCATGGTGTCCTTCTGTAGTGTTTCCAACAGGATATGTATCTCCAGTACAAAGTATCTGTGGAGAATAGCTAGCAAAAGTTCCTGCGTAATACGGACAGTCGCAAGCAAAATAGCCTGCTACACCAACGCTGCTACATCCATGTACATCGCTTACCGTAAGAGCATAGTCGAGTGCACTGTGTCTAGTGAAGCTAAAGTTATTGGCAGTCTGATCGGTTGCACTTATTGTTCCAGCAGTTGCAGTTCCGAACTGATTGTCCTCGTATTCTGTATAGGAACCAGTAATGTTGTATTGTGGTGGGTTTGAACCAGCAGTAAGACCATTGATGCTGAATGTTACATCAACAGATGGATGAGCTGGATCCGTCCTGTTACATTCCTCTGCTCTGTTCGATATGACAATTTCATCAAAAATTTGGAAACTAACGGTACTTGTTGCCGGGCATGCGCAGCGCTCGGTGGAAGGAATTGTGTTCGTAATTCTGTAGGTTCCAGGATTTGCAAGTCCAGGATTAAATGTACGAGCATCTAAATTGAGAGCCTCAGATGCTGGAGAACATGTAAGTGTACCAAAATCAGATGCCTGAAGCTGTATCAGCGATCCCGAGCGGCAGCAGTTTGGCACATCGTCGAGCATTGCGTTCATCTCGCGTGCAAAGTTGACAGTTACGCTTGCCTCACCTGAACAAGTTTCGTTGCCCATGTAGTACTCACGCCATGTGAAAGTGTAGTCGCCATATACATTGACTGTTACATCGGTTACAGGCTGATTTGGTGATGAGAATGTTGCTGTGCCAGGACCTTCGTATGACCATTGTCCGGTATTCTGTGGATATGCGAAGCTACCCGCACTGAGGGTTGCGGTATTGCCGCAAGGGTTAGTGGGAACAGGAGTTGCAGATTGATTGCATGATGTTATGCCGCCGTTGCTTGTCACTGTTATTGACGGTGTTGGCTCTATACAGCAGTCAGCATGATGAGCTGGCTTTACATGTACTAGCAATGTAGTGTCGTATGTACAACCGAAATTATCTGTTGCTGAGAAAGTGTATGGAATCTCTGACCAGTTGTCAGGATTTGGGTTCTGGACTGCTGCAGTAGCATTTGCGCTGCCGTTCTGGCCGCTCTGCATGCCAACACCACTCCATGAAAAACCGCTACCATTAGACGGATATGTATTGGTGAACGACCATGTGTCGTTTGGATAAAGGTCAGCTGCAAAATACAAACCCCATTCGAATATCCAGCCGTTATCGGAACTCAAGTGGTCGCATACATATATTGTCCATGTACCATTGAGAGGACAACCGATGAGAGATGACATGCTTTCGTATGTTCCGTAGTCACCTTCGTTCAAGACCTGTGTTGACTCAGTGTTTCCGCATGGGTCGGTATAAGAAGTTTGTGTTGTAGGTCCGTTAGGTCCGAAAGGAGTAGTTGAAGTTGGGGTAAAGTTATATGAATAACCTTCACCTGCAGTATAGTAGCAGTTGCTTGATGATGAGTATGGGTCTGGAGCATGACCGAGGTGAATGTTACCACCGCCGCTCGAACCTGACACATTAACACCACCATGGATGGTCCAATGAAGTGAAGACATTGTTCCGCTCGAATATGCATGGAGCAAACACATCTGTCCGTTAGGGCACTGAAGTACCATCGAAAGGTCACCGAGGTATGAGTGTTCCATATTGAGGTAAATGCGTTCGATATCGTTTATTGAGTTTATTCTTGCATCGTCGGCAAAAATATCGAATTCAAGGCTTGTGTTGTAGCAGGTACTATTACCATCGGGGAGGAAGGTTGCACCAGCAATAATTGGCGGACGGATAGCTGTCCATGGAGCTACTGTAGGTTCACCATGCAACGAAACTGTTGTTCCCGGGCATATAGAATCGGGACCAAACGAGCATCTTTCCCAAGTTGGTCTCAACGAAACACGAACCTTCCTGGTGTTGATATTTCTATTCAAGCATCCGCGAGTATCAGCGGCACTACATATTATCATGAAACCGCCGCTCTCTGTGAAAGTGTAGTTCAGAGTCTGTCCACCTTGTGGGTGAATTGTATCATTATTAGAATTTATGATACCCCATGTGTAAACCAATGTCGACTCAGACTGATCGTAATCACCGTTGGAGACATCGAAATGTGTAGATGCCGTAAAACTTACTGCCGTACCGTTGCAGACATCATAGAATGTCTCGTTCTGACCGGTAGCCTGGTTAAGTTCAGTTGTTGGGCTTACACTTGGGTTTATCGTAGTCTGGAAAGTCTGGCACATTTCGCCGCACCAAATCTTGGCTGCAAAACCAGCACCAGTTGTTGTTGACGATGACCATACAATCTGTAATGAACCACGGTTTGAAGTGAAAGTCTGTCCGTTCAACGAAGTTCCAGTAGCATTGGAAACAAGGACTTGCTGAGAAATACCGTCCTTAATAGTCATCGTTGTTCCGGAACCGAGGTTAAACTGTGTGAACTTAATGCTGATAGCACCTGAGTTGGTAGATGCTATATCCCTTATTAAACTTTCGTTTGCGCTATAGTTACCGCTTGCGCCACCGCTATCGTAAAGCAGAGCAGCAGGATTAGCTTCGGAAGAACCGCCAGCCGGACAGGCAATCTCGAAAGTATTACCTGACGATCCCGCCTGATTAAGCGTGTATGTTGTCTGCGCCAATGCTACCGTGCAGGCCGCCACAATAGCGACAAGCACCATTAATAATCTCTTATTCATTGCCGTACCCTTTCATTGCGTTATACATTTCTGAAATTTCCTTGTTGGAGTAGAATCCAATTATGGTGTTTGTCTTGCCAACGCGGTAAAAGGTGCGGTGGTCGTAGGGTCTTTCGTAGTAGAATTCAGCGATGTTAACCTTTCCAGGTTCAATCGACTCTACCATTCCAGCTCTTTCACCAGTTTCTGGATCCTTGTAGTAGAGATACTCGAAACCGTCAATCTTCTGCTGCATTTCTGGTTCTGCAATGTACCACGAATAATCAAGTTCGTAGTTCAGAAGCTCGAGGCTCAGAGGAGTTTCCTTCTGCATGCGCTGTAAATGTTCGAGGCTGTAAGCCTTTTCCAAGCGCGGGTCGATCTGCACTGTCTGTGCATAGCCTATGCCCGATACCATCGTGACAATCAGCATAATAACAAACTTCCTTTTCATATCCATTTTATTTACTATTTACCAATTAATAATTATTCTCTCTATCCCTATGACAATTTTCAAGTCGATTTCGTTGCCTGAGATTTTAAAAATTTTTCAACTTTTTTTTAACTTCAACATTTATAATATTTTACGCAATATAAAAATGCAAAGTAAATTAAAAAAATCGAATATTTGTTAATTAATTTTAAAAAATGTTAATATTTTTAATAACAGATTGATATTTAACATACTACGCACCTAACAATTCAAAAAGGAAGTAGCACAAAGCAACTGATAATTGTAGATAAATTATTGATTAACAGTGTTTTATATTGTTCTATGCGATAATACACGATTTTTCAATCTGCAATTAACAATTACATGATCAAAAAAGCCAAATTATTCATTTTTTCTGTACAGCACGAAATTTTGATAGTTGTATTTCTTGTAATCCTGCTTTCCGTCCATGTGCTCAATAATCCTTGAATAACGGTCGATACGTCTGACGATAACGTTGTCGACACTATCGACAAGATCCGGATTCATCCGATAATCGTAACTTATTGGCACCAGATGTAGCAGTTCTACACAACCCCAGTTTTCTGTATCGCACCACACGGTGTCGCCACAAGAAAGGTGCTGCTGCATAAAAGCCAACCTGTCCAAGGTTTTTGAATCAACGTATATTTCTTGATCAATTCCAATGTTTTTTAGACTACAATCCTGTTCCACATATATATCGCCATGCCATGTAGGCAAATATAAGGATGTAAACATTTCTAAAGCATATAACAGAAGAGCAATGCAAACAGGTAATTTATGTCCCCAACGCACAGAACATACAAATAGTAACGGGGTAACGAACGACATATATTCAAAACCTCTGTCCTTGAATGTGTTGTTGGTGCCAAATGAAAGACATATAGGTACAAGGACAAGAAGTCCGAAAAGCAACTGCTTTTTTCGGTCGGCAACATTTTTTTCATCAAGGAACATGTAGAACGCCAGAAGCCAAAGGAAGAAATTGATATCGTAGTTTACAGCAGCGCGAATATAAGCAACAACAGCCAAAAACATTACACACATGAATATTATTGACAACTTGCCGTGCAGATTCATCCTAGCAGCAAGTACAGGTATATAATGAAGAATTAAAGCAAGCATTACAACCTGCATAAAGTAGAACACCATTGTACGATGAAGCCATTTGTACAGGAACTTTATTCCATAGTCATTTTCGCCAAGGGATACAGTGTAGTTATATTTATCCAAGAAGATCGACAAGTATGTTTTTATATCCTCCACAAAAACAAAATACATTATAAGGAACAGAATCATTCCCAAGATGTATACGGCAATCCGCCTTAAACTGACAGACTTCCAATTGGAAGCCTTGTCATTCGTATATGTGTACAATACAATGAAAACAATTACAAAAGGAATAAAAATTATGTTTGTAATCATTATTGGAATAAGCATGGCTATAAAGAAGCCACTGAAAAGCATGGCCACATAACTTTTCCGTGTTATTGAAAGCAGTAGCAACCCGAGAGAAAACTGCGTTACTATCTGATTCATTGTTATGTAGTTGAACGAAGGACAGGTTATTACCCTCAGTTGTCCTGCCAATATGACAAACAGCCACAACAACACCCATATCAACATCCTTGGCCTGCTATTTTTCTCTCTGTCAGATACAAACCAACTTTCGGAATAAAGGTAAAGTCCCAAAGCGAATACTCCGCCAGCAATAATATTAAGAATGTAGCACGCAATCCTAATGACGAAAATATTGTCGTTGAACACATTGAATAACAGCAAGTGACCCGATGAATTTATCCCCGAGGGCAATTCACGCATAAGGCACAGATACCAAGCATCGTCAGCCATTACCATGCACTTGTTGAATGTCCAGAAGTTGATTGCTACGCCAACGATAGCCACAATAACATAGACAGCATAATTACCATAATGCGCAATATTTTCTAAACGCTTCATCATACGTTGCTTCCTATCAGAACTGATAACTTACTTTCACTACAGGATTCGAATAAATAGAGTACAGTGTTTCGTTAAAATTGTACATGACGGAAACCAACATATATGATCGTCTTCCGATAGGCATTTGAAACCCAAGTCCAAGCATAGGAGATGCAATCCATAGGGGTTCTTCCGATGAAATAACATTGTAGAACTTGCCCATGTACGTGTATGAAAATTGACCATACAAAAGAACGCCCATGTCGGTATTGAAGAACGGAATAAGGTTCCTGAAGCTTTTTATTATTGTAAAACTGGCGAAAGCGTTTCCACCTATAATGCTTCCCTTGAAATTATACAGTTCGGAATAAATGAACAGATAATCGAATCCAATACCAGCCGACAATCTGTTTGTAATTCGGTATCCAGCACATGGGCTTACTGATATTTGTGTTACTGACCCGAATGCCATATCAAGATTTCCACCATAAAATATACGTTGCACCGGTGTTGGTGGAGGATCTGTTTCAAAATACTGTGCATGTACGCAAAGTGCGGAGAACAAAAGCAATATGTAAAGTATGAATCTTCTCATTCTTTACTTTTCAATTGCATTGTACAAAGCCTCCTCGATATTTGTGCGAATATTCTGTTTCATAAGCTTAGTATTTTCCGAAGTTGTGTGAACTCGGTTTGTCAACACTATAACAGCGGTATTGTATTCGGGATCGGCCCACACCATAGTACCAGTATAGCCTGTATGTCCGAACGACTTGTCGGATGAGCTTTTGCTTCCAGTGCCCTTGGTACGATCTGAAACCGGTTTGTCCCAGCACAAAGCCCTCCTGCAGAACGAAGGCTCGTAATGGTATTTGGTAAACTGCTTAACAGCATTTTCGGAGAAATAACGTACACCTCCATACTGGCCATTTTCGAGGTATATCTCCATTACCTTCGCCAAATCGTTGGCATTTCCGAAAAGACCTGCATGTCCCGACACACCGCCTAGCATGGATGCTGCCTGATCGTGAACATGTCCATGCAACTGCTGCATTCTAAAATAGTTGTCGTTTTCGGTTGGAACAATCTTGCTTTTGGGGAACTTATTCAGAGGATTAAAGCACAACGAATATGCACCGAGCGGCCTAAATATTTTACTATAGGTATATTCTACGTAATCCATACCTGTAATACTATTTATTACCAACGGCATTACCATGAACCCAAGATCGGAATAAACGTATTTGCCCTTATTGTCGAGCGAAGATTCGGCAATAAGCCTGAACATTTCGTCGCGGTACGATTTGTCCATGTACATGTTTTCGGCCACCTGAATAGAATATTTGTCGGATTTTGTTTTGCTATACAATTTGGAATAAACCTCCTCGGCCATTGTTTTCTTGTAGAATGGTATCCACGAACGCAATCCCGAACGATGTGTAAGTACCTGTTCAAAAGTAAGCGGCTCCTTGTTTGAATTCTTCCATCCGCTATAGTAGGAGGAAACCTTGTCGGTAATCTTGAACTTGCCTTCGTCGTAGAGCGTTATAATATCGGAAGTGGTTGCAATAACTTTAGTAAGCGAAGCAAGGTCATACACATCCAAATCCTCCACCTTGGTCTTGTTTTCGTATGTATGGTAGCCCATCGACTTTTGGTATATCACGATTCCATTTCTTACAAGCACAACCTGTCCGCCAGGATATGCCTTGGACTGTATTCCGCTGAGAAAAATCGAGTCGACATTATGGATGACCTCAGACTTTACCCCTGCATCTTCAGGAATATTAGAATATTTAAGACGTATTTTTGTTGTTTTGGTTCCCATGCCTGCCTTTATATTTTGTGTAGGCGAAACCGGTAGAACTCCTTGCGCAGGAATACCGCCAAATATAAGTTGTGCCGACAAATCGTTTGTAAGCGACCAGTCGTTGTAAGAAACTATTAGTGCTTTAGCCTTGTCAATATTTTTGAAATAGGCAAGTGAGTATGGATTTGAGAAAACGTCGAATATTACATTGTTGCAGCTTGCAAGCAGAGCATCAGCAGCATCGATAGATGTCTGGGAAATGCCAAACTTTTTTGCTGCCGAGCGGTTCTTTCCGTGCACACTTACAATTACAATATCGTATGCTGAAAGCTTGTTTTTAATCTGTTCCTTGGTCAAATCCTTGAAATCTTTCGAGTACACGAAATTTTTCACATCGGCATAATATAGCATCCTTTTCTGAAATGAGGATTCGCTAGCACTTTCGAAACATACCGATGCAATTTTTACAGTATCGAGATTCTGGATTGGAATCAAAGAATCATCGTTCTTGACAAGTGTAATTGCTTTTTCGACAAGCCTCTGCTGCAACAAACGAGCTTTCACATCGTTGAGGTCGTCGTATACGTTTTCGGCAGAAACGGGCTCAACACCCTTGTTTAGGTTCAGTCTGGCTTTTGTTAGCAACACCCGATAGCAGGCATCATCAATATCACTTTCCGATATTTTTCCTTCCTTGATAGACAACTTCAACTTCTCAATCACATCGTTCACATCGGTAGGGAACATTATCATGTCGTTGCCTGCGAGCAAAGCCATAACGTCAGCTTCGTTGCCCTTGTAGTTAGTAGTAATTCCCCCCATATTCATGGCATCGGTAAAAATCATTCCGTCGAAGCCAATATCCATGCGCAGCACCTCCTTGATAGCCTTCGGCGAAAGAGATGCCGGCATATTGGTAGTAGGGTCGATAGCTGGCACATACAAGTGCGACACCATCATTCCGCCCACGCCCTTTCCCGACAAATAGCGGAAAGGATATAGTTCCAGTGTATCAAGGCGCTCGCGCGAGTGCGATATTACTGGCATTGCCTTATGTGAATCTACATTTGTATCGCCATGTCCGGGGAAATGTTTGCCCACAGCAAGAACACCATTGTCCTGCATGCCTTTTGCGTAGGCCCAACCTTTCTCAGCAACGTTGTATTTGTTCTCACCGAAGGAGCGGTCGTTGATGACCGGATTGGATGCATTGTTGTTAACATCAATTACAGGAGCAAAATTGACATTGACTCCTACCCTCTTTAGCTGGCGGGCAAATTCGGCACCCATTTCATATACCAAATCATTATCCTGTATAGCCCCCACAAGCATCTGCCTTGGATACATTACCACACTGTCGAGCCTCATGCTCAACGACCATTCTGCATCCATACCTACGAGCAATGGTACCTTGCTAACTTCCTGAAGACGATTTACAAGATTTATCTGGCGAACAGGACCGCCTTGCATGAATATTACTCCACCTAGTTGGTATTTTTGCACAAGACCAACGACCTCGTTATTATATGTTGCCGTCTTATTGGAATAAACAGGAATCATTATCAATTGTGCGATCTTCTGATCGATAGTCATGGATTTCAGTGTAGAATCTACCCATGCGGTGTCCACATTCCACGTCCATGGTTCGTCGGTAGATACAGAATCTGTTCTTAATTTCTCGCTATTGGCAATGTTCATACCGATACAGCAGAAGGCTATCACGAACAATATGGCAACTATCTTTTTCATTTTGTTATGAATCTTGAATAAAACGCCAAAGTTACATTATTATTTTATTGTCCTGCAATCGATTTAAAAAAAGTACAAACAAAGAAATGTTATAAATTCAAAACTGACATACAAAATCACCGGTCAATATTTTTTTTAATCAATCCATACGCGAATCAGAAATTTTATGTAGGTTTGCAAATCAAAAAATTAACAAAACAAAATAAAATTATTATGAATAACGCACTTTTCTCATTCAGAGAGCCGAAGAACGAACCGGGATTCTCTTACGCACCCGGAACACCAGAAAGACAATTATTAAAAGAAGAACTCGAACGTCAGTTCAACCAGTGCATCGAAATTCCTTGCATCATTGGTGGTAAGGAAGTTAAGACTGGAGACATGGGTACTGTAGTTATGCCTACCAACCACAAGCACGTGCTTGCAAAGTACCACAAGGTTGGCAAGAAGGAAGTTCAGATGGCTATCGACGCTGCATTGGCAGCCAAGAAGCAGTGGGAAGACACTCCTTGGATTGAACGCGCTTCTATCATGATGCGTATAGGCGAACTCCTTTCAAAGAAGTACAGATATGTCATCAACGCAGCTACAATGCTCGGTCAGGGCAAGAACCCGATGCAGGCAGAAATAGACAGCGCACAGGAAACTATCGACTTTCTCCGCTTCAACTCGTACTTCGCATCGAAGATTTACGCTCAGCAGCCTATTTCCGACAATTCGGTACTCAACCGCAACGAATACCGTGCAATGGAAGGTTTCGTTTACGCAATCACTCCATTCAACTTCACATCAATCGCTTGCAACCTCAACATTTCGCCAGTATTGATGGGTAATGTTACCATTTGGAAGCCTGCAACAACCGCTATCCTCTCCAACTACTACCTGATGAAGATTTTCCAGGAAGCAGGTTTGCCAGACGGCGTTATCAACTTCCTCCCAGGCAAGGGTTCGGTTATCAGCAGCGTAGCTTTCACTTCACCGCACCTTGCAGGTATCCACTTCACAGGAAGCACATCTACTTTCAAGGCATTCTGGAAGCAGATTGGCGACAACATCGACAAGTACAACACTTACCCGAAGATCGTAGGTGAAACTGGCGGCAAGGACTTCATCTTTGCTCACAAGTCGGCTGACCCACGCGAACTCGCAGTTGCAATCGTTCGTGGCGCATTCGAATTCCAGGGACAGAAGTGCTCGGCTGCTTCACGCGCATACATTCCAAAGTCGTTGTGGGACGAAACCTTGAAGAATGTAAAGGAAATGATGAAGACAGTAAAGGTTGGCGATGTATTCGACTTCACAAACTTTGTAAATGCAGTTATCGACGAAGAATCGTTCGACAAGATTGCTGGCTACATCGACAGAGCAAAGAAGTCGCGCAAAGCTAAGATTGCTCTCGGTGGAACATACGACAAGAAGGTTGGTTACTTCATCGACCCGACTATCATCGTAACAACCGATCCGCACTACGAGGCAATTCAGGAAGAAATGTTCGGTCCGGTTATCACAGTTTTCGTTTACGACGACGACAAGTACACCGAAACTCTCCATCTCTGCGACGAAACTTCACCGTATGCACTTACAGGTTCAATCTTTGCAAAGTGCCGTTATGCAATCATCGAAGCAGAAAACGTACTTCGCCATGCAGCTGGTAACTTCTACATCAACGACAAGCCGACAGGCGCAGTTGTAGGCAACCAGCCATTCGGCGGTGCAAGAGCATCAGGTACCAACGACAAGGCAGGTAGCGAACTCAACCTCTACAGATGGATTAGCACTCGCTCGATAAAGGAAACTTTCTGCCCTCCGACAGAATACGGTTACCCATTCCTCGGTGCTGACAAGAAATAGACAATGATAAACAAAGAATATGGGCGGAGACAAAATCTCCGCCTATTTTTTTGGCATACGTTTTGGATAATAAATAATTTGTTATTTTTGCATTAGTAATAATTATTAAAAACACAAAAACATGAAAAAATTATTGTCAATTTCATTTTTTATGATTTTCGCTTTTGGCACATGCTGCGTATATGCACAGAAACCTGTCAAACCAACAAAACAAATAAACCAAGTTCAGAATACAATCAAACCAATGAACAAAAAGACTCCTTCGTGCTGGGAAATAACAGGCGAAAACGGAGATATTGAATATCGTTGGGATACAGAAGCAAATGTACAACAATGGATTAACGAAATGAGAACCCAGCACAACGAAATCTATGAATACACTGCTACAACGATAAAAAATGAAAATTCTTGTGATGCACAAAACGAAAAACATAATCCAAAGAAGTGCTGGAAAATAACGGGTACCAAAAACGGACAAAATTTAGAACAATATCTTTGGTCAACAGAAACAGTAGCTAGACGTAAGGTCGCTTCACTTCAAAGAGATGGATACCAACAAGCTAAGTATATTGAAACTCCAGCCAATGACGAAAAGTCGTGCAATGCTTCTGCAAGTACAAGTTCAAACGAACCTGCTTGTTGGAAAATTACAATTGGCAACACAGTTACTTATCTATGGGGTTATGAAGCAGATGCACAGGCAACAGTTAATACAGCACGAAATTCTGGACAGACAGCATCATACGAATTGTCCCCAAACAAGACAAAAGACTCATGCTATTAGAAAAATGTCCCATAAAATATTAAATGGTTATCAGAAAAGGTGGATTTTCCCACCTTTTTTGATTTTTAACCGTAACAGACAATGCACTTCTGCTCTCCCTGCATGTATCTAATCTTCATTTTTTTTATCCACGAATCTCAAAAAATCCGATATTTGCACCAAAACTTTATCGGCAATGAAAATTATCTGCATAGGAATGAACTACAAGGCGCACATTGCGGAACTTAACCTTCCATATCCCGAAGCGCCAATATTTTTTATGAAACCTGACTCTTCTATACTTAAAGGGAACAAGGTTTTCTTTATCCCCGACTGGACCAACGACCTGCAATACGAAGTAGAAGTTGTGTATCGAATAAGCCGCCTCGGCAAACACATACAAAAGAAATTTGCACATCGCTACTACGATGCAGTTGCTCTGGGCCTTGACCTTACCGCACGCGACCTGCAGGAAGATTGTCGCCAACGCGGTCTGCCATGGGAGATTTGCAAGTCGTTTGATGGATCGGCAGTACTTTCAGAGTTTATCGCACTCGATGAAATACCCAATAAAGATAGCATCGATTTCCGTTTGCTTAGGAACGAAGAAGAGGTTCAACATGGCAATACCTCTGACATGCTTTTTTCCATCGACAACATTATCGAACATGTATCTAAATACATGACCTTGAAAATAGGAGATCTTATATATACCGGAACTCCATTAGGAGTAGGGAGACTCGAAATTGGCGACAAGTTAAAAGCCTATATGGGCGATTTAAAACTTATCGACATGAAAATAAAATAAATGCTTATATGTAACAAAATAAAAGGCGGAGATTATCCGCCCTTTATTTTGTTCAGTTGCCTGATTTACTTTTCTATAACAACTCGTTCTGTCCAAACATTGTTGCCGGAGATTATTCTTACGAAGTAAACTCCAGAGTTAACATTGCAGTCGAAAACGATTTCAGAGTTGCTATCTGCATTGATTTCACGAGTTTCGATTATCGAACCGTTTGCATTTACAATCTGGCAGGTTGCTTTGCCTTCAATTGTTCCAAGTCCAACAGTGAACATTCCGCTTGTCGGGTTAGGATAAACGGAGATGCCTTCTGCAACTTCCTCGTCGATTGCAGTTGGAGCTCCAGCCTGGGTAACGTTTATAGTGCGTGTTATGCCAGAACCTGAAACTGTGATAGTTGCAGTACGTTGTGATGTTGAAGTGTTAGCAGCAGCAACTGCTGTGATTGTACCATTGTTTGAACCTGAAGCGGGGCTTACTGTCAACCAGCTTTCTGATGAGGTTGCAGTCCATGAAGTGTTGCTCGTAACGGTAACGGTCTTGCTTTCACCATCAGCAGTGTAGCTGAGCGAAGAAGGTGAAACTGTGAGGTTGTAGCTTACGCCTGCCTGAGTTACGCTTATTGTGCGTGTAATGCCCGAACCTGAAACTGTGATAGTAGCTGTACGTTGAGAAGAAGAAGTATTTGCAGTTGCAACAGCGGTAATTGTGCCGTTGTTCGAACCTGATGCAGGGCTAACTGTCAGCCAGCTTGCCGATGAGGTTGCAGTCCACGAAGTGTTGCTTGTAACGGTAACTGTCTTGCTTTCGCCGTCAGCAGTGTAGCTGAGTGATGACGGGTTAACTGTAAGGTTGTAGCTTGGTGTACTTGTAGGACATACTGTAGGAAGCACATACATTGAAATGTCAAGGCTTTGCCAGTTTGTGTACATATCACCCCAGCTTCCGTTGTAAAGTTCGTAGCAGCTATTGGTGTATCCGCTACCTTGTGCTGTAGAAAGCAGACCTATATAACTTGTTGCATTTGAAACATCATATCCAGCAAAGAAGTTGGTAGAAATAGCAACCGGGCTTGACAAAGTCCAAGTATAAGAACCTATCATAATTCCGCTTTGGCTAGTTGCTGCTGAATAAAGGTTCGACAAAGTTACTGTTTGAGAAGCAAGTTCGCTACCGGGGGTGCCATTATTGTTTGCCCATACCTTGAAAGTAACGCTTCCGTCGGTTCCGTCAATTGCGTATGCAAAATCAATGCTGGTGATGTTGTAGTTGCCTGAAAGTTCAAAATATTCGGCCTTAGCCTGGTCTCCGTATGAATTGCTACCGCAGACATAGCCGCCATCGTCCTGTACTGAATATACGGTTGGAGAATCAAATCTGTCTTCGTGCAGTACAACGCAGTCGCCACTTTCGCCGCCGTTATCACCAGCCTGAGTTACGCTGATTGTCTGTGCGGTTACGCCAGTTCCCGAAACTGTGATGGTTGCAGTACGCTGTGATGTCGATGTGTTAGCAGCAGCAACTGCTGTAATTGTGCCATTGTTTGAACCCGAAGCAGGGGTTACTGTCAGCCAGCTTGCCGATGAGGTTGCTGTCCAAGAAGTGTTGCTTGTAACGGTAACGGTCTTGCTTTCGCCAGCAGCAGTGTAGCTGAGTGAGGATGGAGAAACCGTAAGGGTAGTGGCTGGAGTTGAACTTGGGCATATATGTGCCTGTATTGCAAGCTTAACATTTTCCATGTCGCTAAAGAAATTCGAAACCAATTTCCAGCCAGTGTAACCAGAATATATTGAATAAATGTATGCTGTGTTATCTTGACCATTATTTTGGCTATTTGATATGCAAACTACATTTGACATTGTGCTGCCCGTGCCTGCACCTACACCTGTAAAGTCAACGCAAATGAAGAAAGGTCCGGTAACGTTTATAGGAGAATTCAAAGTGTGTTCATATTCACCATAGTAGCAAGTACCACCACCCTGCAATTGTCCTTGTGACAAAGCATTATTAATAGTAGATATATTTACATTTGCTGAATATAATTCTGTAGTACTCGGTGCACCTGCATTAGTAGCACTTAAAACTTTGATTGCAATTGAACCTGAAGTTGCAGTGTTTAGCATATCAGCAAAAGTAATCTTGTCAAGAGTGTAGTTTCCTGTAACATTTACTTTTTCAGCAATTTTTGTAAAGTATGTTGAATAGTAAATATTTGAACCAATGCCGGTTGTACCAGTTGAGTCGTCATCCATAATGTCTTCGTTGTAAATTACGCACGACTCTGTTCCTTCGTCGGTTTGTGTTACGGTAAGTGTAGCCGTTGAAGTGCCCTGTGTAAATGTTATTGTAGCAGTACGAGTTGAAGAACCTGTGTTTTCTGTAGCATTTACAGTCACACTTGTTATAGCTTCTGAACCGGCACCTGTAGATGGTGAGAATGTCAACCAGTTTGCCGAACTTGTTGCTGACCATGAAGTTGATGCTGTCCCTGCTTTTACTGAAACAGTTGAGCTTCCTCCTGTACTTTGGAAGGTAAGAGTAGATGGTTCAACAGTTAAACCCGCAGGTTCAATACCTATGATAGCATCTTGGTCTTCGCTGAAATCGTATCCACCGCCACCAATGCCACCAGAACCGGGAGTCATAGCGTTGAGAGAGAAGAAACCATCGTAGCCTCCGCTCCATCCCCAGTTGAAATGGAACTGGTCGCTATTGTTGTAACCATCGCATACAAAGCTATGTCCGCCTTCATCGCTTGCCCCCGAATACATAATAGGTCTACCAGCGTCAAGGTCAGCTTTCAGAAGGTTTTTCCAGTTAGTGTCAGAATAACTTTGCCTAAATAATCCTTGAATTGTATTTTTGTACTTGAAATAGTTTACGAGAGCAGACTTTGCGCAGGGAGTAGATCCGTATGCTACAGTATATGCACCGCTACCACCATTTTCGGCAATGTCGTATTGCATGTCCACAGAGATACCGCAATGATACATCAAGGTAGCGACTGCAGTCTTTTGTGTTGAACTCGAGTAGTTTGTCAAGTTGTTAGGCATGTTGTTCCAGTCGTATGTAGTGTTGCCAAAGTTTGCGCTCAATGTTCCGTATGAACTTGTGTATGAATGAGAACCGTTACCTTGTGTAGGATAATTCCAGTATTTCATAACCTGAGCCATTGCGGTAGCAACACAACCAGTAACAGTACGGCCACCGTAATACGAGTCGGTATTAGAATCGGTAGGGCAAAGGTTGTTGTACGGTTTACCTTGATCCCAAGTTGTGCTTAGCAAAGCACTTACAGCTCTTGTCGAGCGTTTTGGATAAGGAGTTCCTTCAAGCAGGCTGTTCCATTCTGCACGAACTTCATCGCTCTGCTGTACACCCAAGGCAACAGCAGAACTTATTTCCTTTGATATGCCCCTGAACCAACCTCTTACATTTACTGGCAACTGAACATCGGTTCTGAATGAACCCTTGTCGGAGTAACCCAGAATAGGATGCGCAATATCGTCGGCTGAAACAAGGATAAAACCGCCATCAATCTGATTATTAAACACATAAAATTCTGCAAATTCCGTTTGCGACCCTACAAACGAAACTTTGCCGCCATTCATCTGAGCCCAGAAAGACTCGGCGGCTCTCTGCGCCGTTTGGATGCTTACCGGTAAACAGAACACCGACAATCCTAGCGACAGCATTAAAAACAATAATACTATTTTCTTCATTACTAAAAATTTTAAATTCTTTATTATTAATAACTTGCAATCTATATATCTTTACTCTACGGAAAACTGCAAAGACAAGTGGCAAAGATAAACAAATTTTGGATTGACTATTTTGGATTGAGGATTTTTTTGCAGAGGAATAAAAAAAGGTGGATTCCAAAGAATCCACCTCATAACAACAACTGAATAACATCTTTATTATCTGTTTATTACAACCGATTCAGTCCATACTCTGTCATCAGAAATTATTCTTACAAAGTAAACTCCCGGAGCTACATTGCAGTCGAATACAAATTCCGAACCGTCTGTTGCATTTAGTTCCCTTGTCTCGATAACCGAGCCGCTTGCATTTACAATCTGGCAGGTTACATCACCTTCAATAGATTCCATTGACAAAGTGAACTTTCCGTTGTTCGGATTAGGATAAACAGAGATTGAACCTAATTCTACTGCATCTACCGACATATCACGTACGAAGTTTGCCACAATATATCTGTCTTCTGTTACTTCGAATGAATATTCTGTTTCTGTTGACAACTCCTCTCCTGCTTCTGTCCAGTTGACAAAACGATATTTTTCGTTTGCTGTTGCAGTAAGAGTAGCCGTTTCTCCGAATGCATATTCCCTAGCACCATCCACTGTTCCTCCTTCAATCGGATTTATTACTACATAAATAGTATATGTATCCCTTATGAAATTGGCAACTAACTGGCGGTCTTCCCTTGCTGTAAACGTATAGCTTTCATTGGTAGAAACAACAGCGTCGTTTTCGATCCAATTTACAAAGTGATAACCAGTGCGTGCAGATGCCGAAAGTGAAACCGTCTCACCTTCACGATATTCGCCAGCTCCTTCTATCGTACCGCCTTCTGCCGGGTTTGCAGTAGCTGTGATAGTATATACAGCAGGTTCGTTATAAATGAAATTAGCAACAAGGTTTCTATCGGCAGTTACTGTAAACGAATATTCTGCATCTGTCGAAACAACTTCATCGTTTTCGGTCCAATTAGTAAAGTTGTAATTTTCATTTGCAGTTGCCCTAAGTGTAGCTGTCTGACCGTGAGTGTATTCGTCGGCACCTTCCACTGTTCCGCCTTCTGCTGGATCTGCGGTGGCTGTAATTATATAGGTGCTTACACTGAAGTTTGCGACAAGTCTTCTGTTGTTGGTTACAGTAAACGAATATTCAGAGTCTGTCGAAACGACTTCACTATCTTCAGTCCAGCTGACAAACGAATAACCTGTATTTGCAGTTGCCGTCATAGTAGCAGTTTGTCCGTATGTGTAGTCGCCTGCACCTTCTACTGTTCCTCCTGCAAGTGGACTTGCACTTGCTATGATAGTGTAGGTATTTGCCTCGAAGTTGGCGACTAAGGTTCTGTCGGTTATAGCTGTTAACTGATAGTTTGGATTTGTATAGACTACAGAACCATTTTCTGTCCAGTTTACAAACGAGTAACCTTCATTTGCGGTAGCTATGAGATATACCGTCTGACCGGGTACATATTCGCCTGCGCCAGCTATTGTTCCACCTTCTGCCGGATTTGCACTTGCAGAAATTGTATAGCTAGTTGCACCAAAGTTGGCAACCAAGGTTCTGTCAGATGTAACTATAAATGAATATTCTGCATCACTAGAAACGACAAATCCATTTTCTGTCCAGTTGGCAAATATGTAACCGTCGTTTGCTGTTGCTGTGAGCGTTACAGTCTGACCGTATGAATAATTGCCAAAACCAGCTACAGTTCCGCTTTCTTCAGGATTAGCACTTGCAGTAATTGTATATGTAATAGCTTCGAAGTTAGCAACCAAAGTCCTGTCGGCAGTTGCCTGGAACATATAACTTGCTGTATTTGAAACAACAGTACCATTTTCTGTCCAGTTTAAAAATTCGTAGCCTCCATTTGCAATTGCTCTCAACGTTACCATCTGACCATGTGTATAATCACCTGCACCTGTTATTGTTCCGCCTTCAGCGGGACTAGCACTAGCAGAAATTGTGTAGGTGTTGAGCTCAAAATTAGCAACCAAAGTTCTGTTTGCTGTCACTGCAAATGAATAACTTGCGTCGGTAGAAACTGTATCATCGTTTTCTGTCCAGCTTACAAAGTGATAATTTGGATTTGCTGTTGCTGTAAGGGTAACGGTCTCGTTTTCAAGATATATACCAGTACCTTCTACAGAACCGCCTTCTGCTGGATTTGCAGTTGCGGCAATTATGTATTGTGTAGCTTCGTTTTGTACAAAATATGCTATAAATTCAGCATTGGCATCAACCATGTAAGTTCTCTGTGCTGTAGTTACTCCATCATTCCACTGAACAAAATGGTATCCTTCATTTGCGAGTGCTGTAATAACAAGGTTGGTTCCATAGTTGTAAACGCCGTTCTGCGACGGAACATCAATTGTAACGGTTCCGCCTTCGGTCGGGTCGGCAACTGCTGTAACGGTATAGGTGTTGATTTCAAAGTTTGCAACCAAAGTTCTGTCTGCCGTTGCTGAGAACGAATATTCCGCATCAGTAGAAACTTCAGTACCGTTTTCAGTCCAGTTTACAAAAGTGTAACCGGTGTTTGCTACTGCACTAAGAGTAACATTCTGTCCGTAAGTATAATCACCAGTACCATTGATTGTTCCACCTTCTACTGGGCTTGCGTTTGCTGAGATTGTGTAGGTAATTGCTTCGAAGTTGGCAACCAAAGTTCTGTCGGCCGTTATTGTAAACGAGTATTGTGCATCGATAGAAACAACGGCACCGTTTTCTGTCCAGTTTACAAAATTGTATCCTTCATTTGCTACAGCATTGAGATTTGCGGTCTGACCTGATGCATAACTGCCAGAACCAGTAACTGTACCACCAGCAGTTGGATTTGCGCTTGCAGTAATTGTGTAGGTAATTGTTGCAAAGTTAGCGACCAAAATTCTGTTTTCAGTTGCTGTAAACGAATATTCGGCGTCTGTTGAAACAATGTTTCCGCTTTCGGTCCAGTTTACAAATGAGTAATCTGTGTTTGCAGTAGCTCTTAATGTTACTGTTTGACCGTGAGTATAATTACCGCCACCATTAACTGTTCCATATTCAGCAGGATTGGCTGTAACCGAAATCGTATAAGTGTTAATCTGGAAGTTTGCAACTAAGGTTCTGTTAGTCGTTGCTGAGAACGAATATTCTGTATCAGTAGAAACTTCAGTGCCGTTTTCTGTCCAGTTTACAAATGTGTAACCGGAGTTGGCAACTGCACTAAGAGTAACATTCTGTCCATAGGTATAATCGCCAGTGCCATTAACCGTACCACCTTCAGTTGGGCTTACGCTTGCTGAGATTGTATAGGTAATTGCTTCGAAATTAGCAACCAAAGTTCTGTCTGCTGTTGCAGTAAACGAATATTCAGCATTTGTAGAAACTTCAGTGCCGTTCTCTGTCCAGTTTACAAAGTTGTAACCTGTATTAGCTACTGCCGAAAGAGTTACCGTCTGTCCGTGAGTGTAATCGCCTGCGCCATTAACGGTACCTCCATCAACTGGGTTTGCACTTGCCGAAATAGTATAGGTGTTAATCTGGAAGTTGGCAACTAGGTTGCGGTTTCCAGTTGCAGTGAACGAATAATTAGCATCTGTAGAAACCTCAGTATCGTTTTCTGTCCAGTTTACGAATGTGTAACCAGTGTTTGCCACAGCCGAAAGATTAACCGTCTGACCGTATGTATAATCACCAGCACCATTAATTGTACCTCCATCAACAGGGTTTGCTATTGCAGAAATAGTGTAATTAACAAGTTCAAAATTAGCAATCAATGTTCTGTCTGCTGCTGCAGTAAACGAGTACTCTGCGTTTGTAGAAACTACAGAGCCATTTTCAGTCCAATTGGTGAAATTGTATCCTGTATTTGCTATAGCATTGAGATTTACTGTCTGACCGGATGCATAATTACCCGAACCATTTACAGTTCCGCCTTCTGTTGGATTTGCACTTGCTGTAATTGTGTAGGTAATTGTTGCAAAGTTAGCTATCAAAGTTCTGTTTGCTGTTGCAGTAAACGAATATTCGGCGTTTGTTGAAACAATGTTTCCGTTTTCTGTCCAGTTTACAAATGAGTAATCAGTGTTTGCAATTGCGTTTAGCGTTACAGTCTGTCCGTGAGTATAATTACCACCACCAGAAACTGTTCCATATTCGGCAGGGTTGGCTGAAACTGAAATCGTATAGGTGTTAATCTGGAAGTTGGCAACTAAAGTTCTGCTTGCGGTTGCTGCAAACGAATATTCTGCATCAGTAGAAACTTCAGTACCGTTTTCTGTCCAGTTTACAAAAGTGTAACCAGTGTTTGCAACTGCATTAAGAGTAACATTCTGTCCGTAGGTATAATCGCCAGTACCATTGATTGTTCCACCTTCTACTGGGCTTGCACTTGCCGAAATAGTGTAGGTAATTGCTTCGAAGTTAGCAACCAAAGTTCTGTCTGCTGTTGCTGTAAATGAATATTCAGCATTTGTAGAAACTTCAGCATCATTTTCGGTCCAGTTTACAAAGTTGTAACCTGTATTTGCTGTTGCATTGAGAGTAACAGATTGTCCGTGAGTGTATTCTCCAGCACCACTAACGATACCTCCAGCAACTGGATTTGAACTTGCAGAAATCGTATAGCTGTTTATTTGGAAGTTAGCAACCAATGTTCTGTTTGCTGTTGCAGTAAACGAGTATTCAGCATCTGTTGAAACAGAAAAGCCGTTCTCTGTCCAGTCTACAAAGTGGTATCCTTCTTCTGCAATAGCTGTCAAAGTGCAAGTTTCACCATGATTGTAAGTTCCTGCGCCAGTGATATTGCCAGCTGCTGCTGGATTTGCCGAAGCGCTGATTGTGTATGAAGGAACTCTTACATCAAAATCATCAAGATACCACGAATCCTCACCACTCATGGTATATTTGATAGCCATACGGTACGAAGAATTGCTAGGCGCATTGTTATCTTGCGTCAAATCGTAGGTATACTGTGAGTGTGAAGGAACTGCATAATTAGGAGTCTCAATAGTGCTAAGTGCAGTGAAAGTGCTGGCATCACTTGGGTTGGTTACATATCCAAGCTGTACTGTATAACCTGAATTTGCATTGCCTCTACCAATCTGGAATGTAATCTTGAGTTTGTTCAGAGGCTCGTCAAATTGTGGCAGAACCACAAGATTGTTGCTATTGTTTGCTCTCATTTCCAAAGAATAGTAGCCGCTAGTTGCAGCGCTTCGATAATAGGTGACACATGCCCCCTTTTCCCATCTCAATGGCGTAGCCCAATCGCCATTCAAGTACGTCCAACTACTGCATGAATATCCATCGAAGTTTTCAGTCCAAGGCAATGGAGTAACGGTAGTCTTGGTAAAGTTTGCCTGATAGGTGTTATCACTTGTAACTGTGATGCTGTAGCTTGCATTGGATGAAACAACCGAGCCATCGCTACCTGTCCAGTTGACAAACTGGTAACCAGTATTGGCCGAAGCTGTGAGAGTACAAGAAGAACCGTAAGTGTAGCTGTCAGCACCACTGACTGTACCGCCAGCAACTGGGTTTGCATTTGCAGTTATTGTGTATGTGATTACCTCGAAGTTGGCAACTAAGGTCTTATTTGCAGTTGCAGTAAATGAGTATTCAGCATTTGTTGAAACTATCGAGCTATTTTCTGTCCAGTTTACAAAATTGTAACCGGCATTTGCTGTTGCAGTGAGTGTAACCGTCTGTCCGTGAGTGTAATCACCAACTCCATTAACTGTACCGCCAGCAACTGGATTTGCGCTTGCCGAAATAGTATAGGTGTATATCTGGAAGTTTGCAACCAAGGATCTGCTTGTTGTTGCAGTAAACGAATAGTTTGCATTTGTTGAAACAGCATTGCCGTCTTCTGTCCAGTTTACAAATTGATAACCTTCGTTAGGTGTTGCGCTAAGAGAAACTTGCTGTCCGTAGTTGAATGTTCCAGTACCGGTTACAGAACCGCCTTCTATTGGATTTGCAGTTGCTGTTATTTCATATTGTTCTGCTTCGAAATGAGCAACAAAAGTTCTGTTTCCGTCAATTGCAAACTGATAGTTTGCATTTGTTGAAACAACATTGGCATCTTCGTCAGTCCAATTTACGAACGCGAAGCCCGGATTTGCAATTGCTGTCAGCGAAACGGTTGTGCCGTATGTGTAAGGACTGTTGTTTCCGCTAATTGTACCGCTATTGTCCGGGTCAACGGTTGCTGTAACATTGTAGGTTCTCTGTGTGAAGTTTGCAACAAGCGTACGGTCTGCCGAAGCGGTAAACTGATAGTTTGCGTTTGTTGAAACAACCGTTCCGTTTTCGGTCCAGTTTGTGAACCTGTAGCCTGCTGCTGGCGTAGCTACAAGGTTAACACCTTCGCCCAAGTCGTATGTTCCTGCACCAGTTACGGTTCCGCCAGCTGTTGGCTGTGCGCTTGCCGTGATTGTAAAGGTCGGTGTTGCGCGGGTTACAGTTATGCATGTGGTGTTGTTTGACAGGTCTGGGTCAAATCCCGAATATTCTACTTGCAAGCAAACATCGAAAGTTCCTGTTATAACCATCTGATTCAATGCATCGGCGGTAATAGTGTATGAGCCATCCGAACCGTATAACCAAGCAAAGTAACCTTCAGAGAGTGATAGATTTCGTGTAAAATTTTGTACTGTTTCCGAACCAACCTTTATTGCTACCGAAGCAGTTCCGGATGTAGTTTCCGGTCCGCCGTTATAAATAACAGGATATATTACAATGTTGTCGGTAGCGCCAATTGATATGTTTGTTTCTGCATCATAATGCGGTGAAGCGCCATCGTCCAATAGCCATGCTTCCAGGTCTGATGATTCTACATAGGGAGTATCACCATCGGAAATATAGTAGGATAGAGCAAACTTGTTTGAATAAGTCTGTACATACGCATTAGTATTGTCGGTATAATATGCCGAATAATTTGACTTTAAATAGTCGTTGCCATTGCTTGAAACCGTGCTTAGATAATCCATGGACGCCCTTGAAACAGCCATACTGGTAGTGAAGATTCCTGCTTCTATGACATCTCCTGAAGCTTCCCTATCATATACAAATAATGTATTACCGTTAACAACTACTGAAATCCAGAAGTTTACGCCAGTTCGTATTGTATATGGTGTTTCAAGCTCAACAATATGATCTACAAAGTAATCGTTTTCGGTCAAAGTTGCTGCAGTATAATTCTGTGAGTATGCCAATGTACCAAGACAACCATTAATATTAGAGGTCGATCCATTGTTTACCAAATTTGCATCAGTACTGCTGTTTTCGTATATGTTGACAGTAAAGCTTGTGTTTACATAGTCGTCGTAACCTGCGTTCATTCCATTGTATGTAGTGAATTTTACTTTCAATATCTTATTTCCAGCAGCATAATTTCCAAAGTTTTCTGGTCTTATTATTACTTGATAGCCATTGGTAAATTGTTGAATTCTATTTCCATCCACATTTCCGTACCATCTGTTGGCATCCGAAAGCGAGCCATCGGGCTGTGTAACTGTTATAACCTTGGTTTCGGAACCTTGTGTAATTGTTATTGTTGCATTCCTGTCGGCTCCACTTACATTTTCAGCTGCAGTTGCAGTAACGGTTGTGGTTGCTCCGCTACCGCTTCCCGAAGTTACCGAAAGTGTCAGCCATGAAGCGCTCGAACTTGCTGTCCATCCTGTCGACACATTTGCGTTTGCCTTTACGGTAAAGTTCATGTTTCCACCTTCAGAATTAAAGTTAAGAGTTTCGGGTGTTACCATAAGCAATGAAGGGTCGATAGTGCAGAACGATAACAAGAATTGCAATGAATAAAGCTGCAAGTATGAATGGCTGTCATCGGTATAGTTTGCAGATGTTGCCAAGTTCAGGTAATCTGTTCCGTTATCTGTATCGGTAAACAGGTATTTGCCATCAAAAGCATCGGCGCTTCCTGAGAAATTTTCATAGGCAATAGGTGAACCTTGCGCAGTCCTGTTGCACATAAACAATGTTTTGCCATTTGCTACGATTGCAATCCAGAAATTTGTGTTTTCGTTTATTGTATAAGGTGTATTGAGAACAACTTCCTGGTCGCCATAGTACGACTGGGTATAATTTTGCGAATATACCTGTGTTCCCATGGCTCTGGTGATGTTGGATGTATATCCGCCACCCAAGCTTTCGGTACTACCGCCTTCGTAAATCTTTATTGTGAAGCTGTTGTTGGTGTAATCAGAATAGTAGCCTGTCTGTCCACCATCGTAAGTTGTAAAATTGACTTTGGTAATTTGGTGGCCTGTAGTATAGTATCCGAATCCTTCGCCGCAAACAATAATCATGTTGCCTGGTTCGAATACCCTATACGAAGTGGAACTGCCGTCTTCTCCAAAACACCCTGGGTTGTTAGCAATACCGCTCGGCTGAACAACCGATACCGTTGTTGATACGCCAGCCTGAGTTATTGTTATAGTTGCAGTACGTTCCGACGCTGTATTGTTGCGGCTTGCTGTTGCAGTAACTGTAGTGTTTGCTCCGCTGCCAGCACCTGTCGATGGGCTGACAGTAAGCCACGACTGGCTTGAAGTTGCCGTCCACGACTGGCTTGATGCTGTGCTAGCACGAACCATAAAAGTTTCGCTTCCGCCAAGACCTGAGAAGGAAAGAGCATTAGGAATAGCAAAAAGACCGGCATTCGGTTCAATGCCGAATATTGCCGACTGGCTTTCATTGTATGTTCCGTTACCACTACCAATACCGCCAGTACCTGGTTCCATACTGTTTATTGCATAAAAACCGTCGCAGTATCCTCCCCAACCCCAATTGAAGTGGAACTGGTTGTTATTGTTGTAACCGTCGCAAATAAAGCAGTGTCCGCCACCATCGCCTCTACCGGTGTAAATAACAGGTCTACCTGCATCAAGGTCGGCGATCAACATGTTTTTCCATTCGGTTTCAGTATAGTTACTCCTGTAGCAACCATTAAGTGTATTCTTGTATAGGAAGAAGTTCTTCATTGCATACTCGGCAGTTCCGTTGCTGGAACCTACTGTAACAGCTCCACTACCGCCGGTTCTGCTTACACCGTAGGACATCTGCACTGCTACACCGCAATGATACATCAAAGTTGCAACAGCATCTTTCTGTGCCTGCGTAGCCGAATTGGTATAGGAATTAACCATATTGTTCCAATCGTAGGTTGTTGATCCGAAGTCTGCACTTAAATCTCCGTACTTATTATGGGTATACGATTGAGAACCATTACCCTGTGTAGGGTAATTCCAGTATTTCATTATCTGAGCCATAGCTGTAGCGACACAACCAGTTACCGTGCGAGCGTCTTCGTCAGTGTCGTAAGGGCAAAGATTGTTGTATGGCGCACTTTGGTTCCACCTTGTCTGAACAAGGGCATTTACCGATCTGCTGCGCTTCGGGGCAACAGCCACTCCGCGAACCAATTTTCCCCAGTCGGCAGCAATTTCAGCTGATGCAGACACTCCGTTGCTTATACCCAAGCTAATGTCGTGTTCGTAGCCCTGAAGCCATTCGTACATGTTTACCGGAATGTTTGCTGGGTCGAAACTTCCCCCGTCCGAGTAACCTAAAATTGGAGTTGCAATGTCGTTTGCCGAAACAATGACGAAGCCTCCGTCGGTGTTGAAAATGTAAAAGTTTGTAAACTCTGTTTGTGATGTAACGTCGTTGAAAGTTGCGCGCGTAGATTTGCCCACATTCTGCACCCAGAACGATCTTGCAACATTTCTAGCGGTCTCTACATCAACAGGCTTTGCAAATATCGGTAAGATAAACAGTACCAATAATGCTAACAATGATAACCTTTTCATTTGTTACTTTTTAGTTTAAGGACCTCATAATCAATTAATCTGCTAAGAACGGGAAGTCCCTTGCCGAAAATAGCGGACAAAAACAGAGCTACAAATATAATCAAAATTACGATTTAAACTTACAATTTGTATTTTTTTTAGAGCTTTGCGACATGGCAATCCACCACAAAAAAATTGCCCCTGTTGTTTTAACAAGGGCAACTTTAAGTCGTTTTTATGAAACTACGATTCTGTTACTGATTTTTCTTCACAACTTGCTTGTTTATCACAAAGTCGGCGGTGCTAATCCTTACGGTGTAGCTTGCCATAGGAAGATTATCGAAATGCAATACCATTTCGTAGCTATTTTGCGGAGCATCTACCTTATCCTGCATTACCAACCTGCCAAGCATGTCGTAAACCTCGATGCGTGCAGGACGGTTTCCAAAGTTACCGAGAACAAGTGTCAATTCTTCGTTGAATGGATTAGGATAAGCCATAACATCCGGATCTTCGTCGGCATTGTCGTTGCAAATCACAGCAACTATATCCGAAACGGTACGGCTACCATCGTAGTCAACCTGCACAAGACGGTAGTAGTTGTCACCACCTGCTGCACTATAGTCGGTATAACTGTAGTTTTGCTGTTCAATGCTGTTGCCAGCACCTGCTACGCGGGCAACCTCGGTGAAGTTGATTGCATCGTCGGAACGTTCGATTACAAAGTAGTCGTTGTTGCGCTCCGATGCTGTTGCCCATTCGACAATCGGATTTCTACCGTCGCAGGTAGCCTTGAATGACAACAACTCGATAGGAAGCAAAGTGTTGTGGTCTTTTGAGCCAAGAGTAAGGTAAGATGGTTCAGGATCACGGTTCGAAACAGCAGGAATAGAATCCACATAAATGGATATTGTAGATCCTGCTACGCTTGCCGGTCCACCCAAACTCTGCCAGCAGCTTCCCATCCACATTGCTCCGAAGATGTTTTCTTCGTCGTAATTTGATGGGCTTCCGAAATGTGCATTGACATCTGCCGCCGAAACAATCAACTCAGTTTCGCCCAATGTTGAATTTGTATTTACATTCCAATATTCATAGTTGCTTACATGGTTGAACTGCGGATTGTTGCCATTGCAGTTGTCGGCAACATTCCACCAGCGTGGCAATACGTCCAGTCCAAATCCTCCGCCATTGGATTTCTGGTGGAAAGTTACTGAAGTAGTGCTGTTTGTAGGAAGTTGTTTAACTTTCACGCTTCCTAGTACATTTGGTTGGTCAACGCCATTGCTACCTGTTGGGAATGTGAAATATGCTTCAGGACTTTCACCTACCAATTTTGTAACCGTACCCGAAACAAAGCTGTTGTAATTTGTTTCTTCTACCGACGCTCCTACTTTGAAAGTTACATCACCAACCAATAAGCCCTTGTCAAATCTAGCATCACCTTTAATTGAAACGCTTCCGCTTGGAACGATGTTTCCTTCTGAATTAAAGGTTACATTGCCAAATGTAATATCATGGCTTATTGTCTGTTCCATGCTCGATGTGCCACAGAATACCACACTACCTTCGGTTGCATCCAATGTTCCTATATTATCAATGATACCTGCAATATTCAAGGTCATGCCACTAGGAACTGTGAGGGTTGCGTTTTCTGCAATGGTTATGTTTTTGACTTTTGCATCATCTGTCTGTGACGGCCAGTTAGGTGTTACACACTGTGATGGCCCTATATATATGTTACTTTCCAATGTTGGCAACCCTGCAGCAACCGAATATCCGTTGTCGTAAACATACCAGTTGGATTCGGTGTTCCAATCTGTTAGGCTACTAGTTGTACCACCTTTCCATATATAGTCGTACGAAGATGGATTATCAACTTCTGGTGTCATAAAGGTTAGGTTGAAGTCTTTTGCCTTTGCACATGTTGAAGCATCGGGATTGAAGGTGAGAGTAACATTACTACTTTCAGTAGCTGTATAGTTTGTTCCAGAGATTGCACCCGACGATGCTGTCCACGACCATGTACCTACCGACAAGTCCACACCTGCATTGGTAGTGGTTGGCAGTGAAATCGGAAGTCCCATACAAACGGGTTCAATGGTGAACTGTAAATCTGGCTCCCATATTGCATACAAGTAATCGTAAGCCATGTACCTGTCGGCAACCACCTGAGAAACTTCATTAGTATAGGTGTCTTCCTTATAATATTTATTATTATCGTAATATAAGAAATTCGGTGCACAATCGCTTATAGAAGTTGGAACAGGATTGCCCGAGGCAACATTTTTCTTGTACCATCCCTTGAATATATAGCCCTCGCGGGTTGGAACTGGGATGTCAACTGCCTTGTTGATTGTGAGAGATGGAGCAGAACCACTTGTACCATCGGTGCGAGCAATATTGCCTTCACCATCGTTCATGAACCATTCAATAAAGGTATATTCGGGTTTTTCAACATCCTCGTATTCGGCACGAAGCTTTATTGTGTAGGTTGCAAGATAATCAACGTACGGATCATCTAGGCTTATAGGATGGATTGTAGTACTACTCGGATCAAATCCTTCTTCAATATAATCATCAGGATGGTTAGGATCGAACCAGCGCGTAACTACCATTTTGGAATCATCCTTATATGCGGTAAAGGCAGTACCCGGGTAGATGCGAGAGTCGGGAATATCCTTGTATTCTTTAGTTGATAAATCGTAATGTTGCAAAACCCAGTGCGAGAATACCTTGGAGTCATCTACATACGGACAAGCAGGAGCCGCTATAACTTCTACATCGTCCTGATACAATAAATCTTCGGTAGGTACAGGTCCTGCACCATCATTGTCTTCATATACCACTGTAATACCATTTGCGCCACGGAGTTTTGCACGCCACTTGCCATAAAGGTCGTATTTCTTGGTAATCCAGAAACGTTCTGGGTTTCTTGGAAGAATTTCATGAGTATTCTCGTCCTCGTATGAAACATCCGAATTCCAAGTAGCACCATTGCCCCACTTGTCCATAGGATCGGTAAATTCTGTAGACTTGTCGTAGGCAACAGTGTTGCCATCAGTCAACACTACGGTATTTTCGTTGAAAGGATTAGTAAACCTCTCGTCGGTGTACCAGCCCACAAACTCATAATCGTCGCGGATTCCCGTAGGCACACTGATTTTGTTTCCGTAGTCGATACGGAAATTCAATGCCTGATTGTCCGAACCCCAGAATAAGGTACTATCCTCGTCACTTACGTCTGGATGCAGGAATACTCGGTACTGGATTTGTCTCCACTTTGCATATACGGTTACATTTGCCGAAGGCATCTTTGTGTTGAAGTTGAAAGTTTGCGTACAAGGTTCATCTACATACCATCCTTCAAATACAAATCCTCTAGGAGCTCCATGAACATAATTACCGTATGAAGACATATCAGATCCGTATGCGACACCCTCTATTTCGTGAAGCTGACCACTAGGAGAGTAATCATTAAGTTTTACATTGTTTCCATTATAGTAGGAACCATCCATATAATTAATTTTATATGCGTTGCGAGTATAATAGAAGTTCATTGTATATCCAGAATTCGTAGTATCTGCTATAGTATATCCAGGTAAAGACGGACTAGGCTGATTAGCTGCAGTATTTGAAGACTTGGCCATTATTGCTTCATCCAAATAATAGTTAACGCCATTATAAGTAGTTGTAGTTCTTCCAGCATAACTTTCTCCTGCAACCTGCGGGAACCATATATTGTAGGTCCAGATTTTTGTATCATTATCATATCTACCTACAAGATAATTGTTACCGGCACCAGTCATATCGCCTATAATCCGTTCGTCCATAGTTGCTACCACGCCCTTAACAGAACGGGTAGTACTTGAGCTTGTTGGTCTTGTTCCTGAGCCTATCATTACTATCCAGCTGACTAACTGATATGTGCTATTATTATATCTAAAAGTGGGGAATTCATCATACTGAGGCCACTTATTCCTTATGTCCTGACCATATTTGGCAGTAATAGGATAATAATAATATGTATAATATCCATCTGTATAAGACGCTACGTTATCATAGGTACAAGTTGGATGATTATTGTCATTGCCACAAGAACCCCACCGAGAACTCATGTCCGTTCCATTTCCATCTATTGCATATTGGTTGTACTCCTCTATAGAGTTACCATTTTTTCTCCTATAATAATGACGATAATATATAAACTTAACCGTATATTCTATTCTGTCGTAATATACATTTACTATGGAATTGCCTTCGGGGGCTATATTTATATGCTCGTTAAAATTATTGAGGTAAAAGCCTGTGTATTTTTTAGAAACTCCATTAATTTGGGCGTATCTAGTATTGGGATTGCGAGCGTCACCGTAAGAAGATATCACAGTGTTAATCTCAGTATTGGGCCTTCCTTCAAGATTAATAGCTTCCTCGAAATCATAACCGTCGCATTCTATATTTTGCTTCCAAACAATAACCGTATAGCCGGCGCGTTCCTTTACATTCCATTTTGCATAAACATGCGTATTAGCTTCCAGAGGCTGACCAAATACAAATTCAGAGCCTGTTGGGTTACCATATTGTGTGGCTGGTTCGCCAGTGTACCATCCTAAAAACGTATAGCCGTTTCGTAGCATTTCCAAAGTCGGTTCTGTCGTAGTTTCTCCAGCATGGACAAAGTCGGCTGCCTTGTAGGTGGCTCCCTTGCCGTTCTCGTGGTAAATCAGCCAGAAACCGTCGGATACAACAACATTAAATGTTACATTGCCAGTTATCTCAATTGTTGTTTCGCGGGTATAATTATGGGAATCATCGGTATGCCCAACAATATGTTCGCCGTCTGCCGGAGAATTTACCATCCATCCCTCAAATTTGCTGGTGTTGCTACGAGGGGTGTAGTTGGTGTTAACCGTATATTGCATGCGGGTGATATTTTCATCAGCACGAAACAGAATAACATCGTTGTTGACAACTGCATCGTTCTCATCAAGGTACAATACAGAGTATGACTTGAAAAGCATCGCGTAAAAATCCAACTCGTCACCATCTTCCACGCCTTCGTTCAGCAGACTGATTATTTTGCTGCGTACATCATCAATAGTCAAGGCTTCTGAAACATCATCCTTTGTATAGGCTTCTTTGGCAATCCAACCCCAGCACTGTACTCCTTCTTCCAAAGTGCCAAACCCCGGGTTGTAAACTATGCGGTTGAAATTGCCTTGGGTAAGGTCGAGTTTCTTAACATATATCGTAACAACTGTACCGTCAGCCTGATGCAGGTTTACTTTCAAGCGGGCATAATCGCCAGCCTGAGTCACAATATATACGGAGAAAGAATGAGCGGGGAAAGTGATTTTGCCTTTTTCGGAAGCCACGGTTGCAACGAACTCAAGTCCGTTTGCGCCTTCGTGGTAAATGTCGAGCAACTGACCATCTGCAAAGTCGGGTGTTTCCATAGAAACAATGGCCGGTTGTTCTGGTTCGGGTTGCCATTCCTTGCCGTCTTTTGTGATGTTGATGTCGTAAGCGCAATATAGCTGCTTGCCGTTAGGAGATGTTCGCTCAACTGGAATAGCGTCAACCGAAGCGTCCTCCACACCACGCACTTCCAAAAACAGGGAAGTGTCGCCCGAAGTTTCGTCTACAATTTTTGTTGTTGCCTGCCCAACTGCATTGCCGCTCAATAGCATACAGCCACTCATAAGTACAGCCAACAGCACCGAATTGAATAAGGATAATCTCATTTTTTTTATTCCCCTATTGTTTATATTGTTTTAATTATTAAAAAGTTATCAACAGTGTCTCCTAAGAAAAATTGCTATGCGAAAATATTTTTTTTTGAATATTAAATCAATTTTAACAAAATGTGTTTTCATGATTTAGGTTGACTCTGGTTTATAAATTATTACTGATATAAATTTACTTTTAAATTTTATTCCTAATATTTCTTTACCATACAAGTCTTATTCCTGTCTGGTGTTGACTGGAGTCCGAAGGACGGAAGGAGACACCTGACAGGAAGGCAAAGGTAAAGAGTTTTCAGTATTAATAAAATTATTTTTAGCTTTTATTGCCAGATGTCTGTAACTTGTCCATTTCATTTCCCTGTCGCCCGTACAATTTGCAGCCTCTGCTGGTGTCATCATGCCGATGCTCATGTGAGGTCTCCTATTGTTATAGAAGTCGACAGCTATGGCTACTGCTACTATAACTTCTGCTATGTTCCTAAACACTTTGCCTTTGAGAAGCTCATTCTTCATCGTATTGTTGATGCGTTCTGCCTGGGCATTATCCTTCGGGTCTCCAGACTCTGTCATACTTACCCGTATTCCGTGCTTCTTTAGCAGTTCCACATATTCGCGACTCGCGTACTGACAACCTCTGTCCGAGTGATGAATGAGGTCAACAGTTTTGCCTTCTATGCGACGCATTGCCATCCTTAAGGCTTCCAATGGGTAATCCGTGTCAAGCGACGGACCTACGCACCATCCTACAATCTCCTCGCTGTAGGCGTCTAGTATGATAGACAGATAGCAGAAATGGTAGTGATTGTCGTCATCCATCACCATGATATATGTTATATCACTAACCCACAGCCTGTTGGCTGCCGGCGGAAGATAATCTTTTATGAGATTCGGATATGTCGGCAACCCATGCGTGGAGTCGGTCGTCCGTGGCTTTCGTATCCGCTTGCGGACCTTAAGACCATTCGCGTCAATGATGCGGAAGAAACGGTCTCTGCCTATAGGATAGTCGCAGGAAAAGGCTTTCTTGTACATGTACCAGAGCTTAATTCCGCCTATGCCAGGGTCGGTTTTTCGGACGTCCCTGATATATTGTAGGGCAAACTCTTCCTGTGCAGCCTTTGCTAGAGCCGAGTCTTCATCATACTGATAGTAAGCCTGCTTGCTTACGCCAAACTGTTCGCAGAGGATCTGGATGCAGTAGCGTCTGGAGTCCCTTGCGTGCAGGTCGCTTACCGTTTGGCGCCAGCTTTTTTTCTTATAGGAATCTTAAACTTGGCTTCTGCAACGTTTATCATTTCGTCGTAGAACTCAGCCTTGATTTCCGCCTTTAAAAGCTGAGCTTCTAGTTCTTTGACTCTTTTCTTGAGCGCTTCTAGTTCTTCGCCTTGATTTTGTTCGGGTCGCTTCGAGTGCTTTTTTGCCATGCCTTCGATATAAATGCTATTTTCTTTTTCACGCGCAAAGATAGCAATCCATCTCGAGGCTGTAGTATGCCCGATGGGTAAAATTTTCGCTATGCGATCCTCTCCGTAGCCTTCTTCATAATGAAGGCGAATCACTTCTTTGAAATACTTCAATTGTTTTTCTGTGTGTAACTGATACATTGTTAACTCTTTTTTGAGTCAACTTTTTTCAGGAAAAGACAGATCTATTTGCGATGGAGGTTCGGTATTACAAGCCCAAAAATAATTCGAAATATACATTTTTTACTTTTTGTAAAAATTCCGTGTGTTTTACAGATGTAAAATTAAAGTACTGTAAAATGTTATGTTTACAAATGTAAAATAGCAATATTTACACTTTTATTTTTACCGATGTAATTTTTTTTGTCAAATGTAAATGCAAATGTTTTAACATTTGTTAAATAAAGGTTTCTTGGATTTATGTTTGTTTGTAAAATACATGTTTTCAATAAAATATACAATTTATTTAAAGTTTATGTTTTAGTGTTGCGAGGCTTATTTTGCTCTTATTTGTTTCTTTTGTTAAAATAGGTTGTTTTTATGGCGTGTATTTCTTATCTTATGTCCTATTGTCCAGTGTTTTATGTTGATTTACTTTATTTGTTTATTTAATATTTGCTGCATTGTGTTAAATTATTGTGATATAAAGAAATATATCATATTATTAAAAAATGCCAATTTTTACAATTTACAAATGTAATCATTAAGATTGTTTATAAGTTTTTACAAATGTAATTAAAAGTATTGTTACATTTGTAAACTGAAATTTTATAAAAAAGATGGTAGACAGAATCAAGAAAATAATGGATGAAGAAGGCATGTCGTCAGGTAAGTTTGCAGCCGAGATTGGTATCAAAAATTCTAGGATGTCACACTACCTTTCTGAACGAAATAATGTGTCGCTCGAACTGGTGACTAAAATTTTGGAACGCTTTCGCGGTATAAATCCAGAATGGCTTCTTTTTGGACGAGGTGAAATGTATAAGTCCGGTGACACAAAAATGGTAAATCGTGAACCTGATTTGTTTTCCATGCAGTCTGCCCAACATGAAATTCCCCTAAATGCAAATAAAGCCGATGATTTGTATACTAATCCGACTGACGCTGATTTTTTCGAGCCAGAACAGCTTAAAACAGTAGAAACCGAGATGCCAGACTCTATCCAACAATCGGAATCTCAGAATGTTGTTGCTGCTAAAGTTGCCCCAAAAACGCATCGTGAAATAGAAAAGATAATAGTGATGTATTCCGATTCGACATTCGATTGTTATTCGCCTAATGGCCATAAGGTATAGATGTATCGATTTATACCTATAATTATTTAAACAGATTCGTCTGTATCACATTTGAAATTTGTATTTTTGCACTTCAAATAAGTGTATAATGGAAAATAACTATTCACAGTCGCTGATTGATACATGGCAGTATAGCCGTGAAGAGGCGGTTAGGCTTGGAAGCAGTATGCTCAATCCGGAGCATCTGTTTTTAGGAGTATTGCGCAACTCGGAGTGCGAGGCAATAGAGAGTTTAAAGGTGTTGAATGTCAATATAAGGGAACTTAAAGCAGCAATTGAAAGCAATTATAGGTCGGCAGAACTTGCCATTACAAATCCCGATGACGTTGTTGAAAGCAAGCTGATCGCAAGGATTCGTCTTTTTATGAATTCTGAAGCCATTTCGCTTGGAAGTAACGTAATAAATACAAACCACTTGGTGCTTGCCATACTCAAAGTGCCTAGCAATCTGTTGGTTCTGTTAGGTAAATTCAATATTGAGTATGACACGTATAGGATGACTCTGGAACTTGACGCATGGAGCGCTGATGATAATGAAGAGTTGGATGATGATCTTCCGTTTGACAGCGACATGCAGATCGCAAATGAAAATACATTTTCTGAATCGACGGGCGGTCGTCGCAAAAGACATGGAAACAAGTCACGGACACCTATGCTCGACCAGTTTGGTGTTGATTTGACTGCTGCAGCCATGGAGGATAAGCTCGATCCTGTGTATGGTCGTGAAAATGAGATTGCTCGTATTACGCAGATACTTTCACGGCGCAGGAAAAACAATCCAGTGCTAATTGGCGAACCGGGTGTTGGGAAATCGGCAATAATTGAGGCTCTTGCAACAAAGATTGTGAAAAAAGAAGTGTCGCATGTTCTTTTGGACAAGAAGCTTATAATGCTGAATATGACATCGATGGTGGCAGGAACAATGTATCGTGGCCAGTTTGAGGAGCGTATGACCGACTTGATTGACGAGCTGAAGGATTCTCCTGATGTAATTTTGTTCATTGACGAAATCCATACGATTGTCGGTGCCGGCGATTCTTCGGGCAACTTCGATGCTGCCAATATTTTGAAACCTGCTTTGGCACGTGGTGAAATCCAGTGCATTGGCTCAACGACTCTGGACGAATACCGCAAAATTGAACGTGATGGAGCTTTGGAACGTCGTTTCCAGAAAGTTATTGTTGAGCCTCCGTCAATTGAGGATACAATATGCATTTTGCAGAAGGTAAAGGGCAGGTACGAAGACCACCACAAGGTTATATATTCGGACAAGGCAATCGAAGCATGTGTAAGGCTTACTGACAGATACATTAGTGAACGGGCACAGCCTGACAAGGCTATTGATGCACTCGACGAGGCTGGAGCAAGAATGCATACATTCAAGGTTTCTGTTCCAAGTAAGATTGTTGAGTATGAGGAAGAATTGCAGAAAACTCGCGAAATAAAAATGTTGTCAGTAAAGAACCAACATTTCGAAGAGGCGGCAACATATCGCGACAAGGAGCGCGAACTTGAAAATACGATTGCCCACTACAAGAAGCAGTGGCTGTCTGAAATGAACGAAGACAAGAAGCTGATAACTGAGGACGATGTCGCCGAGGTTGTCGCAATGATTTCAGGAATTCCAGTTAAGCGAGTGGCTCAGTCTGAAGGCACAAGACTACTCGAAATGGGCAAGGCACTATCTGGAAAAATTATTGGTCAGGACGAGGCTATAAACAAGATTGTCAGTGCCATACATAGAAACCGTGCAGGATTGAAGGATCCGAACAAACCAATAGGAACATTTATCTTCCTTGGTCCTACAGGTGTTGGAAAGACGCAGCTTGCAAAGATTCTTGCCAAGTATTTGTTTGATACGGAGGATGCTTTGATTCGCATCGATATGAGCGAATACATGGAGAAATTCTCGGTTTCGAGACTTGTGGGTGCGCCTCCAGGATATATCGGCTACGAAGAAGGCGGACAGCTTACCGAACGGGTTAGGCGGAAACCATATTCGGTGGTACTCCTCGATGAAATAGAGAAGGCACATCCTGATGTGTTTAACATTTTGCTGCAAATACTTGACGAAGGCCGTCTTACTGATAGCTCGGGACGGAAGATCGATTTTAAGAATACGATTCTTATAATGACATCGAATATTGGTTCGCGTCAGCTTTCTGATTTCGGCGTAGGAGTGGGATTCGACACAAAAGCTCGTAAGGATGCATACAGCGAAAATGCCAAAGCCGTGATAGAAAATGCCTTGAAGAAAACCTTTTCTCCCGAGTTCATTAATCGTATCGACGATATAGTCCAGTTCAACACCTTGACAAAAGAGGATATTTGCAAAATTATTGACATCGAACTTGCAGGACTTTACGAAAGGGTGCACGACATGGGCTTCACATTGAACATCACCGATTCAGCAAAAGATTTTATTGTCGAAAAAGGTTATGAGCCAAAGTTTGGTGCAAGACATTTGAAACGAGCAATACAAAGGTATGTAGAAGATGTGCTTGCCGAATACATAATTAAGGCCGACGTGTCTGAAAACAACCTTATCACATTGGAATACTGTGAACCAGAAGGCATGAAGGTTTCGTTGTCAAAGGCATAACAGGATTTTATGAACGATAGCAATATAACGGTAAATTCAATGTGGATTGGCAATAGCCTTTCCGCATGTGAATTATTGACTATCAAATCGTTCATAAATAACGGCCATAAATTTGTTCTTTGGGCGTACGATGACATTGAAACTCAACTTCCTTCCGGGACAATACTAAGGGATGCTTCTGAAATTATTCCTAGCAGCAAGATTTTTTCTTACCGCTTTTCAGACCAGTTTGGACATGGCAAGGGTAGTTATGCGGGGTTCAGTGATATTTTTCGCTACAAACTTTTGTACATGTATGGTGGATGGTGGGTCGATATGGATGTTACTTGTCTGAAACCTCTTGATTTTGATAGTGAATACGTTTTTCGCTCTCATCATTCGCTTCCTTTGGTTGGAAATGTCATGAAATGTCCAAAAGCTTCGCTGCTTATGGAAAAGTGTTATGCCGAAGCTGTAGAAAAAGTGGATGAAAATAATCGGGACTGGCATTTGCCTATAAAGATACTTGCAAACAATGTTGCTGACCTGGGGCTGGAGACATACGTCAGAAACTTTTCTAATCATGATTCGTGGAATGATGTTAGGAGAATGCTTTCTATGAATGATGATGTTCCTGAATCTTGGTCTGTAATTCATTGGATTAATGAAGAATGGAGGCGGAATTGTATTGAGCGAAATATGTTTTTAAAGTCATCGCTATTTTCGGAACTTGCTAGACGTAATGATGTGCCTATAGAATATTCAGGATTTTTTAAAAGTATATTGATAAGGATTAAATTAAGTTTGCTGTGGCATGGGCTAAAGCATTGATATAAAATAAAAAAAGCGTCTTGATGACGCTTTTTTATTATCCTAGGTAACTCTTCAGCAGTTTGCTTCTGTTTGAATGTTTTAGTCGCCTGATTGCTTTTTCTTTGATTTGACGAACACGCTCGCGTGTAAGTCCGAACTGGTCGCTGATTTCCTCAAGTGTTCTTTCTGGTCCACCGATGCCGAAGAACATTTTTACAATGTCTCTTTCTCTTTCAGTCAGCGCTGCCAATACACGTTCAATTTCTCTTGACAGAGATTCTTCTATAAGTTTGGAATCGGTGTTTGGCAAGTCGGTGTTTTCGAGTACGTCAACAAGGCTGTTGTCTTCACCGTTTGCAAATGGAGCATCCATTGAAACATGTCTTCCGGAAACTTTCAAAGTGTCGGAGATTTTGTCTTCTGGCATGTCAAGTACTTTTGCAAGTTCTTCGGAAGTAGGACGGCGTTCGTTTTCCTGTTCGAAACGCGACAAGGCCTTGTTTATCTTGTTGAGAGAACCTACCTGATTGAGCGGAAGTCTTACAATTCTTGCCTGTTCTGCCAATGCTTGAAGGATTGACTGACGTATCCACCATACAGCATACGATATGAACTTGAAGCCTCTTGTCTCGTCAAATTTTTCGGCAGCCCTTATAAGTCCAAGGTTTCCTTCATTGATAAGGTCGGGGAGACTTAAGCCCTGATTTTGGTATTGCTTTGCTACGGAAACAACAAAACGAAGATTTGCCTTAGTAAGTTTCTCCAATGCTTCACGGTCGCCTTTTCTGATTCTCTGCGCTAATTCTACTTCTTCTTCTACTGTAATAAGTTCCTCTCTACCAATCTCTTGTAAATATTTGTCCAACGATGCGCTCTCGCGATTGGTAATTGATTTAGTAATCTTTAACTGTCTCATTTCTTATTTTTAAAACTAATATCTTATACGACAGATTAGCAAAAAAGTTTTATTGGTTTGAAAAAAAATCTGCCTCATTTCTGAAGCAGATTTTCTTTAATAATTAGGTGAAAATTTACTTTACAATGTTAATCTTTGAAACAGTGTTGTTAATCTTAACGAAGTATGTTCCATTTGAAAGGTTGCTGATGTCGATTGAATGTTCACCAGAGATATTTTCACTTGAATAAACAATCTGACCAAGAGCATTCATGATTTCAACATCAGCATTTTCTGCATTAGCAATTGTTATGTTGCTGCTTGCTGGGTTAGGATAGATGCTGATGCCGTTTTCTAATTCTTCAATGTTTGTGCAAGAGTTAACGGTCAAAACTTCCTGATGTATGCTTGTTCCGCATTCGTTGCTTGCAGTCAATATTACTGTGTATTCACCATCAGCAGTATAGGTCATTGTTGGATTCTCTTCTGTAGATGTTGTTGAACCGTCACCGAAGAACTGGCTTAGGTCGAAACCTTCTTCACCAGTAAGTTCACCAAGGTCGATTCCTGCACCGTCACCAAAGTTCCATGCATACGATTCTGCATTCTGAGAAGTGTTGGTAAATTGGATCGGCTGACCGGTGCATACTTCGCTATGTGTGAATGAAGCTGTTGGAACAGGAGAACAATCGTAAATTACAAAATTGTTGATTGCTGCACCTTGTATTGAGTTTGTGCCAGTCATGCTTCCGAAAATGTCACCGAACAATCCGCCCATTCCAGTTTCATCGTCACCCATGTTCATGCTGGTGGTCTTGAATGCGAATCTGAACTTTACGCTAGAGAGGTTAGCTGCACTTGGGAAGTTGAGTTTTACCTTAACGCTAACGAAGCCGTTTGTGTTGCCTGACCATCCGGGTTCGCTCATGCCTTCAGTCATCATGTTTGAAGTGTACCAGCCTTCGTTGAGGTCGCCGTCACCAGCTACAACAGTCATCCATGCTGTACCGCCATTGGTTGAATATTGCAATGAAAGTGAACCACCGAAAATGCCGAACATGCTGCTTGGATCGATAGGCATTTCGCCATCGCCTGTATCACCCATATCCATTGCACTGAGGTTGTATTTGAGGCTAATCTTGATGATAGGATTAGTCATTCCTGAAAGGTCGTAGCATGGTGAGTAAAGGAAGGATTCTTCTCCTGGATTTACAGGTCCGTTAGGATTTGTAGCCCAAGTCCAGATGCTGTCGGTTTGTGAAACAGCAGTCTTTCCGAATGCCCATGATGAATAAGTTCCGGTTGCATACCAGTCGTTAATAAATTCAGGATCGTCAAAAATTGCAACAGCTTCATTGTACTGGCCTTGTGAAACTACAAAACCTTCTGCTTCATCGTTAGTTGGATCTTCATCATCAGTTAGGGCTGTTTTTGCAATTATGTCATATCTGCCAACAGTAGGCATGCTCATTGAAGCTGTGAAAGTGTAGCTTGCGGTTGCATTTGCAGCAATTTGAGTGCTAACAGTTTCTTCAACCCAGTTTACACCGCCATCAAGCGAGTATTTTACAATGTAGTTTGGCTGAGCTCTACGACCGTAGTTCTTGATTGTTATTGCAACATGACCGTTTCCAGAAAGTCCGCAACCAGATGCGGGGCCTGTGATAGCGATAACGCCCAAGTCATTTTCGGCAGCGTCCTTAACAACGATGTTGTCAAGTGACAAGCCTGCACCACCAGTAGTTGTTCCACCGAATAGTCCACCAAGTCCGCTTAAGGATGCGTTGTAAACAAATCTGATCTGTATGCTTGATTCTCCTGCGTATGTGGCGAGGCTGATGTTTTTGCTTACCCAAGTTTCGCAAGCATCAATTCTTGTAACAGTATCCCAGGTTGAACCGTTGTTTGCAGAAACAAGTACATAGCCATAGTTTGTCATGCCGCCAAACAAGTCACCCATGCCGGGGATGCCTATGTCACCAAGTCCTGACGAACTTGGATAATCTGCAATTACATCGAAATGCAATTCTGGAGCCTCAAGTGATGCAAAGCTGAAGCAAGGTCCGTAGATGTAGGAGTTCTTGCTGACTGCGGTATCAGTCATGTAGTAGTGGTTTCCGCCTTCAGCTTCTGCTGCAACCCATGCGTTTGCTGCGCTTGGAGTCCAACCGAAAGGTGCCGATTCAAATTCTTCGATAAACGGGAATGCTGAAACTACATTGCTTCTGATAGCGGTTGCGCTTCCTGTGTTGTTTGTTTCAGTTTCATCACCAGCGAGAGTTGCAATAATCTCAATGGTGTTGTTGCCTTCTGACAAAGCAACATTCGAGAATGTTCTTGTCAGTGTTGCACCTGATGCAATTGCAGGAAGAGTTTCTGTTGCTGCGTCAACTCCGTTAACCTTGCATACTACCGAAACTTCATTTTCTTCTGTTCCAAGTGTGCCGGCATTGGCGATTGTGTATGAAACATCTGTACTTGCAGCACATCCTGATGCGGCTACAGCCACGGTGCGAATTGCTACGTCGTGTTCAACAACTCTTTCAATCGAAATATTGAACGATGCAGTTGTGTAGCTTTCAGCAGCACCATAACCAAATATGCCTTGTGAAATAAGAGAGTCGGCTGCAACTACAATGTAGTATTCAGTCGATGCAACAAGGCTTACATTGCTTATTGAACCCGATGTTGATGTTGTTGAACTAGAAACGAAAGGAGTTCCGATCAGTTGAGTGTTTTCTGCGTCAGGACAGCCGTTGTACAGGAAAACGCCAACATTAGAAGCCGACATAGCAAAAGATACTTCTGGACTGTATGCCCTTGAAATACCCGACAGCGTAATCGTCGCATTTAGATCTTCGGTTGGGATGAACTTGTAAACATGGCATCCGCTACGCATTGTGTAGGTTGACAATGTGTAAGGATTTGTTCCTAAAGTTGTTTGGTTTTCAGCAGAGTAGGGAAGACTTGCAATTGTGCTTGGGTTAGCACAGTCAGAGCCTTCGGTCTGCGCAAATGCAGCAAATGAAATAATCAATGCTGCAATACTAAAGATAAATTTTTTCATTATACATTATTTTAAAAGTTTATACGCAAAATTACCAAAAACAAACAAAATAAATGTTTTCCATATAACGATTTGTTAACAATTTATAACATGTTGCCCTATGGTAAAAAATGATTTTAGTTGTAATTTTATTTATCTTGTTAGAAAAAATAATAAGCTTAGTTTGTATATTTGCGTATACATTAAATATCAAAGTTATTAACAGTTTTAGTCTTGTATGTGAAAATGTTGTCTCTCTAGAGTATTTTTGCTGTAAATAAAATTGACATGAATAAAATTCTAACATCGTTGCAGACGCGCAATCTTGACATGTTGACAATGAGCGCTCAAGGGATTTCATCATACGAACTTATGGAACGTGCCGTAATTGCCTTGTTTCAAGAAATGAAATCCATTGTGCCCGATTTCACTGGAAAAAACTTTATAGTAGTTGCAGGAACCGGCAATAATGGTGGAGACGGTCTTGGACTGGCGCGAATGTTAAAGAACTCTAATGCTAATGTAAGTGTCTGGCTATGTGATTTTTCGGAAAGAATAAGCGATGAATGCAGAAAAAATCTTGATCTGATTCTAGAAATAGACTCTAATTGTGTTACAAGACTTAGCGCTGCCAATATGGCAGATCTGGTTATTTCACCCAATACGATAGTAATCGATGCAATTTTTGGTACAGGATTAAGTCGAAGTGTAACGGGCAAGTATGCAGAAATTATTAGCATTGTTAACGGTTCAAATGCAAAAGTTTGGTCAATTGATATTCCATCTGGACTTTTCGGAGAGGACAATTCAGACAATAGTGGAGCAGTCCTCGATGCTGATGTTACATTTGCTATCGGAAATCTTCCTTTGTCGGCAATTTTTGCCGAAAATTCACGTTACTATGGTGAAATAAGGTTGGTAGACATAAGGCACGACATGAAATCGAAAGAAGAAATGCCATCTTCGTATTACATTGCAGAAAGGAATGATGTTGTTAAAATGCTGAAAATAAGGCATCCATTCGATCATAAAGGAACTTTCGGACATGCTTTGCTGATTGCTGGAAGTCGCGGCAAGGCGGGTGCGGCTGTCATGGCTTCGAGGGCATGTCTGCGTAGTGGTGTGGGCCTGTTAAGTGTTTCGTCGGACAACGACATCTGCAATATCATGCAGGTTTCGGTGCCAGAAGCAATGTTTATGGAAAAATGGGAGGACGATATAGAAAAGTTTTCTGCAATAGGCATTGGTCCTGGAATAGGAGTGGACTATTGTGCTAAAAAACTTGTAGACAAAGCTTTGTGTTGTAGAAAGCCCATGGTTGCTGATGCCGATGCCATAAACGTGATTGCAACTGACATTCAAATGCAAGGCAGACTCGACAATTGCATACTTACTCCACATCCGAAGGAATTTGGAAGGCTTTTCGGTGAGTTTGGTTCGTCTGTGGAGCGGCTACGTTTCATGTCCGATTTCTCCGCTAAGCACAATTGTGTCATAGTGTTGAAAGGTGGAGTTTCTGCAATATCTCTTAGCGACGGAAACATTATATTTTATATAGGTATGAATCCCGGCATTGCTACTGGTGGAAGCGGCGATGTTCTCACCGGAATAATAACATCATTGCTAGCACAGGGCTATTCTATTGACGATGCGGCAGTTGCTGGCGTATGGATACATGGAGAAGCAGGAAAGCTTGCTAGTGCTGACTACGGCATGATTTCAACCATTGCAACCGACATAATTGAAAAAATACCAGAAATTACAAAAGGTTTATATGTTGACAAATAAGTGTAATCCGCAAACCTAAAACGGGATTTTATGGTGTGTACTTGAAAAAAAATATGTAAGTTTGCACAGATTTTTAACAACGATTATTGTATATGAAGAGATTGAGTTTAGTGGCTACAATGATTTTACTGTCAACGGTTTGCTGTTTTTCGCAAATCAATGTTTTCCCTGTCACAAATACGGATGTACGAATAAAAAAGAATTCGGTGCTCTACTATTTGCCACAGACAACATTTGAAATAAAAATGACGGTGACTACCGAAACATTAATTCCTGGTCCGTATTCCAAATATGCCGAAAAATACTTGAGCATCAAGAATGCAGCCATAGTAAGCGAAACAGATGTAAAAATAGAAAATGTTGATATTAAGCAGATTGCACATCCTGATCCGAACGCTTGCTTTATGGTGGTTTCAAAAAACGAAGCAAATTTGAATTTCAATAGCAGCGGTATCGTTACTGGGTACAATTTTTCGGAAGCTACTGGAATGCAAGATTTTGAAGAGTACCATTTTACGAGGGAATCATCCATTAATTTGCCAGTATTCACCGACTATGGTGTAAAGCGCAATTTTACAGGAAATACTGATACTACATACAAGGTTGTAGAAGTTGATTCAGTTTTTCAGAAGATTCCTGTATACAACAAGGTTATCATAAGCAAGGACGAAGAAATGAAGGCCGAGGAAGCTGCAAACTTTATTATAAAGATAAGGAAGCGCTTGTTTAAAATCCTTACAGCTCAATTTGAAACAGAAACACCACCTTCGGACATAAACATAATGATAACTGAGCTGAAAGATATGGAGAAGCACTACATGGAGCTTTTTGTAGGCAAGATTGTCAAGGAAACACGCGAATATGTATTCTATTATACTCCACAGCCAGATGTAAACGAAGAAAAAGTTGCATTGTGCTACATAAATAGCGACGATGAAGTTATAAGTCAGAGAACCGAAGATTCGGAACCTGTATATCTTATCTTGAGCAATATGCAGACAGCTAGGGAAGTGAGCGATTTTTATGGAAGACAATCAGACCTGAAGAAAAAGGAAAAGAAAATGGGGTTGTACTATCGGATACCATCAAACGTTTCTGTTGAAGTGTCTTTCGATGATTTTACATATTACAGAAGTTTGATTGCAGTTCCGCAATGCGGATATTTGGCACATTTGCCAGCCAATATGTTTAAAAACAAAAACATACGTATTGCTTTCGACGAATTGTATGGTTCGATAAAGGGCATTTACACCAAATGACGATAGCGTAATGCTTATAATATTGTTATTATTTTTATTGCTGCAGGACACGATTTTTCGTGTCCTTGCGTTTTAATGGATATGGACAACGTGCTTCGTTATATATTAATAGGTGTAGTTGCGATTTTGTGTAGTGCCGATATTTTTTCGCAGCAGGTAAAAATATACCTTAGGGAAAACGAAGCAGACGAATACAAACTGTCGGCAACCCGAAAATATACCGATAGCGTTTTGTGTAATCAGTATCTAAGCGATTTTATGTCTAAGCAGCAGCGCAACGCATATCTCATGGCTGGCTACGACAGTATTGTAAGCAGATCGAAAGGTGTTGATGCATACGCTACAATGGGAGAGCCTTGTGTTGTATTGGTTGACGCTACCGAGTCTCCAATTGCGCCCAGACATCGCAGAACTCAAGATTTGTTTTATTATCAGGATTTGTGTTCGCAGATAGTTGACTATTATGCCAGTAGAGGTTATTTGTTTGCATCTGCGCGTCTCGACAGCGTAATTTTTTCCGAAAACATGATTTCTGCAAAACTAGCGGTTGACAAAGATCCGCTAATTAAGATGGACAGTCTGATTATCAATGGAAATGCAAAAATAAGTCAAACATATATGGAACGTACTCTTGAATTACGGAAAAATACTGTCCTGACTATAGATAAGATTGAGAGGATTGACAGCCGTATCAGAAACATTCCATTCCTTGAGCAGGAGCAAGAATTCCAGTTGGCGTTTTCGGAAACAAAATCGGATGTGCTGCTTTACTTAAAGAACAAAAAGGCGAGTTCGTTCAGCGGTGTGCTGGGAATTATGCCCAAAAGTCAAACGACCGGGAAACTTATGGTAACAGGCGATATAGATCTGTCGATTGTAAACGCCTTTCATCGCGGTGAAAATTTTAATTTCAATTGGAAGAAGTATGAAACACAGAATCAAACTCTTAACATAGGAGGTTCTTTCCCTTACATATTCAAGTCACCAATTGGTCTTGGAGCAAATTTCTCACTTGAAAAGAAAGATTCCTCATATATAAAAACCGATTTCTATGGCAAGGTAATAGTTGGAAATCTTGCAAGTAAAGGATTTTACATATACTATAGAAACACGGCTTCATTCCCAATAGGAAATGCCGATAGTGTTGCTGGAAACTTTTCAAATTTCAAGACAAACCTTTTGGGATTTGGCATTGACTATTATAATGTTGACAATATTCGCAATCCATATAAGGGGATTGTTTTCGCTGCTACTGCAGATGCGGGAAGGAAAAAGGAGACTGAAAACCTAAATGCACAGTTTCAGGCGAACATGTTTTACGACATCAGCGGATATATAGGATTGCTTCGCGGTTTTACCATAAAGCTTAGGAACAGTTCTAGGTTCACATATAGCAAAAGGATTTTCGACAACGAGTTGATGTGGGTCGGAGGTTTAAATAGTATCAGGGGATTTGACGAGATGTCGCTTCCTGCAACATATTATACGCTGGGGACAATTGAGCTGAGGTATCTTTTTGAACGCAATTCGGCGGTATATGTACTTACAGATGCAATGTATTTCGGCAAGATGTTTACTGTCGAAGAATCAAGCAATTATGCGCTAGGCGTTGGGGTAGGAATCGACCTTAGTACGCCGGCAGGAATATTTTCGCTTGTATATGCTATTGGCAAACAAAACAGCAATCCGTTTAGTTTCAACAATTCAAAAATACATTTCGGCTATAAAAGCTATTTTTAATTGTGCCCACGTAAAACAGATTGCAAAAAATGTTATTTTTGCAACTGCAATTCGGATACTATCAAAGGTTTTAACCATTGGAAATGGAGGAGAAAAAGGAAAGACAGGGAAGCAAAGTATTTTTTACCAAAAGTAGGATTATAAATAGTGTGAATTATACATTGTTGTATTGTGCAGCTATAATCCTGAATATTATTATTGCTGGTAATCAATATTGGACTTTTGCGTTGAAGATGGTTCTTGTGGAAGTCTTCGTAGTGGCATTCGCATGTGAAATCGTAAAGTTAATAGTAAGATCTGCCAAATGCAAGATATGGCATTTCGCATGCTTCGAAGTCTTGATTATTATAGCCAACATGCTGTTAATAGGGTGGTTGGCAGGTAAAGTTAACTTGTTTTATTTTGTTTCAATAGAATTGTCATCGGTTTATCTTGCAGCTATGATTGGCAATCCTTTCTCTGTGATTAATGAGAAAAGACGCATAGAAAAGGCAAAGAAACTGGAAGAAGAAAAACATCGTCTTGAATTGTACTATCTGAATCTGCAGCTGAATCCTCATTTTCTTTTCAATACACTGAATGTCATATATATACAGGCGCGTAAAGAGAAGGCTAGTGCAACCTCCGAAATGGTAATGCAATTGTCGGAACTGCTGAGATACCAACTTTACGAAAGCATCGACAAAAAGGTTATGCTAAAGGCTGATATCAAGCACATTGAAAACTACATTGAGTTACAAAAAGTAAGGAAAACAGATGTTGTAATCGAATATCAGAAAGAAGGGAATTTCGACGGAGTGATGGTATATCCGTTTTTGTTCATTTCTTTCCTTGAGAACTCTTTCAAATACGTAAATGAAAACTCGGCTGGTGAAAAATTTATAAAGATTTTCATTGGAGTTGAAAAAAAATATGTTTCCTTTGCGATTCGAAATACCAAGTGTGATGCTCCAGCTGGTTCGATAACTGAAAAAACTAAGTCGAGCGGAATAGGAATAGAAAACACTAAGAAGCGACTGGATTTTTTGTGCGCTGGTAATTACACACTTAATATTGACGATGACGAGAAGTATTTTAATGTTGAACTAAAAATATTAATTGAAGATGATTAAATGTATTATTGTTGACGATGAACCTCTGGCACGTGAAGGCATGAGGATGAACGTAGAAGAATTGGACAACCTTGAGTTGATGGGTGAATTTGCAAGTGCTGCAGAAGCAAGCAAGTTCTTATTGAAGAACAAGATTGACTTGATGTTCCTTGATGTTGAAATGCCTGGTACAAATGGTATCGATTTCTTGAAGAACCTCGACAATCCTCCAATGGTAATTCTTACAACTGCATATCCGCAATATGCTGTTGAAGCATACGAACTTGACGTTGTTGACTACTTGGTAAAACCTATCAAGTTTGAACGTTTTGTAAGATCAGTTGCAAAAGCTGATGAAATCATGAAGCTCTCTGCTGCTCCTTGTATTTTCGATGCTTTCGAAGACAAGTTCATATTCATCAAGTCGGAAAGAAAGTATGTAAAGATTAATTTCGAGGACATGTTGTTCATCGAAGGTTTGAAGGACTATGTCATTATACATGCAACACACGGAAAGTACATGACAGCAATGAACGTGAAGACTATCTTCAACAAGTTGCCGGAAAGCATGTTCTTCAGAGTTAGCAAGTCGTATATCGTTAATGTAAACCACATTGATGATATTGACGGTGCATATATCAACATAAAGGGCAACCAGGTTCCTATCGGACGTTCGTACAGGGATACTTTTGTTGATTATATAAACACTCGCTTGTTGAGAAGATAGAGTATTTATTAATAAAATGAAAAAAAATAATACCTTATTTTTGAGGTATTATTTTTTTTTGTATTTTTGAATTTGTGACTGAAATAGAAGTTAAAATAGAATTTGAGGCTTTCAAAGAGCGTACAGCGGGGGATAAAAACTTGATGCGCGATCTTTTGTCATGTTTCAAAAAGGAATTCATAGATACTCGTAACACATTGACAAAGTTGTTTTTAGCAAACGACAATGTAGGTATTGCAAATGAGTTTCATAAGTTGAAAGGCTCTATTGGAATCTTCGGTTTCAGCAATGTGTCGGAAAAGATTTGCGAACTGGAAAATATGGCTAAGTCCGAAAGTTGCAGCAGAATCATTGACGATACTAATTGTTTGCTAAATGCAATTGAAGGACATGTTGAAGTTTTAGAAAAAAGTATATAGGTTTATTAATTTTAAAATTATAGTAATATGGGTTTGTTCACAAAATTGAAAAACGAATTTATTGACATTATTGAATGGCTTGATCCGACCAATAATACAATTGTCTATCGATTTGAAAGGTATCAGAATGAGATAAAGATGGGTGCGAAGCTCACTGTAAGGGAGTCTCAGGTTGCAGTTTTTATCAACGAAGGTCAGATTGCTGATGTGTTCCAGCCTGGCATGTACACTTTGTCGACTCAGAACATGCCGATACTTTCAACACTGAAAGGTTGGAAATATGGATTCAACAGTCCGTTTAAGGCTGAAGTATATTTTGTGAATACAAAGAAATTCCTTGACAATAAGTGGGGAACGCCTAATCCTGTTATGGTAAGGGATCCTGAATTTGGCCCCGTTCGCCTTCGTGCATTTGGCGTTTATGAATATAGGGTAGAAGACGCTGCAAAATTCATCAAGGACGTTGTTGGAACTGATGGAGATTTCACAGTTGAAAAAATTAACAATCAATTAAGAAATATCATTATTACCCGATTTTCTGATGCAGTTGCCGAATCAAAGATACCTGTTCTTGATATGGCATCAAACTACAATGAATTTTCGGAAAAGATAGGTAAAGTAATAGTTGATGAATATAAGGAATACGGATTGAATATGACCAAGTTCCTTGTTTCGAACATAAGTCTTCCAGAGGCTGTTGAAAAGGCTTTGGACAAGCGCTCGAGCATGGGTGTTCTTGGCGATCTCAACAGGTATACGCAGTTCCAGGCAGCAAACGCAATGGAGGCCGCTGCAACGGCTCCTGGAGGTAGTGCAGCTGCATCTGGAATGGGAATGGGCATGGGATTTGCTATGGCAGGTCAAATGATGAACGCAATGAATCCGCAGCAAAATATGTATCAGCAACCGCAACAATATCAGCAGCAACCAAATGTAGCTCCGCCACCAATGCCGGCGCAGTCTACTTTCTTTGTTGCATTAAACGGACAGCAGGCTGGTCCATACGATATTGCAACATTGTCAAATATGGCGGCAAACGGACAGATTACAAGAGACACTTTGGTATGGAAGCAGGGAATGCCGTCGTGGTCGCCTGCAGGTTCGGTACAAGATTTGTCATCATTGTTCGGTGCTGTACCACCGCCTATGCCGGGTGGTATGCCTCCGATACCAGGAATGTAAGATATTATTAATTAAATTTTATGATATGAAACTGAGATGCTTTTTATTGGTTATTTTCGCTGCAACAGCTTTATGCGCAAAGTCGCAGACGTTGACAGCAAACGAAATCCCCGACGGAATAAATCCAGAGGATTATAGTTTCCCGCGAATGGAAGAGTATGAGCAGCAGATGCCAAAAGATGCAGATTTGTGTTCTCTGTCTTTTGAGAATGCTACTGGATACTATGTCGATGTTTGGATTGACAAGTCGTACAAGGGCAGAATTACTCCATGGAAGCGTATGGCCATGAAAATACTTAGCAAGGATAGCGAAGTCTATTTTAGAACTAGTGGCGGCACATTCCAATGGTATTCCAAAGCAGATTGCGACAGTTCGTTTGTTTTGGAAGTAGAAGACGACGAAGATTAGAATGTCGATTATTAGTACATACGAAAGTGAACTTGCAATATTCTCGGACAGGTTAAAACAGTCTGAGAATATTGCAATTATACATCATTATAATCCTGATGGTGATGCTGTCGGATCGTCGTTGGGATTGTACAATGCTCTTAAACAGACAGGCAAAAATGTCACGGTTTTCAGCCCTTCCATATATCCCGACAACCTTAAATGGCTTCCGGGTGCAAAGGAAATGCGCGTGCTAGGGAAGAAAACTCAGAATGACCCCCAAATATTGGATGGATTCGACATGATTGTTTGTGTTGACATGAATGCCAAGCGACGTGTTGGTGCAATTCAACCTCAGTTTGAGAAATCCACCGCCTATAAAGCATTGCTTGACCATCATCCTTTTGTGGAAAATTTTACTGACGTTACAATAGCCAGCACCTTATATTCATCAGCATGCGAGCTTGTGTATGAGTTTATTGAGAATACTTTTCTGAATCAATACTTCAATATAGATGTAGTTACTTGCCTTTATACTGGAATACTTACCGATACAGGTTCGTTTGAATACAACTCATCGAATCCAAACGTATTCAGGGTAGTCGGCAAGATTATGGAATACGGGATTGATAAGAATAAGATTTACAACAGGTTGTTCAACTCATGGTCGGAAGATAGGATAAGATTTATGGGTCACGTTACATGCAATAGGATGGTTGTGCTGCCAGAATATAAAACAGCATATATTTACATTAAGGCAGAAGATAGGCGCAAGTATAGGGAACAATATGGTGACACCGAGAATTTTGTTAATATCCCGATGCAGATTGATGGCATTGTTTTTACGGCAATATTTATTGAAAGAGACAATTTTATAAAAGTTAGTTTCAGATCAAAAGGGTCTTTCGATGTTAATTCATTTAGTGCCAAACATTTCAATGGAGGCGGACATGTCAATGCATCGGGTGGAGAAAGCTATGATAAGTTGGAAGATGTATGCAAGAAGTTTGAGAATCTTGTCAAGGGCGAGTATTCGGAAGAGTTAATGAATTATGTATATTAAAATTCTCCTGCTTTGAAAAAATTGTGGTTATATATTATTGCAGCTGTATTTATAGTTTCATGCAGTTCGAAAGAACAGAAACAGGAAGATAATGCTCTACCTTATTCTGTTGTCATGCAGGAAAATACAGAACAAACTATAAAGATCAATCAGGAAATGATTGATGTAAATAGGGATGTTGTAGAAAAATATATAAGCAGGCACAATTGGGAAATGACAGAAACAGAGATAGGTTTGTACTACATGATATACAAGTCTACCAACGATGCCCCTATAGAGTCGGGTGATACTGTTGTGTTTTCGTTTAAGACCTCGCTGATGAATGGAGAGGTGCTTTATGATTCTGAATCTACTGGCAACAGGAAGATGGTAATTGACAGGAATCAGGAAGAGGCTGGATTGAACGAAGGCTTTAAGTTGCTCAAAAAAGGAGAGAAGGCATATTTTATTCTACCACCGCACCTTGCTTTTGGTGTTGCTGGCGACTCATACAAGATTCCTCCATACTCTGTTCTTGTATATGATGTTGAAGTTGTTGACATTAAGAATGCCAACAATGCAAGTGGCGATAGCGACATTATATTATAGTGGTCTTATATGAACAGATTTTGTAACATATTAATAATCTTAAGTTTAGTTCTCGCCATTTCTTGCAAAAATAACAATCAGAATGCGACATCAAAATTAGATTATACTATAGTTGATGAAAATAAAGATGGAAAAACGCCAAAAGTCGGAGATATTCTAGAATTGTACTATTCCTACGAAACTGAAGATGGCAGGGTATTGTTTGATTCGAAGAATAGAGAAGGAAAGTACATGAAAAAACTGGAAGCGCCAGCTCATACTGGAGGTAGTATCGAAGATGGTCTGGCTATGCTTCATGAAGGAGACTCTGCTATTTTTAAGATTAGTGCAGAGAACTTTCTACAGTTTTCGGAAAAATATTCCGATCTGCCCAATGGTGTTTCTGGCGACGACATGATAATAATAAAGGTCAGACTTGTTGATATAATGGACAGTTCCGATATCGAACTTTATATGTCAAATAAATTTCATAACAGTGAGGAACAGGAACTGGAAATTCTCGATAATTACCTGAGGAATACTAATGTTACCGTTCCTCCGACACAAAGCGGGTTATATTTGATTGTAGACGAAGAAGGCGAAGGTGATTTCATAAAAAAAGGAGATGTTGTAACTCTGCATTACACGTTAACTTTGATTGACGGTTCACTTGTAGAAACAACGCAGGCACTGGCTCCAATTACCTACAGAGTTGGAATTGACAGGCATATTGCTGGATTTGAAGAAGCTATATTGATGATGAAAAATGGCACTAAGGCAAAATTAATAATACCTTCGCGCCTTGCATACGGGAAAAATGGCAAAAATGATATTCTCCCTTATTCAACATTAGTGTATGATGTTGAAATTGTAAATGTACGCAAATGAAAATTAAGATTGTCGTAATATTGTCAAGTCTGATCGCATTCTTGTTCTTTGCTGCTTGCGGTGGGAATAAGAAGGATAGTGAGGAAAGTAATATTTCTCAGAAACAACAGGCTGTAGAGATAACATCATCAGAAGAAGATTCGCTATTGTCACAATGGAACTATAGTGACAGTACCGGTCGGGTAACAAAGATAGTGTTCGGTGAGGACGGTCAGGTAGATTATGTTGTTGATCTTCCGGAAAATATATTTGCAAAGACTAAAAGTGGAATAGAGTATAGGTTTGTAAAGCGTTCAAGATCGGAAAAAATGCTGAACGTTGGCGATATTATGTACTTGAACATGTCGTACAAAGCCGAGAAAAACGATTCATTGCTTTTCTCCACTAAGGACATCGACGAAGATTTCAAAATGCGTTTGGCCGCTCCCAAAACAGAAGGCTGCATCGAAGAAGCTTTATTGCTTATGCACGAAGGCGATAGCGCTGTAATAAAAGTCGATGCAATTGACTTCTTTTTGAAGTCGCAATGCAAAACTAACATTCCAGCTTTTATAAAGAATGGCGATAAAATTGTTTTCTACATCGGACTAAAGAAAATAGTATCCAGTCTTGAATATGCTAACAGCAACAAGGAATTGTACCGTTCCCACATTGAAGAAGAAAATAGCCTGATCAACCGTTTTCTCATGGACAAGAAATATCCGATGAAAAATACCGACAGCGGGTTGAAGATTCTGACAATTGACAATGGGGCAGGAAAGAAACCTGCTGTAGGGAATACTGTAAAAATTGACTATACTGCGGCATTTATCGACGGGTCGGTATTTGACTCGACGCTTGAACGTTCCGAGCCTTTTTCCTTTGTCATAGGCAAAAAGGAAGTTATTGTAGGTTTGGAGGAGGCAGTAATGAACATGAAGGTTGGTGATCATTGCCTTGTCGTAATTCCGTTCCGACTTGCATACGGTGACCAAAAGTATGGAAACATAATTCCACCTTTTAGTACATTAGTTTTTGAAATAGAATTACTTGATGCAAAATAAAAAGAGAGAGATATTGCTTTATTTCGGTTCGTTCAATCCTGTTCATATAGGACACCTTGCCATTGCCAACTATTTGGTTGAATATACTGGCGTCAATGAACTTTGGTTTGTTGTTACACCTCATAATCCGTTAAAAAAATCGTCTACACTGATTGATGACCGTGTACGTCAACATTTGGTTCAACTGGCAATAGGCAACTATCCAAAATTCAGGGTTTCTGACATTGAGTTTTATCTTCCAAAACCTAATTATACGATAAATACGCTAACATATCTTTCTGAAAAATTTCCAGACTACAAATTCAGTATTCTTATAGGTGGCGATAATCTTGAAACTTTTCATAAATGGAAAAACTACGATGTTATCCTGATGAATTATAAGATATACGTATACCGTCGTCCTGGTTGCCAAGTTGTTGAGTACGAGAATTCCGACATCGAAATTGTAGATGCTCCTTTGATTGAAATATCTTCCAGTTTTATACGGGACTCTATTGGGAAAGGAATGGATGTTCGCTTCTTCATGCCGGAAAAGGTATATGAATACATTGATAAAATGGGGTACTGGAAGGCAAGGCCATACACGGAAACTAAGGAGTAGCAGCAATGACAATCAATCCGTTGACAAAAAAAATACTTATCCATGCTGGTGCTGTGCTGTTTTTTTTCATAGTTGCAGTAGTGTACATGCACCAAATTCTTGGAGGCAAGATAATTGCACAAAGCGATGTTATACAGTACCGCTGGTCGTCGGCTGAATATGCGAAATACAAGGCGGAAACTGGTGAAGATGCGTATTGGAATAGTTCCGCATTCAGCGGAATGCCTATGTATCAGATGCATAACATTCCATCAAAGAACATTTTCCAGCCATTGAAATATATTCTAACATTGACATTTATCGGTGATGGACCAGAAGGCCGCAACTGCGACTGGGGAATAATGTTTCTTTATCTTCTTGGTTTTTATGTGGCATTGTCTGCAACTGGCATGAAACCTTGGCTAAGTATTATTGGTGCATTAGCATTTGGATTTGGGAGCTACAACATCATTATAATTGAAACCGGGCACATAACAAAAGCTTGGGCAATATCGATGATTGCTCCAATATTGGCAGGAATGATTCTTGTTTTTCGGAAAAAATATTTATGGGGGATGTTGCTGTTCACCATTGCCCTTGGGCTTCAAATCCAGTTCAACCATATACAGATTACATATTATACACTGGTAATGGCGGTTGTCATTGGACTTGTTTATTTGGCTTATTCCATTAAAAATAAGGGTTTTAAGCATTATGTGAAAGGAGTAGGGGGACTAGCGGTTTGTGCAGTGCTAGTTTTGCTGTCTACATCGCGGTATTTTATGGTTAATGCTGAATATGTAAAGCAAACTATGCGTGGCGGTACTGAGTTGACAATAACTCCCAACGATATATATAATAATGAAAACCAGCAGAATACGAGCAATGGACTCAATGCGGAATATGCCTCGGAATGGAGCTACGGAAAAGCAGAGACAATGACCTTGCTTGTGCCGGGATTCAATGGTGGCGGTTCTGATGAACCAGTGTCTAAAAATTCAGAGTTTTATAAGTCGCAAAAAAATGATATAGCTCCAATGTACTGGGGAAATCAACAATTTACTTCAGGACCAGTGTATTTGGGCGCAATAATAATTTTCCTGTTCATTTTCGGACTGATGGTTGTTAAAGGTCCGGAACGGTGGTGGCTGATTATAACTTCAATAATCGGAGTACTGATGGCATGGGGTAGCAACTTGCAATGGTTCAACAATTTGCTATACAACTATTTGCCAATGTACAACAAGTTCAGATCACCATCGATGAGCCTTGTGATAGTAAGCGTTTCGGCAGTGGTTATGTCGTTACTAGTCTTGCGGCAGGTATTCGATGATGAAGAAAAGAAAAAGTATAACCTCCCACTATACATATCGTCAGGTATAACGTTGACAATCTGTATTCTGGTAGCAATAATTGGTCCGCTGGCCAGTTCATTCAGTGGAGCAGGGGATGTTGGTCTTGACAAAAGTGTATTGGATGCTCTTGTTGCCGACCGTAAAAGCCTGATGGTTGCCGACGCATTTAGGTCGTTGGGGTTTGTATTGGCTGTGGCTGTAACTCTTTGGCTTTTTATAAATAATAAACTTAAGAATTCAAATGTTATTGCTTTGATAATAGGAGTATTAGTCGTAATCGATTTGGTTGGAATAGACAACAGGTATTTGAATGACAGCAAGTATATAAAGGAAAGTGTACTTGATATGAAACCGGATGACGGAGACAAGCAAATATACGAACTCGCAAAACAAAACAACGATGTTGATTATAGGGTATTTAACATAAAGCCAAAGATACAAAACAAGACGCTGAACATTGATTCAACTATGTTTAATGCTTTTGTTGATGCGCGCACATCAGCTTTCCATCATTCTGTGGGTGGCTATAGTGGCGCGAAACTTGGTAGGTATCAGGATATTATAGATTTTTATATGGTGCGCGACACAACCACTAAGCGCGTCCTTAATATGGATGTGCTTAACATGCTAAATGTCAGGTACTTCATAAAATATAAAAATAATCAACCTCAAGTACGCCATAATAAAGACGCATACGGAAATGCCTGGCTTGTTGATTCTGTAAAATACGTTAGTTCTCCAGACGAAGAAATCCTTGCTCTAAATGACAAGAATCTGAAAAACATAGCAATTGTTAACAAAAATGAATTTGGCGGATTGTCAGAGACTTACGTGCATGACTCAACTGCAAGAATAGCTCTGATTTCGGATGAAGTATATAATCCAAATTTGCGTAAATATTCTGTTAGCACAAACAATGATGCATTGGCTGTATTTTCCGAAATTTATTATGCCCCAGATTGGCGTGCATATATAGACGGAAATCCTGCAGAATATTTTCGGGCAAATTATATTTTGAGAGCAATGTTAATTCCAGCCGGTAATCACACTGTAGAATTCAGAAATGAAGCTCCGACATTTCATAAATGGGAAAAAGTTGAAATTGTATCTTCAACATTTTTGGCAATATTTATAATCGTTGCGTTGGTTATGCATTTCTGGAGAAAACGCAAATCTGTAAAAGTAGAATAATTTATTGAAAGAATTGGACTATGGAGGTTTTAAAAATATCCTATTTTACATAATATAAATTATGAGACAATAGGATACAAAAAAATATAGAGGTATTTTTGCCGTATTCTTTCTATGGATCAACTATAATGTTTAAGGAATAATTTGAATTAGGATTTTGCTGCAAATCATTGAATGTGTCGTAATTGCAAATATTTTCAACAGACAATTCTTTTTTTTCATTTATGGGAATATACGCATCGTATATCCGTTTTATTAGTCTTTGTTTTCCGTCTTTAAAATATACGATTTTCTGTGGCAAATATCCGGAACCACTTACTTGGATGTAATTTTCGAATTCTGCGGCATACAAATGATTATCGATATTCCTTTGAAGTTTTTTAGGCAAAAGCGTTTCCGCATCAAACCATATCTGATTTTTGCTTTTATTTTGTTCATTATAGCTTGATATGCCAACTATATAAAACTCCTTTTTTGTAGATGGATCTGTGTAAATGCAAAATTCTGAGACATCTACGAGATTTGTTTCTTTCATTTTGCTAATAATTTCACTGCTGGACATTCCATATATATCCATTACCACAAAAACCAAGTCATTAGCTCCTTGTTTTTTACTAACAAACTCTCCGTCTTTAAATTCGTATATTGAGTCGTTTTTGTACAAATATCCGTCGGTAATGCTTTTCTTGATGATATATTGTTCAGGTCTTACGTATTCGGCGCTGCATGTGATTCGGTCTTCGGTACCATCATCATTGATCTTCACTACAGACATCATGTATTTGATATTAGAATACCATGTTCCGTTGTAACGTTTGCTTATTTCGGAAAACAAAGTTTCGGCAGAATTTATTTTTGAGCATGATGTTACTGACAAAAGGATTAACATTCCGATTGTCAGCAACATATAGTACTTATGCTTCAAAAAATGTTTCAATTATTAATTCTCTGTTTGTTATATAACTTGAATATTAGGAAAATATTGTATTAAAGTATCTGTCCATTTAAAATTACCGTATCGATAAGGTCTGAGCAATAAGCATAAGGCATAAACTCTATCGATGGTATTTCTTTGGTTATAAACAAATTGGCAACTTTGCCAACGGTAATGCTTCCTGCTATGTCGCTTACTCCCATGGCGTATGCAGAATTTAGCGTAGTAGCAATAACAGCCTCTTCTGGCAGAAGTTTGTAATTTACGCATGCTAACGACATCATAAATTTCATGTTGCCTGCTGGCGAAGATCCTGGATTATAGTCGGAAGCAATAGCAACAGGTAGTCCAGCTTCTATCATCTTGCGTGCAGGTGCATACGGCATGTTCAGGAAAAATGCAGCTCCAGGCAATATTGTCGGCATAGTTTCACTGTCCTTTAGCACTTCAATTTCTTCATCGCCAGTATATTCGATATGGTCAACTGAAAGAGCGTTGTACTTCACTCCCACCTGTATTCCTCCCGACTTTGCCATTTCGTTTGCATGGATTTTGGGGCGCATACCATATTTTATACCTGCCATTAAAATTCTTTCTGTCTGCTCTGTTGTAAAGAAACCTTTGTCGCAGAATACATCCACAAAGTCAGCCAAATCTTCGGCAGCTACTAGTGGTAACATTTCGTTGATAATCTTATCTACGTAAGCATCAGGATCTTCCTTGTATTCAAGCGGAGTTGCATGTGCGCCAAGGAATGTCGACCTTACGATAAGAGGAGTTGTCTCCTTTATTCGCTTGATTACTCTAAGCATCTTCAGTTCGCTTTCGGTATCAAGCCCGTATCCGCTTTTTATTTCAACAGCACCAGTACCAAATGAAATGATTTCGTTGATGCGTTCCATAGCCTGATTGTACAGCTCATCTTCGCTTGTGTTGCAGAGACGTTCTGCCGAATTCAGTATGCCCCCACCCCTCTTGGCTATCTGTTCATAGCTTAGACCGCGTATCTTGTCGCTGTATTCGATTTCGCGGCTTCCTGCATACACTAGATGTGTATGTGAATCGCAGAACGATGGGAATACCATCTTGCCAGAAGCATCAATTTCCATGCTTTTTTCCTCGTCCTCGTCCCAGTCGGGATTCAGTTCCGACATCTTGCCGTACGAATGAATCTTGTTATCTTCTATAATTAGGTATGCATCTTTTATGGTCTGCAAGTTCGACATCTCCTCTCCTTTTGCAAGCAAACGACCGCTTTCGTCAACGTTCACAAGTTCCTTAATGTTTCGTATTAAAGTTTTCATATATATTTATCTTACAATCAATTCGTCAATTAAGTCTGCTTTTACCCAGTTGTTGATACGATATACCAGTTGGCTTCTAATCAGCATCATCTCATTCCTTATTATAGAGGATTTTACCTTGACAACCAACTTCTTTCCTTCAAAAGTCATGTTTTCGGTAGCATTGGCAACATATTCTCCAGAAATATCGCGCCATTGCGACACAACCTTATGTTTGCGGTAACTGTCGGCTAACTTTGGATTAGATACCAATAAAGCTGGCAACAAACTGCCTATCGATTCACACTCCTTACGTTTCATTAACGTTTTTTTAGCTGGCAAAGGTACGACATATTATGCTTTTCCCCAAACAAAAAAGAACCATACCGAAAAAATTAAATGCTGAATATTTTTTTGCAGGTTTTACAATAATAGTTAACTTCGCGTTTTAAAATTGAATTTGAGTTATAACACATAAGGATATGTATAGTATCTGTGCTAAAGTCATTGACATGCAGGCTGATGGAGCTTCAAAAGCTTTCATCTCTCCCTATGTGTTGCCAGAAATGAAATATTTACTCTTCAACTGTAAAGTTGACAACAATAAATTAATACACACTTAATTATTCTAATTTATGGACGAATTATTAAACACTGAAAACTCTATTGAGAACGAAAAGAAAGAAACACAAGTAGTTTCTGATGTAGAACAAACGGTAGTTGCTGCAAACGAAAAAGCAGACGAACCAGAAGAAGTAGCTGCAGAACATGTACAAGAAGAAATTTCTGCCGAACCAGAAATTGTAGCTCATGAAGAACCGGTTAAGGCTATTGAGGAAGAAGAAGTAAAGGAAGAAGACTTTGCTGCTTTGACAAAAGATGAGATCCTCGAGAAAATTCGCTACTATGTACATGATGCAGAGAAAGAAGACTGCAAAAAAGAGATTGATATTCTTCGCAAGCTATATTATGAAAGACAGCGAGAAGAATTTGAAAATATTAAGAGAGAGTTGCGTGAAAAGGCAGGCGAGAATGCTGAAATTGAAAGACCAAAAGATCCTACAGAGGACTATTTCAAGGAGTTGATAGACGAATATCACAAGCAGCGCGCAGAAAGGCTTCGCCACATTGAGGAAGCAAAGGAAAAGAACTACGAACAAAAGCTTGCTATAATCGAGAAAATCAAACAGTTGGGAAACAGCGAATCGGTAGCACAGTCGTACAATGACTTCAAGGCATTGCAAACCGAATGGATGTCGATAGGTCAAGTTCCTGCCGAGAAGAACAAGGAATTGTGGGAAAACTATCAGATGCATGTTTCCAACTATTATAACCTGTTGAAAATAAACAGGGAGCTAAGAGAACTTGATTTCAAGAAAAACCTTGAACAAAAGATAGCTCTTTGTGAGAAGATGGAAGAACTCCTTCTTGAGCCAAATATTCTTACTGCATATCGCAAATCAATCGAACTGTTTAAGGAATGGAAAGAAATCGGTCCGGTTCCAAACGACAAGCGCGAGGAAATATGGGACAGATTCAATGAAGTTAGAACAAAGATTTACAATAGTTTCCAAGAACACAACGAGAAACAAAAAGCAGAACGTGAAGCTAACTACGAGCAGAAGATTCTGTTGTGCGAAAAGGTTGAATCTATGGTTGCCGATGAAGCGTTGCCAAAGAGCGGCAAGGATTGGGTTGTAGCTTCACAGAAAGTTCTTGAACTTCAGGCATTATGGAAAACCATAGGAATGGTGCCAACATCTGTCAACACTGAAATATACGAAAGGTTCAGATCTTCCTGCAATAAGTTTTTTGACCTGAAGAAAGAATACTTCGACAGGATGAACAGTGACCTCGAGGAAAATCTTCGCAAAAAGATTGAACTTTGCGAAACTGCCGAGTCATTGCAGGACAGCACTGATTGGAAGAAGACAACCGAGTTGTTCTACGATTTGCAGAAAAAATGGAAAGAAATCGGACCTGCACCCAAGAAACATTCCGATCAGATATGGGGCCGTTTCCGCGCTGCTTGCAACAAGTTCTTTGATGCCAAGAGCCAATTCTATTCAAATATTGAGGCAGAACATCAGATGAACCTTGAAAAGAAAGAAAATCTAATTACCGAAGTAAATGCATACGTTCCTGTTGAAGACCAAGCTCAGAACATTGAGAAAATTAAGGAATTCAGGACACGTTGGAACGAAATAGGCTATGTTGCTTCATCTGACAAGGATCGTCTGTACAACGAGTTCAAGGAAGCTATCAATAAGATTTTCACTACAGTAAATTTAAATCGCAATGACCTTGAGTTGTCGACATTTACCTCTCAGGTTGAACTCTTGAAAGATTCTGGTGAAGTTTCTGCTTTGCAGAAAGAAAGAAGCGCGATAGTACGCAAGATGCAGGATTTGACAGTGGAAATTGCACAGATTGAAAACAATCTCGGATTCTTCTCCAGTGGTTCAGACTCCATAGTTAACGAGTTCAAGAAAAAGATAGAAAAGATAAAGAACGAAATATCAGTATTAAAGGAAAAGAAAAAGGCAATAGATTTGGCAGAAAGAGAAATGAAAGGTACAGACGATGAATAAATCGATTATATTTTTCATATTCATAGTTGCATTTGTCTTTAATGCAACTATGCTTTTTTCGCAGACCGGTACCATGAAAGGCTTCGTGCTTGACAAGGAAACCGGTGAGCCGTGTATGTTTGCAAACATTTCCATACCTACTGGTACAATTACTCTTGGCGCATCAACCGATGTAAACGGATATTTTTCTATTCCTAAGATTCCTGTAGGCACTCATACTGTAACTGTTACATATCTAGGTTATGCCGATTTGACCGAAGAGATTACAATTGCCAAGGAAGGTCAACTTATTTCAAAGAACTTTATGATGGAAAGGTCTTCGGTAATCCTTCAGGAAACAGTAGTCTCGGCAGAGCGAGAAGAACAGATGACACAGGTGCGAGCTTCAATAATAAAAGTTTCGCCTGTACAAATCAAGCAGCTGCCATCAATTGGTGGAGAACCTGATATTGCCCAGTTCCTGCAAGTACTTCCGGGTGTTACTTTTACCGGTGACCAAGGCGGACAGCTTTATATCAGAGGCGGTTCCAACATACAGAACCTTGTGCGTCTCGACGGCATGACTATTTACAACCCCTTCCACTCCATCGGTCTTTTTTCTGTTTTTGATTCCGACATAATTAGGAACGCAGATGTATATACCGGCGGATTCAATGCCGAATACGGAGGACGCTCATCTTCGGTAATGGACATAACAATGAAAGATGGGAATGCCAAGAAATTCGGCGGCAAATTTTCGGCAAGTACTTTCGGAACAAAACTTATGCTTGAAGGTCCTATCGTAAAATTCAAGGAAGGAAAGACCAGCCTGTCATATATTTTGTCTGCCAAGACTTCATATCTTGAGCAGTCGTCGAAATATATATATAGGTATATAAATGACGGTGCAGGCCTCCCCTTCAATTTTACCGATGTATATGGCAAGCTTTCGCTCATGTCGCCAGGAGGAAGCCGTGTTAATCTCTTTGGATTCAACTTCAATGACAATGTTAGTTATCAGGGATTAAGTGACTTGCATTGGAGAACTTACGGATTGGGAGCAAATGTAACTGTAGTGCCGCCAAGCTCCTCGGTAATGATAAAGGCTCATGCATCGTATTCCAGCTACGCAATATCAATGCAGGCATTGGAGAACTACCCAAGTTCAAGTTCAATTGACGGCTTTAACGTAGGATTGGATTTCATATACCACATGGGAAAGAACGATTTCACTTGGGGACTTGAAATGCTAGGTTTTGCAACCGACTACGACTATTATAATTCCGTAGGACGACTACTTACACAGGAAGAATACAGTACAGAGCTTGCTGCTTTTGCCAAATACAAATGGAATCTTGGCAGTATCGTTATTGAACCGGGATTCAGACTGCATTATTACGCATCAATGGGATCAGTTTCTCCAGAACCTAGGTTGGGCGTAAAATACAATGTCATAGAGAAGTTCAGATTGAAATTGGCAGCGGGACTTTATTCTCAGAACCTTGTTGCAGCCAACAGCGACCGCGATGTTGTAAACTTGTTCTATGGCTTTCTGAGTGGAAACCTTCCGAGTATGCCAGACACTTACAAAGGAGAAATCTTGAAGACAAAACTACAGAAGTCGGAACATGTGATATTCGGTTTCGAATGGGATATTGTCAACTCGTTGAATCTGAATGTGGAAGGCTATTTGAAAAACTTCGACCAGATAACTACAATCAACAGGAACAAAATATATGATGACAACAATTCCAATGCATCCCGTCCCGACTACCAGAAGAAGGACTTCATGGTTGAATCTGGATATGCATACGGAGTTGACTTCCTGCTGAAGTACGACACAGAGAAATGGTATGTCTGGGTAGTATATTCTCTGGGCTGGGTACGCCGTTTCGATGGTGTTGAAACATATTCGCCGAACTATGACCGCCGCCACAATGTTAATCTTGTTGCAACGTATAAGTTCGGAAAGAACCTTTCGTGGAACGTAAGCGCAAGATGGAACTATGGCTCGGGATTCCCGTTCACGTTGACATCGGCTTTGTACGAAAACATTGACTTCACTGGTGGAATCAATACTCAATACTGGTCAAACAATGGCACTTTGGGTGTTGCATACGCCGAACTAAACACTGGTCGTTTGCCCGACTATCATCGTCTTGACCTTACATTGAACAAAGTTTTTGCGTTTGAACACAACATGAAGTTGGAAATAAATGTCGGAGTAACAAACGTATATAATAGGTCTAACATATTTTATTTTGACAGGCTCGAATATAATCGTGTAAACCAATTGCCGATAATGCCGAGCCTAGGATTGAACTTTACTTTCTAATAATATAATTATGGCAACAGAAACAAAATACATCTTCGTAACTGGCGGCGTTGCTTCGTCGTTGGGCAAAGGGATAATTTCAGCATCATTGGCAAAGCTGCTACAGGCACGTAACTATTCGGTTACTATTCAGAAACTCGATCCCTACATTAACGTAGATCCGGGAACACTGAATCCTTTTGAACATGGTGAGTGTTTTGTCACCGACGACGGTGCCGAAACCGACTTGGATCTTGGTCACTACGAGAGATTCCTAAATGTACGTACCTCGCAGGCAAACAATGTCACAACAGGACGAATATACAAAACAGTAATAGAGAAAGAGCGCAGAGGTGATTATCTGGGCAAGACAGTGCAAATAATACCACACATTACCGATGAAATCAAGCGTAGGATTAAATTGCTCGGCACAAATGGCAACTACGATTTCGTGATAACAGAAATCGGAGGAACTGTTGGCGACATTGAATCGTTGTCGTATATTGAGGCTGTACGACAGTTGAAGTGGGAACTGAAAAACAAGTGCATCTGCATACATTTGACCCTCGTCCCCTATCTTGCAGCCTGTGGAGAATTAAAGACCAAGCCTACACAGCATTCGGTAAAAGCCTTGCAGGAAGCTGGAGTTCAACCCGATGTTCTGGTACTAAGAACTGAGCACAAGCTCCGTCCAGACATTAAAGCCAAGGTCGCTAACTTTTGCAATGTACAACCAGGAGCTGTAATAGAATCAAGGGATTGCAGTACTATATATGAAGTGCCACTTGAAATGCAAAAGGAAGGTCTTGACGAAATAGTATTGAAAAATTTAGGGCTGGAAGTTGGAGAAAAACCTGAATTGCTGCCATGGCGTTCATTCCTTGACAGGTACAAAAATCCGAAGCATCATGTAAAAATTGCCTTGGTAGGTAAATATGTAGAACTCAAAGATGCATACAAGTCAATAAACGAGGCTTTTATTCATGCCGGAGCAGCCAACGAAGCTGATGTTAATGTATCGTACATAAATGCAGAAACAGTAACCAATGAAAATTGCAAATCACTGTTTGGCGACATTGACGGCATGCTCGTAGCACCAGGATTTGGAAACAGAGGCATTGAAGGCAAAATTGTAGCAGTGCGTTATGCTAGGGAAAACAACATCCCATTCCTCGGAATATGCCTCGGAATGCAATGTGCTGTAATTGAGTATGCAAGAAACGTTCTCGGACTCGTTGACGCCAATTCGCTAGAAATGGACGAAAAGTGTACCAGTCCTGTCATCAACCTTATGGAAGAACAAAAACTTGTCACAGAAAAAGGTGGGACAATGCGTCTCGGTGCATATCCTTGTACAATTACAGAAGGAACAAACGCATACAAGGCCTATGGAACTACCGAAATTTCGGAGCGCCATCGTCACCGTTACGAATTTAACAACTCGTACAAGGAAATGTTTGAAGAAGCTGGAATGATAGCCACAGGTATAAACCCACAGACAAACCTTGTAGAAATAGTAGAAATTCCAGAACATAAATGGTTTGTTGGCGTTCAGTTCCATCCTGAATATAAGAGTACAGTTCTGAACCCTCACCCATTATTTGTAAGTTTTGTAAAAGCAACAATAGGAAATAAGTAATATATGGATAAAAATACGATAATAGGTCTTGTTATAATAAGCATACTGCTAATCGGTTACATGTTTATATCAAGGCCGAGCGAAGAAGAAATCGAACAGCGTAAACGTCAACAGCAAGAGGAACAAGGTGCGATAGACTACTCGCAGATGGAGGAAATTGAAGCAGAAATGCTAGCCGATGCTACTGCAGCTGCTGAAGCAGACACTTTGACTGATGATCAGATACAGAAAAACAATCAGGATAAATATGGTATATTTGCCAATTCTGCTTCATCCGAGCAGAAATACTTTGTTGTTGAAAATAACAAGATGAGAATAAAGTTCTCAAACAAAGGTGGAAAAATCTATTCGGTTGAACTAAAGGAATATAAGACGTATGATCGAAAACCGTTGGTTTTGTTTGAAAACGACGACAAGTCAACTTTCGGAATTGAAATTCATGTCAACAACAAGCTCATATCAACCAACAACATGTATTTCGTTCCCATGCTGAATAACAATGAGGTAAAAGAGAACGACACCATAAATGTTAGCAGCGATGTTAAATTAAACATGAGGCTTTCTGCAGCAAATGACAAATACATCGAATATCAATATGTAATTCATCCGGACGATTACATGCTTGACTTTAACATGGAAATTGTTGGACTGAAGAATGAAATCTCCAACAATGAAAACACAAAGATGATATGGGATGTCAACATGTTGGCTCTGGAACGAGGCCGCGACTGGGAATCGAACAATACGACAATCTTTATGCGTATGTCCGATGAAGATGTTGAAAGCCTTGGCGAAACAAAGGACGAAGACAGTTACGATACAAAAGGTCAGGCCGAATGGATTGCATATAAGCAACAGTTCTTTTCTTCATTCCTGATTTCCAAGGACAATTCAATGGTAGAGCCATCAATATCGTTGACAAAACTGGATGCTACCAGGTATCCCAATGCCTTGAAGAATTTCAAATCGGAGTTTTATTTGGACTACAACAATTCCGACAAGATAAGGAAAGAGTTCAGCATGTATTTTGGTCCCAACAAGTATTCGATGCTGAAGGATTATGACAAAGGAATGGAAACAATCATCCCACTTGGATGGGGTATTTTCGGTTGGGTAAACAAATTTGCGATTATCCCTATGTTCAACTTGCTTGGTCGCTTTATGACTAATTACGGTCTTATCATTCTCTTGATGACCATAATAATCAAATTGGTACTCTTCCCTCTCACCTACAAGTCGTACATGTCAACAGCCAAGATGCGCGTATTGAAGCCTCAACTTGATGCTTTGGCTGAAAAATATCCGAAAGGCAAAGAGATGGAACGTCAGCAAGCGCAAATGAGTTTGTACAGGAGAGCTGGTGTTAGCCCAATGGGAGGCTGCTTGCCTTTGCTGCTACAGTTGCCAATACTTATTGCAATGTTCCGCTTCTTCCCTGCATCCATTGAGCTGCGCCAACAATCATTTTTGTGGGCAAACGACTTGTCTTCATACGACTCGATATTGGAATGGAACTTTAATATTCCAATCCTGTCATCAATATACGGAAACCATATCAGCTTGTTCGCCCTGTTGATGGCAGCGTCCATGATTGTTCAGCAAAAGATTACGAGCAACATGAGTTCTGGCAATTCAATGCCGGGTATGAAGTTCATGATGTATTTCATGCCTGTCCTTATGTTGTTGTGGTTCAACAACTATTCGTCAGGCTTGAGCTATTATTACTTGCTTGCCAACTTGTTCAGCATACTTCAAACATGGATAATCCAGCGTTTCGTTGTAAATGAGGAAAAACTCCTCGCAGAGATGGAAGCGAACAAGTCAAAGCCTAAAAAGAAATCGAGATGGCTGCAACGTCTTGAAGAGGCATCGAAAAGGCAGCAGGAAGAACTGAAAAAACGCCAGAAAAAATAGCCACAAAAAAAAGAGGTTCATTGAGCCTCTTTTTTTTGTAGCTTATTTTGCATTATGTCTATTGCTCGCAAACTGGTCTCATTGACAAGCCGTTGTATTTTGCTTCGATATTATAAGCGAATTAGTTTTAGAATTTTGCGCCGCACTTGTACGGACATTCACCGTTTGATTGCAACATTTTCCAGTGATGAGCTGGTGCACTAAGGCTGTAGTCTTTTCCGCATTTTGGGCAACGATAGCGAGGCTGGTATTTAAGCTGTAAGTCAACAATTTTTTCCGACATGTCATTTCCGCTGTTTTTCCCAATGAGAAATATGTTTATTAATACAGATAATGCAACACCTGCGATACCGGCAATTATTCTAACAGCAATACCATCAATACATGCGGCAGCGATAATACCAATTAACATCGGAATAAAACTTGCCAGTCGCATCGGCAGTTGCGATTTCATAGCTGCATTTTTCTTTAGTTCCGCCAATTCCGACTGATAATCAGTATATGCCTTTTTTAGGCTTTCTAATTCTTCGGAATAGTCAGTTTTGTTTTTCATCTCAGCCTTGCCGCACTCATCATATACTTTTTGTAAATCCAAAGTAAATCCATCGGATCCTATACCTCCAAGAGTGACGACATCGCCTGGCTTTAACTTTGTTTTGGCAATACGTTTGCCGTTAACATAAGTTCCGCATGTCGATTCGTCATCGATTAGTGTTAATTGTCCGTCATCCCATATCAGTGTCGCATGCTTTCTTGATACCTTCTTGAATGTTTCTGGAACATTTATTACACTACTACCACTAACTGCTCTTCCAATTTTAATTTCTATCATAACTATTTATATTTTACGTTATTTTCTAAACACAGGCCTAATTGGCAATCCTGCACAGGTCTCCATTCCAGTTATCCTTAGTCTATCACTAGCAAAGGACAAAACTATTGCATATTTATCGTATGTTCCGTATGCGTTTTTCAAGCTACTTGTCCAATATTTGCCATATTTTTCATTCGACATATCATTTTCATAGTAGTTGTTTTCTGAATCATATTTTATTCTTGCTGCTGGTAAGAATATGCTATTACCATTAGGACCAATCACTTCGTATCCGTTTCCTTTCCATTTCCATTCGCATTTCATTTTCAGCTCTGCAACTTCTTCCTCTGTTGGCATTCTCCATTTTCCGCCCCAATTGGAAGTGGCAGCATCCGAATATGATGGCAATACCGATGGTGAGTCGTAGTAATCATAAGTTTCATTAGAATATTCGTCTTTGGGCGATAAATCTCCCCATGCAAAATAATAACCATTAGCTTCTGGAGAATCGGCACCGATGTTGCAAGTTGCCCACAATGTTCCGCTTGGCAACCCTAAGTCAACATAATCATGTCCATTGTGCGAACCTTTTCCGTTTGTGAGAAAATATATTGCTGCAACTATTGCTGCTACGGCAATAACGCCGACACCTATCCATAGTCCCTTATGGCTTTTTTTAGCTGGCTTCTGTACGATTGAGGATGCCGCCCACTTTGGACGTTCGTCTCTTGATTCTACATGTGTTGCATAGCTTTGAGAATTATGCATGGGGCTTGGCGTATCTTCAAAACATGTTTCATCTTTGCCACTGATGGCAGATGAAACGGGCGACTGCAATTCAGTCTCTTTATTAGTTTGTTTAAGTTCTGTGTCGTCGAAAAGTTTAAGTTCGGCACGCTTTTCAGGCTCTTTTTCAAAATAAGGCGAAAGAACATTGCGCCATTTTTCTGGAAGTCCGCTTAGGTCTACCGGTTTGGAAACTATTTGCAGCTGAATGTCGAAATCACTACTTTTTGTTGTGTCGTATGGAGCTTTACCAACTAATAGATGTAAAAATGTAACAGCAAGCGAATAGTTGTCGGACTTTGGTCCCACCCGCTTTGGATCTTTCACCTGCTCTGGACTCATATATAGTCGTGTGCCAAGGGTTGAACCGGTTTGCGTACCAGTACCAGTATCCCCTATCTTCGCTATTCCGAAGTCCATAAGTTTCACATCACCATTGTTGTCAATGAAAATGTTGGATGGCTTTATGTCGCGATGTACAACGCCTTGAGCATGGGTATAGTTCAAGGCTGCAACAAGTTGGTTCCACCACTTTTTTAATTCCGCATCAGTAAACCTGCGACCATTCTTCATCATAGCCTTTAGGTCATCGCCTTCGAGGTATTCCATTATTATGGCGGGACGTCCATCAATTGAACCGTAGCCATAAACTTGACGTATGTTCTGCTGATTAAGTCTTACCATAACTTCTGCCTCACTACGGAACCGCTCTACAATATGGACATTGCCTGTAAGTTCCATGTTTAGCATTTTTACAGCGGCTCTCTTACCTATTTCATTCTCTGCATACCACACTTCGGCCATGCCGCCTGCTCCCAATGGGCGCTTTAGTTCAAATCCGTTAATCAGCTTTCCTTGCATAAGTAGTATTAAAAAAAATTGTTGCAAAGTTAACTTATTATTGATAATAATACTACAACATTAAAAATGATTTACAATTTTGATTTACTGTTAATTGATTGTATTTGACAATTTAACCGCGTTATAAAAAGCGCTACAAACAACATAAGTAAAGAAATGCCTGTCTCAAAACATAAGACAGGCATTTCTTGTTAGCTTAATTGTATTAAATAGTTTTCCACGAATTCTTTATTTTGCTCCAACCTACTAAATATAATATGAATGCAACCAAAGCAAGCAACGAACCAATAATATTTATATAAGGTATAACAAGCAATATGTTTGCCACTAAAGACATTATAGATGATATATAAAGACTATTAGCGCCACTATCACCTGGGAAAGTTACTGATTTTTTCAAATATGAAAATCCTATTATATTCAATACCAATGGCACCAAGCCTACGAATTTTAACACTTTGTCTAATGTTAATGCAGACTGATAAGTGTTTATGTCTAAATTAGAATTGACATAGAAATAAAACATTGCCATTATTATATTAATAGCAATAGAAATAAGTGCTGATAGACTTAGTTTTTTTACAGCATTTGAATCTTCTGCATTATCTAAACATTTTTCAAGGTCTTTCAATCCTCTATAATACATGGACATACCACTTGCAATTAACGCAAATAATAACCCAAGCACCATAAAAGCAGACATTGGATTATTCGCAATCAGATATGCCGATAATAAAACGGATATAATTGTCACTCCAATATAAATTAACACTCCATTAAATGTCTTGGTTACTGCAGATTTGTAAGACTCCTTATTTTTTACCATTACGGTAGTTGTCGAGGATGACGCAGTTTTCGATTGATTGGTTTGATCAACATGAGTTTCGTAAATGTCAGCATTGGATGGCTGTTGTTGTTTTGGTGCAACTATATTTTCTGCACAAGTTTCATCGCTAGTGAATACTGGGGCTGCAGGTTTTGTACTTGTTGCAGCCGAAACATTGTTGCCAAATGGTTTAAGTTCAGCACGCTTGTCGGGATCTTTCTCCAAATATGGCAGCAAGAAATTACGCCAGTTATCTGGCACTTTGCTCAGATCTAAATTTTTGGAAACTATCTGCAGCTGTATGTCAAAATCACTGTTTGTTGTGCTGTCGTATGGAGCTTTCCCCGTTAGCAGATGCACAAACGATACAGCAAGCGAATAGTTGTCGGACTTTGGTCCTATGCGTTTCGGATCCTTCACTTGTTCTGGACTCATATATAACATTGTACCAAGCATCGAGCCGGTCCGAGTTCCTGAACCAGTCTCTCCTATTTTTGCAATGCCAAAATCCATGAGCTTAACATCGTCATTATTATCAATAAATATGTTTGACGGTTTTATATCGCGATGAACAACACCATGAGCATGAGTATAATTAAGTGCTGAAGCAAGTTGATTCCACCATTTTACCAACTCTGTTTCGGTAAATGTTCTTCCTGATTTCATAAGTGCCTTCAAGTCATCACCATCAAGGTATTCCTGCACTATTGTTGGACGACCATCAATCTCACCGAAGTCGTAAACTTGGCGTATGTTAGGATGCAAAAGTTCTACGGTAACTTTAGCTTCTGTAATAAAACGCTTTACAATACTCTCATCTTCGCATAATTTAGGCAGGAGTAACTTTACTGCAGCCTTTTTGCCAATACTATTCTCTGCATACCAAACCTCGGCCATGCCGCCTACGCCTAAACGACGCTTTAATTCAAAACCATTAATCCGCTTTCCGTTCATAATTAGAAAAAATATATTTAATTTTTATAATAGTAAAAAAACAGCTTACAATAAAAACGATGCAAAGTTAACTTTTTTCATTCACACAGCAATGCCATAAAAGACACCAAATTATATTAGGCAACCTATCTGGTACACGCCAAAGGCCACAACCCAAGCAAGAACAATAGAGACACCTGCCGTCATCGCAGCCCATTTAATACCAGAAATCTTGCGTATGGCTGAAGTTGCTCCTAGACACGGAAAACATATCAGCACAAAAATGACAAAAGCCAAGGTCTCCATATTATGAGAAGGCGAATCCTCATCAGTTTCCGACTCTTGCATCTCTGCTTCGGCATACGGATTCAACATCGACATTGTACCAATAGTCAGCTCCTTGCTTACAAATCCAGAAAGAGCCGATACCGACATTTTCCAATCGAAACCAAGTGGTCTAAATGCAGGTTCGACAAACTTTCCGAACTTGACAAGGTACGATGCTTCATGCGTATTAGTTGGTGTTTGAGTTGATTCAACATTATGATTTTCAGCAATCTCACACTGAGCGGCATCCGTTGTTGAGCCTGAATTATTAGGAAAATACGACAATGCCCATACAACTATAGCTCCCAATACAACAATTCCCGAAATTCGCTTCAAATATTCCCAACAATGATTCCACATATAACATATCGAAACGAAAAAAGTTGGTTTCCTATATGGAGTAAGTTTAATTACGTATGGATACTCGTCTTGTTTGCATAATGTTCTGCTATAAATTGCTGCAGCTGCCAATGCCAGTAAAAATCCAACCAGATACAGCACAAACATTATAAGTGCTGGATACTTAGGAAATAATACTGATACCAAAAGCAAGCATATAGGAATTTTTGCTGCACATGGCAGAAACGGTATTATCATAGAGACGAGCCGGCGGTCTTTCTTGCTTTCAATATGGCGTACACTTAATATTGCAGGAATTGAGCAGCCGAATCCTAACACCATTGGTGACAACGACTTACCCTGCAAACCAAGTTTACGCAAAAAACAATCTGTGCAATAAGCAACGCGAGCCATATATCCAGAGTTCTCAAGCAATCCGGCAAGAAGATAGAATATGAGCAACATTGGGAATAATGACAGCACAACACCTAACCCGCATATAACTCCGTCGGCTAAGAATCCACCTATTGCACCGTCTACAGACGAGCGCACAGAATCTGCCAGTGAGGACATTGCACTGGAAATCCATGCCATGGGGAATTTTCCAAGTTCAAACGTCGCACAAAATATCCCAGCCATAATGAGCAGGAACATCGGAAGTCCCCAAATCTTGTGCAATAGCACCGAATCGGCCTTTTCTGCATCCCACTGAGACTTACGCACGCCCGAACACATTGAAATCAAGCCATCAATATACGAGCGACGCGCTTGTTTCAGCACATAATACACATGGTTGTTGTACTGCTTGCCCAGAATTGCAGAATGTCTTTTTACAAAGCACTTTACCGTATTGCACGACTTGCATGGAGAATTGAAGCTGTGAACAATTGTATCGTCTTCCATCAAGCAAATGGCCATATACCTCGACGAAGCATTGAAATCATAGCCTTTTTTACCTTCGAGTTCCTTTTGTATCATACGGATGTGCCGTTCAACCTGATGCCCGTAGTTTACATGCACATATCGCAAATTGGGATTGTCACCTGTATATGTCGACAAAATTGTACGAATTACATTTTCACGGCTTTCGCCAGTCTCGTCGGCTTCGTTGTACTGCACAATTGGAATGCCAAGCAATTTTGACATTTTGGTCAAATCAATGCACAGACCATCCTCGTTTTCTTCGCAATACCCCCTGATTACAAGCACAATCTTCACGCCCAAGTCCATAAGCTGAACAACCGGCACTAGCTCTGTTTCCAACTTATGGAAATCGACCACTGCTACAAAGACATCGGTCTTTTCGGCGAGCACCAGATTGCGGAAACGCTTGTTGGAATAGTCACTGCCAAAAATCTGGTCAACCTGTGGCAAATAGGTTATGTTAAAATCGCAATTATCGTATTTGGCTGCCGTTTCTCCGCCAAACAATCCAGTAGCATACGATTCCTTTGTTTGAATCAACGAAACATGTACAGTGTTGAGTTCATCTATTATAAAATCCTGACATTGCGGATCGGAAGACGAAACTAACGACAGATTAGAGAAATACGATTTCGGCAATATACAATTCCGCTTGCGTCCCTCTACCGAAACGGTAAACATTCCATTATTATCCGACTTTAGCGCAACAATTTTCTTTCCGACTTCTATGCCAAAGTCTTCAATCTTCTTGCGAAAGTCATTACAACCATATATCTTTGCTACACAATATTCTTGATTACAAGCAATTTGCACTTCTTCAGACATTTCAATCCCAAATTCTCTATACAATTTGCAAATGTAAAAAGCACGAAAATCTTGCCGCAGAAATATCGCAACAAGATATTAACTATATTCTATTCCCAAATGTGAATAAGATTACGAGTATAGACAAACTGCAATCCTAATATTTTCTCAGCAGAAATCCCATGTACAACGGCAAGGTCAGCACATTTCCTTCTCGTCCTACATTGTAATCTCCAAGCTTAATTGCCTTATAGACATGATATTTTTCCGGATGAGCCAGTACGGTCTTCATGCTTTTCGCATTGCCGGTATTTGCCTTGACTTCCAACAAAGTACACTCTCCTCCGTAACGCATCACAAAGTCAATTTCCAAGCCCGAATCCTTATGGAAATAATACAATTTCCGACCCATTTTTCCCATTATGTCGGCAACAAGATTCTCGAATATTGCGCCTTTGTACCCATACAGGTTTCCCTGCAAAACATCCAACTGCGTACCAGCCTCCAACATACTTATAAACAAGCCTGTATCTGCCATATACACCTTGAATACATCTTTTTCGGCATTGCCATCCAACGGCAGTTCCGTTATCGACAAATTGTAGCAACGGTTTATTATTCCAGCATCCTCTATCCACTGCAAACTTCCCATAAACATATCAGCCCTGCCCCTTTTCCTTACCAGCGAATATTGGAACTTCTTGTTTTCCTTGCTCAACTGCATCGGAATCGACTCAAAGCACTCATGAATAACAGACTTATCCTTCTTATCGGCATACTTTACCATATCATCTGAATATCCGCGCAATATATCCTTTTGCTTGCGCAAAACCTTCGACATGTCTTTTGTTTCAATAAAAGTCTTTACTGCCTCGGGCATACCGCCAACAACCACATATTGCAACAGCAACTGTCTGAATCTATTATGCAAAGGCAACGGAACAGGAGTTTCTGCTTCAAAATATTCCTGAATTTTTGCTATATGTGTGTCGTCTATGCCGTTTGCCCACAGAAACTCCTCAAAGTCCATTGGATACATCAACAGCGAAGTTTCGTAACCTACAGGCACCGCCCTCATTTCGTCCAGATTGCGATATCCTCTCATGCCCAACAACGAACCTGTACAAATCACATCGTAGCGACCATCTATACAAAAAAACTTCAAGGACGTCCTTGCATTGGGACATTCCTGAATTTCGTCCAACACCAAACAAGTATTGCCAGGTTCAAACTTCGCCTTCAACGACTCATGAGACGACATGTACATCACCATGTCATCAACATCCAGCGAGCCAGAAAAGAACTCGGCATATTCTGGTTTGCGGAAAAAGTCCAAGTAGACAACATTCTTGTAGTTCTCTTGAGCAAATTCCAATACGGAAAACGTCTTTCCACACTGGCGGCATCCCCGCACGACAACAGGCTTATGGTCTGGTGAATTTTTCCACTCCAACAATTCCTGAATTATTTTACGCTTCATCAATGACATAAAAAACAACTTTTGTTTCAACCACAAAAATACAACAATTAAAATAACCGACAAAATTATTTCAAATTTTTCACCAAAATTTTCAATAAAAACATAAACGACTAATACTTAATTTATTACATTAATTTATTACACTTTTTCAAACGACTTATTATGCAAAATACACACTTTTTCAAATGACTTTTTCAGCAAAATACACACTTTTCCAAACGACTTTTTCAGCAAAATACACACTTTTTTAAACGATTTTTTCAGTAAAATACACACTTTTTTAAACGACTTTTCAGCAAAATACACACTTTTTCAAACGACTTTTTTGGAGAAATGAATTTTTTTCCTCAAAATTTCCGCAACTCGTCTTCTATTATTATATTTGTCAAAATTTTTGAAAATGACAAATTCGGTTTGCGTATTCTGCAGTTCGAGCGAGGACTTGCAGAAAGAATATTACGACTATGCAGAGCGTTTCGGCAAGATATTGGCTGAGAGCAACTTTACCATATACCACGGCGGAGGAATCATTGGTCTTATGGGCGCGATGATGCGCGGAGCATACAGGCAAGGCGGAGCAAAAATAATCGGCGTAGTGCCCGAAAAGCTTCACCGCGAAGGGATTGTGTCCGACGACATGCAGGAACTTGTCGTCACTGAAGACATGAAGGAACGCAAGTCGTACCTGCGCGAACATGCCGATTCGTTCGCCATAATGCCCGGCGCCTTCGGTACAATGGACGAAATGTTTGAGATTCTGACACTCAAGCAGTTGAAGTACCACAACAAGGCGATTGTCATTCTCAACTTCAACCATTTCTTCGACGATATGCTAAGGCAAATGGACAAGTTCTTCGACGAAGGATTTACCATAAGCAACTACAAGACAACCTATTACGTCTGCGAAACGCCCGAAGAAGCCGTCGAGTACCTCAAAAATTACAAACCCACACACGTTTACGACAAATACTTAAAAGAATAAATATGAGAAACCCACTACCAGACGAAGTATATTCAAAACGAAAGACTTACAGGGAAACCGACATACGCGGCGACTATTTCCGCGACCAGACGGCAATAATCCACTCAACGCCGTTCCGCAGGCTGAAAAAGAAAACGCAGGTTTTCTTTGCGCCTGAAAATGACCACATTTGCACACGTATAGAACACGTATTGCATGTTGCAACCATCGCATCGACCATCTGCAAGGGATTAAACAAGGTCGGCTGGGAACTTAACGACGAAATGGCCTACGCAATAGGTCTCGGACACGATCTCGGACACACGCCTTTCGGGCATGCCGGCGAGAAGTCGCTCGACATAATCCTCTCAAACTCAGGACACGGGCATTTCGTACACGAAGTCAACTCCTACCGTCAGGTTGCATATCTGGCCAACCATGGCAGCGGACTAAACCTCTGCTACGGCGTTATGGACGGCATAATCTGCCACAACGGTGAGCGCGACGAGCAGTATGCCTACCCAAACAAGACTGTCAACGATCTCGACGCAATAAAGGATCGCTCCGTAATGCCCTCATCCTACGAAGGTTGCATTATGCGTTTCTCCGATAAGATTGCCTACCTCGGCCGTGACCTCGAAGATGCCTTCGTTGCAGGATTCATAACCGAAGACGACGTTCCCGACGAT